>Ga0114922_10000562_pt1 | contig 35471 bp, 28 predicted proteins | sample AartaG_FD_100975 | JGI IMG/M metagenome (GOLD analysis project Ga0114922, IMG submission 100975) | Deep subsurface microbial communities from Aarhus Bay to uncover new lineages of life (NeLLi) - Aarhus_00045 metaG | ecosystem: Environmental > Aquatic > Marine > Oceanic > Sediment | place... | reverse complement strand
GGCCAAAGGATGTGAATGGGATAGCGGACTTCGTCCGGCTGGCTGGTCAAGACCTCCTTCAAGATGTTGGCTTTTTCTTCACCGGAGACCAATACAGCTAAATGAGATGCGGCAGATAAAACCGGATGCGTCAATGTTATTCGGTTTAGCTTCTGATCCAGGCCATAGACGACACAGGCCCAATCTTCGGTATCCAGAGAGGCATAAGAATCGGGAAAAAGCGAGCCGGTATGTCCCTCAACCCCCATACCAAGCACAATCAAATCAAATTCGGGGACATGAGCTTCGTCCAGGCCAAAAACCTCTCGAATGGTTCCTTCATAACATTGAGCTGCAGCGTTAAAATCATCAAACTCGGTGGGTATCCTATGTACGTTTTCCTGCGGAATTGGGACCTGAGCTAAAAAGGTGTCGGCGGCGAGCTTGTAATTGCTCCATTGCGAATCCGGTGGAACACACCGCTCGTCAACCCAGAACAAGTGTATCTTGTCCCAAGGCAAAGATTTTGCTTTCGGCACCTCGCCCATGAGTTCAAAAAAACGCCTCGGCGTATGGCCGCCGGATATCGCCACGTAAAAAACGCCTTTGTTCTTTATCGCTTTTTGCGCATCAGCAACAACAAGCTCAACGCTTCTTTGCGCAAGATGCTCAGGGTCTGAAGTGATTTCCAGATTCGGCTTATAATTTGTGGCAGTTTCCATACTTTTTACCCCCTTTCATTAGGCTGCACTTTGCCGTAAACAGCAAAACAGGCTCCCACTGCGTAAAAAACACACCCATTATTATACGCTTTCAAGGACGGTTTAGGCAAAAAAATTTTGGAAAAGGAAGGAATTTTATATTATTTGCTAACTTTCGGCATCCAAAGAAGTTACAGAGCAAGCCTTACTCAGTAATATCATCAATCTTCCACATAAACGCCTTTACTCCTTCCGAACCCAGCTTCCCTCGCATGCGGCGGACATTTTCCATAACCTCTTTGGCCTTGACAGGTTCGGTAACAACAAAGGTGCCGTAATTTATCCCGGGCCACACATCCGTGCTCAAATGCGGCTCGCTTAACCGGCCCTTACCCAAGACATTCGTGAATTTTGTATAGCAACTAATTCCGACAGACTCCAGAATTTCGTTCACTTCCTCATCTATCGCCACATTGTGCACAATCAAAACAGCTTTCATACTTATCCTTTTACCTGCGAAGCCCTAAAACCTTCAAACACACTGTAAAGAGTCGGCATCAAAACCAGGGTAATGATAGTTCCAACAAACAGCCCCCCAATAACCGTCACGGCAAACGGCACCCAAATTTCAGACCCCTCCCCTCTTGAGAAAGCAAGAGGCGTCATCGCCAGCATTGTAGTAACGCTCGTACATATCACAGGTCGCATTCTGCTGCGTCCCCCTTCAATGATTGCCGAATAGACACTAAGACCACGGCGGCGAAGTATGCCTATAAAACTTATGAGAACAATCCCGTCATTTACTACAATACCAACCATCATAATCAATGCCAGAAAACTAATAACACTCATTGCCTGTCCGGCCAATGCCAACGCAATGATTACCCCGACAATACCAAAGGGTATCGAAAAAAATATGATAAATGGGTCACGCAAAGACTCAAACTGCGAAGCCATCACCATATATACCAGAACCATTCCCAAGCCTACAGCTATAATCAACAGTCTGAACGCTTCCTTCTTTTCTTTCTCAGCACCGGCAACCTTATAACTAAAACCCGGCGGTGCGGGAATCTTATCAATCGCTTTTCTAACGTCCCTGGCCACTGAGCCAAGGTCTCTTCTGCTGATTTCAGCGGAAACCGTAATATAACGTTCCTGGTCTTTTCGTTCAATCTTGGTCGGTCCCAGACCGTGTTCGACATCGGCGATATTAGCCAGGCTAATCTGCTCACCATCAGGTAAACCAATAGACACATCCCGCAAGTCTTCGAGCCTGTCTCTATCCTGAGCCTGGAGTCGAACTTCTACATCATATTCATCTCCGCCTTCGCGGTATCTGGTTGCGGTAGTGCCTGCAAAAAAAGTCTCAATCTGCTTACCAATAGTCCTGACATCAAGCCCGAACTTAGATGCCTTTTCCCTGTCAATAATGACTTTAACCTCCGGCTTTTCTTCCTTTCGGCTGATCTGCACATCCTCGACTCCTTCAACCTTTTCCATTGCCGCCTTAACAGCCTCGGCGTACACCCTGGCTTCATCCATATCATGGCCGTAAAGTTCGACAGCCAGTTTTCCGCCGGCACCAAACATCATTGCTTCAAGCGGGTCCTCGGCACTATAGCGAATAGTAACTCCCGGTATCCTGCCTGTGATACTGCGAAGTCGCTTTATCAAGTCATTTGGCGAGGCGTCGCGCTGCTTTTTAGGTTTCAATCTGACATACAGGATACCTTTATAACTCTCCTCTTCCGTAGCATAGTGTGAACCGCCACCACCAAAGACGCCCCAACGTATGAAACTGTGCTGCCTCTCCGGAACATCATTTTCCAATATAGTCTGCAACTGCTGCGCTACGACTCCGGTGCGCTCATAACGCGTTCCGATGGGCAATTCATAATTTGCCGACAACCGATTCTGGTCCTGTTCAGGGAAAAATTCAGTGCCGATAAAACCGACAATCCCGATACTCCAGACAAAGAAAAGGGCACATGAAATAAAAACCGTTTTTCGATTCACCAGTGACCAGTCCAGGAACTTTATGTACAAGTTTTCGGTTTTCGTTAAAACTTTCTCACCCAGATTGAAAAACAAGTCCAATATTGACTTTGATGAGCCTGGATTGCGCACAATCAGAAATTTTGAACAGAGCATCGGAACAAGCATAAGAGCCGTAAACAGTGAAGCAACCAAAGCCATTGTAACAATGGCAGCGAATTGTCCGAATATGATAGCAGTAATACCGCCGACAAAGATAATGGGAGCAAAAATGGAAATTGTCGTCAGTGTTGAGGCAATAACAGCCACCCCTACTTCATTGGCCCCAAAAATGGCACCTTCCTTCGGCCTCTGCCCTTTACTTCGATGTCGATTTATGTTGTCAACGACAACAATAGCATTATCAACGACCAGCCCAACCGCAACGGCGACACTGGCCAGCGAATCGGTATTAATCGTATAATCTGCCAACCACATCAACAGAAAGGTAATAATCAGCGACGTGGGAATTGCGACAGCAACTATAATGGCAGCCCTAAGGTCTCTGAGGAAAAAAAGAAGCACCATAAAGACAAAAAACACGGCCCAAAAAACCGTATTTCGTAAATTGGCTACGGAGGCCAAAATAAAATCGGAATTATCGAAAACGATATTCGGTTTAACATCCGGCGGCAAATTCTCCTTTATCTGCTGAAGTTTCTCTATGACCGCCCGCGCTACATCGACGGTATTTTCCCCACTTTGCTTTTGAACAAACACAGCCATTGCCTTTTGACTGTTCATGCGCACCTCATACGTGCGTTCTTTGAAGAAATCTCTTACGTCGGCAATGTCTTTTAACTTTACAGGTATACCGTTTCGCCGAGCAACAACAACTTCCGCAACCTCTTCCGGGCTGGAAAATTCCTCAGGTGTTCGCAAGAGATAGTCCTTGTAACCGGTCTTTATGTTTCCGCCTGGAGTGCTGATGTTTTGAGCGGCAAGGGCTGAATTTACCTGCGCAATCGATAAATTCATAGCCGCCAGCCTGTCGCGGTCGATATCAACGCGAACCTGACGGACCAAACCACCAGCTGCTGTAGCCGAAGCAACTCCTTTAACACGTTTCAGCGGGTCAACTATCTCGTCATCAACTATATCCTGCAGGTTCGGATAACTGTCCTCTGCCGTAATCGCAATAATCAAAATCGGCATCATTGCAAGATCGAACTTGAAAATAACGGGATTTTCAGCTTCTTCGGGCAGTCGCTCCCTAATCATATCAATCTTTTCACGGACATCGTTGATACTTTCATCAATTTTCTCGCCCCACTCAAATCTCAACGTTACCGCCGACAATCCCTCTTTGGAGACTGAAATTACTTCATCAACTCCGGAGATGGTACTGAGCGTATCCTCCATCAGCTCAGTTATCAGTGTCTCCACTTCTTCCGGGCCTGCCCCCTGGTACGCAGTCATAACCGAAACAGACGGTATTTCCAGCTCCGGCATCAAGTCCAATCCCAGCATCGACATCGACACGAGACCTAAAACTACGATGGCGACAAATATCATCAAGGTGGTTACCGGCCTGTTTACGGATAATTGTGCAAGCTTCATTTGATATCCTCTATTCGTACAATCTCGACACTCATCCCGTCGGCTAAATAATTCATCCCATTAACGACAAGCGTCTGTCCTTTTCTCAACCCATTAATGATTTCATATCTGTCGGCTTGCTTTATACCAATCTCAACGAACCGCTTTCGGGCAACCTGTTCCACTTTCACGGGGTTGTCTGCCTCCGTTTCGCCGGAATCCACTACATATACGTAAGGCTTGTCAATCTTGCCGCCAAGAACAACATCTCGGGGTATAACAACAACATCATCTTTGCGTTTTGTAATTAAAGTCACCCTTGCAAACATGCCTGGTTTCATCAGCAATTCATCATTCTTGAGACGTATCTCAACCTGCATCGTGTGGGTAAGTGCATCAAGAGCCGGATAGATTGAATATACCTTATTATCAAACACTCTTTCCGGAAATGCGTCGACTCGGATTTTCACAGGCGTCCCGACGGTAACTGCGGCCCCATATTTTTCCGCAACAGCAACAATTACCTTCACCGTTTCCATATCGGCAACAGTAACAATCCGGTCGCCTGTCCTAATCATATTCCCCTGGTCAATATGTTTTGCGGTGATTATCCCATCAATGGGAGAGGTAATGGTTGATTCACGCAGATTTATTTGCGCAAGTTCCAAATTAGACTTAGCCAGCGCCAACATTGCCGTCGCCAGTTCCGCTGCAGTTATTGCTTTGTCTCTGCTCTGCTCGGTAGCTGAGCCGCCTTCAAATAAGGCAACAATACGCTTCTTTTCACGCTCCGCATCATTAAGCTCCACCTCGCTGGCTTTCATACTGGCCCCGGCAGCAGCCACCAGCGCCAGATAAACGTCATGGTCTATAACGGCAACCTGTTGTCCCTTTTTAACCGAGACACCCTCTTCAACCGCAACCAAATCCTCCCCATCTGAAAGAACATACAGGGACTCGACTCTTCCTGCCACTTTGGAAGCTACATCGACAACATGGTTGGCCTTTATCCAGCCAGTCATCTCTATCGTTTCCTCTATCGGGCCGGTGCTTACAGTTTCAATCTCGACCGGAACAATTTTCTTCTTTTCTGGAATTCCCGCGGACTTGCGCATATACCCAAACCAAAAGGTAATAAGAACCAAAACCACCGCTGCTATCCAATATATAATCCTTCTAACATTTTTCATTTTGTCCGCTCCAGTTCTACCTTAACAAATGCCGTTGAAGCCTTTTCTTCGGCAATGCTTAATTCGTCATTCTTCGCCTGGACTTCGGGTTCAGCAGCTTCAAACGCGGCCAGGATTCCCATCGCTTTCTGCAAATCCAATTTGGCAATTATGTGCGAGTATATAGCCTGGTAATAGTTTACCCTTGCCGTCGTTAAAGCTGCCTGAGCATCGATCACCTCAACCTGTGTGTTCACACCCCCTCTATAACTTTGTTCCACGACTTGCAGGCCTTGTTCTGCCCTGGTAAGGTTCAACTTCTGCGACTGGATGAACTCCTCCGCATCCTCGATAGTCACTAACGCCTTGGTCAACTCGAACAAAGCGGTTTCCTCGGCATCCGCTAAGTCTATCTTCGCCTGCTTCAGGCGTGCTTTCTGCTGTATGATCTCACCCTCTCGCCTAAAACCGTCAAATATGGATAGTGTAGCCATAAGCCCGGCCTGCCAGGCATGCCCCCATTCAATCTTCATCGCACTGTGCGGGTCCGGATTCGACCAGACATTGCTGTAAAAGCCGCTTATAACCGGCCAATACCAACTCCGGACAATCTTGAGTAATTCGGCCTGATACTTTTCGTTAAACTCACGTCCAAATAAATCGGGTCGATTTAGGTAAGCAGCCTTAACCGCTTCTTCCATTGTTACGTTTATAGGACCATAAACCAGCTTATCAGAAAGAGTAACATCACTATCTTGCGAAACACCCATCACCTTAAGCAAGTTAGCTTTCACTACATTGACTGCATTTTTGTTCTGTATCAATTTAGCCTGGAAATTCGAAAGTTCCACTTCGGCACGCAGAACGTCAAAATCAGACACGACACCGCCCTGCCGTTTTTGTTTAACACTTTCAAGATGCGCTTGAGCAGACCGAACGGCGTCGGCGCTAATTTCCAGTAAATGTTGGCTGAGCAAAACATCGTAATAGTAATGATGCGCGGCATAAATTAAGTCCTGAACCGCTGCTCGAACAGTCTGGTCGGTAAGCAGGGAAAATAATTTCGCGGTCTGTATCTCAGCTATTATTGACCCACCGGCAAAAACCGGCTGAGTAACCGTGAGACCAACCGAATAATTATCCACGTCACCCATCGTGATTTTTCCACCAGAACCAAGGCCAGGAATAGCAGGAATAGTCATAGACGAAACCTTATCAAGCCGCTTATAATCTGCTGAAAGGCCAATCTTAGGCAAAATTGCCGAATACGATTTTAGACGCTTGCCGCGAGCAATTTCCTTTTCTTCGAGGACGTGCTGTAGAACTTTATTGTTTACCATGGCCAGCTTCAGACAATCTTCGACACTTAACTCTCCGCTTACATGCGTTTCAGGCCACTCCTCACGTTCCTTGCGATTCTTCCACTGCTGATATGCAGCCTCTCTGGATAGACCTACCTCTTTATATAATTTCTCATTGCTGACACAGCCTGCCAATGGCAAAGCTATCAGCACACCAAGCACAAAACGATTACATTTCTGCCATAACAGTTTCATTCAGTTTCTCCTTCGGCATAAGCGCGAATCCCGGCAGCGGAGAATTTGACAACATCGTCAACTGCCTCATTTAGGTCGAAAGCCGGCATTTCTGCCATTTCGGTCTGGTCAAACATGGCTTTTATGTGGACGACATGCATTAATTGTCCGACAAGAAAAACTATAAGCAATGGAATCCTCGACTCTTCCAAACCTGGACAGGCTCTCAACAAAGCCCCCCGTACGGCACCCATAGTAGGCTTGACGACTTCATCAACGAACAAATTGACGGATACTCGCTGGTCAATCATTTCCCGGGCCATAAGATTCATAAACCGACGGGATCTGCTTTCATCCCTGAACGACCCAACAAACGCGTTTGCGAACGACCGGAGCAAATCCTCCAAGGATGGTTTGCCGCCGCTTTCAAACATTACCTGCTCAATTGCTTGCAGACGGGCATCTCGCATTTGCAGCAAATGACGTCGCCAGACCTCGGTGTACAACTTGTCTTTGCCGCCAAAATAGTAGTTCACGGCAGCGATATTGCAGCCAGCGACGGCGGCGATATCGCGAACACTCGTGCCCTCAAAACCATGCTCTGAGAAAAGCTGTTCTGCGGCGTCGAGCAGCCTGTCCTGAACGGGTTTATCGGAAGCTGAATTTCCTTCTTTTTGAGCTGAAATCGCCATATAAGAGCTCCTAAACAGTCGTTTTATACAAGAGTTTAAAACATTTGTTTGAATATGTCAAGTATTTTTTTAATTTTTTTGCCAAAATTTTCAGCGAGCGTAAATCCTCGATTTTTGGTCTCATTTAGGGATTCGGGGTAAAATAAACAAGCGGACAGCATCTGGATGCCAAATAATTAAGACCGACGACAAATGGCGGAGGACAGACGATAGACGATGGACAACAAAGGTAAAGCCCCAGGAACAGCGTGGAGGTAAAACACCACCCAAATAAACATTTGAAAAACCTAATGCCCACCTGCGTGGGGATGAAAAGAAAAATTTTGGGCCGCTTTTACTTTGTTGACCGATAGAATAAGTATATAATGGTGTCTGTTTTAGACAACCTGGCTTATGATGTTAAGGAATTCTAAGAAAATAACCAGACTTAAGTAATTGGATTTTTGTTGAATATTGGAGGTTCAAACAATGGCTTGGAATGACGAAAAGAAAGTCGAGACGAAAAGGACGGGGCCTGGTAAAATTGTGGAGGTTCGAGGTTCGGGTAAAAGCGCCGGCGCAGAGCCGGGCAAAGATAGAGACTTAGCCGGCGGTATGGAAATGTTAGAGCTGGATTTTCTGCTGAGTGTCGTCGAGCATACCAAGGGCGATGATAAGAACGATGTGACGATGCGCAAGCTCGTTTTTAATGAGCTGCTTCGCAGAGAACAACTGGATACAATAGACAGCAGTGCAATGAAGGTGTACACGATTGACGAGAGTAATCTCTACGGTAAGGACATCCAGTGCGAAGCAATGAAGAAAATGACAGAAAGAACACTTCGCAAGGGTAAAGATAGCAGCTGAGCAGGGAAGGTCAGCAGCGGCTTGATTGTAACAGAGTTCTGAAGTTTTCCTTCTACGCTGAAGGCGTTTGTCTGACCGATTCGGCCCCGGTTACATTCCAAGCGAAGAAACGGCTTACAAGCAAGTATGAACTACTGTTTAGCACAAATAATCCAGTTTGCCGGCATTACGGACGGCGAGGATACATTCTGGATACAAATACTGGTACTGGTGGTTCTTGGGGGGGTAGTTGGTATCGGCAGCCTTATCAAAACAAGGGCAAACAGATTCAAAACGCAGGAGCAATACCAGCCTGAAGGTGCCGGCAGGTCACATAGTCAGCGGGGCCGGCCAATCGAAGCTGTCAAAGAACTAAAAGATAAGTACCGTGGTATTTTCCTAAAAACAGCACAACCAAAGACAAGTACTGAGGGGCCGACGTTCAATTTCAAGGCTTCTGACGCAGCCAGCGAAGGGAAGCAGAAAAATGAGATTGGCAAAGCAAGAGACAGAGATGTTGACAGCGGTATGGAAATATTAGAGCTGGCTTTTTTGTTGGGCGTTGTTGAGAATACCAAAAGTGATGATAAGAACAATGTGATGATACGGAATCTTAGTTTTAATGAACTTCTTCGCAGAGAACAACTGGCTGCGGTAGACAGCAAAGCACTTAACGTTTACGCGATTAATGATGGTAACCTTTACAATAAAGATGTCCAGTGCTGCGCGATGAAGGAACTGGCAGAAAGGACCAAAATTCGGCCGTGACAGGTTTTTGAACTGAGTGAGAGATTGTGACATTCGGCCGAGGCACATTTTTAGCGCGTAGCTGCTTGCTATGAAATACTTGTATGGACAGCGAACTTTTCAGTTTATCAGGTAAAACGGCACTGGTTACCGGAGGCAGCAGGGGTATCGGTCTTGCGGTGGCAAAAGGTCTGGCAAGGCACGGGGCCGATATTGCGATAATAGCTCGTGATAAAAGCCGACTTGAAGCAGCCAAGGGGCAAATCGAAAAAAGCAGCAATAAAAAGGTATGGACGTTCTCGTTTGATTTTGAAAACACAAAGGCAATAGAAGCACTTTTTGAGGAGGTAGTTTCAACAACGGGAGGGGTGGATATTCTGGTCAATTGTGCGGGGACGACGGCACGAGCACCGGCTGAAGAGGTGGAACTGGAGACGTGGAACCGGGTCGTCGGGGTGAACATGACCGCCGTGTTTGCGATTTCGCAGGCTTTTTGTCGGCACCGAAAGCAGGTCGGTAAAGGCGGCAAGATTATCAATATCGGCTCGCTGATGTGTCACGGAGCCCGGCCGACAACAACGGCATACGCGGCCAGCAAGGGCGGCTTGCTGATGGTGACAAGAGCGCTGGCGGTGGAGTGGGCGAAATACCATATCAACGTAAATGCCATCGGGCCGGGTTTTATCACTACGGACCTTACTGCAAAACTACATGCTGACGAAGATTTTAACAGGTGGGTGCTTTCAAGAACACCTGTTGAGAGGTGGGGTCAGCCGGAGGATATCGCTGGTGCGGCGGTCTTCCTCGCCTCAAGTGCCAGCGACTTTGTTACCGGGCAGATTCTGTACGTGGACGGAGGTTGGGTCGCGGCGCTATAAAGAACAGGAAGTTATATCGCGTGATGTGTATCGCGTCTAACGTCGCCGTGGGTGGCAGCCTCAAAGCCGAAGGCTTTTCGGGATGGTGAATGCAGGAGAAGCCATCCACAAGCTGCACTTGAGGCTGACACATCGGCTATCGTGCGCGTTTATCTTCGAGGAAGGCCTCCAGAATTTCTGCGGCGGCAATGGCATCAAGACGCTTTTTCTTCTTAGCTCTCGTAAAATCGGCAGCAGCGAGTTTTTCGGCGGCGCTGAAAGTGCTCAATCGCTCATCCTGAAAGTGTATGGGGATATCAATATGAGCTTTTAACTGGTCTGCAAATTTGAAGACAAGCTTTGCCTGTGGCCCTTGCGAGTCGTCCATATTCAAAGGCAGTCCGATGACAATTGCTTCGACCTTTTCGGTCTCGACCATATCCGTAATCTTTTTTAGCAAGTCATTTTGGCCGTGGATTACAGTCATCGGTGAAGCGATTGTCTCCGCGGCGTCACAGATTGCCAGGCCCGTGTGTTTAACGCCATAATCTATTGCCAAATATCTCATTTTTCGTTGTGCTTATACCGTATTGCGTACTATTCTGTTACAGAAATTTTTCGCCGGTATTCTGCTTAATCAGCTCAAGCAGCTCCTTTAATCTGTGGGTCTGGTCGATATGGCAGATGAATGTTGCATCAGGGCTGTGTACTACGACCATATCCTGCAAGCCGATGGCTGCAATCAGATGACGCTCGTCTTCAGTAATGAATATAGAGTTTTTGCAATCGAGCATCTCGCTGGAGCCTGCGACAACGATATTATTGTCCTTGTCGGAACTGATAATATCAGCGAGTGCGGCGAAAGAGCCGATATCAAGCCAACGACAATCCAACTTTATGGCGTAAACCTGCTCGGCCTTTTCCATAACGGCATAATCAATGCTGATTTTAGGCAGTTTTACGAACCATTCCTGAAGCGTTTTCTGCTGGTTGGCGCTGTCCCAGTCGGCTTGAATTCTGCGGAGCGGTTCGTCAGCTTCGGGCAGGAATTCCGCCAAATTTTCCAGGATTGTTTTGGCTTTCCAGACGAACATACCGGAGTTCCAAAAATATTGGCCGGTCTCAAGATATTTTTCTGCGGTTTTTTCGTTCGGCTTTTCCTTGAATGCCCCGACTGAATATATTTCATTTTTGCAACCGGGGCACTTTTGTGCATCGGTACACTTTATATAACCAAGCTGGGTACTTGGGAAAGTCGGCTGGATGCCGAAAGTTATCATATCGGCTGGGTTATTATTCACAAAGGCCATCGCATCTTCGAATGCCTGCTGAACCGCTTCGGCAGGCTCTATAACCTGGTCGGCAGTAACGACAGCTATCGTTGCGTTGGGGTCATATTTTGCCAGGACGGCAGCAGCCAAACCGATGGTGCCGGCGGTATCGCGTACAGCAGGCTCGGCGATGACGTTGTTAAAGGGCAATTCGGGCAGGTTTTCGCGGACGAGGTCTGCGTATCCGGCGTTTGTTAGAATAATTATGTTTCTCGTATCAAATATCGGTGAGAGGCGATCGAAACAACGTCGAAGCAGTGTTTGACCATCGAGCAGCTTTAGGACCTGCTTGGGCCGTTTTTTTCGGCTGAGCGGCCATAATCTTTTCCCGGTGCCTCCCGCCATTATTACAGCATAATCCATTGCCAAAGCCCTTAATCTGCCAGCCAAATAGAAAGGCAAGTTTATCAAACCAGGAACTTTTTGTCAACTTTGGTCCGAGTTCGTATTTCCTTTGCCCATTGTTGATATGTTAAGCCGGGCTTGTAATCGCCCTTCCTGCCCTTGAGGGCGAAGGTCGCCTGCTTGCCAAGCTCAACAGCAGGTTGGCTGTAAGGGTCAATTTTGAATAATGCACCGGCAAAGGAAGTCGTTACTTCATATAAATAGATAAACTCACCGACAGTATATTCATTTACCTTATCGAACAAAACCGTAAGACAAGGGCGCCTGTCCTGCAAAAGGGCATATTCGGTGGCTTTTTTTTCGTTGTTTAGCAGACTGCTCAAATTATTACCGGCAAGAAAACTTATCTCCGGGGCACAACGAGGAGCCGCTCCTATCCTGGGGTCCTCGTCAAAACTATTTACCTGAAGGAAAGTGAACAATTTATCGTTGGGTCCCTCGCGATACAACTGGACCTGGCTGTGCTGGTCAGTGGCGCCGAGGGCCTTGATGGGTGTGGGTCCAATGTGAACTGTCTTTCCATCCAAATCCCTGGCCTTGCCGAGACTTTCCGCCCAGAGTTGCTTGAACCAACCGGTCAGGTCCTTAAGAGCATAGCTGTAGGGCATCATAGCGGTGATTTTCTTGCCATGATTATAAAAGTGGTAGTTTATCGCTGCGTTGATAGCGGCGGGATTTTTGTAAAAATTCCTGCGACTCACTTTCTTATCCATAGCGCGAGCGCCTTCCAAAAGGGAGTCGATACCAATCCCACACATGGCAGCGCTGAACAAGCCAACGGCACTTAGTACGCTGAATCTGCCGCCAACACCATCGGGAATCCGGAGATGGTCCAGGGCCTCTTTTTTGGCAATATTAAGAAGGGTATTCTTCTTTCCGAAGGCGGTGGTTATAACCACCCTCTTTTGATATCCTTTGCGCCCGAGTTTTCGCAAGAGCAACCTGCGAATAATCATAAACTCAGCTATTGTTTCCGCGGTTTGTCCTCCCCTGCTGATGACATTAAAAACAGTTTTGCCGAGCTTGTTACCAATCCAGTGTAAGAAAGAAGCGAATTGTGAAGGGTCAACGTTATCAAAAACAAAAAAGCGGGGACCCGTTCTTTTTTTCTCATAGATATTGTGCATATAGGGCTTGAGCGCGGTTTGTAATGCGATAATGCCAAGGGCAGAGCCGCCGATGCCAAGCACGACGAGATTTTCGCATCGACCTTTGAATTTGGTCTTCAGTTTTTTGACCTTTTTGGGAATTTCCTCGTTATAAGGGAGGTCTCTATAGGGAGTTTGTCCCGCTTTTCTTTCTTCGTTCAACATAGCAATTAACGGCGAGGTCTTTTTGGCAAGGGCATCGAACTGCCGAGCAGTAATACCGTGCCTCGGTCCTATAGCATCCGCCATAACATTTTTGTAGTACAGCTTAATTAACGGGGTCGGCATTATTTGTTCCTTTCGCATCAGTTTTTAATTCCTTCTGCTCACATACATCCCGGTGCAAAGGATGCGCACACGAGCTATTGTCCCCAATACTGGTCGTGAGCGGATGTCTAATGTAGCTGACTCTGGTTCCACGTGATTCCGTCATCCCACAATTGTCATCCGTCGCTCAGATGTGAACAACCTTTATTCCGGCGAGGTGGCAATAGGCCTTAAACGGCAGCTCGAGGTCTCCGTATATGAACAGTTGGTGGAAACCCTTGACGTCACGTGCGTCGGCCACATCGTCTACCTCAATCTCAAGAGAGGTCCTACAGCCGCCGGCGGGCGGTGTGTCAATGTTGCGAAGGACACGTCCGGTACCAAGGATGATAGTCTCCGGGCCCTGGAACTTCATAATAGTAACCTTCTGTCCTTTTCGCCAGAGAACCTGCATCGCGACTCCGACATTGGACTCGGAGTGGGTGCGTAGGATGAAAGGCGCGGGTGGCTTGTCAAAACCGTCAAGTTTTGTGGCGCAGGTGCAGTGTGCGCCCATCAACGTGTTGTTGACGGTGTTTGGCGCGGGGTCCTGCATAAAACCTGGCCGGTCGAACAAGAGGTTGGTCAGGCGGGTAGAGATAGCAGCGTTCCAGTCGGCTTCGCAAGTGCCGAGTCCGCCCTCGTCGCGCAGCCGTGAAAAAGCCATGCAGGGTGGCTGGATCTCTCGGCGGCTAACGGGGCCCAGGCAATCCATCGAGAAGCCCTGGCAGTTCTCGGCAGCCATAAGACGACGGCAGACGACGTAGTTCTTCGCAGCGTCGAGGATGTCTTGCTTTTTAGGTTCGACAATCTTTTTGGCGTTCCTGGTATAGAAGTCGACCATGGCTCGCACTTCGTTGCTTTCCGAAACTTTCTTGAATTCCTCGGGGAAGCGTTTGTTAGGAATGTAGTGAAGTGTTGTGCCTATGACGTTGAGTGGACGGTCTTGAGTTTTGTTGCCTGCGACGATGCAGATGCGTGTGTTTTTCATCTTGTGGATGGTGCTGAACATTCTCAGGCCGAAGCCAAGCCAGTCAAGGTCCTGCGTGGCGGCAACGTAAAGACGGGGGATATTCCGTGTTGCCTGAAGATGTCCCGTAAATGAAGTTCCCATCGGACTAAATACAATGGTGGGAATGTCGCCGCGATTCTTTGCGATGTTGTTGGTCTTGCCCCAGGAATCGAAGCCGGAGTGGTGTAGGCACATGCTGATAACAATGAGGCCATCCGGCGGATTTTCTTTGACGTCTTTGAGGAGTGCGCCGACGATGGTTTCGGTGTGGAGAGGCTCTTTGGTTACCTGGAGATTGATGCCAAATTTCTCGGCGGCTTCGTTTAGAATCTTAGTGTACTGGCGCTGACGTGCTTTGATGTCGTAGGCAGCGCCCGGCCAGCCCATCCAGTACTTGTCGATGTTCGGGCGTACAAACACCGCGCGGACGCGCGGCTTTTTGGCGGACTCCGACTCAGCGGCAAACAGCGATGAGGTGAAGTCGAGCAGGCCCATCTTCGTAGCCGCGGCGAAAGCGCCTGTGGCTGCCAGGAAACTACGGCGATTCAGCGCGATGGGACAGCCGGATTTGACACTGGTTTTATTAGTCTGCATTGTGAATCCTCCTTAAATGTAAACTGTTCTGTAAAAACACGTAACTGTCTTAAAAACAATTTCTTTACACCATTATTCCATATCCTCGTCCGGGTAAAAGGCCGGAGCGGTCAATTGTCTTTGCATTATAACATCTCTGTGTTTACAAGCAATTAAAACTTGCTGTAAATATTTTACAATTCAATATCAGCGCGAATCGAAGTAATCAATAAGAGGGTACACATCATCGTTGAGTTTCTTCATTTGCTGAAGCATTGCAAGGTATGGCTTGTACTGATAGCTGACTATCCCCTTATTAGAATCGCGATTGGATGGGTCGGTACTCAAATCCTGCGGATTATTATCTCTGTATTTAAACCAGTGCCAGCCGACACAAGATTTGGATTCAAGCAGTCCGATTGTGAAATTCTGATAGAACCATGCCCTGTCGGTTTGTGTGTGAACGAGCCAGCCTGCACCTGAGACGTTCGGCAGGCCGGAGTCGTGACCCTTGGCGTAGAACTCGGTAATCATAAAGGGCCTGCCCGACTCGGCCGCCCACGCTGCCATCCTCTTTTTGTCCGGTCCCCACGCACCATAATAATTCACCGCTATCACATCCAGATACTTTCCCGCCGCCCTGAATATGGCAGGCATACGGAGCGATCTTCCGTGTAGCCTTGGGCCGAGACACAGATGGTTCGAGTCGTACTTGCGAACGGCATCGGTTGTTATGCGGAAATAAGTGTCAAAGGCATAGCCAAGGAAGGCCTGACGGTCTGCGTCAGTTATGTCCGTCAGCCCTGCATCTTTGCTCTTTCTTTTACCGAGCCAAATCCTGGCGGTCTCATAGCCATAGCGAAGATTTGGGTTGCTCACATCAAGCCGCAAGGACCTGTCGAGCATATCAGAGACAACGGGCAGCTCATTATCTGAAAAATGGCCTATCAGGTATGGATCGTCTTTGGTCGTGGCCAGTCTCTTCGCGTAATCATCGCAGAATTTTTCAAAATCCGGATGAAATACAGGAATGCACCTGTCGGGATAGCCGAGATGTCCCGGCTCCTGCCTGGTAAGCTTCTTTGACTTGCCGAACGAGCCCATGAAGCTCCACGAAAGGGTATAGGCCAAAGGATGTGAAGCTGCTCGCAAGAGGTGGGGGTCTGACCAGCCGCCCGTACCATTGAAACCGTATTTGGCAAGAAGGTCAGTAGAGAAGTCGGCCCATTCCCGCCATGTGCCGAACTTTTCGATGGCCGGCTTTTGACTTATCCGGGAACGGCCCTTTCGGACGCCGCATACGCCGATGTTAATGAACAGATTGCCTTCGGGGTCCACGAGCCACCATCTGCCCGCAACCTTTTTTGGATAAAAAAAGCCCTTCTCTTCGGCCTTTTTATCGAGCCGGCCATCATACTTACTGCGTCGGATTTTCTTTGAGCCTGGCTGAAAGTCCTCGAGCAGCTCGAGTGTGCGGGTGTCGCGCAGTGTCCAATCACTATCCGTGGGTTTTCTCTTAACCGGCACCTTGATATACTTTTGCCCAGAGGCCTGTCTGTCCTTATTCTCGGCCTGTGCCGGAGGATTCAGATTACCTGCTGCGGCAGAAAACAACGCCCCGAAAATATAAAAAACAAGTACTTTATGCACAAAAAAGCCTTTAGATAATAGACAATCAGAGTTCTTACAATACGGAGCCATTTTGTAACATACGCCTTATAACATTCATTCGGCCGATTTTTCCCGTATCGACAATTTAATTATGTCAACCGGACATCTATCGTTTTCTTTGTGGTCTTGTCAAAGTAGAATGTGCCGGTCAGTTGGCGCTCGCCTACGCGAGCGGCAACTTTGTATTGACCGAGGAATCCGCGGAGACTTGCTCTGCCACCGGCTGCGAGCGTTAATTTAGTTTGTGTCCACCATTTGCTTTTGATGAGGCGCTGCAATTCATTGTAAGCGGGCTTTGGGGACAAATCCTTTCGGAGGAATCCCGCCGGCGCCCGCTGCCATGCACCCTGGTCTGTGAAGTCCCACCAGGTGACGGCCTCGACTGCCGGGTGAGAGAAAAGAACCGTATAGAATTCCTTCACTTTCTCGGCCTGAAGCTTCTCGCCCTGCGGTGTTGTGTTCCAGCCCTGCTTTGTCCTCGGGCCGGACACAACTGTAGTTTCGGTGAAATGCAGCGGTTTTCCAAATTTGGCGAATCTTTGGCAGACATCCCAGGCTTTGTTGACCGGCCAGCAGCCTCCGTGCATGTGCGACTGGATGCCAATAACATCGTAAAGCGCTTGCCCGCTATCGTCAACGAGCTGCGAAATTACTTTGTCGGGATAGGCCGGGTCGGTTCGATAGTCGTTGATGAGCAGCGTGGCGTTGGGATTGGCCTTGCGCGCTGCCTTGAATGCCTGGCGGATGTATGCTCCGACGCCCATTCTGCGAATGGCCTCGGTCAATTTCGGAACATTCTGCTTGGCGTGAGGCCGGTCGTAATGTGTTGCTTCATTAACGACGTCCCAGATGTCAATGTCGTTTTTGAACCGCCGAACACAACGCTCGATTCGTTTGAACTGAAGCTTCATCGCTTCTTCGGGCTCATCTGGCAGCCACTTCTGCTCACCCCAGTTCCAAGCAAGGGGGTGGCCCTTGGTCGTTATGTTGTGGGCCTTACACCAGCGGACAATCTCTTCGGTTCGGGCATCATCGGGCTTTCCCCGCTGCCGTTCGTAATTCCACCAGTAGAAAGGCAGGGTTGCGAAATTCAGCATCGCAGCAAAGTGCTTTTCGTATGCGGCGTTGTCCTCGGGTGTTCTGCATCGGTGTAACTTGAAGATGTTGCATCCGAAGAGGAATTTGTGCTTAGTCTGGGTGATGTTCACTGCAAGAGAAGCCTCAAGCGGTTTGCCATTCGGCCCGAGAAGCCTCAAGGCCACATTGCCCTTGCGATACTTTTCAATGCGGGCGTCAGCCTGGTCGAGAATATGCTCTGCGGACTCTTGCTCGGCGGTAAGCAGAGACGGGGATATCGCCAGCGACGCTGCGCCCAAGCCGGCGGCTTTTAGAAAATCACGGCGATTCATCCCGTTAGTCCTATGGACTCCTCTCGGAGAAATATTCCTTTTTGTAAAATGTTCCACGGCCACAAGATTTTCAATCCGGCAAAATGACGGACTTAACACAGTATTGCTCGTTTTATAATTTCTAACGGGATTCATAAAATCCTCCTTTCACAAGACTTTTGAAAGCTCACTGCCAAATACTGCAATTTACAGTGGTCCTTTTTGTCGCTCAATATTTGGACAAAAAAGGCGCAACCAAACGGAGGCTGGCGCCTTTGCAGTTCAAGTAATGCGTCTTGTCATACTGCCTCATTTATGATTTCAATTTCTTTGAATCTGCAGAAATGCTGAAGTTCCCTGGTAATATCTCCATAGCATGTAACGCGGTGCAATCCATGTAACCAGTTTTTCCACAATTTCGTCGCATCGCCGTCCACCTTGACGGTAATCTTGGTACGACAACCCCTATCGTACTCAAGTGAGACGGGAGTATCGATAATTTGGCCCGTGAAGTACGGCAACATGTCCGTACCAACCAATTTCGCCTGAGTAACTTTCTGGCCGATGCGCATCTTCACCTGCGGGACAACGCCCTCTCGACGCTCCATAACGGTGCGTAATTTATATGGGGCGGACGGCCCGGCTGGACCATCCATTTTTGTCGTGCCCATACAATGGGCCAGAATGATACTGTTGTTGGATTCATCTACCGTAGGGTCACTGATAAAGCCGGGCCTTCCCACCAAACCCTGGTAAATAATGTGCGTCATGGCGGACTGCAAATCCGATTCACAAATACCACCTAAACCCATGTTATTGAGTCTGGTAAAACCTACACAGGGATAGGCATAGGCCTGGCAAAGGGGACGGAACATAGTACCATAACAATCAACGGTCATCACAGTCGCATCCTCTTCTTCCAATAACTTTTCAAGAGCCAGCGCAAGTTTGCAGGACTTGAATATGTTTTCACTGGAAGGTTCTACAACCCTTTCGGCCCCTTTGACCCATCGGTCCGCTTCTGCTTTTGCCCTGCTATCGTCAACAGCATTACAGGCATCGAGCACTCGCTTGAGTTCGATTTTTTTAATCTCTGTTCCGAACTTATTTTTTATATTGTCAGCATATCCGGCAAATGAGCGGGTTGTAACGTTGAGAATTTTGGCTTCTCTTAAATGATGAATGGCACGGAAAGGCCTAATAGCAGCGGCCAGTTGTTTATAATCACTTGTGAGAATACATTCCATTTTGGCTCCCAGCGGCTGCTTCAGTAATCCGCCAAAGCCGGTCCACTGATGACCTGAATACGGAACGGCAAAGACCATTGTGGGCTTTTGTGATTTGAGAATTTCCTGGATAACGCCGCCTGTTCGCATCGTCAGATGAATCACCAGGACGCCGTCAACATCTTCTAATTTGCTTTTGAACTGAGCAACCTCATTCGGCGAGCCGACCAATTCATTCACAACGAATTCCACATCCGACAATTCGTCTTTTAGTTTTGCAAATTCCGATTCGTAAAACCGCACTTCCTTTTCCAAATCCAGGCCGGGTTTGGGCCAATAGTCATTAGACGCCTTTCCCATATAAATCCTGGCGACTTTAACTTTTGACCTTCTGCAGCCGGGGCTTATAAGCCTTGGCGCTGTTGCCGTGGACAGGACTGCTGACTGCTGACAGCCGATACCGGCAAGACATAGGGCACACCCCCCTGCTGTGAACTGTAGAAACTCTCTTCGATTAATTTCTTTTGCCATCGCAATCTCCTTCATCTGGTTTTTAGTTTTTGTCAGGTCTCCAGGGCCTGTATTGTGGCACGGCCTTCCAAGCCGTGAGTCAATCACGGGCAGGCCTGTCCCGAGCGAAGTCGAAGGGATGCCCGTGCCACATCAGGCCCTGACTCAAGGACATTATACCTTTGAAAGGTGGGCGTATTTTAGCATAAGTGTTTTTGTGCGTCCAGAGTTAAATTCGACCTCGACGATGCTGTTTTCACCCATATCAACGAAGTTTTTGACGGTGCCAAGGCCGAAAGTCTTGTGGCGCACGAGCTGGCCCTTTTTGAATTTAGAATTTAGAATTGAGAATGAAGAAATTTGGGCTATTTCGCTATCTCTATCAAAATGTTGATTTTCGCCGGTTTGGTCCGTGAAGCCGGGGCCGAGTTCGTAAAGAAACTGAGAGGGTATTGTTCTTAGCTGCTGGCCTCGTAGTGTTCGATATCGGGCACAACTTATGTGCAAGCCCATTTTGGCTCGGGTTATGCCAACAAAAAAGAGCCGCCGTTCCTCTTCAAGCTCCTGCCGGTCTTCATCAGTGTTGCTTCTTTCGTGCGGCAATAAGCCCTGTTCGAGGCCGACAATAAATACGTTTTCAAACTCAAGACCCTTTGCGGCGTGTAAGGTCATCAGCGCAATACGGCCGGCAGAGGCATCATAGGCATCGGCATCACTGAAGAGTGCTATTTGCTGAAGATAATCGAGAAGCGACGGCTGCTCTGTGAGATGGTCATATTGAGAGGCGGCACTGAACAGCTCGTTGACGTTTTCGAGAGCAGTTTCGCCTTCGTCGCCGGCGGCATGGAGGGATTGCTCCAATCCGGATTCAACAAAGACACGCTGGGCCAGGGGCGCGACTTTGCCGGCAACGTCTTTTTTAAAGTTCTCTATCATATTTACAAAGACGGCGAGCTTGGCTTGTGCAGCTTTGGCCAGAGAATCAATATGCTCTGCATTCTTTAGTGCCTCAAAAAAGGAAGTATTATTTTGGTTGGCATAGGCGCGGACTCTTTCAATTGTGGTTTTTCCTATGCCGCGGGCAGGTGTGTTGATTATGCGCAATAGTGCTATTGCATCATCAGGATTGACGAGGATTTTCAAATATGCAAGCAGGTCGCGGATTTCTTTCCTGTTATAGAACTCAACGCCACGAACAATCTGGTAGGGTATTTTATTTTTGAAAAATGCCTCTTCAAGCACTCGGCTCTGAGCATTAACACGATAGAATATTGCTATATCATTTAGAGAAGTGCCCTGGTCGGTCATCTCCTTGACTTGATGTGCGAGACCTTCGGCTTCCTCATTTTCGTCCTCGAAAACAGTGACGGCAATATCTTTGCCGGGCGGTTTTGTGGGGACAAGCGTTTTTTCCTTTCGACTTTTGTTGAGTGAAATCAAATTATCAGCCCGCTCAAGAATATTGGGCGTGCTTCGGAAATTTTCCTCGAGTTTGACAACGGTGGCATCCGGCCAATCCTTTTCAAAGGCCAATATGTTGCGGATGTCGGCGCCGCGCCAGCGGTAAATAGACTGGTCGGGGTCGCCGGTCGCGCAAATATTGCTGTGCTCAGAGGCAAGGGCCCTGGCAATTTTATACTGGGCGTGGTTGGTGTCCTGATACTCGTCGATGAGCAGAAACTTGAAACGATTTGAAAGCTCGGAACAGACATCGGGACAGTCCCGAAGCAGGAAGGCGGTTTTGGCCAGCAAGTCATCGAAATCCAGGGCGTTGTGCTCAGTCAGGATGTCCTGGTAGCGAGCGTATATTTTTGCCAATGATTTAGTAAAAAAATCGTCGGCCTGTGCTTTGAAGGTGTCAACATCTACCAGGTTATTTTTTAGGCGGGAAGAAATTGCATCAAGCATTCTGGCAGGTGGAAAATTTGTTGTATCAAGCTCACAATCTTTGACGGCCTGCTTGATACATCTTGCCTGGTCGGAATCGTTATAGATACTAAAGTTGGGTTTTATGGCGGCATTGTCTGCATACCGGCGGAGGATTCTGACGCACAGAGAGTGGAATGTGCTGATATGTGGGCCGGGAGGAATGCCCAGAGCAATCGCCCTTTGGCGCATTTCGTCGGCAGCCTTGTTGGTAAAAGTGATTGCGCAAATATTGTACGCCGCTTTTCCCGAATCAATCAGCGCTGCAATTCGATATGTGATAACGGCGGTTTTCCCGCTGCCGGGGCCGGCGATGACGAGCAAGGGACCCTCAATGTGAAAAACGGCTTTTCTCTGGGAAGGCGTTAGTCTCTCGTATCTCGTATTCCGTGTTGTATGCGTCATTGCGGTTGTTGTGATTGTTTGAGTAGTTTTGCTTCCTGCCGTATCAATTTATCGAAGAGTTCGGGCCTTTCAATTTTTATACGTCCCAGCAGGTTGCGTCTCAAGTTAGGCGGGTACTGCCAGTCGGCCAGGAAGTCCTGAAGGGCCAGGTATCTTAGGAGCGGCATCCCAGGCAGGTCAATCCTGGGCAAATCGCCGAATTTGTCCATATAATGCTTATAAACTTCTTCCGCCATTTTTTCTCGCCCCGCTGCCTCGTTGTCATCATGGACCGCATATCTGAAGTAAGCTTCCCTCAAAAGCATTTGAATAATTTCTCTTGCATTAAATATTCCGAGAGTTTCGAGCTCTTCGTCAAGTCTGTTTTTCACATAAACAACAAGCGGTACTTGAAATTCTTTCAGCCGATATTGCTTTCTTAGACGGTCGTAGATTTTTTGTGCCTGTTGGACATGGCCTGCCTGATAGAATGAAAATACGGCGTTTTTCAGCATATTTCGGTGGCTGTTCTGAATGGAGACGTAGGTGCGGTCTTTTAGCTCCTTATATTTTGCGAGGATTGCCAGTATCGCCTGGTTGTAAGGTTCAAACATTCTCAAATCGGGTCGTAGAAATATCTCGCGGGTCATTGCCGGCGGCTCGCTGCTCGTAGTTTGCTGTGCATTTTCGGTACTGGGTGGCAGCGGCACATCATAGATGAATATTTTTCCAGAGCGGAAGAGGTTCTGCAAACTATGGAATACGATGCGGTCCGTGTTAGTCTCTTCCACGGAATAATCTCCTTTACCGCCTTTTGCCAGACCGCGGGCTGCCCAGTAAATTGCATGACTATCGGGGTGTCGCCAATCAAGAGGCAGATGACTGTTAGGGTCATCCCAGTCGGCAACGGGACCGTAGATTTGATTCAACTCGTTCATTAAGACAGGTTCGAGTTTCCAGGTATTACGCAACGCCCGCGCCTTTGCGAAAATATCAAACCTTTGGAGCCCTTTGCTGCCTCTAAAATTATCTATTGTCCGGAAGGCGGCTGGATTGAACCTGTCGGGGTTTTGCCTCAAGGATAAATAGTTGCTGACAAACTTATCTTCATCGGCAAAGGCGTTGTCCGCAGATTTGAGGGCCGTAATTAACGGCAGCACATTTGCATCTTTTATCATTTCCCGCCAATCGGTCGGCGCTTCGGCAAGAGCTTCGTAGTAGAGGGTTTCCGCGGGGCCGATTAGTGGTTCCATTGCCGCAGCGAGCTGGAGCTTGTAATATCTGTGCGCATCGTCCGTGGTGCCGCCTATTTTGTGCTGGAATATCCTGGCAAGCTCGCGATAAAGCAAAATGCTTTTTGGATTGTTTTTGAGACCTTTGTCACGAAGCAGCTCATAGCCGTTTTTGACCCACTGCCATCTTTGGTCCGGCCTGGTTTCAGGTATTGTAACAGAGATATTGTAAGCCATATTCCATGCCTGGAACTCCCAAACTGATGCAAAACGAGGCTGCAGGATGGTTATCCATTCAGCTAATTGTTTTGCATCGAAGAATTGCCCCTGCTCTTTCAGCCTGTCGGCGCGTATCCACAAGGCATCGACTAACAGGCCGCGAAAGGCACCCGTGGCAACGGTTGCGAATGCCAGTGAAGGAGGAATATTTTCGGGTTTATCGATTATCAGAGCCATATCCTGGCGCGACGAGTTTATGAAGTCAAGCTGCATACCAGCGGTAATAAGCAAAGCAGCCGCAAGAACAATACAAACAAACCAAATTGCTATGTCGCGAAATCGCATTTCTCGATGCTCGATTCTCGATGCTCGATTCTTTTCTTCTACGAGCATCAAGCCGTGACTATCTTTAGATTATAATTTTTGCAATTTCTCTGAACTTAAAAATCAGCAGTGCAAGCAGCAACAACAAAAACGCTTTGATACAAATCATAAGGCCGGCGACTTTGGCCAATAAAGACCAGGGGACTATCCTTGCAGGGACCAGGAATTGTGCAGGATTAAATTTATCAAACTGGGGCAGGAGCAAAATGAGCGGCCTAACAGTGTAATAATAGACCCAGGTCAATTTTTCGCCAAGATAGTCAAAGGACTCCAAGCAGAAACCGCTGATAGTTGCTGTAAAGAAGATGCAAAGAGAGAACAATATGGCCACAGGGAAGGACAGGAAAGTCGCGGCTAATGTACCTAAAGACGCAAGGAATACCAAACGAAATAAAATTAACAGAACAACCCTTACGAAATTGGCTGTGAAGGTATCTGCTTTGTAAAGCACTTCCAGGCCGTCAGGTGGGAAAATCACCGTTGTCCTGTTCAGGGGGACGTTGAGAAATCTGATGGCCAGATAGCCGTCGTCAGCGATTAAATATGCCGGAACCTCCAGCTCGCGAAAAGTACGAATGGGGTCCTTACGCAGAAAAGATTCGTAGGCGGGCGGATACTGTCGATTATCGCCAACGTCCCACCGGCTGTAGACCTGCATATCGGGCGGATTTATAGAGACCTCATATTTGTACCTTATAAACAAACTCTCGTTCGGGTCGAGAACTCTAACATTATTAAACTCCCAAACCAGCCATTGACCGACCACAGCGGCTCGTTTCCAAAGCTGCTTACGTCTGGTAAGCTCCGCCTTAATCTCATTCTCACCGGCCTCCGGCGGCAGTTGGCCTGTTTTTTTAAGCTTCTCGTAGGTATCAAGCACCTCGGCAGTAACGTCTACTTCAGGCGGTGTTAAGGCGGCGCGGGCGGTGAAAAACTCATTGTTCATGCTGTCAAGGTCAGCTTCACTGGCACCGTAAAATTTCGGTGTGTAAACAGTAATGGTGTATATTATAGCCGAAAAGAGGACGAGCAGAGCTATATTTAATAATACTACGCCGAGCAATTTGCCGAGAAGAAGCTGAAAACGGCGAATTGGCTTGGTAATAACCGTGTATATCTGTTTTTGCTTTATGTCGTTTGTTAACGTATAGATTGAGACTATTATCGTGAGCAGACAGAGCAAAAGATTAGTGAGCGAAAGGCTGTAGCTTACGAAGGTCTGAAGCCTGCCTTTCAGGGTCCCGTCGCCTGTCATCGAAACACCCATAACCGGCAGCAGGACAATAAGCAGAACTATAAAAACAGCGGCAATTTTCATCCGCAGGGCCTGCTTTATAGTGTTGGCGGCGACAGCCCAGATACTATGCATCACCAGAGTCTCCTTACTGGTTTTTATCAGTTTGCTCAGTATTGTCTTTTGGGGATGTTGAGTCCGGCATTTGCCGGATGAGCTGGTCTAAAATGCTTTTTTTGTCTTCGTCCTGCTCGTGAGCTTTGGGCTTGACCGGTTCTGTTGTTATTTTTCTATTGGGAGGAACAGGCCCGGGCCTGGCCGGTTCAGCAGGTTTGGTTAGCTTACGCAATAGCTGCTCATCAGATTCAGGTTCAGAAGTGTCAACGCCGACGACCTGCTCTGTTGCCGTGGGTTCTGATGGGGTCTCCCTGGATACGGAAGCCGAAACAAGTTTATCGAGTATATTTTTCTGGGAGGCCTCGGCGGCAAGAAAAGCGCTGATTTCCGTGGTACTGACCGCCCCGCTTGTGGGCCGGGCCTGCTGCTGGGCGTCTGCAACAGCCTTGATAAAAAATGTTTCGAGCTTGTCCATCGGGGACGTTACAACGCAATCCGCGTGTTCGTCTTTAATTAGTCGCTTTATCCTCTCGATAGTGGTATCGCTTATGGCTCCGGTAGTAATTTGTTTCTTATTTGTCTGGAGTAAAAGGTCTCTAACCTGACCTTCGGCATGGATTTTGCCGCCGTAGAGGATTGCAATTCTATCGCATACATCTTCGACATCGGCGAGCAAATGACTACAAAGCAGAATTGTCTTTCCGCGTTTTGCAAGCTCCAGGATTAAGTCCTTTATCTGCCTTGTCCCGATAGGGTCAAGTCCTGTTGTCGGTTCATCCAATATAAGCAGGTCGGGGTCGTTTATCAGGGCCTGTGCCAGGCCGATTCTTCGAGCCATACCTTTTGAAAAGGTCCCGACGGGCCTGTTTGCAACGGCCTTTAGGCCTACCATATCAAGCAGGGCTTCGATACGCATTGTCCGCACATTTGCGGGCAGGCCGAATAACCTGCCGTAGAAGTCCAGGGTTTCGCGGGCATTCAAATATCTGTAGAGATAGGACTCTTCAGGTAAAAAACCGATACGGGCGCTGATTTTTGGGTCGGCGCCGTCCCCGCCAAGTACAACAGCCTTTCCTTTTGACGGATAAAGCAAGCCAAGCAGCAATTTGATAGTGGTTGTTTTCCCTGAGCCGTTGGGACCTAAAAGTCCAAAAATTTCATTTCCGCGAACCTGCAGATTCAGGTCGTCGACGGCGTACACCTTGTTCCGACCCCACCAATCGGAAAAAATCTTCGTCAAAGAAAAAGTTTCAACAGCATGTTCCATAGTTTCGTATCTTGCATCTCGTAAAGCGTATCTGGTATTCCTTTCGCTTCACACTTCATGATTCACGCATGTGGTTCGTGTCCGAGCTCCTCGCCATAGCGGACAAGCCGAGCGCTGTTAAAAACAACAATCAATGAGCCGGTAAAATGCAGAACGGCGGCGTAAACCGTCGGCAGCCAACCTGCTGATGCCGCTGCATCACCAAGAATAATAAACATTATTCCAAAGCCGAGATTTTGATTAATAACTCCTCTTGTTTTTCGTGAAAGTCGCACGAGGAAGGGAAGTCGCGTTAAGTCATCGCTCATCAGTGCAATCGAGGCGGAATTTATTGCTACATCGCTGCCGGCGGCACCCATAGCAATTCCAAGGTCTCCGGCTGCCAATGCAGGCGCATCGTTTATACCATCTCCAACAACGACGACGGTGTGCCCATCTTTTTTAATTTGCTCGACAATCGAGAGCTTGTCCTGGGGCAGACATTCCGCCTTAAAATCGGTACAAGCCAACTCGGCTGCGACACGGTTGGCGACTTCTTCCCTGTCGCCGGTGAGCATAGTTATTCTTTTTATGCCGATATCGAGCAGCTCCTGGACGGCTTGTTGGGCTTCGGGTCTGGTTTTGTCCTGTAACCCGATCCAGCCGATGCACTTAGAATCCCTTGCCACGTAAAGGGTGCTAAATCCCTGCACCTCTGTGAGTGTGGGGTCGGAAACGTTGCTTATATCTACATTGTTTTCCTTTAAGAAGGACTCTCTTCCGACCATAATTTTTGCAGAATCGACGCGGGCAGTTACGCCTTTTCCGGGTGTTTCTCTAAAATCATCGACGCCAGGTAAAGACAGATTTGCCTCTTTGGCAACCTCCTGCAGGGCCCTTGCGGCGGGGTGTTTGCTCATCTGCTCAGCGGAAGCAGTGACGGCCAACAACTCGGCCGGTTCAATATCTTCTGCGGGAGTCAGTTTGGTCACATACAGCCGACCCGTCGTTACCGTCCCCGTCTTGTCAAACACCATTGCCGTCATCTTGCCAGCAATCTCAAGGTCAGCTACATTTTTTATCAGGATGCCGAGGCGGGCAGAGGCTGAAATTGCCGCGACCATTGCCGTGGGTGTTGCCAGAATCAAGGCGCAGGGACACGAAACAACAAGTATCGTAATCGCCCTGTCGATATCGGCGGTAAGAAACAAGACTATCGCGGCAATCATCAAAATCGTCGGCGTGTACCACTTAACATAACGGTCGATTATCCGCATAATCGGTATCTTTGTCTGTTCAGCCTGTATAATCAAGGACTGGACTTTGCCGAGAGTTGTATCTTTTCCGGCTTTTGTTACGGTGATATCCAGCACCCCGGTAAGGTTGCTTGTGCCGGCGAAGACCTGCATTCCCGGCACTTTATCGACGGGCAAAGATTCGCCCGTAATCGTGGCTTCGTTGACGGAGCTAAGTCCTTTTACAACTTCGCCGTCGGCTGGTATGTTGTCACCGGGGCGTGTTCGAATACAATCGCCGGGCTTCAAGCTGCTGACGTCCACCTCTTTTTCGCCGGCTTCGCTGTCGAGCAGATTTGCCTTTGTAGGCGTCAGCTTAATCAGCGATTCAATTGATGTGCGAGCGCCGAGGGCAGTTCGTGTTTCAATAAGCTCACTGACGAGCATAAAGAATGCAACGATGCCTGCGGTAACATAGTTTCCGGTTACAAAGGCGGCGATTACCGCCAAAGCCACCAGCTCATCCATATGCATCTGTTTTTCTATAAGACTCTTAATCGCATGCACGACGATTGGGCCGCCGAGCAGTATTGCGGCAACCATAGCAAGGAACTCTGCCTGAAAACTGCCGCTGCCATAGAGGTGGCTCGACCTGGCTATGCCGCTGCTGATGAGCAGCATTCCGCCGGCCAATGTCCCTAACAGAGCCAAACTTACGCGAATCTGCCTGCCGTGAGTGTACTCAGCGGTAACGTCTTCTTTAAGATGTAAATGTTCATGGGCCATATTCACCGTATCTCGTTTCTCACTTCACCTTCACCTTTTTCTCTTCGTTATTTCTCCTCCTGAGATTTTGGTTTTTTCATCAGGTCCCTATTGACAATAACTCTTACTTCTCTTCCCTTCACCCCTTTGGTTGGTTGAACGAAAATTTTCTCATCTGCGTTGCTAAAGACGTGCTTGACGGCATCGAGATAAATTTGTTGAAGGACAAGTTTCGGTCTTTTGCGGTATTCGGGCAGTATTTTGTGCAAATATTCGGCATCCGCTCTTGCACCTTCGACAATTTCTGTTCGATAGGTGTGGGCCTGAGCGATTTCTTCCTGAGCTTCACCGGCCAACTGAGCCCACAACAGCTCTTTTTCCTCTTCGTTGATTGTTTCATCCGACAGGCTCGCAAAGAGTGTCAGAGCGAGCGGGCCGGCAGCTTCGTTAAGTGTCGTTTCAAAGTAACCTCTGGCCTTACTGATGGCCTTTTGACTTTGCTGGCTTGCATCGATGGAGGCCTGAAATGCAGCGTTGACCTGTCGAGGCCAAGTTGAGTTGGTAAGCTCGACGGATACGACTTTTATTCCGCTCTCTATATTGTCGAGTTTTTTCTGTAAGAATTTTTTGACGTCTTTCGAGATTGAGCCGCGTCCGGAAATTGCTTCATCGATAGCATAATTGACCATTGTGCTTACAACGGCACCATCAAAGACAGCTTTCAGCAGTGGCGTTATGCTGTTTATCATAACATCAAAGTAAAGCTGGCCCGGTTTGGCATCTTCTATATAAACATTTTTGAAGAAGTCCTCGGCGTCATTGATTTGATAGGTTAGCTGCCACTTGCAATGAACGATGTTGTAATCACTACCGGCCGAGCCCGCGGGAGTTTGCGTTCTCTTTTCACCCCTGGTAATGCAATAGCCCTCTCTTCTGGGTTTGAGGTTTGGCAGTACGGGAGTTGCTCTTACCGGGGTCAGGCCAAGCATCTCTTCTTTCGTCTGGTAATACCAGAAGGAATTAATTGGTAAATTTATCCTTTTTTCAACCGGAATTTTTACAATTTTGTCTATCGGATACGGGAACACCCAATGCAGCCCCGGGCCAAGGAGTCTTTCTTCGCCTATGCCGCGAATCTTTCCAAACCGCAAAACGAGTGCCTGCTCATCAGGGCCTACCGTTCTAAAACCCGATGCAAGGAAAATAATAACCAGCACAACCATTATTATCTTGAGGATGATAAAGCTGATTCTTAATGCCTCGGATAGGGACTTGCCGGCCGCATCAAGCTCAGTATCATATTGCGTGTCGCGCTTTGCGGATTGCGGAACTTTATTGTCCTGATTTCTTTTCGCCATAATATCAGCGATTGCAGCTTAAATAATGTTATTATTTCGGTTCGTTCGGCTCACTTGGCTTAATGTCGGGCATTTCCTGTAAAATCCTGATAATATCGGTACCAGTGGTTAAGACAATGGTTGTCCTTTCGGCCAATATTTCCTTGAGTGCTTCGACGTCAGCCAGGAACATCGCAAGTTCGGTGTCGGCTTCGAGCAGTTGATAATATTGTGCAGCCAACAAGTCGCCCTCGGCGCGTATTCCCTTTGCCCTTGCTTTAGCTGCAGCGAGCAGCTCCCTTCTTATTGAATCAGCGTTCGTTCTTATCCTGGTTGCCTCGGCATTACCCTCGGCAATAGTTGCCTGCGTTCTGCGGTTTCTTTCAGCCCTCATTCTATCAAAGACCTGTGTGCTGACATCTGCACTGATTTTGAGCTGCTTTATTCCGAGTGTCTTGATTTCGATGCCGTAGTGTGCCTCTGCGACGGTCTGTTGAAGGTCGGCGAGCATTTCCTCTTCAATTTGCGGAAATTTTATCTTGTCCGGGTCACTATTTACAAATTCACTAAAATGATGTCGGCCAACTACCGTATTTTGAGTGTCGCTTATGAGGGGCAGCAATTTACTATTTTCAGCTTCTCTGACAGTTCCGATAGCTTTGAAAAAGTTCAAAGGCTCGGCGATTCTCCAAACGATGAAAGTATTTACGATAATCGGGACCTGCTCGGCGGTTTCTGTCTCGATGAGGTCGGCCTCAAAATCTTTCATCCGGGAATCAAATTTATAGACACGTTGTATCGGCGTGGGCCATTTGAAACACAAGCCGGGTTTGGTAATTTCTCGGGTGGGATTGCCAAACGTCAGTACAAGAGCGGATTCTGTCTCTCGCACCTGGAACGAGACAAGATACAGCCCCAAAACTATAACTAAGATTAAAATAGAGATTGCAATAGCTATATTTTTCATTTTTGGCTGCTCTCCTGAAAATCTTTTACGTCATACAAACTTGGTATTTGTTGTTCCGTAACATCAACTATGAAAACCTGTAAGCTGTTCGGGTCGGCGACAACAACGTATTTTCGTATGTCCTTTAATGCCTCCACACGGGCGGCTAATACCTGCTCACGAAGATAAATTTGCTCAGCGGCCCTATATGACTTGAGCTGGCTGGCAAAACGCAGGCCGGTAGCGCGAGCAAGGGTCGCTATTTCAAAGGTATAACTGTGTGATTCTCTGAGTATTTTATAGATATCGCCACTTGCCTGCACGAAGGCCTCGTCCAAATCCTTAGCGAACTTCCTGGCCTCTTCCGACTGGTTTTGCTTCTTTGCCTGCTGGTATTTTGCCGCAAGACTGTAAAGCTCGTTAGCATCCTGTACAGAACCTACGAGTGTGGTCAGGATTTTATTGCGCTCGGCCTGAGCATCAAGGATAAGTGCCTGTTTCTTTTGAACGGCGCCGATAACCTGTTGATAGTCCGTTGCAACATCGGGCGGCGGGTGAACTCCCTGCAGGCCCAAAAACACGATTTCAACTCCAAGACCCACTCCATCCGCGGCTTGCTGAATCCTGGCAGTTAAAATGCGTTTGGCCTCAGCACGGCTGGCTCCAAGCAGTGTCTCTTGCACATCGGCTGGGCCTTGACCTTCCCTGCCAACCTGACCGGCTGCGAACCTGGTTAGCTCACGATAACTGATGGATTCAAGCAGTTTCTCAGGCTCGTCATGATTGTAAATAAAAGAATATAAGTCCTTTACTCTATATTGCACAGGTACGGCGGCAATCAGGAGACTTACCGGCACAGCTCCAGCGGTGGAACCTTCAGAGGTCTGCTCGCTGGCTACGAGCAGCTCGTATTCCTCTTTGTAATGCTTCTCGCCCCACAACAAGGGTTCTCGAATCAGCTCGCCCGTCTTTGGGTTAACCTTTGGGACAAAGCCGATACTGATTTCCGAGACCTTTTTTGTGGGATATTTATAAATCTGGTCAATCGGCCAGGGCCATTTGAAAGCCAGGCCGGGGCCAACAACCTTGACACCGTTGGCATCGTTTAGCGGATTGCCAAAGCGCTCTATTATCGCCTCTTCATTCGCTGTTACAACAACGATACAGCTTAACAAATACAGTGTAACGGCGGCAAACAGAACCAAAGGGACAATTGCTTTTTCGAGCAGTTTATAAAACCAGGTTTGAGAGACTTTGAATCCAAACTGATAATCAATGGCATCTGCTGCGCTTCGCAGTATTCCGCCGGGCTCACTTATAACCCCCAGCAGTCTGCTGTCAAAGGCTGTTCTGGCATATTGGTCCTTTAGCCTCGGCCGATATATGTCCATGACGACATTCAGTGCTGTTTCTGCGCCTATGAAAACAAGCAAGATGGGAATCACCCAGTTGATAATATTTATAACGACAAAAATCTTGAACTGCGTCAGGGCCAGGCTAACAGCTAAGGCAAAACACAAAAAAGCTATGGCAAGCAGGAAGCTGCCGCCGGCCCTCAAGGGCTTCCACTGCGGCTCGGCCGACATGCCGGTAGCGTAACGGGACAACAGGAAGCTCAAACGCTATGGCTGTCATAACGATTGCAACAAGCAGCGGCTGCTTTGGCTCAACTTCAGAAATGGCGGAAACAGCCTTCAGTAAGTACAGCCCGATTGCAATCTGGTAAACGGCGTAAACAGTTGAAAATATCGGAATGAACCATTTCTCGAATAAACCGAGCCGACGTTGAGCGGCGGCAAATAAAGTGGCTCGCTCACCCTTGGCCTGGAAGATTGTGGAAGCCTGCTCATCCTTGGCCAATTGGCTCATATCGAGCTTTTCTCGCTCGGCCAAGCTGCGTTGATGAAACTGCAAACACAAAACGAACCAAATAATAGCTGCCGCGAGGATGAGCCAGCTTAGCGCGAAGACGGCAAACGCCCCGCTCCATCGGCCTATAAAAAAGGCGACGCCAAAAAAGATGACGCTTAAAACCAAGGACGCCACGGCTACGTGTTCAGCGCGTTTGGAGGATAGTTTCATATTTGAACAGTATCGTCCTTTGAACAAAAGGACTACAAAAATAGTATTTATCCAATATACCGCATAAGCTCTTTACAAGTTAGAAGTCGTGTAATATAACAATAAGAGTCATATTAGTATAGAGACAATTGCGAAAATTTATGTCTCCGGGCCGAGCCGAGAGACAGAGGCACCAGACCGCAGGGCAAGGTACAGAGCAGTGTATAAGCTGTTTACGATAGCAAAAAACACCTTCATCGAAATCCTGAGGCAGCCGGTCTATGCCATAATAATTATTGCTGCCCTGTTTCTGTTCTTTATGAGTCCGTCGCTGACGATGTACACGATGAGCGACGACAATAAACTCTTACGCGAGATAGGATTATCTACGCTGTTTTTGGCCGGCTTGTTCATAGCAATATTCTCCGCATCCGGCGCTGTAGCTGAGGAAATAGAGAATAAGACGATAACGACGGTTCTGAGCAAGCCGGTGCAGCGTCCGATATTCATTATTGCAAAATTTCTCGGTGTCGCAGCAGCAGTGATTCTGGCCCACTATATCTGTACTATCGCCCTGCTGATGACAATACGTCACGGCGTTCTTGAGTCGGCATCAGACACCCACGACTGGACGGTTCTGGCAACGGCAGCAGTTGTCGCTGGTGGCGCATTTCTATTAAGTGCTTTCTTCAACTACGCTTATGACTGGAAGTTTTCTTCAACCGCAGTTGTATTAACCGGTATATTTGCCACATTGGGCATAGTATTTTTGTCCTTTATTGACCGAAACTGGCAGTTTAACCCTGCCGATAACGGAATGAACACAGTTGATATTTACGGCTCGGTGCTGCTTCTGTTAGCTGCGATTATCATTGTGGCTCTGGCGGTCGCTCTTTCTGCGAGGTTCAACATAGTAGTAACGCTTTCAGCCTGCATTGGGATTTTTTTGTTAGGGCTTGTAAGCGATTATACATTCGGCAGACTCGCGGAAAAACAGGTCTTTGGGGCCAAATTGTGGGCCACGATAGGACGGTATTTAGTGCCGAATCTCCAGATTTTCTGGATAAGTGACGCCATATACGAGGGCAGCGACGTCCCTCTAAAATATATCTTAATAACCGCTTCTTATGCCGTCTGCTACACAATAGCTATATTGGCATTAGCGGTGGCGATATTCCAAAGACGACAAGTAGGATGACTCGTCGTGCGTATTGCGTATATCGTATTGCGTATTTTTCACGCGATACGCATCACGCATCACGCAATCCGGTTTTAATGACTGCTATTTCATCGCAATTTTGCTGTTTTGGGCAGCGGGCACAGTCGCTCCAGACCTTCATCGGCAGAGTATCTTTTTCAACTACGCTGAAGCCCAGTTTTTCAAAAAATGCAGGATTTAGCGTAAGTGCGAATATTCTCGGCAGACCAAGCTGACGGGCCTGTTCGGTAGCAGCGGCCACGAGCATTTTACCGACTCCCTTGTCTATGTTTGCTTCGCCGACTGCCAGAGATTTTATCTCCGCCAGGTCCGACCAGATAATCTGCAATGCACAGCACCCGACCACACTGCCATCGAGTTCGGCGACAGTGAATGCCTGCAGGTTCTCGTAAATATCAGCCAACGAACGAAACAGCATTTTATCGCGTTCGGCGTAGTAGTTAATCAGAGAATAAATGGCTTTGGCATCGGTAATTTTGGCGTTGCGAATATTCATAAATAAAAAGTATACCTCCTAAAACACCAGGGCACAAAGAAAAAAGCAACTGTTTAGCGGTCGTCGGTACGACGACCCTCTTGATATTCACCGACACGGCAACACTCTTGATACCAATGGAACACCAAGCAGTCCGCTTCTCTTCTCGCTTTTCGCAATTTTCCGAATATCTCTTGTAATAACAAGAACAATCTTGATACTATGTTGCTGAAAGTAGCCGTTCCGGCTACTGCTAAACAATGAGGAAATTGATAATGATTATTGCCTATCACGCTATCTTCACAACATATGGCGCCTGGTTACCAAATGACCCGCGAGGCTCATATTCTAAAGAAATTTATAATGAGCAACTGCGTGCATTAGGCAGGATTAAATACGGTCGGTAGAACCCCATACCAACTAAAAAGCTGTTACTAAGATTCTGGACCACTGCAACACCGCGTATTAGCCGTCCGCCGTTTTTCATCGATGGCAATTCCCGCCCAATTATTGCTGCTGCCTTCAGCAAAGTTGTTCAACGATTGGGGATAAAAGTTCCAGCCTGTGCAATAATGAACGACCATGTACACGTGCTTATCCTGCGCTCAAAGTACAGAATCGAGTACCTTGTTAACCAGCTTAAAGGTGCTGCAACACAAGCTTTGAAACTAAAATATACCCCTTGGTCTCGTGGCTGCTGGAAGGTCTTCATTACGGACACTGAAGCACTCACTGCCGCCGTCAAATACATTCAGGCTTACCCTACCCGTGCAGGTCTTCCTGCTCAATCCTGGGATTTCATTTCATCATTACCTGTTTAGCGGTCGCCGGAACAGCGACCTTTTACCGTAGATTGGTTTAGCCGTCGCCGGAACGGCGACCTTTTACCGTAGATTGCTTTAGCCGTCGCCGGAACAGCGACCTTTTACCGTAGATTGGTTTAGCCGTCGCCGGAACGGCGACCTTTTACCGTAGATTGGTTTAGCCGTCGCCGGAACGGCGACCTTTTACCGTAGATTGGTTTAGCCGTCGCCGGAACG
>Ga0114922_10000561_pt1 | contig 35478 bp, 55 predicted proteins | sample AartaG_FD_100975 | JGI IMG/M metagenome (GOLD analysis project Ga0114922, IMG submission 100975) | Deep subsurface microbial communities from Aarhus Bay to uncover new lineages of life (NeLLi) - Aarhus_00045 metaG | ecosystem: Environmental > Aquatic > Marine > Oceanic > Sediment | place... | reverse complement strand
TTCAATTTACGGATACTACCTGCATCTAATCCTTCACCTATTATAATACCCTTTTCTGTTACCTTGATTACTCCCTTCTGCAATCCAGCTTTAGGCAATTCCATCTCAGGTGTCTTCTTACTCCCTTTAATCTCTTCAACATAATCTCTGATAGCCTCTTCACCCTCTGTCGTCTTGGCAATTTCATTGAGAGCACTTAAACGAGCTTCTTCAATATCAGCTCCCTCATCTTTCAACCCAGCCACAAGGTCATCGTAGTAATCAACCATCTTGACTGGCTCATACCATTCTTCGGTAATTTCATCTTGCTCCCAACCGTCCCTCGCTTTCTGGTCATCTGTTATAGTATTGGCTCTATCTTGGGAGACATGCCTCATAGTCATACCCCCACCAAAAATAGCAAATGGGAGAGTGGCTATTAGTGTCCTGATTATGGTCTCATCTACATCCTCAAAAAGTCCTCTATTTTCATCATATAGCTTAACCACTGCATTTTGAATAACACTTTGGGGGACTTCCTCTAAGAAAGTTTCGGTGAAAGAAATCGTAGCACCTTTCTTTAGACCGCTTTTAAGTATAGCTTTTACACCTTGCTTGACTAATGCTTTCTTCACACCTATTTTAAGTATATTAAAGGCTGGCGATACTGCTGCTAGAAAAGGTAAGTCAGTTACAGATTCAATAGAAGCTATTAAAAATCCTACAGGGACAGACAGTCCCACCGCTTCATCCTCTGGCGCTCCACTAGCTATCAAATCTTCATATAAATCCTGTGATGCCGATGGCGTGGCAACAGCAGTTCCAGCAGCTAAAGCAAGGTAAGGATTTTTAGTTACAAACCCTACCCCCAGAGTTGTCCCCATTACCGCCAATGTATAAGCTGAGCTATCGGCAATAGCCCATCCCCAATAACCAGGGTCTTTTAGAAGTTCAGGATGTTCTGTGACTCCTTCCAGATATTCAGGCTTTGGCTGAAGCTCGGGTTTGCCTCTCAACCATTCGTCAAACTCATCCTGACGCCGAGTGTATATCGCTCTAAACCTATCACGATGAGCTTTCCTTTGCTCAGATTGTTCTATTGATAGCTCCATAGCTTCTTCGTATGTCGTACCCCACCTCTTCGCCTCCTCTGGTGTTAATTTTATCGTTTTAGTTGTTCCCGTTATAGGTATTTCACCAGGCTCAATCGGGGGAAACATATAACTGGGTAAAACGGATACGAAATATTGTCCTGTACGGTGCAACAATCGTCTTAACCCTAGGTACACAGCATCCCAAGTATCTTTGATAATACCTTCGGATAGATGCTCGCCTTGCTCTGTTATGGCTACTTCCGGTATTACCCCTGGCTCTACAGGTTCGAATATCTCGCTTAATTGAGTTTCATCCACGCCCTTAAACATAGCCTTGAGTAACGATTCAGTCTCGGGGTCCCTTCCAATTTCGCTAATATCAAAAAGAAACTCATCCATATTAGCATCGCTCTCGCCCACCCAGCCCAATAGTTCGTCAATATCCCTATCCGGGAAAACATTCCCCAATACCTGCTCAAATTCGTAAGACTTCTTTTCTCTTTGATACCTCTCAGGAGTCATAGGCGGTAGACCGGTGTATTCTGTCTCAGAAGGGTAGTAGCTTTTGGCTAACATATCAGTCATCTCATCCGGCGAATACTTCTCCCCCTCCGGCGACATCCAACTCTGGTCTTGTAATAGCTCCCACCCCTGAGGATTGATAAGGCTGCGAGTAAAGCCTTCGTCATTATCGGCAGGTGAGAGTTTAAGCTGCCAACCCTCTTCAATCTCATAGCCATACTCTTCCTTAGCCTCTTCAGGCGTATAGAATTTAGGGGTATTCAGCCAGTCGAAAGAAGGTTTTTTCTTTTTGGTTAGTTTGGGGGCACCTTCCTCCGAAATCGGATAGCCATATTTATCTAAGAAGTCTTTTAAGCTATCGCCGTTCACTTTCTATAGTTCGTCCACCCTTCGTAAACGCTTTAGCCCTCAGCCTCTCCAGTATATTAGGCTTAGACTTGTTTCCACCCGTCCCCTCTATTTCGTCAAGGACTTTCATCACTTCTCTGTCCAGTTCTTTTTTTGTAAGTTTAGCCATTATTAACTTCTCCCCTCCTGTCTTGATTCGGCTACAGCAGTTTCCCTTTCCGTCCCCTCTTCTTCCCTTTCCATACCCTTAAACTCAGGGGATTCGTTAGTAAGGGTTTGTCTCTTACCGCCAGTTCCAGCCCCGGGCATATCAGTAAGAGGCATCTCAGCTTCACCCTCACCCTTATTGCCCAATAGAGGCACATTAGGGGCTTCGGTCAAAGCCCTTTGTTTCAGATGTGTAATGAGCCTGTTCTTCATAATCCTAGCCTCTATATCATTCCCCTCTTCTATAAGGCTAACGCATCTACGGTAAAAGGCTATTGCCGGGTCAGCCCTTTCAGCTATAGCAGCTAGATATTTCATCTCCTCGCCTTCGGGGTCTTCGACTTTCAGTATCTTGCGTCTTATAGTGTCAGGGGAAAGCAAATTAACAGCAGAATTGGCTATTGATAAATTGGCTATGTCCTCATCAGGGCTTTGAATTACAAATCTATATTTAATATTGAAATCGCCATCCAGAGAGCTAGGCTCATATAGTCTTTTATATCCTACCTCCCCAAGTTCAGCTTTAATACCACCTTCCTGATACTGCTTAATAATCATTTTAGCCATCTGCTGATATAGCATAGCCAAGGCTTGTATCCGGGGTAAAAGTATCTCGTTCTTATGCGCGGTCAGCCTTGATATAGCCACCGCGGACAGAGGGAATGTAAGGTTGCCGTAATCCACAGAAGAGAAACTAGCTCTCTGCAACCTGGCATCTAATATAGCGTAAAACAGTCTAGCCGCTGCCTTAATATCATTTATAGGCATAGGCTTATAACCACCGCCCATTTCTACGGGAACAACTGTTTTCAGACCGGAAGGTGGCATATCTGGCTTTGCAAGCTCCATTCCAGCTTCACTTTCCAACTGTAAGCCACCAGCGAAAGACCACATATTAAGCGTCTGCAATATGGATGCCGTCCTGTTAAGCTCAGCATATAAATCCCTGTTAGGTGCCAGGATACTCTCGCCTGAGTACTTTAATGCGTCCTTGCCTTGCAGTGTAGAGCCGGGGGCTTGCGCTATAACAAACGGCACATAGCCTAAACTATTCTCTACTTCCTTAACCTTTTTGTTATCAATCCAAACTATTTCTTCATTCCTCCCCCACCCATCACGGACTTCACCTGTTTTATCTGCTATATCCAAATCATACTCACTCTTTATCATAGCCTTACTGCGAATATAACTAGGGGCGCACCATAATAGACCATCTACCCCCCTCTCATAAGTGCAATGCCTCATATCCAAGGGCAAAACATCAGGTACAAACTCGTTAGCTTCCTCTCTCAGCAAAACCCTTGCTCCTATATAACCTCTTATGTCTATCTTCTCACAGTGAAAGGGAAATTGACCTGACCATCCCATATTCTGGAAAAGGTAATCGTCTATTGAGATAAACATATCGGCTAGAAACTCCTCAATGAGAGTAGTTTCTTTATCCTTCATATTCCGCCCCTCTACCACCGGTTGCATCAGCGCCCCCATCTTTAAGGCTATAGCTCTGTCCACAAATACTTTAGGGTCGTTAAAGGTAACATTGATAACATCGGGCGTATTCTTCCCATTAGGGTCTTTCATTACATAAGGAACTAAATGATAAAGGTCGGCATCTTCATCCATCCTCTTAAATAAATTGTTAGATTCAGCCTCTTTGTCCTTTATCATTTGTAATGTTAAGTCCATAGCTTCACCCCACAAATAAAATGTACAGATCGATAATTAATAATGCCACACCGGCGGTTTAGTTCTTACACTCACCGGTTTGGCTATAAATGCCATCATCAAAGCATCCGCCCTGTCGGGACTTTTACCTCCCCTCGCCCTCATATCTTCTTTGCTCTCCATTAATAACTGTCCCTTCGGTGTGAATCTATACCTTATGTCGCATAACTCACCTTTTAGTTTTATATCATCAGGTATATCTATCTCACCGTTCACAAATCTTTGATTCAATAGCCAATACAACTCAGCCCTACGGTTGGCAAATTGCTCGCTGTCTATTGCTTTGTCACCTACATTCACGCCTTCTACTTTTAGTCCTTCTGCTTTCAAAGCGTCATATACTCCAGCCCCTACACCCACTTTATCTATTCTCGTTAGTTCAGGTTTGTCTTCCCGTATTAACCTCGCTACCCTGCCTGTAGTAAATACCGTGTCTTGATGATGCCAACTCTCTGTTTTCCATACTTTAGAACCCTGCCTCAATGTATAAACAGTCTCATTATCCCCATACCTGGCTATATCTACTGCAGCTAATTTATCCCCAGTCGCTTCTAAGCTCTTGGATACTGCTGCATCCACATCAGCCAAAGAGAATAAATTATTAACACCTGTCTCAGGAAATTCTCCAAGTACATATACTCGCCATAGTAAACTGCCCTCTCCCCACTCACTTATCCTTTCACTTACCCACTGTGGAGTTATTAAGTACGGGCAGGGTAATGGTCTATCACCTATTTTTTCTTTCCAGGTGCCGTCTTTTATGTCATCTAGTGTTATCCCTAGCTGTAGAAAATTAGGGGTGGAAAATGCGTTTATGTGATAAGTGCGATACGACACTGATGAGAAGCAATTCCTGAACTGTCCTATGGGTTGAGTAGGATTACCTATCAACAACAACCGAGAATGTCCAGTTGATAATGGATTCTCTATTGCTGAATAAACTTTGTCCGATAAGCCTGACGCCTCGTCCCCTATAACTAACATATAATCATTATGTAATCCCTGGAACTTCTCAGGCTCGTCAGTGCTTAACCCTAGAGCAAACCAGTCCGAAGCTATGTCCAGCCTGGTAGCCGTGAGCTGCCCGCTCAGTTTTACCCTGGCACGCCCGAACCTAGTTGTTATCTCACGCCAGAGTATAGATACCACCTGCCTAAATGTGGGTGCCGTGGTGAGAACAGTTGCCGGATGATGGTTATATAAAAACCATAGAACAATACACGCAGCTATAAAAGACTTACCACTCCCGGAGCAAGACCTGACCGCAGTCCTGGGGCTCTCTGATACAGACTGAACTATCTGCCTTTGTATATCAGTTAACTTACAGTCCAGGACGGTCTCAATCCACCCGGCAGGATTAGCCCAAGCCGCATCCCTAATCTTCAAGGCATCTTCTGGAGCATTTAACTGAAGCTTATGTGCGCTAGAAACCACTTTATAATCCCCCTTAACAACCCCCTTATAAGAGAAGAATAGAATAGAGTAGAATAGAGTAGAGGAGAAGTAGGTAAAGTGCAAAGAAAGTTACAGGGTTAGTTACTAATAACAAGCAAATAGGTTACTCAGAAAGTTACAGGGTAAATCGTATCTAATATTGTCCGTTTTTGTGGTGTAGTGTTTTGTTTTTTGTTGATGTTTTATAAGAAGGGTTACAAAACATTTTTGCACTTTTTTTACATTCACTCCGCATTCACTCTACTTTTCCCCCATCTTTTAGGGAAAGATTTGCAGTTTCCTTGTCCTCTTTTAACCCCTTGTCTATAATAATTAACCGCTCTTGTTCTACTCTTTCAGCCAGTAAGATAAGCTCGGTATAGGGTAGTAGTGGTGTCCCATCAGCGCCGGTGTGCTCCATCCTTTGCCTGGGGGTGCCCAGGTCTTGGTTGATAACATACTTACATACATCAATAATCGCCCAGTTAGGTTGTTCAGTCTTGTCCAGCACAGCTCTGAGATACCTTGCAGCCACAGGAGAAGCGTCAATCAGTTGCCTAATCGTTGTAGCTCTTTGAAAGGTCTTCGGCTTGCGTCCTCGTTTAGCCTGTATTGCGTTAGCGTTTGGTTGATTTTTCATAGTTGTAATACAAAAGATACATATTACTTCACCCTGAAGCGGTGGTATTTCATAACCCAATGCCCGTCAGGGACTTGATGCTTAGTCTTATAAGCTCCTCTGCCTCTGTGGTGGAGCCCAGGCGTTCCAGATGACACAGCCATAAACTTACGGTCACTATGAAAGAAATCATCCAATGCTTTTAGAGTAGCTATCCGCACCAATAATGACTTATTCAAAACAAACTCCTATAAATTAAGCAATCCGCACCGGGAAAGGAGGAACCAAACCGGTGCGGATTGCAACCCTGTCCCGGTGGCACAACCGGGACTATCAAAAAAGGAGGAAACCTTCGAGAAATCTTAATAAGTATGCCTATGATTACAAGCGTAGCACAGATATAAACAGTTGTCAAGTCCCTTGTTAGGAGTGCGACAAATCGTATCTGAGTGTCGCTAAATAGCTACAAAACAAAGTTGGGAGGATAAGTAAGGATAATATAGGATAATACATCTTGACATACATTTATTACTTGTGTTAGTATGAACACAGGAGTAGCGGGAAAAGCTACAGGAATAAACAAAGGAACTAGATAAATGAAACGAGTTAAATTAGCAGACAAGACCTTTGAGGAGTTGAATAAACTGCGGTTAAGTATAGAAAGCAATCCAGCTAATCACCAAGACGGATTTCATCTCCTAAAACCACTAGCTCGAAGGAAATGTGAGGATATTGCTTGGGCAGTTACCATTAAGCTCCAAAGGAATAAAGATTGAATACTGGGCGGGGCAGGAGAACACAATTAGGCGAAGGCTTGAGCGTGCTTGTCCCGCCCAGTATTGAGAGGTTAAGGGAAGGGAGTAAAGCCAATGATAATAGCCATATCTCAGAGGTTCCTAAACCAGTTAATCTATGAGTTAGAGTGGGAAGGTATAATATGGGAGTTTTTAGAGACTGATGAGCAATGGTGGGGATTGAGGTTATTCCTCAGAAGGAACTGACCTAGCAACTTAGCTCAAGTAAAGGAGGTAAACACTAATGCAAATAGGTCTATATTACTTTAGGAGATTGAAGAGGTCGAGCCCGGGACGGGTATTTACTACCAGTGGCAGACGGTCTACCACTTATCATCTGGTAGACCCTGACGGTAGAGAGGTTGCTATGAGCCGTGATGATGCCGTAGTAGCCTTCTACGCCCTGGGGACAGCACTAAAAACAACAAAGGAGGAAGCATAATGAAGTATGAAACACGCAGAAAAAAAGCCCGTAAATTTTTTCTTAGTCGGGTTTATGGTAGTACATCAAGACAAGAACATCGCTTAGAATCAACGGGTAGAAATATTTATTCAAGTGGTTTCCCTTATCATATTTCAGAAAGAGAAATGCTAGAAGAGCAAGGTAAACTCTTGTGTAATATTGCTGATGATGTAGCCAAGATATTCCAGATTCTAAACGCCGGCTGTCCTAGCCAAGACCATAGAGAGGTTCTAAATAAATGTCTGGATGAGGAGGTTGACCGATACTTGTTGGAGGAAGACAAAAGACGAGATGAAAGGAAGGCAAAGAGAACTGCAAGAAAACTCAAAAAGGAGGAATAGATTATGATTTATTGGGAGTATAACGAATGGCACGGTGATGCCAGGTGGGACGATAAGCAAGCTGCTATGATTGAGGCTGTAAGGGAAGTGGCTGAACAACTAGCCAGGCTTAATAGACTATACGCTGAAACTACACAGCATTTGACGGTGACATCGCAAGGATTAGAGGTTGCAGGAGATAACACTTGAGGTGAAGTAACTTTGGATAATAAAAAGCCTATTAGATTGGTTTCTAAAACTGTAAGGTCTATGGACCTGGACTTATACCGGGAAGCTAGGAAACAAGCGCTGGATGAGGGGATTACTGTCGGTCAGTGGATAAATCAGGCTATAAGAGAGCGGTTAGCTAGAATGAAATAGCTTTCTTATGGCTGGTGAACTCCCGGTAAGTCCTCTTCTTACGGCGCCACCCAGAGACATAGCTCAGTGCTGTGTCTCTCTTCTTTTTAACCAGCCCTTCGGGTATCCTTAGATGAGCAGATATTGAGGCTGTACTCTTGCCCCACGCCTCTATTAGCTCGAGGATAAGCCCATCTATACCAGCACTCTCCAGCCTTTCCTCTATCTCAACGACAAAGAGAGCCGGGGTCTCATAATAGGCTTTGCGATTAGCCGTCCTCTTCCCTGTATTGTCTATGTAAGATGAGAAGTCTTTGGGGTATGAGCCTTCTTTCAGTTCGGATAGGTGGCGTATCAGCCACAGCATTTGAGGCTTACTGAAGTATATCTCACGCGGTGCAAACCAGTTATCAAGCATTTATCCAATCTTCGCCGTTCCAAATCTTACCGTATTTCTCCTGCATTACGAAGGCTAACCAGAGTTGTTCCATTGAGGTAAATTGCTCTATCGTTTTAGCCCAATCAGGTGTATATTTTGCCCGTGATATAAGTGGTGACCTATTAACAAAGAACCAAAATCTATGAGCCAGCCTTAATACATTGTGGGATTGACTAGATATTCTCACCATCTCTTGCAACTGGTCTTGACGAGGTAGCCATACAACACCGCTTAATTCGCCGTCTACATTACATACACCGTGCATCTCGCAATGCCCGCAAACATTATCTACATCACCAGACCAATAATAAAAGTCGCCCTCATCCCAGTCTCTTTGATATAGTCTCCCAGCCTGTAACTCCTTTGCTTTCCTGCTCATCTTGATAAAAGTTTCTGCTTTATCCACTATCAAACCTCCCTTTTTATATCTAAATACCGGATTATGAGTTTAGGGTAGTATGGTGCCCACTTTGCCGCTTCCCTTACACCCTCCCTAAAAGATATTGGGGCTTGAGCGTTTGCTATAACCCTAGCTATATCCATTATAAAATCTTTACTTACAATCCCCCACTTCCCTGTCTGCCTTTGCACTACTTCACTTAAGTCCTCATCACTCATCACTGTATCTTTAGCTTTCATCTAACCCCTCCAGTTTAGCTTTTAATACACACCACCCTTTACAACAAACAATATACCATTCTATTTTCATACTTTACTTCTCTTTTCCTTGCTCTGTGGGGGCTGGCTTTCACATAATTCGGTTTCTCTCATCCGTAGCTACTAGCCATCCACCCCCACAGGGCATTGGCTGACACTGCTTATAAGGCAGTATCGGTACCCACTCTACACCTGGCAGAGCGAGTTAGTTGCTGACTCGGTCAATGACTGCCCAGATTCTTGCATGGCACATCGCTATAGAGCCATACCACTTCGCTATAGAGCGGAGCTTCGCCACCTGGGACACCAGCAACTTATTAGGTAATCGCCTATTTAGTCAATTGAGTAGCCCTATATTTAGGCGACCCTCACCGGCTGCACGACCTCAATATTCAGTTGTTAAGGTTTTAATGTGGCTCGGCGCATATTCTCATCGCCTATTATTCTCTCGCAGGCACCACATACCCGGAGCCACTTTTTAGTTCTATAGGGTAATTGTCTGTATATACCATATTTAGCTTTGTTACAACATCCTTCCACTTGGCACCAGTCAAACCTTTTATCTCTACTCATAACCCTCCTATTTCCAACTTAATATCTCGGCTATCTCTTCTATCTGTCCAGGTCTCCAGAGATATACTTCGCATTTGCCGGTAGCTTCTAGCTTATCAAGCCATTCCTGCTGAGCCTCGCTTACTTGCCCCTTTTCAGATTTCAATTCGGCAAATATTATTCTATCTGGTCTTACCATCACACAATCAGGGAATCCAGCTGGTGAATGAATGGAGCGCCAAGTATGATAATACTTCCATCTAAATATCTTGGCTAAATCTTTCACCTGGCTTTCAAATTGTTTCTCGGTAGTCATCCCTTAAACTCTATATCACTCTCTACTTCATTGCTTATTGGCTAGTTGTAATAGCACATCTGCGTGGCAAGGTAATGGTGAACACCAACAGACTAAGTCTTTACCCCTTAGTTCTGACAACTGTCGCAATAAATCCTCTTGCCTTAAAATCCAACCCTTGTATTCCTCTATAACAAGCCTGCGTTTTTCCAGCCTACTAATTCCTGCTGGCAACAAAGGGTCATTCATCTTAAATGGATTACCCCACTTGCTGGGTCTACCCACATAGACGGCATCCTCTGGAATATCATCAGTTCTCCTGTTTAATACTCTCATCCCCTTCTCCTTTCAGCATATATTATCTGATATTTCTTCATAACTTTACCCCAGCGCTTGCTCATAATAAGGCTTCATCTACCTAAAATAACCTTCCTTGCAAAAATACCATTGCCTCAAAGTTGCCGAATAGCTTTTTAAGAACATCGTTATAAGATTCACTAACCCACCACTCATAAGTATCCGGTCTCCATTCCCTTTCGGTATACGGCACGCTCTCTTTCAGCGATTGAATAGCCTTTAGGTCATAATCAAACTTAATCAACCAGCCTGGTCGCTCTTCATGACTGCCAGCTTTAATACATTGAGTAAGATTCATGACTACCCCTCCACTGCTATATCACTAGTATCTTTATTTCCTTCTACATACCCTGCCTTGAAGGAAATTTCAGCTTGGGCGTGCAATGCTCTCAAGATTTTATTATCATGTATACCCTTGCAATGAAATGTATCAAGTACAGAATATTCTAGTGGTATCACTGTATCTTTAGCTTTCATCTCTGTTATCATCTTTTATTATTCCCTATTAGCCTCACATACCTTGCACTAATACCATATTCCCTAGCAATTACAGCACCAGGTTCGCCAGAATTATATCGTCTTGCAATAATGCTTCGTTCTGATATAGGAATTTTAAGGTTTCTATTTGATGTAGCCAAAATTTGTGCTTCTCTAAAAGCCTTATGGCGACATTCTGCGGAACATAATCTTGGTGTAGCTTTAGGTATTAAAGTTCCACATATTCTACAAAAATGAGGCTTTGGCGGATTACTAGGTAGCTTGCCCTCAGCATAGCTTTTTTTAGACCCTTTGCTCATATTGTCTTTTACTCTTTGCTTATATACTGGGTCATTATCCATCAATATTTTAATTTTTACCTTTGATTCTAAACAGGTATTTTGCCTTATAATCTTTCTGCACTCTGGAGAACAAGTTATTGGATGTGCATAAGGCATTGGTTTCCCGCACACTGGGCAAAGATGAGGCTTGACTGGCTTCCCAAAATGTTGACCTTCAAGCCTTAATTCTGCTAACTTTGCCATCGCCTTTGGTCGGTTACTTAATATTATGGCGGTTCTAACTTCATCTTGGTATTTCCTACCAGCTTCGCTAAAATCCTTCGTGTAGCCTCGACCTTTTTGTTTGGGTAACTTACTAATCCCGTTTTTTAATTGTTGCTTTGTTCTTAACGACATATCATTTGAGAGTTCAATTGAACAAGTCGGTATATGTTTGAACAAACCAGCGATTTGTCTTAGCTCGTTAGCTGTTATTCCATGAGCACGAGATGTATGGATACCTAACGCTTTCCATCCGCCTCTTCCGCACCACCAACAAATGCCATTCTTGATACAATCTCTCAATACTTCAGGTGTAGGGTTATCCAACCGAACAGGTTTTTGGTATTTCATCTCCTTCTGTAGCTCTCCCCCTCCATATTAAAAAACTCACCCTTCGTCATCTCCCAAAGCCTGTCAAAAGAGGCATCATCTACACCCCCGGCACCCAGATAATTCTTTAACTGTGTAGGGCTTAAATTGGCTGTTATCACTATTGGTCTTTCCGCCTTATATCTACCATCAATAATCTTAAACAAAGTCCGCTGAACAAAAAACTTAGCATCAGGTTTCTTGTCGGATCTCTTTTCCTTCCCTACATCGTCAATAATAAGCAACGGGACGGATATAAGCCGCCTGATAATATCTGCCTCACTCTCCCTGCAATACTTCTCTTCGATTGAGTAATTGAATGTCTCCTGTATTGATGCGAATATGTCATACTCACTGATGCAATATACCGGGTATGAAGTTTCTTCTCTATCCCATCTATTTATAATATGATGAGCTATGGAACAAGTCAGGTGCGTCTTCCCTGTACCCCACGATTTATATGAAAACAAAACTAAGGAATGATAGCCTCTGGAGTTAGTTCGTGGGAAATTATCCGCATACTCATAGCATTTATCGTAGGCTTGCTGTTGTCGCCCCTGCTCAAAAGTATCAAACTGTTCTTTCATAAACTTAGGAGGTATATTGCAACTCTCCCTCCATTCCCTTCTTTTTTTGGCTATGGCTAGTCCCCTTTCAACTTCTTTCTGCTGCTCTAGTTGCTTCTCTACTTTCTTTTGGCAATCAGGGCAATTCCCTATTTTCTTGATAGACCCATCGCCCAGGCTCCACCTTTTGAACTCTATATTCTCTCTGCCGCAATCAGGGCAAGTGCCATATTCCGACTCAAGCTGGGTAGAACTCATAATATTATAAAGCCCTTTACTAAGAGTGCCTCGCCCTATCCGCTCTATCTTTCCACCTCGTTCTTCTGTTGTCATACCTTTAGCTCCATAACCATCTGCCTATAACTCTATATCACTCTCCACTTCATTGCTCCATCAGTTCCTTCATACGTTTATTAAGACGCTTTCTCTGCCACTGGGTTTCAGCAGCCTCAGCAGCAGCCCAAGCAGCAGCCCTAGCAGCCTCAGCAGCAACCTCAGCAGCAGCCTCAGCAGCAGCCTCAGCAGCAGCCCAAGCAGCAGCCCAAGCAGCCCTAGCAGCAGCCCTAGCAACAGCCTCAGCAGTAGCCCTAGCAGCCCAAGCAGCCCTAGCAGCAGCCCTAGCAGCAGCCCAAGCAGCAGCCGAAGTAGCATCCGAAACAGCCCTAGTAGCAGCCCAAGCAGCCCAAGCAGCAGCCCAAGCAGCAGCTAGTTCCTTTTTAGTAGCCTTGTCCTCATTGTATAATCGGGCTACTTTAATAGCGTTCCAGCTTCGTTCATCTTTAACTTTGGCTTTCCTTAATGCTCTTTCAGCACAGTCGCATCCCCAAGTTCTTAATACCTTTTCAGCATTAACCGCTTTGATGAGCTTGCGCTTTCTGCCTATATATTTATCTGTAGCCTTAATTATTTCACCTGACAACTCCACTATACAAGCTATACTCCCTTTAGCATAGGGTAATGCGTCATAGAAACTAGGACTAGCGTGGTATCCCCACTCACACATTTTAAGTTCACCCTTAACCTCCCGCTCCTCACCAATCTTCCAAGCCTTCTCCCGTCCATACCCCCCTCTCATATTGTCCTTTAAGAAATGGTATGCTTCCATATCCCCCTCCTTTTATTCTGGTCAGCATATATTATCTGATATTTCTTCATAACCCCATATTTCTCTTCTATCTCTTTGATAATATGGCTTCATCTTATCTTCAGCCCTTGTATTGGCTTATCATCTGACTCTGGTTCGCTCTTTTGTTTTATATCCCTAGCCTTCGTCATCCAGTTACGCAAAGCTAGTTTGGGATTCTTTAAGTTCCTGCCTCCATCTGTCCAGTAGTCGGCAAATCTCTTTAGTTCAGTAGCAAAGTCTATATCATTGAATTCCTCTTTTAATACCTCTAGCCAATCTTTGTTAAAGTAATGGCCGGCTATTAACATATTGCCTTCACTATCTTTCTTTTTCTGACGATAGGGCTTCTGCCTGTCATATTCGCTCTGGTAGAAAGCCCAATTTGATATTTTAATCCCAGTGGTATTTTCGGATATTCTGCCTTCTTCTTTGCACTTATCAATAGTTCTTTCCAGTAAGTCAACACTTATGTTCAACCTGTTGGCAATAAAACTGTGAGGGTATGGTCTACCATCTTTGTCGGAAATAAATCCAGGGGTGGCACAAAGCGCTGAGAATTGTAACAAGTCATACCATACGCCTCTCTCATCCGCCTCCAGTTGGTAGCGAATACTACCCTCCAAACAATCTATCGGGTATAATTTTATCCATCTTCTTTTAGGTGTGCCCCTTGCCAAGATACTCTCCTTATTTCAGAGAGGGGAAGGTGATTGCTCCCCCTCTCTGACAACTTGAAGTAATAGCTATTCTTTACTTTCGCTCTTTGCCTCATCGAAAGGCGATTTTGCTTCTGCCGACTCTACACCCTCTCCCTTCTCAATCATCTGGATAAGTTCTGATGCCTGGGACTTGGATAACTCTTTGGTGCTCTCCACCCCCCACTTTGTCTTGATTATTCCCTTTATATCCTCGTCCTGATAACCCATCTGCTTGCCACTGGCGAAAATCTTTTTGAGCTGCGCTTCGGTGGCTAAATTTGGTGGTGTAGCTTTTGCATCTTCTTCCCCCGAGATAATATCACCAGTTGTATGCCCCATATCCTCAACGTCTTGGGTGAAAACATCAGACAATCTACCAGCCGAAAGAGAGGCGTCAACCAAAGCTCTCTTCTTAGCCATCTTGAGAATAGTGTTGACTTGGCTGTATATATCCTCGTTTTCTAATCGGTACTGTTTAGCCTTACCTCTCTTAGTATTTATCTCTCGGCTAAGTAGCTTCCCTTTTTCTAGGTTTTCAGGCACATCGGAAGGAAATACCCACCTCCACCGATACTTACTCTCAAGGCTGTTGCACTCACCCAAGCCTTCAGCTATAACTACACCATGAGAAACAGATACTAACTGGCATTTGATTAGATAGCGGAAGAATGGCTTATCCCAATCTTCCTGTCTATCAATAATCTCGTATAGGTCTGATAATCCTAGCAGTTTGGCTATCTTCTCCGCTCCGGGTTTCAAAAGTGTCGGTTTCTTTGTACCAGGAATAACCCCAAAATCATGCCCTTCAACCATATTGGCACGGACTATATTCTGGAACTTGTTGATAGCCATCAGGTCATTGGTAAAAGTAGCTTCATCAGGCAAAGTCAATGCTTTATTATCCATTATTTATCCCTCCTTAATTCCTTCTGCAATTCATAGACTCTCTGGCAATTTAGGAAAAGCTCCCAATGCTTATCTAATTTGCCAATAAACCTGTCCTCAAACCCTTCATCATCGTTTCTACCAATACGCAGAATACGGGACTGGTCTACTTCATAGCCGTTCTCTGATAGCAACATCTCGTAAGCCGCCAACTGGTGAAAGTATTCCGGATATATAGCCTTGCCAGTTTTGAAGTCTATTAGAGTCGGGGACCCGTCTAGCCGGCAGTAACAATCTATCTGCCCACCAAACTTGTAATTCTCTGATACTAAAGCCGACTCTACAAGTATCGGCTCTACATCGTGTTGCTTTTCCCATTCAAGATACTTGAGGAAACTGTTCTCAGCCTTGTCTATATCCTCTGCTGAGTATTCGCTAGTATCAGTCTTCTGCTCCAACAAATGGCACATAACCATATAATGAGCCAGCTTACCTATGTCTGCGGTTTGGTCTCTGATTGCCTTGTAGTCCAGCCCATCACATCCACACTTCCAAGCCCATTCCAGCAATGCAGGCTTGTTGAGAATCCCCAGTATAGTTGTGACGCTAGGAACTCTTTCCCCATCCTTTGTTTTGTAGACGGTGTGGATTTTAGCTTTACTGTTCGTGGTCATTTCTCCTCCTTTCAGGGGATGATATGGGTGCCCGTCAAGCCCCAATCATCCCCTCCTTTTTATTTTGCCTCCACAGTTCCTTTAATTCGCTTAGCCGGTTAGGTATCCATCCTCCTTCGACTTTTGAATTTGCTGCCAGAACTGTTTGACGCCCTAGTTGAGTGGCTTTAGGTCTCCCCCCTTTAGCCCCAATAGTAGAATAGAATTCCCGTCCATACCTCATCAGCGTTGTTAATCCTCCAAGCCTCCCGGCACTTTGATGTTTATTCTTCATATCTGTATTCATACTTGCTAACTTTTGCATCCTTGCCGTCAATAGTCTCTATTAAATCCCCTTCTTCATTGTGGTAAGCCCCGCAGTTTATACATTGTGGTCTACCGTGATTAGCCCATACAGTCCCACCACATTTCTTACAAATATGTTTGTTTAATTTATCTATCATCATCAAGACCAGGTCATAAGCATTTACTTGCCCTTCAAACTGTAATTTGCTGTTGGAACTCCCAAAGGCAGTCTCAGAGAATGCCCAAGCCCTATTCTCTTCTACCTGCTCTCTGAGCTTCCCCAGGTTAGTCATCTGCCCCCTCCTACAGGCATCTCTTGTCTTAAAGCAATCTCAACTACCTTATTATCCTCTGGGGTATAAATGCGTCCAAACTCTATACCTTTGGCGTAAAAGTGGTCAATGAGTATATCTTGATATTCACCTTGTTCTTCAGTGGTCATCCCTTTGAATAATGGTATTAGATTATCTTTGAGAAACACCTTCACCCCGGCCTTATCACAAGCTGAAACTATATCTTCTACCCACTCTACCTGAGGGTAAACTGCTGGTTTTGTTTGTGCGCCGATGATTACCCAGTCAACAATGCCAGATAAAAAAAATTGAGCATTGGTGGGTTTCCAATCCAGCAATGGCTCAAAGGAGATATACTTTACTTTCGCCGTAATCTCTTTTAGATGATAACTTGCCATATAAGCCATATCTAAATTAGTAGCCGTCACTCCCACCCAGCAATTATCAGGAAACGGGCTAAAATTGATTAGGTTCTGTGATTGCTTGGTGAGTAGGTAGAAGCGGTGTTCTTTGTAGTAAGACATTCCTATATGGTTTAATATTCGCCGTGTCCATTCTTCAGGTATACCAATACCGAATAGGTCTGACATATCACAGACAAAAATTCCTTTAGGTATCGCCCCACTAGTCCAAGCTCCGAATTCCTCTCTCACCCTCTCATACCAGAAGCGGGGATAGAAGGGGTCTCTTAACTGTTCGCCTACATCTTGTTCGTGTAATTCTTGGCTATGAACTACTGGCGTTGGTGCCACATTCATATTCGCCAGATACCTGTCCCTCAACCGCCCATTAGCCAGCTTATAAGCATAGCAAGGGAAGCCACCCCCATTACACAGCCCGTTTGTATGATTCAGACAGCCCGTAATAGGATTAAATGTCCATCCTAACTCATAACTACTAGCTTGAGTGGGGTCTAATCCGCCTGATTTCACAATTGGGTCTCTTACCCAACCTGTTGCTGAACTTGCTCTATTCACGCTCCCTCCTTTTGAACCGATTTGATGGTTTCATCTTAGATATATTTGCTATTCATCTATCCCCTCCCTACTTAAAACAAATACCACAATAAGCCGATGATAATTACTATCACTACTGAGGCTATGGCATTTCTAATTGGCTTCTCAACCCTAGGATGAGTACCTCTAGCAACAGATACCAGGCAAGCTATAACCTCCATCGTGAAAAGCACAGTCAGGAATATCTTGAATATTAGTTGTGCCATTGACCTATCCTCCTTTCTGAGTATCCCCTAGAACCGGATGTTTTTAACCTTACCGATGAATGTTACCAACCAGCCCCTTATACCCCTTATATTTTGATTTGAGGGCGTCTCATCGGCATCCGGGTAAACAGTAGTGCCTGTAGCGAAAGATTCATAATTGTTTACATCTGTAAGCCTGCTAGATAAAAAAAAGTCTATTTCATTCTTCAGTTCCGGGTAAACTCGCCAGACACGCATTATGAATTTCAAACCGAATTTCCTGCGACGGTTCTTTATTCTCTGCCAGCTAACCCGGTGAATACCGAGCTTCTTGGCAAATTGAGCATCCGATACTCCCTCTTTAGTCTGTATGGCTTTTAGCTTATCAATTATCATTGTGCCTACTACTGTAGCACAAATACACACGCTTGTCAAGCCCCCCTGTAACCAATTTTCAAAATTCCTTTAATATAGTACTATGGTACTGCTTGACAAATGTAGCGAGTATGTTACAATAAAACTCTACTGAATATCTTTTTACTAGACAGGCGGACAGGGTGGAGAATTGGGGCTACACTATTAAGAGGTTGCGTGAGGAGAGGGGCTTGACTCAAGATAAGTTAAGTTTGAGGTCAGGCTTAGGTCGAGGGCATATATCACGCATAGAGAAAGGGCACTATAAAATACCATCCCAAAGAACCTTTGAGCTTCTTGCTAAAGGTTTAGGATTAACGATTATCCAGTTGAATCAGGAGATAAGAGGTGAGAAAAGTTTAGCAACAGAAACACCGGAGCAGATACTAGACCGTCTCAGATTAGCCGCACCAGTCAGTGTTCCTGTATATAAAGACTTCCCTTTTCATCTTGGGTCACCTATGGACACGATAGAATATGTTTATTTAGCAAGAGTCAAAGCGGTAAAAAAGAATATTGAAGCCTATCCAGTAATGGGTATGTGCCTTGAGCCTATTATCAAGGAAGGCGATATAATCGTCATTGATAGGGATGGTGATATAAATTCGGGGGATATTGTGGCTTGCTTATGCAAATCTGGGAGAATGTTAGGTCGTACAAGAATGATTGATGGTGAACCCTGGTTGGAAAATGGAGACGCGATGGTTAGGCTCCAGGATTGTCTAATCAAAGCCCCGGTGCTTGAGGTTATCAGGAGACTGAAGTGAGCGTCATAAAATCCTCCTTAATTAAGCAGGTTAATAAATTCTTCCACTACCACGATAATGTCAAAGGTTTTGTTCTTCTTCTCTTCGGTCTAGCTGTATTTGTCATGCTTTGTTGGTTGTTTTACGATACAGCACCTTGGTATGTAAAAGAATTGTTGCGTGTTGTTGACCCGGCAGATTGGAATACCGGAGGCGGATAATGAGCAACTATCCCACTTGGTCAAAAATACTAGAACTATGGGGATTATCCTGGTGGCGAGTTAGACCTTTAGGCACTAAACAAAAAAAAGAAAGGAGGCAAGGCTACCTAGCTTTTTGCTTCCATATATGGGGTTCAGGTGGTCGGAGGTTCAAATCCTCTCACCCCGATTCCGAAGCTAAAAAGCGGTTAGGTATCCAAAATGTATGGTTTTAGAGCACATAACAAAGCAAAATTACCAAATAGGAAACCTATCTGAGCTAGAGCACATAATTGCTCTAGGAGACCTCGATGGACAGCTAAGGTCATTCTTATTATCTTGCCGAGTAGATGAACTGTCCCCCGCGACATTAAGCGATTATGAGCAAAAGCTAGGGTCTTTCATTGTTTACTGCGGTCAGCTAGAAATCTATAAACCTCAGGATGTTAATTCCAGCCACATTCGTTTATTCATCCTGAAGCTCCAAGAGCGATGTAATCCTGTTTCTGTCCACGACTACCATGGTGTGGTCAAAAGGTTTTTTAACTGGCTGGTAAATGAAGGGGTCTTGAGCCGTAATCCTATGGCTTCTATGCGCTCCCCCAAAGTACCTAATAAGGTCATTCAGCCTTTTGGCAGTAGCCATATAAAAGACCTGCTTACCTTGTGTAATGATGGGACCTTCCTGGGTAATAGGAATATGGCTATAATCCTGACATTCCTTGATACCGGGCTAAGGTTGTCTGAGTTGGCTAATATTCAGATGAAAGACATAGACTTTGAAAAAGAGTTTATACAGGTTATGGGTAAAGGTGCCAAAGGAAGAGTAGTAGGCATCGGCAAAAAGGCTCAGAAGGCTATACTCCGTTATCTGCTTATGCGGAAGGATAATCACCCTTGCTTGTGGGTAACTGAGGAGAGGCATCCTATGAGAGCCAGAGGCATACAGATTATGGTAAAGAGGCTGGGAAAGAGGGCAGGCTTCAAAGGATTGCGCTGTAGCCCTCATACCTTCAGGCATACTTTCGGCACAATGGCAATAAGGAATGGGGCTAATATATTCTATGTTCAATCATTGTTAGGTCATAGCACATTAACTATGACCAGAAAATATGCCAGCACAGTGGACAGCGAAGAAGCGGTTAAGTCTCATTCTTCATTCTCCCCGGTTGATAGGATGTCCCTAAAATAAAACAAATCCCCCGTTCTGCCTAGATAGCAGAGCGGGGGTATGGTTTACTACTCATATAAGTTTTTAGGGGGCTAGATTTGGATTCTATGGCTTCTCATTAGAGCCGTCTGTATCTTTGTTCTCCTCGTCATTCTTAAAGGCTTCCGTAATTTCAGGTGGAATACCACCCTCTCTAATTTTCTGACAATATTCCAGTATCTTTTTGCCAAGCCCCTCTAAATCCTCAAGGCTACTGAACTTCAAAATATTCCTGGCTATTATATTACTGTGTTCGGGTGCCACGAAGCCGATGATGTGTTCACCCTCGGAAGGATATATGACCAAATACAGTAGCAATAATGAATCCTACAATTATCAATATGCCTACTACGACTAATCCCGGCATTTAATCTCCATTAAATAACTTTTCTTCTATCCGACCCAAGCGCCTGTTAGTATCAAGCTGGTTCTGTATCATAGCCCCCATATCTAGTTGGAAGCTAGGATTACTTTTACAGGATAATTCATCAACCTCTTCCTTTAAGTTATTAAGTTTCTGCTCGTATTTCCCCTGTTGCTTAGAGTGGTTTCTACTGGCGAAGACTAATGTAGTAACCCATCCTGCTATGTTCCCCGTCAGTGTGACAGCTACAATAATTATCGCTGTAGTATCCATCTTATCAACTCCAATCATCTAATGTGATATACCCTCTACGGAGTCCCTCAACAACAGCCTGCACCCGATTATCTGTCCCAAGTTTATTGGCTATATCTTGCAAATGTCTTTTAACTGTACTGATTGCTATATCCATTCTTTCAGCAATCTCTCTATCCTTATAACCGTGCTTAACCAGGTTCAGAATTTCGGACTCCTTTAAGGTTAATTCTATGGGCATTATCAGTCTTATAGTTCCCACTTACTTACTCCTAGACAATCTCTAGTATATGCAGCAGCAACCAGATGCCACCGCCGATGGTGCCGATAGGGAATATCCACCAGACTATGCCCAGGCGTTCCTTCTGTCTGCGTAGCATATCTGAGATAGTATCGCCTTCTATGAATCCTACAACCCACAATATGAAATGATAAAAATTAATCAATTCTTACCCCCAAAACCTAGTATAAAGCCACTTATATACTTTACCTAACATGGGGCATCCTCAAGGACACACAGCACCAGTGAAACTATTTTTAGAATGATAGCAGTAGTCAGCCAGACGGGAGTTGTTAGAATGATAAACAGGATGATTAAGCACATTATCATATTCACCTCTCATCTATTTCTCCTGGCTCTTCTTATGTATGTCCCAACCGGCTATGACCCCGATAGAGCCTATAGCAGCTAGAATTATTGGCGTCTCAGACTCTCCCACGCTCATATAGGCGACTACTATAACGGTTATCCCCACCACACAGACCATCTCTACGAAGTGATGTAAGACTATGTGAATGATTTTGTCTTTGCTATTCATAATTTAACCTACCTTATAATACTAGACTACCTTCTTTACACCTCTCCTTCCCATCATCGTCTATATAACAAAACTTTGAGCCGTTTATAGATATTTGTTGAGGAACTTTTCCAGTGATACCTGTCAAAGTTCCCTCAAACCATCTCCTATCGCCAAGTGAATCTATATAGTAGTAATAAGTTCCGCCTACACCAATGTAACCAGAACCCCCGCTATCACCTACGAGAGTTCCTTCTATAGCCCTCTCATTATTAACTCCATCAATATAGTGAAACTCAGTCTCTTCCTCAGCCTCATCCGAACACCAAATATACCCACCTATACTTTCAGAGATATAGGCATATACTGTTCGTGTGGTGTCAAAATAGCCAGATTTAACCTTGCAAACGAAATGTCCCAGAGAACAGTAGTCATACCAATCCTCTCCCATCAATGTAAACAGCTCTACAAGTCGCTTAATCTCTTTAATGTGGTCTTCCTCGTAAATGTGATAGTGTCCACTATCTGAAGCTATCTCATAGCCTGTTTTCCTACTGTAAGTTTCCTTTGTGAAGTATCTATAAGGCGCACCCATGGTAACCATACACTTGGGATGTCCAGCAGGACACTGACCCAAGGTTTTAGCAAGACTGTACGGAAGGCTTGTTTTATTTGCTGTATCGAACTTATGATAATGATGTCCATTCGAGTCGCCGACTATTGTATCAGTATTCACTTCCTCTTTAGAATATGACTGATACCTCAGCTCCGACAATCCCGCTACTTTGCAAGTTTGGTCGTGAATATCACATCTAGCACCATCTACAGTTGCATATTCCAGGTATGATTTCCAATCAACCCCACCTTGACCAACGATGGCATTGACTTTATGAGTGTGTCCTTCACCATAGGCTTCAACGCTACTCCGGCTTTCACTCATATAATTTTCTCCTAGTCATACATATCAGTTCCTACTGGGATTTTCAATCTGCTTTTGAAATACCCGCCTTTGAATTGGGTGCCAATGCTCCCTAGATTGGTGTAACCATCAGATATTCCCTTTACCACTGCACCATCAGGAGTATTGAATATGATGTCTCCAGGGGTGTCAGCATTTAGACCAATAACTATATTCTTACCAGAATTAGCAATTATACCCCAACCAGCGTTGCCTACATACAGATAACCAATCTCGGTGTCCTCATCAAAGGCACGGAAAAGACGATTATCTTTGACTGATACGCCCTCTTTGTCCAAGAGCACTTTGCCACCACCAGCGTATAGCACGCCATCACTCCCAGTATAGAATTGCATTACCCCTTCCTTGAAGCCTGCTATCCTGCCTAATTCCGAGTCAGCCCATAGCCTGAAGCCAGTAAAAGGCTCATAACTGGGCAGTTCGTCAAAATGGAGTGTAGTCGCCTCATTGGATGTAACCTTTCTTTGATACCAGTAACCGTTTTTAATAATACTTAGCTGTTTACCCTTATGCTCATCTGTTTCCCAATCCTTTGATGAATCTTCCAGAGTAGTTGTGCTTCCCCCTGTTGCTGTACCCGAGCCTGAGCCTTTCACGAAGTAGCTATCACCAGACGCTACAGTAATCTTGCCTATAAAATACTCTGTGCCAACCGCTACCTCTACTCCATCTGGTAAGGCAGCTAGGGTAATGATTGTTTCCGTATTGCTTGATACTGCCCTGGTGTATTTTACTCTATCTATAACAACAACTATATCTTCGCCCGACCACTCATCAACATCCCAACTAGCCCCAGTATCCTCCAGTGTGATATTACTCCCGCCTGTCGCGGTTCCAGCAGGCTCTAAAGTCCCAGTTCCTATCTTGATTTCACCCGCTGTAAGCTGCCCCATATGAGCGGTAAAAGCACTTAGAAAATCCACATCTATCATCTGGGCATAGATATATGTAGTGTATAAATTCTCTACAAATAGCTCCTCATAATATGGCAGGATTCCGTCAGGGTAGACATTTAAGTCGCTTGCTAATCCTCTAACAGAGAGCCACCCACCGAAGCTAAAATTCATAGTCCAATGACCGCTTCTCCGTCCTCGTTTAATATGCCTGCTAATATGTCCTACATTGCCTACTCTGTAATCACTCTCTCTATCATCCGTTACCTTAACATAGTCAAATATCTCAGCCCCTACATTCATAGGTACTTCAGCCCCACCCATATTAGCGTGGAGTTGGTATTTACCTATTGTAGCCTCAGCTATATCTTTAGCCTCATCATCGCTCTGTAATCTAGCTAACTTGTATTGCCTTATCTCGCCGTTGTAACCATTAGTCGCTAAGGCATCTATGCTGTCCTGGTCTTTAGCTTCTCCCTCATATTTATCGGTATCATTTTTCCTGGACTTGACTATGATGTAGTTAGGGATTACTAATGATTTGCGATAGGCTTTGGACCAGAAGGGATGCTTACCCTCAACTGCCCGCTCATATTCATAATCATAAACCTCGCCTGAAATAGTGGGGTTGAATATATGGATTTTACCATCGGCTTCAGGTCTGGCTACGCACTTCGTAAAGTCAAGGAGTTTCCTCAATACTGCGAGCCTACACCAATTGGTAAGTATCTTAAATCCGTCTTTAGGTTGGAAGGAATCTATTAAGTCATCTTCACTATCCCAGACCACTTCCCACGCCTTACAATGGCTGAAACAATCTAAAGTAGCTCCCAGTATGGCATTTATTAAATCTTTGACTGTATCCTCATCATCTTCATCAGGATTGTAGGGCTCGCTGGCTCGGTCTTCAGCCAGCAGATTCATTATGCCTATTAAGGATAGTTCGCAATAGAGCCCGCTTGGAGAGGAATTTAATTGTTGGTCAATAACCCACAAAGGCGCATTAGCTGAATACTCATCTCCCTCACCTGTAACCGCTCCAAAACTAATCACTCCCTGATAGCCTTTGAGGTCTAAATCAGTAAGAGTGCCATCGCTATTGCTTAATAATAGCTTAGCCTTCTGGCTATATGGCTCCTCTTCCGGGTCAATATCAAGTATCCTGCTTTTATCATAGGTATATTCGTTCTCCCCATGAGTCAGGACTATCTTATAAAGAGCATCTTTATCAGCAACCTTCTGAGCTGCTAGTAATGTGTCAGATAATGTTCTCATAAGTTATTTATCTCCAACCCTCAATACTAATAGAAGGGATGGTTAATAACTTCCATCCCTTCTCATTAGCTTACTGGGTATCTAACATACATCTTGGGCTCGGCTAATCGTTTAAGATCTCGCTTATAATTTGCATAGCTCTCTCTAGCCCAAATATGATAACTGCTAGTCGCCCTGGCTATATTGACTCTCTGAACCAAACTCTTTATAGATATATCGGCTTGGTGTAGATAACCCATAGCATTGGCGATTTCCCTTGAGGCATAGTTGGCATACTGCGGTGCCTCAATATCCATAGTTAGGTACATCCTAGCCTGTGTAGCGTATGCATTAGCAGTACCTAGTTCACTTGCTGCCAGTCTTGCGTATTCGTCAGTAACCACATCTACTGCCAAGTAACCTCTAGCCAGAGCTATATGTGTGTTTGCCTTTTGCAAATCTCTAGCTGCATAAATCTGGTACATACTAGAGGTAGAGCCTTCACTCAGATATGCCCTAGCCTGGCTAAGTAAACTAAGCCCTGCATTTAGTTCCTTGCTGGCAGTGTTAGCGTATGCGCCCGCCGGGTCATCCCAAAGTGGCACTACATCTATTTTGGCACGGCTAGATGTTAGGTCATCTAAAGCCTGTGTGATTCTGGCTGTTACATCGTCTATAGCCCCATCCGCTGTATCCCTTAAATCGTCTATCTGTGCTCTCCCCGATGTTAAGTCATCACCAGCTTGGGTTATTTCAGCGGCTACAGCATCCAGCGTCTCTATAGCTTCCGTCTTTTTACTGCCGACTAAATCTCTGCCACTGGTTATATCTGCTATTGCTGCCGTTATCCGATCGGACATATCACCAATGGCAGTATTAGCTTCCGTGATTTTGTAGCCTATCTTTGCCCTTCCAGTGGTCAAGTCGTCTATGGCTTGAGTTACCCTGGCTGACATATAGCCTATAGTGGTATTCACCCCAGTTATAGCGGTAATAGCTGCCTCTAGTTGCTCTCTTATGGTGTTAAGCCAAGCCAGCGCAACATACGCCACTACACCTTTTATTAGCACAAGCTCTAACTGTGGAGTTAGGGTAGACAATAGCTCGGTTAGCTGATGGACTTTGTGGCAGTAGAGATAAACACTCTCAGCATCACCAGGGGTTAGATTAGTGTCTATCTCTATAGTGCCAGCATCTATCTGCCTGTGGTTGCGATAATCTCTCGGGTAATTGCCTACGGGATACTCCAGCCCCATACACTGCGGAATCCCCAGGAGATTAGTTATAGAGCTAATATCAAGTTCCCTTGAGCCTTCTGTTGTGGATAGGGTTTCCTTATCCTTGTAAGGGCTGCGCTGAGATATTTCTGTAAGGCAATTACCTATATGTGTATCTATCTCAGTATTCCCAAAATCAACACCACTCTCGTCCTTTAATAACTGCCTTATCTTAGTTTTTATTGCGCTCAAGTAACCCGCACTAGCTTCAGTCCCAGTACCTATCCAGTCACTCATTCAACCACCTCCGTATCAGGATTATCAAAGTTCCAGCCACTCTTTTGTCTCCAGAGATAAACTGTCCCGGGATCCAGATAGAAGGTCACTTGTCCATACGGGTCAGTTTTACCAGAGGCAATTACATCGCTACCTGCCTCATCGGTAGTAACCCAAATATCGACATCGGCTATTGGTTCTTCGTCTCCATCGGTCAAGGTGTAGGTTTTAGCCGTTGCGCCAGCGCCTAATGTAGATAAGGGTGATACCCTGAATACTCCGCTGGTTTTAGCTACATCATCCTCGTAGAATATCCCGAAGTAAGTACCAGAGACAGTGAAGTTATAGTCAAGGTAATACAAACCTAACTCAACTTCGGTAAACGTCTGTAGGTCGCTTTTAACCAGTGATGGATTCCAGATATAAGCTGTAACTGTCAAGCCAGTTGCAAAGCTTATGCTTCTATAGACAATTCTATTCGTTCCCTTGCTGTAAAGTTCAGCCATATTCTGCCCTCACATTTTTGTTAACCTACCATTGCCGGCGCACTTACAGAGTCAAGCTGGTCGGAAAGGCTCTTCAGGGTATCATCGTCAGCACCACGAATACTTCCTGTCGTACCTGTATCGGCTAGAAGCTGTTTTGCTAATGCAACCACACTATCTCCAGCGACAGTATCGGATTTCTTTCCTATAACATCTCGCATCTGAGCGTCGTTAGCACCATCCTCACCAGGCACATCGTGGAAGCCATCAATGACATCCTGCTTGGCTTCGGTAGCTACATCAGCAGTAATCCTAGCCATCTCGGTATCGTACTCGCTGGCAGGCGCAACTGACGCACCAATGTTGTCTGTCTTCGCCTTGATAGCGTCTACCAGCAGGTCTAACCTTTCGCCGTCAGCTAGGTCATCGGTTTGGGCTTTGATAGCATCTATCAGAAGGTCTAACCTTTCACCATCTGCAAGGTCGTCAGTTACAGCTTTGATAGCGTCAACTACGGTGTCTACAGTCTCCACCGCATCGCCAATGGAATCCACATCGTGACCAGCTACCTCGTAAGATTTCAGAACCTCACCATTGTCGTCAGTGGTGTTCTTCATTACGCATAACCACTCACCCTCAGCATCCGGGGTAAAGGTAGCGTAATACCTTCCTGTAGCAGCAAACTCGGTCATTTCCGCGACACATTTCGCTACATCCTTAGCGTGTGCCTCATCATAGACATCCATTGTCACAGTCTTGCCCGTAGCACAAGCTACCGCCTGATAAGTTACTATGATTGCTACTCCACTTTTATAAATTCCCGCTGCCATTTTCCTTACCTCCTATGTATTTTTTATAACAAAACGCCCAGGGTTTTAATCCTGAGCGTGTGAATTAGAGAATGAGTGACTTTAGCCGTGTTGAGCTTCGGGAAGCTTATCGGTCTTCGTTTTTATGCTATCAACATTACTATCAACCGTATCTAAGGTTTGCCCTGATGTGTGGATATTCACTGTTAGGTCGCACCATTCATCACCAGCAGCATCCGAGAATATGACAGTAAGGTTATCTCCGTTAGTTTCGGCTTGACTTAGAGTTACCTTGACCCGCTTGGTAAAATCACCATCCACCGCAGGGAGTGTACCAAGATTAGCTGGCGCACCATCGTCTATTGTTATCTTCACATCGCCAGCAGCTAGTGTTGGGTTTGCTTTGAATATCTTAGTATTAGCCTGAGACACCAAGCTCACATAGAATATATAGCCGTTAGTATCATTCTTTTTGCACGGGAAAAAACTCGCCATTTTACTGTACCCTCCCTTGTCCTGCAGATTGTATATTGATACCATACGAGCTGAGCATCATATAATAAGCACCTAATCCAACTGGTGCTGCTAATCCTCCATAAGTCCAGGCAATATGCTCTCTATCCGCAGCCGAAATAGTCCCATCTGGTATAGGTGCTTTCAGGATTGGCTTGAAGGCTGCCGCCATTCTTCTTTTGGCTGCCGTAGCAAGAGTTACATCTTTCCAGAAGTCAAATTCCTCAACATAAGCATCAGATGTATCTCTCTTTATCCTTGCTTTATCAACTAACTTTATACCAGCTACGTTTGTTATTTCCTTCCAGCCTTCAGCTTCAGTGACAGTATCATGGAAAATATTATGCCAATCAGCATCATAATGAAAATCAACATTATAAGTCCCATCTAGGGCAACTTGGAGACGGCACTTTTCGCAGTTGATAGCAGATGCGAGACTTAATTCTACATAATGGTCTCCCTTACCAATCCCATAACTGCCCTCATCATCATCGTATAGAAGAGTTTCCGCTGTCCATTCACTATCAGGGTCATCAAATCCAGTCGGACTTACCCATCCCATTTATCTATCCTTTATGCCCCACTTGCCATCTTTCCTTCAGTATAGGTCGTATCATCATCGCTCAAGGCTTTCTTAGCAATCTTAGTCCCGGCATCGTTATAGACACCCAGTGAAGAAGCAGTCGTGGTTAATTGATTCCTAGCTATCATATAGAGGAGCATCAAGGCAGCCTTTATCGTAGGCGTGGATGCTGGCACTCCTTGGGATAACTCCGAGAGTGTATCTGTCCCCAGAGCATCCACCACTTCGGCATTAACCTCAGCAGCAGAAAGATTATTCAGGGAAGCAGGTAGGCAATCCACATAAGCTAATAGGGCAGTCAAGGCACCACTATCTGGAATATTATCTGTAATGACCTGAATTGCATCTACCACAGTCTTTACAGCTGGTAAGTCCGTATCGTTCATATTTGCCAAGTCGCTTAAAGCCCCCGCGTCAGGCAAGGCATCGGTTACAGCTTTAATGGCGTCTATTAAGGCATCCAACCTGCCAGCATCGTGCCAATCTGTCTGCAACTCATTTGTGTCAGTCTCGATGTCGTCAATGTTGGTATCAATAATATCTTGCTTGCTTTCATTGGCTACGGGATTACCTTCATCGTCAAGCACATGGAGCTTGCCGCTGGTATTGGGAACAGCCGTGCCTGCTATCTGCGTCACATCTGTTGGCAAGTAATCTGTAGCCGCAACAGCATAAAGGGCGTCATAAGCAGGCTGGTTCATTACCATAAATTCCATCCAGATAGGCAAACATTTATCAGTGTCCATAATAAGCACGGTAAGCCGACCTTCTGTGTCTGTATCCCCAGTCCCTAGTGTCAAGGTATACCAGCCACCCTCTTTGTGAGTTAGAGTTCTACTATCCGATGTGAGGTCAACAAAGGTAGTGCCATCGTGCTTCATTAACTCGGCGTGGTCAGCCCCTGCTAGGGTAACATCTGTAACTGGCGTTACCCCATCAGCTACCGCCACTGCTGGACCGATTAAAATAGTTGCTGCCGTATCCGCCCTTAAATATTTCATTTTAGTTTCTCCTCATTCTCATCAAGTGCATTGCCTGTTGGGGAACTCCCCCTGCTGCCGTTGTAAAATCAACCTCATCCCCATAACTATAACCTGCCGAGTTGTGAGCGTAAGCTCTAGCATAATATTTAGTTCCTGGGTCAAGGCTTGTTAAGCTCCTGGTGAAAGCACCCGTTCCAAAGTCCCCGCTCTCATCCTCATAGTCATCATAGTCAGTATCTCCAGGCGCAGTATTTCCTGGGTCGCCTTTGGTGGTCGTTCCATATACTATTCCCCTGTGGTCGGCATTCTCTCCACCTGTAGCTGTGATATTTCCATTACCTGTAGCTGTAGTTGTGTCTATGTTGGATGCCGCTTGAGTGGTAACCGTGGGGGCTACGGGTGCAGTATAATCAACCTCAACATACACTTGGGTGCAATAGGAAGTCACACCACCAGCACTAGCCCTCCGCATAGCAATCCCAATTTCCAAAGCATCAATATCATCCCAAGTCCAATCATCATCAGAGGCAGGATTTTTAGTCCATTGCTTAGACATAGTTTCCCAGCTTGATGTATCTGGGATAGTCTGCTCAACATCCTCTGTGACGGTACTGTCACTTTTTATACAGATTTTTAAGGAGTGCTGGTCTGTGGCACCACCAACATAGCATATAGCATAAACAGTGATATGATTTATTACACCAGAGCCTACACTATGATTCTCTATGTTGTATAAATCTCTCTCATAGTTCTCCGTATTGGTACCAATCATTGTAACGAAGCCATCATAACTCTCTTCATCTACACAGTCATAATGGTTTGGACAATCTGAGCAACCATTGGGGTATATTATATTACAATCGCTACCAGCACTATCTGGTCTTAATGTTTCAATATCATTTCGTAAGTCAACTGGTCTAAGGATGCCGCCATTTGGGGAAGAAAGAACGACGGAATATCCTTTTTGACTGACAATATACCAGCCTTCAGACAACCGTCTGGCTACATACTGTTGACAAGTTTCGTGTAGAACCTTCTGCATTAGAACCACATCTCTTCTAGTTCTTCTTTGTCTACTTCAGTAGCATTCTTATTAAAATCATCCATATCTTTAAAGCCAAGTTCTTTAACATTCAGGTCGTAGCTTGCAAGCCAAAACTTAGCCAATATCTCATTTTTCTTTGGCTCAAAACTAGCTTCAATAGAAGTAAAGCCCTGAGCTTCAAAACTACCAACCATAGCTTTTAGGAGAGGGGTATGCTCTTCAGGTATTCCCTTATGCCAGCATCCTTCATAGAGTTTGGCGTGAGCAATCCTATAAGTTTCAACTGCGCTTCTACCAGCTAATATTTTTGCTTCCTCTATTGGGTCAATAGATATGGGATTTGGCATATTTATTCCTCTTTGAGGCAATGTATCTGATTACGCTGTATCTTTACTAGCATAATTACCCCCGTTTAACCGCCTTCGTGTCTAGTTACAGTCGGCGCACCAATAGCTCACCGCCTACTTCTTTATTTTGCCCTCACAATAGTCTTTCAGTTGCTCTTCGCTCATCTCTTCCGCCATCTTCGCTGCCTCTTTGCTGTAGCTCGGTGAAGTCTTGCCCCGCTTTATTGAAAGGGCTATGCAAAAGAGAGTCTTCTGTTTTTCATTTACACTAGGCATTACATCACCTCCCTTTAAAGACTCCTCTAATCTTCAAATCCTAGTGCTTTATTGCCCATATCAGCTAAGGATTGGAATTGGAACCTCTTTTCTGCTGAGGCAGGGACAACCACAATAAAGGCAAACTCCCCATCAGCTATTACATTAAAGCTGGGACCTTCCTTTATCTCTTTAGTTGACATCTGCTTTAACTGAGAAATTGGTATATTCTTCATACCACCTCCTTATTATTGGGGAAGCAATTCGGGCATTGACTATAGCCATCCATAGGCTTATGACAGATGCCACACCTTATTCTGCACGGTTTGCTATAAGGCGGGTTGAACATCCAGAAGGTTAAACTACCTGGTCTTTTAACCGTTCCCGTAACATGAAGGTCTGGCACATAAGGTAATTCGTTATCTTCTGTTGCATATTCGTTGCCCATTATCGCTCCTCAATCAAGTAGGGGCTGTTTAGGTAAAGGCACAGCCCCAGAAGCCTTGCAAGTTAACCTACACTTCCTAGACACTACTGAGGGTTACATTGTTGTTAGCAAGAACAGCCCACAAAGTAGCTGAAATGCCAATCAGAACAATGCTATCCCCGACTGCCCCACCAAAGGTAGCGGTGTTGTTTGTCCCGTCATAGGTAATGCCATCACCAGTAGTTACAACATGTGCATGCGCTGTCTTAGCTGAGATAGCGCAGACTGCGCCAGCAGTAGGAGCAGCTAAGGTGTGCGCCCCGGCAGAACCTTTGCTCATAGTGTGCATACCCAGAGGGATAATTGCATCGTCACCAGAGTGGTCAGTAACCGCCATTACCAGCGTTTTATTCGCTGGGATGGAAATTCCCATGGAAAAGACAGGGAGAGCCGCAAAGGTTGCTATACCAGTAACTCCCAAAGTATCGCTCAATGATGTAGCCCCACTTGCTGCTAGGGTGGTAAAACTTCCAGCAACACTGCCCAGCACATGACCAGGAACAACGATAATTCTGTCACGAGACAGGGCATAACCTATATGTTGCTTGGTTGTAGTACCTATGGTATGCTCAATCTTCCCGGATTCACCCAGGAAAAGCTCATCACCCAGAACTTCAGCGGCGCCAATGAAGTATGATTGAGTTACCACCCCACCAGTTCCAACTGAAGCTGGTGCCTTCATTTCAGCAGCCAGGCACATCCAAATAGTGTCCAATGCAGAACCATTTTGACAAGCGATGGCTACAGCCGCATAACCATTTGAGTCATCGGCAAGTTGGAAACAACCGGTAGTGGCGTGTTCTTTAACTGCCAGCAAGTCACCAACAACTACATCCTCATACACCATTGCCTTAAATCTTCCCCAGCTATGTAGAATGGTTTTTGGGTTTCTATCGGTAAAAGCCATTTAACTTTACCTTCCTATTTTGTGACATCGATTTTATCGGCTCGATGTCTAGAGCCTGCCTGCCGCCTCTAAGCAGCAACAGCCTGTGTTACGGCATCAATGCCCGTGACCTTAGAGCAGGTGAGAATGTTTTGCAGCATCAAGCTGGGATACCACTTTATCCTGACCCTCTCTGCATCCTTGGTTTCCAACTTGCCTATATTATCTACGGTGATAGGCATAGACTGAAGACCGCAGACAGCATTAGGAGCAAATTGAAGGATAAAGATACTGGTTGAAGTGCTCGCAGTGTAAAGGGTTCCCTGGGCGTAGTCATGCCCGAACTCATTCACCCCAGCCGCAGGTCCGTAATCTTTGGTGCAGTCCTCGGTGTCGCTGACATAATCAGATACAGCTACAGGGACACCGAATAAATCCTGAATACGCCCTTGACCTGCATCGGTATAACTTATACCTCCAACGCCTCGGAGATATTTGTTAATGAGCCGGCGCATATTCTTGGACATGACAATTAACTCAGGATTGCCGTTCTTCACCATATCCACTGCCTTTTCTAGCTGTGACAGGCTAAAGGTAGAACCAGGATTGCCAGTTGCCCCATCAGTTACGGTATTCGGATAGGCAGCAACCGTTGAATAGATGAGACCATGAACCCCCGTGAACCCCTTGGTATCAACTGGAGTTGCTCCGTTCCACCCGTAGTAGAACATCGTCATGAACTTATCCTTGATTGCCTTTATCTTGTCGTTTATCTGCTCACTCATCAGGTCTTGCACATCGGAGCGAGTAGCCTGCAAGAAGTTGTCCACATCGGCATCACCACCAAGGATAGTGGTTACAGCGGTTGCTTGCTCAACTTCGGAAGTTGATTCAACCCATACATCGCCGACAGCATAGAACTGGGCACCGGACATTGTTTTCTCGACATTATAAGTCAGACCATTACCCTTGATATCCTTAAATTGGAGTTTCTCAAGAATTGGGTCTTTATGAACCAACTTCTCAATAACACCAACCTGAAGAATATCATTAGAGTATTTGCTTGCCTCAACTAATGTTAGAGACATTTTCTTACTCCTTCCTACTTATTCAGAGCTTTTCGGATTTTCTCGTCAGGAGACAAATCCTTCCAGCTTTCACCCCCAATCGTCCTACCGGAGTCAGGTATCTTTACTGACTTACCATCTTTGCTAGTTACTATTTGACCGCCTGACATAGCCTTAGCAACATCTTCGGTCTTCTCTTTGTCGAGATTTAGCGCCTTTAGAGTATCGGCATCCACACCATACTTTGAAGCTATCTGCCAAATATCTACTTCCCTCCTGGTTTCTCTGGCAGATTCTATTTCTGCTCGGTGTTCAGCCTCGCTTTTAGCAAGGGCAGATTCTCTAGCCTTTAACGCTTGCTTGGTCTGCACAGTATTAAGAGCTTCAGGGTTTCCCTCTGCAGCTTTCAAATCCTCAGCATCCCGTTCCTTTTGTATGCGGTCTGCCTCAGTTTCCCTGATAGCTACAGCATCTTCCCTAGCCTTAAGTGCCTTGTCATCTCGACCTCTAATCATGCGGTCTTTTTGCAGTATCTCGTCTACCTGAGCCTGAGTATGAGTTGGTGTTCCCTTTGGAGTCCCAGTTTCACCAGTAGAAGCCTGCCCTTTATCTTGGGTGGTATTCTCTTCAGTTCCATTGGGTTCGTCCATATTGTGTTAAACCTCCCTAAATAGATTAAGCCCGCCTATTTAGACGGGCTTCTTACCTTTCTGCGTTTATGGCACGCAGTAGCCGTTCGACCTTAATTAACTAATATACACCTACCATCAGGGCATTTCTTATTTTTAAGAGACAGATGGGTATAAAACTCTTCTCGTAGCAAAGGTATTATTTTATCGAGTTCCATGGCTAAGTTTATGTTGCGCTTGGCTGTGTCGCTCCACCATGTGGTATTCAGGTATAGAATGTGGTCTCTTTTCCTTTTCCATATAAGGCAATCTTTACACTTCATAATTACCCCTACCTATGAGTAAACATCCATTGATATTTCTTCCATTTTATGTACCATATCCTTAGCCCTATATGGGAAATCATCGCCTTCACAAGAGAAATAGATATACCACTGCTTTTTATTTGACGTAGCTATTCCATGTTGTTCCAAAATTGTGAACTTGTCCCCATTGTCTTCAATATCGTAAACAAGGTCATTCAGGATAGCTCTTATTTCATCAGCTAATTCGTATTCACCTTTTTGCCTTAATTTAGCCCTTACATCACCTATCCTAACTACATATCCATGTATGGCTTTATTCATAAGCCCTTGCATTGGATATTTGAACATATAATGCCTCCTATTGACAGGGTGTGGTATAATTTAAGTATGAAGTCAAAAAAACAATGGCTTATTGCCTTGATACTTAATTACAAGGTGCTTGGTATTCTTCTAATTTTGTTTATTATATATTTTATTGCATCTCTCTTTGGGGTTATCCCCGAACCTTTTGCCTATCAAAACACCGCAGTCCCAGCCCCCTAATGCCCCTATTCGTTAAACAGGCATCTATCTGTCCCAAAAGCTCGTTTTAGTCCCTTTGCATCGTGTAGCCAATCATCTAGGTCTTCGTTGTGACATCTAAACCATAACCTCGGTTTGCCAATCCCCATATCTACATATCTCTTATATTTCTTGTGTACTTCCTTGGTAGGAACTTTGCTGAAGTCCCTCTCCGACCAGACATCATCGCCCATAATCTCGGCGTTTGTCATTATATCGTAGAACTCTGGGTGCTCCTGTAAAAACCAATCATCTTCGTAATAAGTCTCGTTTGAATGATTAACATACCACTCATCGGAAGATTTTGGCGGTATCTCATAATACTCTACATAATCTTCTACTTGACCTTCGGGTATGAACTTGCCATAGGCTTCCCTTCGTCTTCGTGCTTTACGGAATTCAGGGTTGTCTCTGAGGATAGCTTCCCTAGCCAATTCTCTTTCAGATTCAGTCCCAATAACATTTTCGTATTCCTCAAATAACTCTTCCCATTCGCGGGATATCACATCATACTGTGCATCAGGCACTTTGTAATCTAAATCAAAGGGCACCTTGTCCTTGAGGTCTATCATAGCCTTATAAAATCCAGTAGGATTAGCAAGGTCTTCGCCACCATTAG
>Ga0114922_10000560_pt1 | contig 35519 bp, 23 predicted proteins | sample AartaG_FD_100975 | JGI IMG/M metagenome (GOLD analysis project Ga0114922, IMG submission 100975) | Deep subsurface microbial communities from Aarhus Bay to uncover new lineages of life (NeLLi) - Aarhus_00045 metaG | ecosystem: Environmental > Aquatic > Marine > Oceanic > Sediment | place... | reverse complement strand
CTTTCTGCAAGAATTATTTTGACGACTTTGCAAAAAATAAGGAGCTTTATGCCAAACAGGACGGCTACCTGCATCGGATCTGGGCCGTATTGATTGCCACAGACTATTTGCAGAAAGTCGCTAGGATGGAGAAAAACGCCGAGCTTGTGCAGTTCTACGAGGCCAAGAAGCAACAGTTCAACGAAGAACAAAAACCGCTACGTAGAACGAAGAGATGGTAAACTGTGGTAAAGGATAAGTCGCCAGAAACCGGGGTTGATTTAGGCGGGGAAGCTGCCGTTTCTATCAGCGTTTTCCTTCCCTGCTATAACGAACAGGATAATGTCGCCCATATCGTGGAACAGGCAGTTGCCGTGCTAAAGAAGGTCACTGCTGACTTTGAAGTAATCATCGTTGACGATGGCAGTTCCGACGCCACCGGCCAAATCGCCGATGAAATCTGCGACAGGGATGGGAGGATAAGAGTGGTGCACCATCCCACTAATCTTGGTTATGGCGCTGCCCTGCAATCCGGCTTTAAAGCAGCTTCCAAAGAACTTGTCTTTTACACCGATGGTGATGGTCAGTTCGATATCAACGAAATGCCGCCGTTATTGCCTCTGATGGCCGAGTATGATGTTGTCAGTTGCTATCGCCTGAACCGTCGTGACCCTTTTATACGCAGAATAAACGGCTGGTGCTGGACAAAACTGGTCTGTCTGCTGTTTGGTATGAAAATCCGCGATATTGACTGTGCTTTCAAATTATACAAAAGAGAAATTTTTGATAACATTACATTATCAAGTACCGGCGCTTTGATCGATGCTGAAATCTTGGCACGAGCTGTCCAGAAGGGCTATCACATAACTCAGAGGGGCGTGCACCATTATGCGCGAACAGCCGGCACACAAACCGGTGCGAACTTGAGGGTAATACTTCGTGCGTTCAAGGAGCTGCTTAAGCTCCGCAGCCAAATCCGAAGTGAGAAATGGTAATTTAGACGCAATCCGAGATATGAGCGAAGAAAAGGTCAATTTATTTATCTATGGGTCGCTACGTGAGCGTGGAATTTTCAAATCTGTCAGCGGTTTGAGATTCACTTTGAAACATTGGCTGACTGATGATGAGACTCTTCTGGCCGAATCTGCTCTGCTTCCGGGCTATCGCAAGGTCAGCCCTGATAATGTCTATTTCTACGCCGTTGAAAATCCCTCTTCACGGATTGAGGGGTTGGTAATCTATGATGTTCCTGCCTGGGCGATGGCTGAAATCGACAAATATGAGGGGAAGCGCTATGACCGGGAAGCCGTCCAGGTCAACACGGCCAGAGGTCCGGTCGATGCTCAAGCGTATTTAGCAAGTCATGAGTCTATGACTAAGCACTTTGGTGACCGGTTTCACGTTAATTTGATACATGAGCTTTGGCTGCGTAAACGAATTGCCAGCTTTATTAGGAAACATACGCGTCCCGGTGAACAGACAGCGGATGCCGAGTTGGAACGCCAAGCCGATAGGGAGCTACTGGGAACAACCGAGCGGGATCTGGTCATGAGTCACTATGGTACGGACGCGGTCAGTGATTATTACCTTGAGCGTGAGCTCGACCGCCCCCGGCCAAGCATAAAACATTTATATGACGACCCACAGGCCCAGCCTTTTATCGAAAATTATTTGGTCCTTGTCATAAGACAGGTTTTGCTCAATCAACTTGAGGCTAAGATTCAGTTCCGCTACCGTTTTGATCTTGATCACATGCGTACTTCGGAGAGATACTTCAACCGGTCGGTCAGTCTCCTTGCAGCTTTGCAGATAATAAATACAAACAGTTCGGCCGTTGATTTGATAGTTGAGCAGTGCCTTGAAACAATGCCCTACGAAAAATATGACCTTATTGATTACGTCAAGTACGGAGTACGGGCGGCAAGGAGCATTTTTGACACTCGTGTTGTTCAGGCTCATTTGAATCGCATTCGTTCTAACCTACAGCCGGGCCTTGTGCCGCTTGGAGCCGAGATAGAGTTGAGCGATCTCGGCTATGCAGCAGTTGAGCCACAGAGGAGTGCCAGAAAGGCCTCTGACCCTGTTTATGACGACTTTAGGTATTTCCACGATTTTTGCATGGACGTTTTGTCCTGGAAAGTCGGTGGATATATTGACGACCATTCCGGCTCGACTGAGCGGGCACGGCGGCTTGGGTTCCTCGAACTTGCACCCGGTAGACTCAACATCGCGGGGGAGCTGTCTCGACCGGCAACTGCTGACCCATGGCTTCTTAATCAGTTGGTCCGTGAGATTGTCAACTTTTTTAACGTCAGGCCGCACAGTTTGCATCTATCCTTTCAACTTCGAAAAAATCAAATCGGCAAGCAAAAGATGCTGCCTTTGCCTTTTGTCAAGTGTCTTCTCGTACTTGGCGGCGGCCCGGTGCAAAAGGATACCGGCGGACTGTGGGTTTCGAGAATGGGCTATGACGAGATAACACAAAGCCAATATGGTGAAGAACTTGTCTTTGCAAGGACCAGCAAACGCAGATGGTATCTGGGTGGAGATGAAATTGCGGACAGACCCCCGACTCAGGCAACCACGTATGTCCAGCAGTATAAATTTATTCGTTTGGAAAAAAGAGCCAATTATGAGCCGTTAATACTGTGTCTTAAAGGCCTGCAGTTGTCCTATAACCCTGCCGATTATTTGAGTGCGGAGCAGCTCAAAAGCAGCAAAAGGCTCCGGCGGCAGTATGAGGATTTGAAGAAATGGGCTGACGAGCCCACAGAAATCAGTCCCCAGGCAATAAGCAAGTTTTTAAATGCCGTCCAAACCGGCTTGATGAATGAGCGTTACCGACGTCCCGCCCACAAGTTGCACTATATTGATTGGGCGCTAAGCGCTATTGATGTTCAACTGCGTATGTTCAACAAACAGCTCAAAAAGGACGGAAAACTATAGCGTAAAATTCAAAAATATATAGCCACGAATTTCCCCGAAAGGCACCGGGAGCCAGACATCCGCAAACGACACGGGAGCTTTCACGGATTTATTTAACCGCAGAGGAGACACAGGTCGCAGAAAATGAATTCTGAAGGACGAAACCTGAAACAAATTAAATAATATTTTGAAAGGTGTTACCTGCCCCCCTTTATGCCCTTATGCAGATAGTCTCTTTCGCGTATTCTTCGACTAAGGTCTCAATAAGCTCTTTAACAGAGATGATTTTATCTACCCGATAGGCGTTAGCGCCCGCAAAAGCAAATCCTTCATCAAGGTCACCTTTTTTGGCATTGGTTAGTGCACGACCAATGCAATATGGCACATTTTTAAAATCACAAGTTCTCAGACACTTCCAGGGGCATTTAAAAGTTTCTTTAACTCCTGACGAGACCCGCTCAAGAAACTTATTCAGTATGGCTCTACCAGGCAAGCCGACGGGGCTGTCAATTATAACAATATCATCTTCTTCGCATCTTAAATATGCCTCCTTGAATTCGATGGAAGCATCACATTCGTAAGTTGCAACAAACCTGGTCCCCATCTGTACTGCCTGAGCCCCTAACTGCATAAATTTACGAATGTCCGCACCTGTATATATCCCTCCTGCGGCGATTACCGGAATGCTTTTATTAAATTGCTCCTCGTAGGGTTTTATCACAGAGATGACCTTCGGCAGTATCTTTTCCAATACATAGTCAGGATTATTGATTTGCTCGTTTTTGAAACCGAGGTGCCCACCAGCTAATGGGCCCTCTACAACCACAGCGTCGGGGACATGAGTGTACCGTTTCTCCCAGGATTTAAATATAATTTTAGCTGCTCTGCCGGAAGATACTATAGGAACAAACTTAGTAGCGAGTTTTTCCAGTCTATCCAGCGGCAATGTTTTAGGCAGCCTTATTGGAAGTCCCCCACCAAGAAAGAGCATATCTGCGCCTTCATCCACCGCACATTGTATAAGGTCATCAAAATCTGAAAGGGCTACCATTATATTTACACCGATAATGCCGTCCGTCTCGGCCTTTGCCTTTTTTATTTCTTTTTGCAAGGCCCTTTTGTTTGCTTTCATGGAATTTATATGCCAATCAGGCTCAAACTGACCAATTCCGGCAGTAGCAATAACGCCAATACCGCCGGCATTTGCAACAGTCGAGGCTAAAACCGACAAAGAAATACCTACGCCCATTCCTCCTTGAACAATTGGTATATGAGCTTCCAAATCACCTATTCGCAGTGTTGGCATTTTTTTTGAACTCATGTATTGTTTCAACTAACACTCCATAGCTTGCAAAGTGCCGAGCATTTGAATTTGCCTTGACTATAAGACAATACAGCCCTTTTGGGAAGTTAAAAATATGCGAAAAAATAATCGAAGTCATGAAAAAGTGCTCAAGCAAATGAAGGAAGAGGCTGTACCCTTTTTTAGTTAAGCCTTACAAGCTAACTCCGAATACGATTACGACATTCTCTGGCCTCTGCCGGAAGGTCAACTATTAAATATTTCCTGCCTATTTCCACGGCCTTTTCAAGGGCAGCATCGAGACGCTCAATTACATTTTCCAGTTCGGTCAATTACAATTTAATCTCTTTTTCATCCAGCTCTCGTTTGTCAAGGGCACCTTCTGTCTCTTGAAGATATGCGACGATCTCATCAATTTCCGTTTGGTCCATTATTTCCTGGCTCTTTTTTCACTTCCGCAATTTTATCACGCAATTCCTTCTCATTAAATGGGGTTATGATAAACGTTGCATTTCCCATACGCTCAACGGCAGAACCTTGGGTTATCTCATATCGATTGATAGCGAGTAATATTGGTGCTGCCGAACTCTCAGGGGAATTCCGAAGTTGCTCACATATGGCCCGCGTATTATTCTGGTTCTTTCGGGCATATACGATAATCAGTTGTGCTGTCGTGGGTATTGAAGAGACCTCTGTTTCCTCATCGTTCAAAGGTGCGGCCACGCACTGTCAATCTGAAAGGCACTGCTTGACGTGGTCATATTCTTCAGGAGCAGCCCCTACAACGATTGCCATAGAACCATCTGTCATAACTTCTATCTTACAATCAAGACCTCTAAGGTGGGATAGTTATACACCTATTCTACCTGTCAGTCAATAAATAGTTGGTTCAATACTTGACGGCTTTCGACTGCCGCGAGGTGTAGGTGGTCTCGGCTGGCAACAACACGACCGCCTTAGCTGACTTGAAATTTGAGACACGGTTTCCGTACCACTTTCTTGTAGGGTAAAAGGGGATTTGTGGTTTTCACGATATGATATTCAGCTTCAGCAGGGCCGTACTTTGATCGCACAAGGACGGTCCTTTTCGCCTTTTCCAATCTCGTATTCGACCTTCTGGCCTTCATCAAGGGATGTTCTACCCTCCCGGATTTCAGAGTGATGGACAAATAAATCGTCGCTGCCATCGTCGGGAACGATAAAACCGTACCCTTTCCTTTCGTTGAACCATTTTACTGTGCCTGTATTCACGTGTTCTTCTCCTTAGGCCTTCGTACCGGCCTATCATACAAGATTCTCATTTTATTATTGAGGGTGCGCCCTCGAGGAGTTAAGGAATACTCCTCGTAGGACGTGTCATTAGAGCAGAAGAGAAAGCAAAAGTAAACAAATATATAAAATATTTTGGCCGAGCTTGCCTGTAGTTCGTAGATTTTTGCTATGCGTTCTCGGCGTTCTGCGATAAAAATACGCGGTAGAAAACGAAAAGGCAGAAGTCTTAAATTATCGTTTTTAGCTTTTCAATAGCAAACTTGGCTATCTTCTCGTGGTCAAATGCCATATCCTTAGGCAATCTTTCTATATCGAACCATCGTGCATCTGCTGCGTCATCACCAGCTCTTATCTGGTTCAGCCCCTTTTTCGCAATGCCCATGAATGCAATTGTGATTTGTCTGCCCCTCGGGTCACGACCAACAGTGCCAAATGTGTGCATCTGTTCCAGAGACACATTTACCAAACCAGTCTCCTCCGCCAGTTCTCTGGCTGCGGCGTCTTCAAGCTCTTCGGCCATGCCCACAAATCCCCCTGGCACAGCCCATTTGCCTTTGAATGGGTCATTCCTCCGTTTGACCAATAGCAGTTTGGCTTTATTTCGGAAAAAGCCAAAGACAACGGCATCGACGGTGACCATCGGCCTTGGCCACTCATAAATATATTTGCCTCTTTTGGCCATAGTATGTGAAACCACCTTTTGTCAATTATCGACGGATAACTGGTAATTTAGTGAGTCAGTAATCGATAATCAATAATCAATTGCTCAAAATCTCCGTTTTGCTTACAATTGTCCCGTTATGTCGGAAGATTTCAAAAACATCCTTTTGATCAAGCCCAGCTCACTGGGTGATGTCGTGCAGGCTTTGCCGGCACTTTCTGCCTTGCACAGGCGTTTTCCTGCCGCCAAGATTAGCTGGCTTATTCGACCGGAGTTTGCAGCACTTGTTGAAAATCATCCTCATTTAACCGAAACAGTCCTTTTTGACCGCAGATTTCTCGGCAAGGCCTGGTTTCATCCGCGTGCGTTGTTTTGCCTGCTGTCACTTATCCGGCGACTTCGCCGTAGTCAATTCGATCTCGTAATCGACTTGCAGGGCCTTTGCAGAACCGCTTGCTTGGGTTGGCTGTCAGGCTGCAAAAAACGCTTCGGAATGGCAGACGCTAGGGAATTCGCACCTATCTTTTACACACACAAAATCGAACAGGATGAGGATTGTGTTCATGTGGTTGATTACTACTTAAAGATAGTGTGGTCTGCGGGTGCTTCCGAGACAGAAGTCCAGTTTTTGTTGCCGGTTAACTCCAACGCTGCTGATTCGGTCAACAAGTTGCTGGAGAGTCACGGCATTAAGCCTGACAACTATGTGGTTTTTGTGCCGGGGTCCGCGCACAAGTCAAAGTGCTGGCCGGCGTGCAACTTTGCGTCTTTGGCAGAAAAGATGGCAGCAAAGTTTAGGCTTTCAATCATTTTAGTTGGTACAGGGCCTGAGAGGCTTATCACCGAAGAGATTGTATCGGCCTCAAATGTCAAGGTGACGGATTTTACGGGCTTGACGACTCTGCCCGAACTGGTGGCTTTGTTTAAGGGAGCGAGGGTTGTGGTGAGCAATGATACCGGCCCGGGTCACATAGCGGCCGCCTTAGGGACACCTTTGGTCATGATTTTTGGGCCGTCGAATCCTATCAGGCTTTTTCCGTATGGCAGAGCTAAAACGCTGGTAGCGGTCGACCCCTTCGGCAGGGGGCTTAAATTACAGAGCAGCGACCCGGCCCATGCAATAGATGCCATTACCGTCGATGAGGTTTACAGAAAAGTGTGTGAGCAGATAGGTTAGTACCTTATACAGCTTTTTACTATCTGCTATTGATTACTTCAATGCATCGCTCACATAAATCGGGGAGCTCGCTGTTGGCGCCAACACTTGGCCAGTAGTTCCAGCATCGCTGACATTTTTGATAACTGCTTTTGTCGGCTGCAACTGCCGTCTGCCCCGCAGCTTTCTGCATCTTTACTTCGCTGACAATACAAAGTGCCGCGAATTGCTCAGGTCCAAACTCGTTTAGGATTGCTGCAGGTTCTTTATCTCCACAGCGGATAGTCACACTTGCTTCTTGGTTACTCGCAATCTTTTTCTCCTGCCTCAGACCCTCTAAAACTCTCAGAACTTCATCGCGTAGGGCCATTATCTTCTCCCATTTCGGCTCCTGCCTTTGCCAGTCTATTGACTCGTCGACTTTTGGTATCTCGGCAAGATGTACACTTTCAACTGCCTGCGGCCCAAACTTCATTGCTGCCCAAGCCTCTTCTGCGGTGTGCACCAATACAGGGGCCAACATTCGAACCAGGCAGTCCAATATCCTGCACATCGCCGTCTGGCCGCTTCGCCGAGACAAACTATCTGTTTCGTCACAGTACATCCTGTCTTTGAGCACATCCATATAGATACTGCTCATCTCGACCGTGCAGAAGTTGTAAATAAGCGAAAAAACTCTATGAAAGACAAAGTTCTCGTAAGCTTGCGTCACGTTCGCAATCAGCTTCTGCAACTGCTCCATTGCCCACTTGTCAATCTCGAACATATCTTCGTATGGAACAGCCTGCTGATTCGGGTCAAAATCATCGATGTTGCCCAGTAGATATCTGAGCGTGTTTCTGATTTTCCTGTAGGCGTCCTGCGTCCGTCCTATTAATTCGTCATTGCACCGTATATCTTCCTGATAATTTACACTCGCCACCCACAGCCGTAAAATATCCGAACCGTATTTTGCCACTTCTTCCTGAGCGCTGACGTAGTTGCCCAGCGATTTCGACTGCTTCATCCCCTTCTCGTCAACAGTAAAGCCATGGGTTAGAACGGCCTTGAAGGGTTCTTTTCCGGTTACTCCCAGTGCCGGCAGAAGTGACAGTTGAAACCATCCACGGTGCTGGTCTGAGCCTTCCAGGTACAAATCGACAGGCACGGGCCAGCCTGCTTCTTTCACACACACACAGTACCAGCTGCAGCCTGCCTCAAACCACACATCAAAGATATTCTCTTCTTTTTCCAGGTCGTCAAAATCAAATCCTTCCGGCAGCTGGAAATCCTCACCCAAAATCTGCCGGGGTGAATCGGTAAACCAACTGTCCGAGCCTTTCCTGGCGATATACTTGGATACGGCTAATACAGACTCTTTTGTAAGCAGGGCTTCGCCTTCTGAATTTACAAAAACCGGCAGTGGCAGCCCCCAGCTCCTCTGTCTGCTTATGCACCAGTCGGGCCTGAGTGCCAGCATCCCCTCAATCCTCTTTTGGCCCCACGCAGGAATCCATTTTACATTTCCGACCCGCTCCAGAGACAAGTCACGGAGGCTTTTTCCCACGCCCGGCAACTCCTTGTCAACACCGATAAACCATTGCTCCGTAGCCCTGAATATAACCGGAATTTTGCTGCGCCAGCAGTGAGGATAGCTGTGCACAATCTCATCCTGCGCAAAAAGCAGTCCCTTTTCTGCCAAGTCCTTATTTACGACAGCATCAACCTCAAGGACGTTTTTTCCCCGAAGCCAATCCGGCACAGTATCATCATAACAACCATTGTCCAGCACAGGCGAATAGACTTCCAAATCATACTGCATCCCGGATACAAAGTCCTCAAGACCATGTCCCGGCGCAATATGGACAAGTCCTGTGCCATCTTCAGTGGTAACGTACTCGGCACAGATTACCATATAGGCGTCCTTTTCCGTCGGATTGTTCTCCACAAACGGATGCAGATATCGCAGGCCTTCAAGCTCTCTGCCTCGGACTTTACATTCACCGACGGTATATTGTCCTTGCTGTAAGCCGCCCGCGGCAACCGCCGCCTCGACTCGCTCAGTTACCAATACTGAGACAAACTTGTTGCCGTTCTTTTCATACCTTATCGCCGTATAATCGAGATGGGGATGCACCGCCACTGCCAGATTAGCCGCAAGCGTCCAGGGTGTGGTCGTCCATATCATAAGGCATACCTTTGTGTCCTCAGCATCGCTTTGCTCAACCAAACCGAGTTCCACCAATCGCCCAACGCTTTCTTTGGCAACGGGAAAATTGACGAAGATGCTCGGTGATGAAATATCCTTATATTCCAGTTCCGCCTCGGCCAGGGCCGTCTCACATCCAACCGACCAGTGAATTGGCTTTAACTGCTTGTAAACCAGTCCCTTCCTGACCAATTCTGCAAATACCTCTAAAATCCCCGCCTCATATTGTGGCTTGAACGTAAGATAGGGCTTCTCAAAATCGCCGAATATCCCCAGTTCTTGAAACTGCCTGCTTTGCACCTTGACATATTTGCTCGCGTATTTCTTGCACTCCTTGCGGATATCGAGCTTGGCTCTGTCCCGCATCTTATCACCGAGTTCTCCAACGACCTTCGACTCAATCGGCAGGCCGTGACAGTCCCAGCCCGGCACGTACGGCGCATCAAAGCCCGTCATAGTCTTGTACTTAACGACAAAATCCTTGAGGACCTTGTTTATAACGGTTCCCATATGAATATCACCGTTGGCATAAGGTGGCCCATCGTGAAGTATATATAAGGGAGCACCCTTGCGCCCCTTTCTTATCTTGCCGTAGATATCCATCTTCCTCCATTCCTTGCGCAGCTGCGGCTCACGCTGCACCAGGTTGGCCTTCATCGAAAAACTTGTCTTCGGCAGATTCAACGTATCCTGGTAACCCTTACTTTTCTTGTCCTTATCCGACATCAAACAAATCCTTAAATAATATTGAACTTGTTATCCTAAAATACAACAGCGGCCCTTGTCAAGCATACCGCCCTTTTTTGATTTACTTATGTGCAACCACAACTAATCTTTTTGCATTCTGGTCGTACGGCGAGCCGCTAAAATCACCATAGACATCCACCTGCCCGAATCCGCACCTTTTCAGCATCTCACTAAGCTGGGCCGCCGAATAAAGCCTTAGAGAAAATCTACACTCATCACGCCTGCCGTCCTTGAGTATAATCCAGCGGCTATCCACCGAGCCCCAGTTGTCACGAATCTTTTCTTCTTCCAAAACGATAATGCCGTCTTCTTCCCGCCACCTTCTTTCCTGGAAGATTCGCGCTAATACTTCTTTTCCCACAATGTCTATTAGTAATTTGCCGCCGTCTTTGAGCGATTTATATATATTTTCCAATACCCGCTTGTCATCCGCCGCATCTTCGAAGTATCCGAATGATGTCGATACGTTTATCACAACATCGAAGGCTTTCGGCTCGCAGAAGCTTCTCATATCCTCCTGTACAAACCGAACGTTTAGTCCTTCAGCTTCTGCCTTCTTCTTGGCTTGTTCAAGGTACAGGGCGGTCCTGTCCACGCCCGTTACATTCAACCCCCGGCGTGCCAATTCCAGGCTGTGCCTGCCCACACCACAGCACAAGTCACATATGCTTACGCCCGGCTGTAATTCCAGTAGCGATACTATCTGCTCAACTTCTTCTTTTGACGACAGCATACGTTCGCTTGTGAACAGCGAGGGCCCAACCGTCTCCCAGAAACCATCCTGTTCATACCATAATTTTTCCTTTGCCTTGTCCATAATTTTTCCTTTTTTGCCAACAAAAAAGCCTTCCAAAGTTAGCTGCTCTGGAAGGCTTTTAATACGCTAAATATAGCTTTCTCAGGGCAGCTTGAGCTTGTCCGCAATAATCATGATAATCACATTATTTATGATAATATTCATAATATTCAAACCGAGGAAATATAGTTAAATAATCACCGACAGTATTTACTATAATAGTCGGCCAATGTCAAGCCTCAATTTAAAAAAATGTATAAATAGGTCAATTTTTGACCTATCATTGCTAGAGTTTCCTTGTCTGGTGCATTACCGCGGGTGCTTCCACACTGATGAAGATGTAATTCTGTCTCACTTTTTCTCAATCCCTGATGACTAACCGCCGATTAAACGAGCAGCAAAAGCTTTTGCACTTGACCGAAAAAAGCCTATACTATTTGCCAATTATGTTGGCATATTTGTAAACAGAGAGGTCGTCGTCAGACTTTAGCTGTTGTAGGTCTTATGCTGCAGAACAGTGAGGACAGGAAGTGACTAAGAAGAAGAGAGTCTCGCGCAGTTCAACCGACAAAGTACCCGTCTCGGATAGCTCAGCCGGGAGGATAGTGGTTTTGGTTTTGACTTGTTTCTTTTTCTCCGGCGTTACGGGCCTGATTTACGAGATACTGTGGACGAGGATGATAGTCAAGGTCATCGGGGCGGCCCCGTTTGCCGTGAGCATCGTTCTGACCGTCTTTATGGGTGGCTTGGGCGTGGGCAGCTACCTTGCCAGTCGAACCATAGACCGCATCAAACAGCCGCTGAGGTTAGTAAGGATTTACGGCATACTGGAACTGGCGATAGGCGCTTACGGGCTTGCGATACCGTTTCTGCTGAGGGCATTTACACCGCTTTACGCGGTTGTTTACAATCGGCTATTCAGCCACTTTATGCTGTATAATCTTCTTACGTTCATAGGCTGCTCGCTGATCTTATGTATCCCTGTTATCTGTATGGGAGCGACGCTGCCTATTTTATGCCGGTTTTATGTTACCCGGCTTTCGCATTTGGGCACGCACGCGGGCAGGTTATATGGTTTAAATACTATTGGCGCGGCTTTGGGTGCGTTTTTGTGCGGATTTTGGCTGATACACTATTTGTGTATGCCGGGCACATTGATTCTGGCTGTGCTTATCAACGGCATTATTGGCATATTATGTCTGCGGGCCGGCTCCGGGATACAGTCAAGGCAGGTGGCTTCAGACTCAAAAACATCCCCCCCAACAGATGTTGTCGAGACACCTAAGGTTGCGCAATATCCGGGGGCCCTTACGGCTGCACTGGTAATCTTTGCTGTATCTGGCTTTTGCGCGATGTCGTATGAGGTGATATGGGCCAAGTTGTTAGGGCTGATAGTCGGCCCTACCACATATTCGTTTACGATAGTACTGGTTACTTTCATTTCGGGCCTGGCGTTGGGCAGTATGCTCTTCGGCTGGCTTGGTGATAAAACAGGCAAGTCCATGTGGCTGTTGGTATTGACTCAGATTGCCGCTGCCTTGATTGTATTGGGGATAAGTCAGCTGATGGGCAACAGCCAGCTCTTTTTTGCGAAGTTGATTTTTACCTTCAGAGAGCGGTTTGCCCTGTTGAGCATCACAAAGGCGGCGATTTTATTTAGTTTTATGATTTTGCCGACCCTTTGTCTTGGCGCAACATTTCCTTTGGTGGGTAAAATCTACACTCAGTCTGTATCTAAGGTGGGCAGGTCCATCGGTGTTGCTTACGCAATCAATACAATCGGTGCTGTGTTGGGCTCGTTTTGTGCCGGGTTTGTTTTGATACCACTTTTTGGCAAGGAAAGTAGTTTGAGCCTTGTTATTGGCGCCCAGCTTCTTACCTCACTGGTTGTTGGGGGAATTATCCTCAGCCGCAGGAAGCGGAACCTGTTGAAATTGGCCTCGCTGGCGGTACCTGCCTTGGCTGGGTTAATCTTGTGTTTTTATTTTCCCATATGGAACCGTCATCTGCTTTCGCAGGGCAAATACCAGCGTTTTGAAAGGATAAAGGAAGATATAATAGGGTCTGGGTGGTTGGAGGCTCTTTTCCGCGGGCCGGAGATCCTCACGAGGTCGGAACGTGCTGAAATCTTATACTATGGCGATGGCATTGGTGGCTTTACTACGGTGTTGAAATATCCAGTCCCGCTTGGCGGCGCCGAGTACACAATGGCTATCGGCGGAAAACCGGATGCTTCGTCACGCGGAGATATGAAGACGCAAACGCTCTCGGCACATTTCCCGATGCTCTTTCACCCGAATCCCAGAACGGTTATGGTAGTGGGCCTGGCCAGCGGGGTGACTGCTGGCGAAGTGCTCTATTACCCTATTGAACAGCTTGATGTCCTTGAGATCAGCCGGGAGGTCGTCAAGGCAAGCGAGTTCTTTAGACCTTGGAATAATAACGTACTTTCTGATCCTAAGACCAACCTTATTATTCAGGATGCGCGGGCACATCTTCAACTAACTAAACAGAAATACGATGTGATTATTTCCGAGCCGTCCAATCCCTGGATGGCCGGCCTGGCTGCTTTGTTCACACACGAATACTCTGCCCTGGCTGAACGCCGGCTTAAGCACGATGGTATATTTGTTCAGTTCATTCATTCTTATCAGATGGATTGGCCCACATTTGCACTTGTCGGGCGGACATTCGCGAAGGTCTTTCCAAATAGCCTTATATTCTCGACCGAGCCTTTCGGGCTCGGTGATGACTACCTGCTGGTCGGATTTAAGGGCAAAAATAAGCTGGTTCTGGAAAATGCAGGGCGAAAGTTAAAATACGCCCAACAGTCGAGAAATTTAACGCTCTCCGATCCCAGGCTTCTGTACAGACCCGTTGTTTCTGAAGACCTGCGAAGAGTGTTTGGGCAGGGGCCGGTTAATACGGACAATTGGCCTATGCTTGAGTTCGCCGCACCGAAGAGGATGCATCACACAGATCCGACGATCAATAGAAATCTCCTATCCAACAAGGTGCTTAGACCCACAACAATTAATATCGTCCAGCAGACTATAAACAGTATCAACGCACAGATCGATTATGCCGCTTATGCTCTTTCGGTTTACGCACCATTTCCTAAAATGGTTGACCTGACTGAAGCCACGCCTTCACAGAAGAAACGCTTCTTTGAACTTCTTGATACGTATTGTGCAAACAATCCGATAGATTATTCTGTTTTAAAAGATGACCAACTGGAGCAAAGGTGTCGCTCAGTTCAAATAGAAGCTATACAAAATAAAATTGACCTTATGCCTTACAAAGACCTTTCGTACTTTTATCTGGGAGACCTCTACTATAAAGAGGATATGCTGGATGAGGCTGTAACTAACTATTACAAATCGCTGCAGGTCGGACCCGACTTTGCCAAGGCCCACTACAATCTCGCCGGCGTGCTAGCCAAGCAGAACAGGCTCAACGAAGCTGTTTCGCACTTTGTCGAAGCTCTGCGAATTACGCCAAACTTCGCCGAAGGACGCCGTAGTCTGGGGAATGCTCTTGCCCTGCAAAACAGGGGCGACGAAGCCGTCAAGCAATTTGCCAAGGCCCTGCGTACCAAACCTGATGATGCTGAGATACACAGCAACATCGGCGGCATACTTGCCAAACAAGGCAGGTTCGACGAAGCCATTCCTCATTTTGTTGAAGCTCTGCGAATAGATCCCAACTTCGCTGATGCGCATAATAACCTTGGCTACGCGTTGGCCCTGCAGGGCAGGTTCGACCAGGCTATAAGGCACTGCACCGAGGCGCTGCGAATCAAACCCAACTTCGCCACGGCGCACAGCAACTTGGCTTTTGCACTTATCGGCCAGGGTAAACTCGATGAGGCAATCGAACACTATAACGAAGCCCTGCGTATAAATCCCGACTTCGCCGATGCACATCGCAATCTTGGATATGCCCTGCTGCAACAGGGCAAGCTGAACGGAGCCGTCACACACTTAACTGAGGCAGTGCGAATAGAGCCAAATGTCGCCAAGACGCACAACGACCTCGGCGTTGCACTTGCCATGCAGGACAGATTTGATGAAGCTGTCGTCTATTTCACCCAAGCACTGCGAATCAACCCTGACTATGCTGATGCACGCCGCAACCTTCAACGTGCTCTGCAGCGGCGGGGCAAAGTCCATGAGCCTGGTGCAAATGTGAGAAGCCCGGTGGAAACTCGACCCTAATTGTGCCTCGCCGCGCTGACAGTCTCCGGCAGAAGCTTACACTTGATTAAACCTATCTTCAATTTCCCCGTATACGTCGTACAAATTTTCGTACGAGTACTGCGCACACTCTCGTTAGAGCGGAACAGTTCGCTTGCTGCCTTGACAAGATAGACCTCAGTAAATTAGGATTGTTTTAGTTAGATGGATAAAACATCAAATAAATACTGCGTTCCTTGCATTTGTTTGGCCTTGGTGCTTGCAATAGTTGCGGTTTACTGGCAGGTCTTGGTTAGTGAGTTTGTTACTTTTGACGACCCGCATTATGTCAGCGAGAACCAATATGTCAGAACCGGATTCACCCGCAATAATATTATTTGGGCCTTCACTCCGGCAAAATTCGGCTATTGGCATCCGTTGACGTGGCTGTCTCATATGCTGGACTGCCAGCTTTACGGGCTGAGGCCCGGCTTTCATCATCTTAGCAATTTACTGATTCATATAGCCAATAGTCTGTTGCTGTTTTTGGTATTTAAGCGGATGACCGGGGCGGTGTGGAGAAGTGCCTTCGTCGCAGCGGTATTTGCGCTGCATCCAGTCAATGTGGAATCTGTGGCGTGGGTGACCGAAAGAAAGAACGTTCTTAGCACCTTGTTTTGGCTTTTTACTATGTGGGCATATACAGGTTATGTGCAACGAGGCGGTTTTTTGCGGTATTCGGTTACGCTTCTACTGTTTGCTCTGGGCCTGTTGGCGAAACCTATGCTTGTGACTCTACCGTTTGCACTCTTGCTTTTGGACTATTGGCCTTTCGGACGGTTTCAGCCTGAGCAGATGTATGATGAGAGCGGCGGAGATAGCGAACAGAGTAATGAGTTTGCGGTATCCCGCTATCAACGGTCAATTGTTCGGCGTCTGATTTTGGAGAAAGTTCCCTTTTTTGCTCTTTCGGTGGTTTCTGTCTGTGTGTCTTCTCTATCGGCTCAGCGTCTTGGAATGGGGATACCGATGAGACTGGTTCCGGTGGGGCTGCGTATCGAAAACGCCATTGTCTCATATGTAAGATACCTTGACAAAATGGTCTTGCCTCGCAAATTAGCAGTGTTTTACCCATACCCTGATGCAATACCGCTGTGGCAGAGCTTAGGGGCTGCGCTATTGTTATTGTGTGCAACTTATGTGTTGGTCTGGGTGTTAAGGAGGAACCGGTATTTAGCAGTAGGCTGGCTGTGGTACGTTGGGACTTTGGTGCCTGTTATAGGTTTGGTTCAAGCAGGTCTTTGGCCGGCTATCGCTGACCGATGGATGTATGTGCCGATGGTCGGTTGTATTATCATCATTGCTTGGGGTGTCCCTGACCTCCTGCTGAAGCGGAGGTATCAAAAAGTCATACTTGGGACGGCAGCACTGATAGTCCTCTTGGTTTTGTCAGTATGCACTGGCTTACAACTGCGTTATTGGCGCAGCAGTATAACTCTTTTTCAACATGCTATTGGAGTCACTGACGATAACTATCAGGCGCATTTTTCTATGATAAAACCGTTGCGCAAACAGGGCAGGACCGCTGAGGCCATTGAACATGGTTACATGGCGCTGAAGATTAACCCTAACTATCCAAGCACACATAACAGCTTGGGGGCCGTTTTGATTGATTCAGGCGAGCTTGATGAAGCCATCGAACACCTGACAAAGGCGCTGCAGCTTAAACCGGACTTTCCTGCAGCACATGTCAATCTTGGTGCGGCGTTTTTCAAGCGGGGCAATATGGGCGAGGCCACTATGCATTTTTACCGGGCTTTGCAGCTTAAACCAGATAGTTTCGGAGCGCACATTAACCTTGCAACTGTTTTTACTCAACAGGGCGAAACTGAAAAGGCCATCAAGCACTACACCGAGGTGCTGCGAATCAATCCTGATTTCGCCGATGGCCACAACAGCCTTGGATATGCTTTGGTCCGCCAAGGGAAGTTTGATGAGGCCGTCAAACACTATGCCGAGGCACTGCGAATCAAGCCCTATTTCGTCGATGCCCACAGTAACCTCGGATATGTACTCGCCCAGCAAGGCAGGCTCAATGGAGCCATCCGGCACTATGCCGAGGCGCTGCGAATGGAGCCCGAATCTGCGGGTCTGCACAATGATTTAGCTGTTGTACTTGTCCAACAGGGCAAGATTGATGAGGCCATCAACCACTTTAAGACGGCACTGAGAATCGAACCTGATTCCGCCGATATACGCAGGAACCTAAACGCTGTGCTTACCCTTACCCAGCAGAGCGAACCCACGGACGCGCCTGAGCCTTAGTGCAAGATTTTGCTATCCATAAGTAAGCACTTTCCGTCCATAGATTCAGCTGACTCTTTATCTAATTTTTTTCGTGCTCCAAGGGAACGTTTGAGCTAGCAGCAGTCAGGCTCATCATAGAATAAAGCCCGAAGCTTCCCTTGACAGTATGGGCCATAGCAAATAAAGTTGGTGCAATGGCAAAGAAACTTTACATAATTGATGGCCACGCACACATTTATGCTGCTTACTATGCTCGAATGCGTCCATTGACCAGCCCAACTGGTGAGCTAACTAATGCCACCTACATCTTCACAACGGCCCTGTTGGGCCTTATCCAACGCCACAAGCCCGACATGCTCGTCGTGGCAATGGACAGCAAAGCCCCGACTTTTCGGGTAAAAATATATTCCGATTACAAGGCCCACCGCCCGCCAATGCCCCCCGATATGCCGGCCCAAATCGACCGCATTGAGCAGATTCTTGAGGCGATGAACATACCGCTTCTTCGCCTCGACGGCTTCGAAGCTGACGACATAATCGGTACCCTCGCAAAAAAGGCGTCAGCGAAAGGCATCGATGCTTTCATCTGTTCTAAGGACAAGGACATGCTGCAGCTCCTGGACAAGCATATCTGCATGCTTGACATGAAAACAGACCGTCGGACTGACAAGGATTCAATGCTGGCTGAAATGGAAGTCTCGCCTCGGCAGTTTATCGACGTCCTCGCGTTGCAGGGTGACCCCACCGATAATGTGCCGGGCGTCCCCGACGTGGGGCCCAAAACCGCTCTTGACTGGATCCAAAAATATCGCTCGCTTGAGAATCTCTACAAACACGCCGATGAAATAAAAGGAAAACGAGGCGATAATCTCAGAAACTCGAAAGACCTTGCATTGCTAAGTAGGGAACTGGTTACGATAGATTGCAACGTACCGATTGAAATCGACTATGATGCCTTTAGACTCAAAGAGCCGGACAAGCCGAAACTTGCCGCGATATTCACCGAGCTTGACTTCAGCCGCCTGCTGACGCAATTAGGCCTGACAGCTTCCGCAGGTACTCAACCAGACACAACTCCGGCAGTTGCACAAGACATAAGCAAACCTGCTTCGGTTAATACAATCAGCCATGATTATCAGCTCATAGCCACACAGAAAGAATTTGAGAAGTTTTTAACCGGGCTCAAAAAGCAAAAATTATTTGCTGTTGATACCGAAACCACATCTCTTGACGCTATGCGAGCCGACCTTGTTGGTATGAGTTTTTCCTGGCGGCCGCACAAGGCCTTTTACTTGGTGATAGGGGCCCCGCTGGGCGCAAAGCATCTTGACATAAGCACTATTCGGCCTAAGCTTGCACCGATACTCGCAGACGAGCATATAAAGAAAATCGGCCAGAACATAAAATATGACATGCTTGTACTGCAAAACGCCCGAATGCCTGTAAGAGGGATTTATTTTGATACGATGGTTGCTTCTTATTGTCTCGACCCGCTGCGCAGTAGCAACTCGATGGATAAAATGGCGCTGGACTTTCTGAATTACGAATGCATCCCAATCTCAGCACTTATCGGCAAAGGCAAAAACCAGCTCACTTTTAATCTGGTCGACACCACCACAGCTTGTGAATATGCCGCTGAGGACGCTGATATAACTTTTCAACTCTATGCTTATTTCAAAGAACGCCTCGAAAAAGAGCCGTCGCTAAGAAAGTTATTTGAAAACATGGAAATGCCTTTGGTCTCGGTCCTGGCTGCTATGGAATACAACGGGGTTTCGCTCGACACCAAGCTGCTAAAAAGCATGTCCGGCGAACTTACCGAGACGCTGAAAACACTGACCGACCGAATTTACGAGCATGCCGGTTCAGCCTTTAACATCGATTCTCCAAAACAGCTTGCTGAAATCCTCTTCGATAGACTCAATCTCGAATCTATTCGAGTTGGCAAGGCTGGCCGAAGTACGGATGCAGCGGTCCTTGAACAACTGGCTGACCAACATCCCATCATTGAGATGATTTTACAATATCGCACTGTAAGCAAGTTGAAAAATACCTATGTGGATAAACTTGGCTCGTTAATCAATCCGCGAACCGACCGGGTGCACGCCTCATTCAACCAGGCTGTCACCGCCACAGGACGCCTTAGCTCCAGTAACCCTAACCTGCAAAACATTCCCATCCGTACTGAGCTCGGCAGCAAAATCCGCTCCGCCTTTATCCCAAAAAACAAAACCGATTGCGTTCTTAGTGCTGACTATTCCCAAATCGAGCTGCGTCTCCTGGCGCATTTTTCAAAAGACCGGGCGTTAAAGGCTGCCTTTGCTGCCGACCAGGATATACACAGTTTCGTCGCCTCGCAGATTTTTGATGTCCCCATTGAAGAGGTAACAGGTGAGATGCGTTCGCGCTGTAAAGCTGTCAACTTTGGTATAATCTACGGCCAGGGTGCCTTCGGACTATCGCGTTCGATTGGAATAGGCATGTCCGAGGCAAAGAAGTTTATCGACGATTATTTTGCCCGCTACAGTTCAATCCGAAAATTTATGGATTCTTGCATTGCTGCAGCCAAACGCACGGGCTTTGCCGAGACTATTTTGGACCGGCGCCGCAAAATCCCGAATATAAGCAGCAAAAATGCCAATAAACGCAGGCAAGCTGAGCGTCTGGCAGTAAATACCGTCATTCAAGGCTCGGCTGCAGATTTGATAAAGGTCGCTATGCTCAACATCCAGCGGAGAATCGAATCTGAGAGCCTGCCAGTGAAATTAATCCTTCAAATCCACGATGAGCTCGTTTTCGAGCTGCCCGCCACCGAAGCCGATAAACATGCAGAGTGGATAAGCGAGGAAATGACGACCGCCATCAAGCTCGATGTCCCCCTAAAGGTCGATATAAGCTGCGGCCCAACTTGGCTCGGTGAGAAATAATCCTATTTGACACTACCTAAAGTTCCCCCCCGGCACATTCTATCGATGTCCCTTGCTACAATCTCCGCAATTATCCTGTCCTCTTGTGGTGAAGCTGGCATTGGCGGCTCGATAGTATAGCCGAGCCGTTCAGCTTGCGGCCTTACCTTCTCAACTTTTGTTTTTTTGCCGGGGGCCTTTCTTTTTATCGCAGTAATCTTTCGTTGATTGGCCATTATCTCTTCAGCTAAGTCAAAGCTCGGTATCTCGGTTTGCTTTTGCTCTGCCGCCGGCAGGGGGGCCGAATCCGGTCTGTCGCGCTTAGCGCCGGCCGGTATTATGTCCCGCGCGCGAAGGACGTCCTTCTTGGCTTGCTGGATATCGGCATCTATTTGTTCGTTGTTCTCGGCCTTGCTCACTGCCACAACCTCTAAAACAACTCGATTCTAACACGTCTAACAGTATTTATCAAGGCTAATGCCGACCGCGCAGTTACAAGTGTGTTACTTCTTGCGCACGCGAATAGTAAAGGCCTTCGCAGGGTTTTCCACAAACAGTTTATGCAGCTCAGCGTCACTGACACCAGCGGCTTTCAGAGCAGGGATAAGTTGGTCAGAAATGGCGTTGTAAGGGCGAATCTTCTTTTTGGCGGCTTCACCCTCGCCGACCCAATACCAGCCGGCATCGTGTGAAATAAGCAACTGGTCACCAAACCCGGCCTCAAGCATTTTCTTAATCAGCCGCACATGCCTTTTAATCGACTCATCACTGACTCCGTCATACTCTATCCAGGCACCTGCCTCAGCGAGTTTCAAGTGCACCTTTTCTTTCTTAATACCGTCAGCATGAACGATTATCAAAGCTGATGCATCCACCCCTTCGGCGCGCACGGTCTCCAGCACGCCCAGGGCGGCCCTTGCCTCCCCTGTGTGGCAGGCAATGGTTAGGCCCGTTTGCAGATGGGCCTTCGCTGCCGCTCGCACCAGCTTTCGGTCTGTTTTGCTAAGTGGGCCTTTGTCCACGCTGGTTTTGATAAACCCCGGCTTGATTTTCGCCCCATCGATCCCATGCTCCCACTCACGGACCCATCGAGCGGCTAATTGCCCGTCGGTTTCACTAAATGCGTGAGCTGGAAGAAACTTGTCATTACCCGTGCCATAGTAACCCGTGTTGGTCAGAATGTGCAGGTCGGCCTGCTCAGCAAGCCGTCTCAACACCTCGACATCACGTCCGAGCCAGGCAGGTGTGCAGTCCACAAACCCGGTAAAGCCGCGCTGCCGGACAGCATGCAGATAGGGTAGCATCGTTTCCACCACGTCGTCTTGGTTGTATCGGTGCCTGCCGGTCTTGGCAGCACCGATGAAGTCAACCATCACATGTTCATGCGCCAGGACCTTGCCAAACTCTGAGGGCCGAATCGGCCCCAGAACGGTCATAACAGTGCCCATGTTGGAAGTCGGCTTTGTTGCGGTCGAGTTGTTCTCTGTTTTTGCCGCGCTGGGAACCACCGCCAGCAGGCAAATAAGGATGAATATCAGCTTTTTCACGGCCCATGCCTCCTTAGCATATCGTAAAAAGCGCCTATACAATCACATATTTTTGACCTTACGACACGGGTCCTATCGAGAATTGTGTGAAGTCGCCCGGCTTGAACTGTTTCACTATGGCGTGGATATCGTCTGCAGTGACGGCCTTTATAGCACGAACGTCTTCTTCAATCCGGCGGTACTGCTCTAAATATATCCAGTTGAATCCTAAGTCAATCAGCCGACCCATCGGCAGCTCATTCTTAATTACCAACGCACTTAGTATCTTATTTTTTGCCTTCTTTAGTTCGTCTTCGGCTACGCCGCTCTTAGACAGACCCTCAAAAATGTCCTTGATGGTATCAAGTACCTTGCTGACATTTTCGCTACTGCAACGAATATAACTGTAAAATGCCCCCGTACCGTCCATAGGACTGTATTGCATCGCTGCTGTCTCTGCCAACGCCTTGTCGACCAGCTCCCAGAAAAATCTCGACCCGACATCGTCACCTACAACGGACGCCAGAAGGGAAGCCGCAAATCTTCGCTCGTCCTGGGCCGGTACTGCCGGGCTTATCAAACATATATGCTCACGAGCCAGATTGGACTTCTCGGCTCGCTCCTTTTTCCTGCTGCCCCCGTAGTCCTCCAATTTTCTTTCGATAGCCTGCTCTTGCCACTTGCTGCAGGGGCCTTCTGCGGTCGAACAGATTTGTTCCCACTCGAAATTGCCCGCACATGCTAAAACCATGTTGTTAGGCGCGTATCGGTTTATAAAATAGCCGCGCATCTCTTCGGCAGTTAGATTGCTGATACTTTCGTTGGTGCCCAGAATGCTATTGCCGCAGGGATGCGCGTCAAAGTGTAAAGCCCTGCATCTGTCTATAACATCATGGCTCGGCAGGTCCTTATACATCGCAATTTCTTCTTTGATGACGTCTTTTTCAATGCCGAAATCCTCGTCTCTCAATGCCGGCCTCATCAACTCTATCCATATCTTCGTTACCTCGACCAGGTACTCCGGCAAAACAGCGGCATAAAAGACCGTATTTTCCTCACTCGTAAAGGCGTTGAACTGTGCCCCGGTCCTGTCAAATGCCTCGCTGACTTCAATTGCGCTTAATCTTTCTGTGCCCTTAAACAGCATATGTTCCAGAAAATGGGAAACTCCGTTTATCTGTTTGGTCTCATCCCTAGAGCCGGTCTTGACGAAAAAACCGACCGCTACCGACTTGGCGGATTTATTGACCTCGCCAACCAAATCCAGACCGTTCGCCAGTTTCTTCTCCTTGAATTCCATACGCTGCTCTACTTAACCTTTACCTTTTTGGGGCCGACCGTCACTGCCGTAAAATCCTTGAACCTGTTATTCCGCAAGAACCCTAATACCGAATCAACACTGGTTGCTTCGATTTTACTTTTGATTTCATCGAGGCTTCGAACCCTGTCCAGTACATAGTAGTCGCTGCCAATCCCGCTGGCCCGGCTGCTGGAGGATTCGCTGTGCATAACCAGCATACTTTTCAACCCGACCTTGGCTCGCTCGATTTCTTCTTTGCTGATTGCCTCACTAAGCCGGGCGAACTCTGCCATTATCACGTCCAGCGTTTCCTGTGCTTTCTCAGGTGTTGTTCCTGCATAGCACATTATACCTGCGGCCTCTTTGAGAGCGTGATATGCGGCTCCTATTGCGTAGCACAAGCCGCGTTTTTCTCGAACCTCTTTAAATAATCTTGCGCTCATCCCACCCGAAAGAACGGATACCGCCACTCTTGCGTTGTAGTAGTCTTCATCGCTTGGCTTGACCGTCTCGGTCATCAGGCCGATATGTACTTGTGTGCTATCATCTTGTAGATGTGTGTATTTGCCAGCCTTGGAGCCCACCGCACTCGGTTCAGCAGGCTTTTGTGCCTCTGTCTCGAACAGGCTTTCCATTTGTTCTACAATAGCGTCAAAGTCGTATTTGCCCCCCACTGCGAAAATCGTCTGCGACAGATTGAAATTGTTCTTTATGATTTGTTTCGTCTTCTCGGCTGTCAAAACCTCTAATTCTGAGATTTTTCCCAATGCGCTGCGCCCCAATGGTTCTGGATAAAATTGCTCCCGCAGCTTTAACATAACTTTCTGCCTGGGGTCATCATCTAAAGCATGTAAACCGTCAATTGCCAGTTGCCTGGCGAGTTCAAACTGGTCTTCTTTCAGACTGCTTCGTAGCATAATATCAGCGTATAATTCTAAAGCTTCTGCTAGGTTCCCTGCCTCCAGAGCCGCGCCGATGGTTATATGAGAGCTGTTGATAGAGCTGGCACGATGCAGCCCCAGGCCGTCAAGTGCATCACCAAGCTCCCTGCTGTTTCTGTCCCCCGCTCCTCTGAAAATCCAATCGGCAATGACACTTCCTGCTCCGCAGCAGCCCTCTGGCAGTTGCGATGCTCCAGCGGGCAGCATAAAATCGAACGCTGCAGACCTGACTTCCTCCATCGGCTCGCCAAGAAGAACCATCCCATTTTTTAAGATATGTTTATCGAGCCTTTCCGTCATTATTAGCTTTCAAAAATTATATTGAAAAGAGGACGAATTCTACCAGCCAGCAGGAGTGTTTTCAACTGCGAAATTCAAAATGCCCTGTCCGGGATTTAAATCATTGATTCGCCCGGTATGGCTTTCCCCCCTTGTATAGCTGTTGCATGCGGGCGGTATGCGCCGCTCGCTGTTGGTCTCCGGAGGCCAGGTACAAATCAACGGCCTTTTGAGCGGCTTCCACGGCTTCCAAGAATTGACCCGTCTCAGCATAGGCCGCCGCCAGCGTACGGAGCGTTTCAGGATTCCTGTAATCCGTAAGCTCACACGCCCGTTTTGCTAATCCGACAGCCTCGGTGCCATTGCGAAACTCCTCTTGTCCGCTCGTGGCCAATACCCAGCTCAGACCGGCCAATGTAGCAGGACTGGTGGGCATAAGACGCAGAGACTCTCTGTAGTGTTTGATGGCGCTGCTGATTTGGCCTTTGGAATAAAACGCCTGCCCCAGATTATGGTGTGCTCTGTCGTTGCTTGGGTCCAACTGAGTTACCTTGACAAAGTGCTTAATTGCACCGTCCAAATCCCCTCGTTGTGCTAGTAGAATACCTAAGTTGTTGTGCGCCCTTTTGTTATCAGCGTCAAGTTGAAGCGTTTTGTAAAACTGAATAATGGCTTGCTCAGTTTTCCCCTGCCTGTACAAAACAATCCCTGAAAAGTTACAAAGAACCGTTGAATTAGGGGCCAACGTAAACATATGTCTAATGTGACTTTCCGTGTTCTCCCAGTGGACCAGATAGCGCCGTGTCACCACTGATTCTGAAAAAGCTGCCGCCAGCATAATAACCACTACTCCAATCCGACGAAGGGACGCACCCGAAACACATCCCCACAATGCTCCCGTCAGCCATCCCAGCGTCAACAGCAAACCCACTGAGGGCAAATAAGCGTACTTGTCTGCTACGATAGAATAGGTGAAACTTATGATTCCCATTGTTGGAAGGATTGCTACAAAGAAAAACAGCCATCCCGTCAGCAGCGCGCGCATCCAGCGCAGAGAAATCAGCAGCGTCGGTATTAAAATACAGGTTCCTATAAGCCCGGCCAGTACCGTCGAGTTTGAAACCGACAACGGACTCGGATAAGGATAGTAGGCTGACAGCTTGGCAGGCCAGACGATTTTATACAGGTAGAAGATAATATTGTGGCAGAGAATTAATGGGATTCGCACAGGGCTGTATTCGCCGGGCATTGTTACTTCTGCCGTGCGGCCCTGCGAAATGACCGTGATAACCGCAAAAATGCCTGCAATAACAAACAACGGCACCTTTTCTAAAAACAGCTGCCTACCCCGACGCTGCAGAGGCCAAAAGTCAAACAGAAGCAGCAAGACCGGTAGAGGCACGGTAGTCGGTTTAGACATCAAGGCTAAAACATACATCAAAACAGAGCCTGCGTAAGACTTCCAATCATTCTTGCGGCTATACCGAACATATATAATCATACACCATAAGGCAAAGAACGACGCCAGTACCGTCTTACGCTCCGCCACACACGCAACCGTCTCAACGGTCAGTGGATGTACGCCGAACAGTAGTCCCACCATGGCCGCCGGCCAAACCTTGCCGAATAACATATATAGAAGCACAATTACCAGTGCAGTGTTAACGATGTGCAGAACCAGACTCGTCCTGTGAAAAGCCCCCAGATTGTCCGGCCCGCCCCCCATAGCACAATCCAACATTAGCGAAGTCATCGTCAACGGCTGGTAATAGCCCCGCACAGTCGAGGGCTCAAATACCTCAATTAAGAATCGCCGGGCCGAAATCCAACCGGGATTTTGGACCAAACTGTTTCCGTGAACGTATTGATGGTCGTCAAACGACTGAGCCTGCGCCGATAAAACAGGCCAATGTGCTACGGCAACCACACCGCAGACAATTACTACCAGCCCAGCCAATAAAACTGATTCTGTAAATGGCTTCTCATTTGACCCCAGGTTTTCACCGTTGGCTGGTCTGCGGTTATTTTGTCGCGTTTTTCCCCACATAGCCTGTTCTCTCTCTATACAATCTGAGGATATATACAAAAACAGAAACGCATTACCTGCCAAATCAATCTATCACCTTTCCGGCCTTTTGCATAGTCTAATTCTCTTGAAGCCAAACACTCCAACACCATTGTCTGCAAAGCATGAATGCGCAGACAGATAGATTGACTTCGGTGTAGCGTTGGCATATATTAGTGTTGAAAACCATTTTTCCTGAAAGGCCAAGGCAATTATGAGCAAAAGACTCCTAACTTTGACGATTATGTTTTTTCTTTCGGTATGCGGATGTGCTGGGGGGCAATATGCTGGCTGCAACCAGACTAAAGAACCAATGCTGGCTCACAACGTCTACTTCAGGCTAAAAGACGATTCCCAGGCTGCGAAGAACAGGCTGGTTGATTCCTGTCACCAATACCTTAAGGACCATCCAGGTGTTGTGTTTTTTGCCGCTGGCACTTTAGCTGAGGAACTGGACCGCCCGGTTAACGTTCGCGACTTCCATGTGGGCCTGCATATCGTCTTTAGAACCAGACAGTTCCACGACCAATACCAAACGGCCGACACGCATCTCCAATTTATCGAGGAAAACAAGGGCAACTGGGAGCATGTACGGGTGTTCGACACGCTCGTTAGATAAAATCAAACAGAATTGCCCTCTCTCGCTGGCACATGCAATACGCCGGATGCGCAAGATGATACGGTCACGCTACCGCAGCCTTTTCTTCTTCTGCGTCGTATTCGCCGAATTTAACGCCTATCTTCTTGCTGACGCCCCGTGTTTGCATCGTGATGCCGTAAAGCACATCCGCAATACTCATCGTCCGCTTGGCGTGCGTGATTACTATAAACTGAGACTCCTTTTGGAATTCCCGCAGCAGCAGGTTGAAACGCTCATTATTCGCCTCGTCCAGTGCCGCATCAATTTCGTCCAAAAAGCAGAATGGTGACGGCTTTGTCTTGAAAACTGCAAATAGAAGCGCAATTGCCGTCAGCGCCTTTTCGCCGCCGCTCAGCAGTGAAATACTCATTGTCTCCTTGCCGGGCGGCCGGGCTATCATCTCTATCCCCGCCTCGAGGATATCTTCATCATCTTCGAGCAATATGTCAGCTTTGCCCCCGCCGAACAGCTTGCGGAATATCTGCTGGAAGTGTACCCTGATTTCTTCAAAGGTCTTTACAAATCTTTCCCTGCTCATTTTGTTAAGACGGTTTATTAATTGCTGCAGTTGGGCCCTGCTTTTATTCAGGTCCTCAATCTGACCGCTTAAAAACTCATACCGCCCCTCGAGGCTTTCCTGCTCCGCTATCGCGTCCACGTTGACGTTACCAAGCCGTTCAATTTTAGCCCGAAGCTCTGCTATTTCTTCTCTTGCCATCTCCCAGTCGATGTCTTCGGCTTTATAATTTTCAAAGGCCTCGACCAAGTCAATCTGCAGTTCATCCTGTACTCTTTCGACCAAGTCCTGACTCTTTACCTCCAGTTGGCTCAGTTCTATTTTGAGCTCATTTATTTTCTGCTCAATTTCAGATTGCTCCGCTCGCCTCTGACGAACCAGTTGTTCCGTTTGCCTTTGTCTTTCGAGCAGCTCTTGTACCTTCTCATGCAGCTTATCTGTACTTTGTTGTTTCTCTTCTTTTTCGACAAACAGCTCCGACACCGATGCCTCGCACTTGAGAATATCCATTTGAGCTTTTTGAGATTGCTCACTGCAGAGTTCTGTTTCTTTTCGCGCCGACTCCGCAGCCGTTAGGTTTTCCTGTATCCTGTTCTGCAAACTGGAAATTGTTTGTTTAATTGCCTCTCTACGCTCGGTAATCTGCCCTAGAGCGACCCTCAAATCGGTCAGTCTGTCTACCATTGATTGCTGGTGTGCTTTTTGTTCGGCGTGTTTTTTCTCGAGTTCTTCTATACGCGCAGTTCGTTCCGCGTTTACCGCCTCAAGTTCCCTCAATCTTTGTTTCGAGTCGTATTCTTTTCGCACCGATTGGCCTATCTGTTCTTCAAGCAGGTCGATCTCGCCGCTTATCAATGGCTGTTCTTCCCGTAAGTGCCTTATGCTCTGCTCTATGATGCTTAACTTTGAGCTTACATTCATCTTATCCGTATTCGCCTCATAAGCAGCCTTCTGCAGGTCTTTGCATAGTTTGTCCAAATGCACCTTTCCCTGAGTGTTTTTCTCAAATTGCGCTGTGAGCGATGCAACATCATCTGTCACATTGGCGATTGTTTCCTGAAGTTCTCGCTGCCGGCTCTTTCGCGATATCAGGCCCGTCGCTTCGGCCATGGGGCCAAGCTTTATTACTCCCTCGGAGCCCAAAAATTCACCTTTCGCAGTAACAAATTTATATCCCTTTCCGATTCTGCCTGCTAATTCAATTGCAGCGTCAATTGAGTCAACAACCACCGTCTTGCCTAATAATTTCCAGACTAATGGCGCATATTTGCTTTCGTTTTTTACGAATTCGACAAGCCTGCCCTTTACATGTGACAATCCTGAAAAATCCCTTTTGTCTACGAACGGCTCTATTTTATCCATGCATATGAAATTTACTCTGCCGCCCACTTTTCTAATCGCGCCTTTATCGGCTAATAATTTGCTTGTGTTGTTGGCCACCAGGGCATTAGTTTTGCCTTCGAGCGCAGCCTCAACGGCATTTGCATATCCGACGTCGGCTAAAATAACATCTGCCAGAATCCCTTCGATGTAGTCGAATTGGTTGTTTTCGACTGACCGACTTTGCAGAATGCTTTTTACTCCTGCACCAACTCCCTCGCAACTTTTCTCCATATCCGTCAGTACCGCCAGTTCACTGCTTAGCGCACTTAGCCTCTCTTTGCTCTGCGCCAGTTGTTTGCTGTCTCTCTGCATCTTTCCATCAATTTGCTCTGCTTCTTTGTGTTTGGACTCTAAACGCTCCTCCAATTCTGCAAGCAGCTCTTCGATGTCATCATGCCGGGCCTTCTGCTGTGCTTTTTCAGTTAACAGTCTCTCAAGCTCTTCATGGGCCTGTTTTGCCCGGCCGGTAAGACGGTCCTTTTGGCCGGATAAGTTGTCGCGGTAGACCGAGATGCTCTGGATTTCGTTATGAAGTTGTGCGGTCCGCCTGACCATATCGATGATGCCCGATTTCTCGTCTTCCAGGTCCGCATCGAGTGAGGCGCATTCGGTGCTTGCCTCCTGGATGGCTTTTTGAAGCTGCTCGGCACTTCGCTTTTTATCCTCGAATGTCTCTTCCCGGTCCGCCAGTTCTGCTCTGTGTCGCCTCAAATCCCCCTTAAAGACTTCCACCTGCCCTTGCAGTTTCTTGCCCCTTTGCTCGGCACTTTCCTTGCTTTGTTGGAGTTCTTTAATTCGAGTTCTCAAAAATTCAATCCGCTGAAGCTGCTGTTCGATTTTGCCCTGGACAGTAACAAGGCAATTTCCCGTGTGGTTCAGCTTATCTTCCGTTTCTATTATTCGCTGGCCCAGTTCGCTCATTAGAGCGTCCTGTTTTGCCACCTCAGTGGCAATGCCGGCAAACTGCTCCTCAAGCTGCCCAAGACCGTTTTTTTTCTCTGCACCCTTTGTTGCATACTTTGCGTACTCAGCCAGCAAATAATTAGACTGCAGCTCCTTGAGTCTTTGACGATATTGCAGATAGTTTCTCGCCTTGCCCGCCGCCAGCTTCACACTTCGCAGCTGTTTCTGGATCTCACCTAAAATATCTGCCAGCCGCAACAGATTCTGTTCCGTGCGGTCTAGTTTGCCAAGAGTTTCTTTTTTGTGGGCTTTATACTTGTTTATGCCGGCTGCTTCTTCAAATATGACCCTTCTATCTGTTCTTGACGCATTCAGCAGCTGCTCAACCTGTCCCTGTTCAATAATCGAGTAAGCCCTGACGCCTATGCCGGTGTCCATAAATAATTCGCGAATGTCTTTTAGCCGGCAGATTTTGTTGTTTATCCGGTATTCGCTTTCCCCGCTTTTGTATATCTTCCGTGTAACTTGAACCTCGTCCGCTTCAATTGGCAGGACTCTCGCCCCGTCTCCATTCGAATTCGAGATTAACAAGCTCACTTCTGCTGTCCCCGTTGCTTTTCTGCTGCTGCTGCCGCTGAATATCACGTCAGCCATTTGGCCGCTCCGAAGGCTCTTGACGCTTTGCTCGCCAAGTACCCACTTTACCGCATCGACAACATTGCTCTTGCCGCAGCCGTTCGGTCCGACAATAGCGGTTATGGGCGAATCGAAACTGAATTCCATTTTGTCGGCGAAGCTTTTAAACCCGTTGAGAACGATTTTTTCAAGTCTCATTTTTTCCTCTGGTCGTTAGTTTCTGTGCACCGATATTTGCGCAGCCCATACCCTTCCCTCGGGCTGATACGCACTATTACTATCGGCCAATGGTTTGTTGTTTCTTGATAATTAGGTCGATTTCCGGCAGGGGCCCGGCTCGAAACTCCGCTCGCACTGCACCCTTGTCACTCATCTGTTTCAGAAGTGCAATTACTTCGGCATAAGAGATGCCCAGGCCAATTTGTCCCTCATCGCGCTTCCTGAGGGGCTCTTCACACAGCGTTCGGATAATATCACCGAGCTCGAAAGAGCTTTTCAGTTGAATGGGCGGGATGTAGGGTCGCGTGGGATGTTTTCGGATAAGTGAGACATATTCCTGACCGGCAGGCGCATTTATTGTGATGCTGCCGTCGTCCGACTGAAGAAAGATATTCTTGCGGCAACGCAGCGGCGCGCCGAATAACACAACTCGTGGCTGGCCGCTCCGGGAAACAAAAATCGATTTGTGTTCTGTTTGTGTGATTTGCTCCAGGTAGAAATTACGCCCGACTAACCTTTGAGCCACCGTGATATCATCTAATTTCCGCAACTGCTCGTATGCGGCTAATCGGATATCAAAATCATTGTCACGCAGCAGTCTTCGCGATATCGCCGCCGCGTCACTGCGACTTGCCGCTGCGGCAATTGCCTCCAAAGCCTCAACTCGATAAGACGAGTTTTTATCCTCGGCTATCTGCCTAAGGGTACCCAGACCAGCATCGCTGCCAAGATTGAGCATACATCTTGCTGCTCGAAGACGAACCTGCTCGTTGGATAAATTCAAAAGCGCTGACAGTTTGCCAAGACTTTCCTTCCCTATGGCCTCAAGTGCTGTTTCGCTCGCCTGCTTGTCCTGCGAAACAGCAAGCTTTCTAACAAATGTGCTTATTCTTTCCTTGGTAATCTCTGGTGTTTCGGAAAGGTACATTGCCTTGGTTATTGAGATGAATCTTTGTTTTTGTCTTCTGTATTTAGCGGGAACTTTCAAGTCAACCTTGCTGGGTGATAGCGCCTTGGCTATGCCCTCCCCAAAACGCTCGTTTAACTTGTTGCGAATAAGGCTCGCTATTCTATAATCCGGCTGCCTCAGTGCCAGACTTATCTTGTATTCATCGAGGACCATCCCACCAGCAAGAATGTATCCGGTTGTTTTATCTCTTTTGCCGGCATCGATCCTGTCGATGAAAACCGGTCCTTCCGCCGTAGCCAGTGCTTTCATGGTCATGCCGAACCTTCTTGCGGTCTTAAGCTCAGCTCCATACAACCACCCGCCTTCCAGAGAAGTCGTCTGGGTACCGGGCAGGGCGGCCACTCGTACATCAAAGTATTGGTTTTTTGAAACTGCTGTTGGCATTAAACTGTTTAGCAGTACTACAGCCGTGTCCCTGCTGTTAATGAGTCGTTCAACGTCTTGGCGTTTGGGTAGTTGAGTGAGAATATATTGTGTTAGGTATGCTCTAATCTGAGGTGGACATTCTCCGGAGCCGGTTGCCCTTAATCCGCCTACCAGCCCATACCCTTCGACTGCGATTAAATCTGGCGAGAATACCTCCGCCAAAGACCCGATGGTAGTCCCTAACTCTATCTCCGGCGCAAGTTCCCTCCTTTCGCGCTCCACCGTCCCTGCACAGCCTGCAATGAAAAAACAGATAAGCAGTGTGATTGTTATTGTACCCGGTTTCTTCTCGTAAATTTCCATATCGCCGACTAACTAAAAAAGAACAAATTTACCAATGACGCCTCGCATAGATAGTACGGCCGAAGTTATTTGCCGTCAACCCTATTTATATTACGGGCCTTCAGGCCGCGGCGTTTTGCCCTCTTGGTTCTGTACCTTACTCGCCAGCTATCTGGCAGATGACTGTTCTCGTTCTTGGCCTGGTGTCGAAGTCGACTAAGATAATCTGCTGCCATGTGCCGAGGGTCAATCGTCCGTCAACGATAGGGATACTCAGTGACGGTCCTAACAGTGCAGCCCGTACATGAGAGTGGCCGTTGTCATCGTGCCACGTTTTTTCATGCTCATACGGCCCGTTTACTGGTGCGAGTCTCTCAAATGCCGCCGCTATATCGTAGTCTATCAATCCCGGCTCATATTCCGTCGTCGTAATCCCTGCCGTTGAGCCTACATGAAATAGTGTAACCGTCCCGCAGACTACACCTGATTTGCCAACAGCCTTCATTGTCTCCTTGGTAATATCAATAATATCGCTATTACCCTTTGTCTTTACTTTGATTTTTTCCGTTTTTACCATAGCCGACAGCATATTAAATCTACCTCTCTCTTGCAAGGCCTATGGCGAACCATATTCCGGCTGCGGACGCCACTCTTTTAACGTAGCACAATTGCCCTGCTTTGACGTAGCAATTAGTAGTGGTTGCTAACGATGACATTGCCTTCAAAAATTCAGAACTGGAGGTGTGAAATGGTTATTAAAAGAAATACTGTCTTGACCTTGGTGCTGGCATCTCTTGTGGCCCTGCTCATCACCCCTGCGCTGGCACAGAAAGGGCGTTCAGGCGGAGGTTTTCGTAGATCAGGTGGATGGGGGTCTTCCAGGGGTCGCTCTAATATCGGCTCACGCACGGGCCATCGCCGAGGATCCCATCGCGGCCCTGCGATTGGACGTCGCTGGGGCTCCAATCATCGCAGCAGCATTACCCACCAGAGAGGCTCAAATCATAGATCGCGCAGCGACCAGCGCAAAGGCCTCCGTCAAAGGTCCAGCATCCGCCTTCACGCCGGCGCTCATCGCGGGTCAAGCGTTGGCCATCGCAGTGGCTTCCGTCACAGGTCTAACATCGGCCATCGCAGTGGCTTCCGTCGCGGCTCCAGCATTGGGCGTCACAAGGGCTTACATCATCGCTCGCGCGTCGGTCACCGTAAGGGCTCGCACCACGGCTTCCACGGTCACCACCTTTTCTACTATTTCAGCTTGCCCTATCGAAGGTATTACTATCCCTATTACTACCCTTACCCCTACTATTACGACAGTCAGGTTTATCGCGAGCATGAGTATCGCGGCGACGAATATAGTTCTTCGCAGCAGCTCACCGAAGAAGAACCCTATTATGACCGCTTCAGTGACGTAAGAGAAAAAGTCAAAGCTCAGCAGGCCGAACAGACTGCACAGAAGGAGATGGTAAATAGGTATTTGGATAATGTCGTCGAGGCATTCGCCACCGGTGACTATGCCGAAGCGGCTTTGCGGGCTTCTGATGCTGTAAGTGCCGAGCCTGATGATGCCGTCTTGCCCTTTGTTTACACACAGAGCCTTTTTGCCCACGGCAGGTACACAAGGGCCGCAGCCGTCCTGCGGGAGGCGTTGAGCAGTATTGACCCCGACACCCAGGAAATCTACTACCCCCTCGGCCTCTACCCGGATGAGAATCTTTTAACCGAGCAGATAGAAACTCTCACCAGTGCCGTCCAGGCCGAGCCTGACAACACAGACCTGCAGTTTCTTCTCGGATACCAGCTTTTGGGTGCCGATAGGCTTGATCAGGCACGAGAGGCCCTGCAGGAGGCCCAAAACGACTATGTCAATAGAGATGCTGCCGCCACCCTAATGGAAATTCTGGAAAGAATCCGTGCAGACGATAACGAAGACGCACCTGCCGAAAAGTAAACTAAGCCTGTCCGACAAGGCTATTGAGGCCAGTTGAATTCTCGGGTTTGAATCTCAGCCATTTGATTGGGATTCAACTGGGCCCTAAGCAAACACCGGCATCTGGCCATCAAAAAATGAACGTATCCAAAGCTTTCCTTCGGCAGTGTGATCTTTATCAACCCACACCGTGAGATAAGCAACCCATGTTTATGCTTTCACCGCCTTTTCAATTCTCCTCTGCCTGAATTTGGGCAATGAAAGGGCATTATAGAGCAGATAACAGGCAGCGAAAAAAAACAAAAAAATTTTCATTTTTTTCGATTATACTATTGACTAAATGGCTGATTTGACCGTATTATAGTATTATATTTGGAGGCGGACAAGTTAAGACCGTTAGGGCGTGACTTGGCCGCTTATTTAGTCTTTGGCGCTCTTTGACAAGTTAACAGTTAAGCCAAATAAGCAACGAAAGTGCAGCTCCTGCGATAAATATGCATTACCGCAGAGAGTCCAAAAATCACTTTTTTTCAGCACTTTCGGTGCGTAACAGTGTCCCAAGGTGCTTATACGGCATTTTGGGGCCCTGCCAGAGTGTTGAGCCTTCATCGACGAATTCCGTCTTCGGACGGTTCGACGAATAAACTTGAAGGGTTTGATCCTGGCTCAGAACGAACGCTGGCGGCGTGGCTAAGACATGCAAGTCAAACGGACCATTAATTTATTAATGGTTAGTGGCGTAAGGGTGAGTAATGGATAGGTAACGTACCCTGTGCTTCGGGATAGCGTCGGTTGCTTCGGCAACCTACCGAAAGGGGCGGTAATACCGGATAATATCACTTGTCGACAGGCAAGTGCTCAAAGATTTATCGGCATAGGAGCGGCCTATCTCCTATCAGCTTGTTGGTGAGGTAATGGCCCACCAAGGCTGCGACGGGTAGCGGGACTGAGAGGTTGACCCGCCACATCGGGACTGAGACACTGCCCGGACCTCCACGGAGGGCTGCAGTAACGAATATTGCGCAATGGGCGAAAGCCTGACGCAGCGACGCCGCGTGCGGGAGGAAGTCCCTCGGGATGTAAACCG
>Ga0114922_10000559_pt1 | contig 35678 bp, 23 predicted proteins | sample AartaG_FD_100975 | JGI IMG/M metagenome (GOLD analysis project Ga0114922, IMG submission 100975) | Deep subsurface microbial communities from Aarhus Bay to uncover new lineages of life (NeLLi) - Aarhus_00045 metaG | ecosystem: Environmental > Aquatic > Marine > Oceanic > Sediment | place... | reverse complement strand
TGGACACTTGGTCAACGCGGGAAAAACAAACCCAATTCAAACCCAATACAAACCCAATCAAACCCAATTAAAGCCAATAAAATGCCAAAACAAACCCAATACAAACCCAAACAAACCCAATTTTACAATCCTGCTTACCCCCAAAGGCATGCAACAGCGGGCAAAGAATTGCCTGCTGAAAATCAGTTGCCTGATGGCTCAGGGTTTTTTATGCTGTCGTCACGGCTTTTAGCGTCCCGGATAAAGAAAGATTTTTTTGGGGAAAATGTCCAATGAAAAGATTGATTAGCTGGTTGGTTGTAGCGGTCGTTGGTTTAGCGCTGATGGCTTTTCCATATTATAGATATGAATATGAGCCTGGCGAAAGTCCATGGGACAATGTTTTTATGTACTTAGGAGCAGCCGACCCGAATTGTGAGGTTGAAGGGCTGGAATATGTCAGGAGACCTGTTAGGCTGCTGCCCCTGGCCGGCCGAGCGCAAAATTTTACCAGGATGGCAAAAAGTTTCGGCTCGAAAGTCGAATCGTCATATCGCATCACTTTTCAGGAAAAAGTAATTTTTTATTCTGATATGGAGGACGATTTTACACCCGAGATGCTTGAATGGGGACGGCTGCCGGCCGGTGGTAAAGCCGAGGTGCTGGCGGGTTTCGCCACGAGCAGCAGAGACGAGATTAATGTTGATGGTCGCCCGTTTAAGATTGTTGGATTGCTGAAGAAAGGGATTAGTGTCTTTGCCAACAGTTACTTGGTTGGTGAAGGCGCTGCGGCAGAGGAATTGTTTGTTCCTGATGAGGAGGCTATCCAGAATGCCTACATCCTTCGGCTGCCCAAAGAGCAACAGGGCGATTTGGAAACTCGCAAACAGCTTAAGGGGGCTTTCCCGAGGTCGCAATTCACAGGGTACGCGCCCCTGATTCGCACGCAGCCGGCCGCCTTTTTTATCTATGTCGGGGGGCTGGCCCTGCTTTGTTCCGGCGGCTGTCTTGCGTTGTTTACGCTGTATTGCATTCTCGCCGACCGGATTCGGAACAAGTGGCTGCGGCTTCCCCTGGCGGAGATTCGCAGGTACAAGCACCTTTTCATCACAATGAATCTAATCTATTTTGGAGCGGTGGTAGTGTTTATGCTCGTGTCCTATGCCGTGCCGGAGCTTCAGAGCTGCTTTTTGGTAGGTGTGTCATCCCAAATAACGGAGGGTTCCGGCATTCTGGGCATAGCGGGCGAAGCCTATGCGAGCAAGAATATCTTGCGGGCTGCGGTAACTACATTTGCAATTAATTTTCCGCTCGGGTCTCTGGCGTGCATAACATTTCCGTCAGTAATCGTGCCGGGCGCAGGCTCTTTGATTGCCGGTCTCAGGGCTTCGCTATGGGGACTGCTGCTTGCGCCGACGTTTGATGCCCTGTCCGGGATGATGGTCCCACACAGTGTGACGCTGCTGCTCGAAGGGCACGGTTATGTTATCGCGGCATTTTTCGGCGTGCTGGTTTTGGTTTATCTTTTCCGCAAGGCTGAAGGGCCGAGTGCAGGAACTCGATATGGCAGAGCGCTGCTGATGAATATCAGGGGCAATTTGCTGGTGATAATAGTCTTGGCAGTTGCCGCGGTTTACGAGGCAATTGAGGTGATTTTGGTAATGCTCTGGGCCGGACGTTGAATGTCAGCGGCAATTTGCTGATGAAAATCGTTCTTGTTATCGCTGTGGTTTACGAGGCAATTGAGGTGATTTTGATGATGCTTTGGGCCGGACGTTGAATGTCAGCGGCAATTTGCTGATGAAAATCGTTCTTGTTGTCGCTGTGGTTTACGAGGCGATAGAGGTGATTTTGGTAATGCTTTGGGCCGGACGTTGAATGTCAGCGGCAATTTGCTGATGAAAATCGTTCTTGTTATCGCTGTGGTTTACGAGGCAATTGAGGTGATTTTGGTAATGCTTTGGGCCGGACGTTGAATGTCAGCGGCAATTTGCTGATGAAAATCGTTCTTGTTATCGCTGCGGTTTACGAGGCGATAAAGGTGATTTTGATGATGCTCTGGGCCGGACGTTGAATGTCAGCGGGTAAGTAATTCGAATTCTTCGCTGCTGAGTGATTGCCTGAGCTTTTGCAGTGCGAGCAGTTCGATTTGCCGGACCCTTTCCTTAGTCAGGCTGAGTTCTTCGCCGATTTGCTTTAAGGTTTTTGTCTTCTTTTGTATGGGCGGGCCTGTCAGGCCAAAATGATTTAGAATTACATATTGTTCGCGATCGTTGAGTTCATTCCTGATGACCTGGGCCAGACTTCGATGTGCTCGTTCGACAGCACCGAGGTCTGCGGCGGCGGCATCTCTTAAATCCCGCTGGATATGGGAAAGTCGCGCTGCTCTTTGCCTGCTGAGATGGGTAGTTTTGCCGGACACCTTTGCATACTCTTTCGCGATGTTCAATGAGGCACGCTTGCTGAACCGGAAGCCGGTCGTGTAATCGAATTCCTCGACCGCCTTAATCAATGCAAAATTGCCCTTGCTTACCAGGTCGAGGAAACTTGCTCCGCTTTTGACGTGCCTGCTTGCGATGCTGACGACAAGGCGAAGGTTCGCCTCCACAATCATTTTCCTGATTGCCTCGGCCTCAGTGAAATAGTCTTCAATCTCTTTTAGGCGTCTGCTCGATACGCGGGCGGGTTTCATACCGGCCCTGGTTGTGCAAGCCAGATATTTCAAGTAATTATATCTGCGGAAAAGCTCGCGTTCGCGTTCTCTATTAAGCACGGGAGTATCTTTTAGCTTCTGCAAATACTCCGGCAGGAGGTGCTCGCCGAGTAATTCGAACGGCTCAAAGCTTCCGGCAGAAGCGGGCTTTTCAACATTGAGCGGCTTTGCGAGAATCCTGCGCCCGATGTCTTCATCGAGGAATTCGTCACTGGGGATGAATTCAACCTTTTTGGCGAGAATCGCCTTTGCCCTTCGCTTATTTATAAGGCGATATATCGAGCTTCTACTGCGATTGAAGCGTCTCATCAATTCCCTGATACTGGTTCCCTGTTTGAAAAGCTTATAAAGCTCGGCGGCCTGGGTCGAGTTGATTACGCCGGCCGGCCTTTTGAAAATGGGCTTGTCGGGATGGGCCTTTTCGTAGTTGGCGAGTGTGTACCTGATGGTTTCGTGTGCCCTGCCGATTTTAGCTGCTATCCGGTTTATGACCTGGTGACGAGACATCTTTGTGCCCGCTGCAAGTGCGGCGGCCTGTTTTATGAGCTGTTGTTTTTGGTCTTTTGTCAGCCTGTTAAAGGTTTTTGCTCTGGCACTAAGGTCCGGATTGACCTGAAAGAAACTATCGACGGCAGATTGCAGAAAGCCGAGACTTTTTTGGCCGCCATCGAAAATGAACTTTCTTGCGGGCAGACCTCTTTTTCGCCAGCGATGAATCGTTTTTGCAGAGACGCCAAAAGTGGCTGCGAGTTCTTCAATGCTATAAACTTTTTCGCGTTGCTCGGCGATGGGTTGGGCAAGCCGACCGCTTAGCCTGGAGATGAAGAGTTGTAAATCGCCGGCGAGCTCGCCACCCTTTATCGGCTGCCCCTCTGGGGGGTCTTTCGGGTGAAAGCCGGTGATGCGAAAACAGATAAAGTCGAAGGGATACTCCGTGTCGGTGTCGATAAGCGCAAGGAGCTTTTCGGCACTTTCAAGTTGGTTTAGACACTGCTGCTGTGAGGCAAATCGAAGCTGGGCCAACAATTGCGCTAAGTTTTCATTCTTTATCCGTCGCATAATCGAAACTTGATTCTCGATACCCGATTCTGGTAGGGAGCATCAAGCATCCCATTTTCCCAATATAACCAAGTGTCTATTCTACCAAATTTGGCGCAAAAAAACAGCGTTTTTTAACGCTTACCTGTTTACCACCGAGAAGTACCGAGGCCGTTAAGCTCAAGCTTTACCAGGATTTTCATCAAAAAACACATCGCAATTGACATGAAATGTTCTAAAATAGGGGTTTTCAAGGCCATTTGTTCGATTTTTTGCTTTCATAAGTGGGAAATTCTGATGGATGAAAAACGCTGTTTTTTTTCAACTATCGCTCAACCATTGCAGGCCATACTAACAATATTGGTTCTTGTTGGAATTCTCTTACAAGCCACTTCGGTCACGGCGGACGAAAGTGGTCCGGCTCGCCTTGATTCAGTTCAGGACCGTTCCGACCTTCGGCCGGGCTACGTGCAAGGTGACGTGGTCAGTTATTCTTACGTGCCGAATAAACGATGGACGAGGCGCCAGGCGTGCGGCATTTTGCCCTATCTTTGCGAGTACGGGCTGCAGAAACACCAGGACGATATCCCGCTGCGGACTTATCACCAGGAGAACATTCGCCGTATTGATATGGTAAGTCGCTGGTCAACCGCAGTTATGCTCTATCCGCGTCGTCGTTCGTATCGCGACGAAATCATAAATTTGATGATTCGCTGTTTCAAAAACCGCCAACTAATAATTTTGCGGGTTTACTGGTCACCCGGTGAGCCTGACCCGTATTCGCAGGCGGTGGATTTACTCCAAACACTATGGGCCAAAAGAAACAAGGTGCTTACCAGTCCTGAAGGCGACCGGGCCACCGGCCGGCAGCTCATCAATAATATCCTTATGATAAAGCTCGGCGATGAAGGTTTGGGCGCTTTCGGAACCGAGGGCCTGGAGATGATTCACAAAAAATTCTATGACACCGTCAAGTATCGCGTTATGGACGGCAAAAAACCGTTTGCCCATATCAAGGCCTGGTACAATATGATTGGCTACTGGAACGGATGCTATGCGGCCACACAGAAAGACGTTGACATTCATAAGCACCGCAAAATTCCCTCCAACGCTGAATTCATCGGCACCGATGTATATCAGTGGTGGGGGCTCAAATGGGCCCCGTTCGACCCATACGGCCCCGGCATTACACGCGGGCAGGTTCAGCGTGTCGTCAATCACTGGCACCGCTACTTCACCAAATACTACGTGGACGGCCTGAAGATGGAAGCCAACAAGATACCCTCGCCCGAAAGCCAAAACGAAACGCACGCGATGATGGGAGCCATCGACCTGGCAAACGCTCGGAACGCTATGATGTTCTTCATCGGCGTCTCGGCCCAAATCAAAGGCGTAACCTACACAACGCCGATAGAAACTATGGATGCTTATTATGACAACCTCAAAGCCGGTCCGTGGGTGGGATTGTCCTGGTGGCATTTCGGTGATTTCACCGACACAGAGGGCACCATACATTACGTTGATAAAGACCCCCGGCATTACACCCCTGCGCACCCCGAAGGCACTGCCTACCCGCAACAGAAGCTCGACAAACTACACGAAGAATTCATCGCCTCCCGTATGCGGATGTTCGAGGATGTCGTGTACAATCAGTTCGGTCGTTTGAATCCGAAAGATGGCCGATTTTAATTAGCCCGGCGTTTTCTACAGTAACTCTCAGGCGACGAAGGTTTTTGCTATATCGACGGCTGATGCAGCATCGGGAGAATAGCCATCGGCGCCAATCCTGTCGGCGTAAGCCTGTGTTACCGGTGCGCCGCCTATCATAATCTTAGCCGAAACGCCCGCAGCCTTCAGGGCCTTTAGGGTTTTCTCTATACCAGGCATTGTTGTGGTCAAAAGCGTGCTCATACCAACCAACTGCACATCGGCGGCTTTGGCCTGCTCAACAAACTTTTCGGGCCCGACATCGACACCAAGGTCAACGACTTCAAAGCCGGCACCTTTCAGCATCATTGCCACTAAATTTTTGCCGATATCGTGCAAATCACCCTGGACGGTCCCTATTAGGAACTTTCCAACCGGCTTGACGCCGGCCTTGGCAAGCTCCGGCTCAAGTATTTCCATCGACATTTTCATTGCGCGGGCGGCGATAAGCACTTCGGGTATGTAAATCTCATTTTTTTTGAAACGGGCGCCAACCACGTCCATACCTGCAATTAGCCCGTTATCGAGTACACTTTCGGCTGAAGTACCTTCATCAAGAGCTGCCCTGGTAATATCTACCGCAGCGTTTTGGTCGCCTTTAATAATTGCTTCAGCCAATGCCTTCAAATCTGCCATTTCCGTTTACCTCAAAAAAACCGACACGTTTTTCACATAAAACCAGAATTGAACACTATTCCGCAATCAAAGACAAGCCCTAAATTAAATTTCCCACCGCGTGAACGTTTTTTTTATGAAATAACGCAGTAATAGTATAAAAAAGCAAATTTATATTATTTGAAAAAATCCCGGACAGTGGTATAATGCCGGACTTTCTCATTGCTTGATTGTTTGCTCTATATAAATAGAGCCCGGCAACAGGGAAGTGGAAACTGTAGGTTTTTGTTGAGGACTTGAGTTAGTTAAAAACTGGAAAAAAACTAAACGCAGTAAGAAAAACGAGATATGAAATATGAGTGACTATATAGTATTAGTCAAACAGGTTCCTGACGTAACACAAATCACCGACAATGCATTTGACGTTGAGACGGGCACACTCGTTCGGAGCCGGCTGGCGAGCGTAATCAACGAGCTTGACTCGCAGGCACTGGCTTTTGCAAACGAAATGAGGCGAAGCAGCAGCGGCAAGGACGGCAAAGTCATTGCCTTAACAATGGGCCCGCCGATGGCTGAAGAAGTTCTGCGGTACAGCCTGAGCCGATGTGCCGATATCGTGGTGCTCTTGACAGACAGGTCTCTGGCCGGTGCAGATACCGTGGCGACGGCCAATCCGTTAGCATTTGCAGTCAGAAAGATAGTCAAAGACATACTCAAAGGAAGCAGCGATTATTACGTGGTCAGCGGGATGCAATCGGTGGATGGTGACACAGCTCAGGTTCCGCCGCAAATCGCCGAGGAGCTGGGGCTGCCATGTATAGCTTATGTTACCGGTGCGGAGTTCAAGAATAAGCGTTTTGAATTCACGCGGATTATCAGCGGCGGCAGCCAGGTAGTTGCCGCCAAGGAGCTGCCTGCGGTAATAACGGTTGCCAAATATGAGTATCCTCTGTTTGCAACATTTGCGGCATCGCGGCAGGCCAACAGGACGGAGATTATTCGCTGGGGCAGCGATGATATCAAGGCAAGCCACACCGGTGTTACAGGCTCGAAGACGAGTGTGATACGAGTTTTTCCGCCCGGCAAAAGCACGAGAAAGTGCCAGCAGGTTGGTGACGCAAAATCATTGGCCAAGCTGCTTGTCGACAGCTTCAAGAGCAGTGAGGCGCAAGCTGCAGAGGGCGCTGAAACCAAAACAAAACGCTACACTCTGCCCGGTAAACGAGCGGACAGGTTCGACAGGAGCTTTGAGGGCACAAAGAAAGAAAATGACAGTTATAAATTCTTAGCCGGCAAGCTCAAGGAGCTCAACATTACCGAGGTTGGGCAGATTGATGAGTCGTGCAAGGAGAAGATTCTTGCTGTTTCGAAGGATTATTTCCGTAAGAAGGCACTGGAAGATATGATAAACGGCTTGCAGTTGACAGGGCCGAGCTATACCGGCGAGGTCTGGGTCATGGCTGAGCACAGCGACGGCGAAATGCACCCTGCGACGTTCGAGCTTATCGGCAAGGCCCGTGAGCTGGCTGATTCGCTCGAGACCAAAGTAGGTGTTGCTATAGCCGGCTATGAAATTGAACCGATTGCAAAGGAATTAATCGCAGCCGGTGCAGACAACATTTACATTATCGAGGATAAACTGCTCAGCGAATTTGACCCGACTGCGCATCGCAAAGCCATCGCTGATGCAATAAGCAGGTACTGGCCGCAAATCGTTCTCTATGCAGCGACTCCACAGGGCAGAATGTTAGCACCAATGGTCTCATACAGGGTTGGCTGCGGCTTAACCGCCGACTGCACCGGACTGAACATCAAGGACAGCTCACGAAATGGCCAGATAGGCATCCTGCTGCAAACCAGACCAGCGCTGGGCGGCAACGTTATGGCAACTATCCGGACGAAAAATTCAAAGTCCCAGATGGCAACGGCGAGGCCCGGTGTTATGAAGAGACTGCCGGCTGACGAATCAAGAAAAGGTAAAGTCATCAGGCATAAAGTCGAGCTTTCCAAAGACGATGTCAGTCTGGAAATCCTGAAAACAGAACTCGGCACCGGCGAGGTGAACTTTGAAGCTGACGTTATTGTCAGCGGCGGCAAAGGGATGCAAAACAGGGACAACTACGAACGGCTCGTAAACTTACTTTGCAGCGGCTTAAGCAAAAGATTAGATACGGAAGTCGAAAGAGGCGCTTCGCGTGCGGCGGTGGAACAGGGCTTTATCGAACGTGTGCACCAGGTCGGGCAAACAGGCACTTCCATCGGACCCAAAATTTACATCGCCCTGGGAATATCGGGTGCGATTCAGCATATGATAGGGGTTGCGAACACCGAGACCATCGTTGCGATTAACAGCGACCCAAACGCACCGATATTTAAGCAGTGCGATTACTATGTTGTTGGAAGTGTCGAAGATAACATCCCGCAGTTGGTGCAGGCATTGCAAGAGAGCTAACCTGAAGTGAAATACGAAGCACGAAACCTGTCCTGAGCAGGCTCGAAGGATTCGATATTCGTATTTATACGAGTTAAAGGTGGAATAAAAAGTGGCAAAAAATAACGAGTACAACAAGGTGTCGGTATTGGTAGTTGGAGCTGGGCCGGCCGGTCTGGCCTGTGCGATACAGCTCAAAAGCGAAAAGCCGGAGATTGACGTCTGCGTGATAGACAAATCAGCCGAGCCGGGTAATCATAACCTCTCCGGCGCGGTCTTGGAAGCGGAGGCGCTGCACAGGCTGCTTGATTCGGCTGCCGCCGGATGGCGGGACAGTGACAGATGCCAAGATGTGCTGGGCAAAAAGGTCGAAAAAGACAATGTGATGTTCTTCCTGGGAAAAAAGCTGTCGTTTAACATTTTCTTTATAATTAACCTTGCAAAGAGGCTTGGACTGAATTTCGGCCAAATGATACACAAAGGCGACTACATCGTCTCGATAAGCAAGCTGACCAGGTGGCTCGGTCAGATTGCAAAAGAGCTTGGCGTCGAAGTTCTGCCCGGCTTTGCAGGCGCTGATATTATTCTGGACGGGTCGAATGGGAAGGCGGCAGGTGTCAAGCTCGTCGACCAGGGGCTGGACAGAGAGGGCGGAAAGCTGCCGAACTTCGTCGAGGGTGAAGTTATAAATTCCAGGTTCGTAGTGCTGGCTGAAGGATGCGACGGGCTTCTGACGGAACAATTTATAGAAAAGGCCGGTCTTCAGAGACAATCGCCCCAGCTTTACTCGGTAGGGGTCAAAGAGATTATAAAGGTAAGCAGCGAGCAGTACGAGAAATTCGGCGACGACCGCGTGGTCCACGCGATGGGGTATCCAATCTGGACGCCTTTTGTCGGGCCGGGGATGTTCGGCGGCGGCATCTGCTATCCGGTTGGAGACGACCATATTGCCGTGGGGATGATTGTCGGTGCGGACTGGAAATACTGCGACTTTAACCCGCAGGACGCGCTGACAAATTTCAAGAACCATCGCTTTATAAAGAACTTTATAGATGGGGGTGAGGTGGTAGAGGCAGGTGCAAAGATGATTCCCGAAGGGGGATACAACGCTGTTCCGAGGGACGCCGGCAGCGGCACTATCGGCAAAGGGAATGTGCTGATACTCGGTGACAGTGCCGGCTTTGTAAATATGCTCAAAATCAAAGGACTGCATAACGCTATTGATTCGGGGATGAAGGCGGGACAGGCAATTGCTGAGACTTTCGACAGGCCCGAAACAGCAGCGGCCAGGTACACCGAGATGATTGAGCAATCGAATGTTATGGAGGAGATGAGGTCGGCGAAGAACTTCCGGCAGACAGTGGCGAAGTTCGGGCCTTTGCAGGGGATGCCGATTTCTATTCTTGGGGGACTATTGCCGAAATTCAATGTTGAAAAAGACTTCGAGGCGATGACAATCGCCGGATACCGGCCCGAACCGAACCAGCAGTTCGATAAAGATACGTTTACCGCGATGGCGGCGACCGAGCATCGTGAAGAGCAGCCGTCACATTTGACAATTCTGGATCCGGAGGTTTGCAGGACCAAATGCACGCCGCTTTTCAACAGTCCGTGCATTACGTTCTGTCCGGCGGGTGTATATGAGACGATACACGATGAGGTGGAGCCGGCCAATGCTTCCAACTGTCTGCACTGTAAAACGTGCCAGAGGAAGTGTCCGTTCGATAATATCCGATGGACGGTCCCGGAAGGCGGCGGTGGACCACGATATAAGCGGATGTAAACCAATGCGTCATCCAGCAAATTGGCTTTGATTGGGTTTGATTGGGTTCGTTTTGGGTTAAAATTGGCTTTGTTTTCAAAAATTACCCAATTTAATATTCTTTCATATTCCTTTGTATAGAAAACAGTTACGTTCATTTGGGCATTTTGCAAATTGGCTTTGTTTGGCTTTGTTTTGGCTTTGTTTTTCCCACTCCACCAAGTGTCCTTTTTTTCATAATCCATTGTTAGTGCTTTAGTTACGTTCATTTGGTCATCCAGAAATTTGGCTTTGTTTTGCATAATAAAGGGCTGATTTGTAGTGCGCTCGCTACATAAGTAATGATAGCTCTACATTTGTAGTGATGCCATATAGGCACGTAAATAACTTGATTCACGATACTTATGAATAGTTCGTTGTTCATAGTTCGTGGTTTCCTTCGACTACGGTCCCCCCTTCGCTAAAGCTACGGAGGGCAGGCAGGACAGGCTCCGTTGGTAGTTGACTCCGTCCAAGGAAGGCTGGATCTGCGACTTCGATATTGGTTTTTGACTGTATCATAATATTGGGTAAGGAGTTATCCGGTAGTGTGAAATCCTAAATCCTTAATTTTCAAAACAAAGGCTTCGGGAGGACGGTCCCGAAATGAGGGCTGTAAAAAAAAGACAGTCCTCTATAAATGCACGGATGTGCGCGTTTGATGCGAAAAATGGCTTGTTTTTGACAGGATTTACAGGATTAAGTTGTTGTTGGCAAAGGAGTTAAAAAAATTTTATTTTTTTGGGATTTTGGTTTTAACTATGGCAGCTTTTGGTCGCGCCTTTTTACCTATATTAAAGTGGCAATAAGGCATCCGTCTTCGCTGGGCGATGCCAGCTTCGCCGGACAGGCTCCGGCACGAAGAAAAAGTAAAAAAATGGCCACGAAAAAGCTCAAAAAACTCAAAAAAAGGTCAGAATGACAGAAGTTCAAAAGGGCAGAGAAAAGATACAAGGGTTTGAAGAAAAAGAAGTTATAGAGATTGCTTTAGAAAAACACGCAGAAAAAACAAGAAGTTGACGGATAGTATTACGAATAAAGAGGGCTTTAAGGGATAAAAAGCATAATAAAACTGTTTTTCTTACCAAAAATGACCAAAAATGACCAAAAATGCACAAAAGGAACAAAAAAATGACCAAAAAAGTGCTTTATTTGGCCATCCTGCCTGCCTGGATTTTCCGCAGGTATTTGAGATAAATGGTGAAAAATTGTGGTTTATTGATGATGTTACACACGTCACCTGTATGTTGCCGAGTGATTATTAGAGAATTCCACCCGTTGAACTAACAAGGAAAGGGCTGCAGGCAGCAAGCCTACAGCCCTATGGTTTTATATGCTATCGTTTTGAAGCTACGGCGCTTTTGGTGGGACGGTAACAGTTGCGCTGGTTTGCGTTACATTTTGCGCATCGTCGACCGCCTGGTAAGTGATTGTGTACACTCTGCCAATCCCGGACCCCGCCCGTTCGGCTCTTAGGTAGATAGAGCCGTCGTCGAGTACCTTTATATCGTCGATTGTATGCCCATCGCCTTTTGTCTCCTCGCCTTCGTTCATTGTGATTTTTACTAAGGATACCTCTGGGGATTCATCCTGGTCGTCAGTCGCGGTAAGGGTGCAGATAATGTGCACCATCTTATGATTAGGCGGCCAGAGGATATCAGGCGAAACCGATACGGCAAGTTGTGGCGGAGTTGTGTCCCCAGCCTCGACAATCACGGTTCGTATCACTTGAGCCGCCGCGTTACCTGAATCATCTGTTGCATCGTAAGTTACCAAATATGTTGCGCAAGTCGAGGTATCGACCGTATCGCCGCCGATTGTAACTGGTACATCATCGTCACAGTTGTCAATGGCCGTCGCCCCTTCCTCTATGTAGCTATCCACTCCGCACTCCAACGTCATCGTAGCCGGGCCGTTAAGCGTGATAACCGGCGGTGTGGTGTCCTGGACCTGGACAACGCGTGTTGCTTCTGCGATGTTGCCGGAATCATCCTGGGCCGAATAGGTTACTACGTACGTTCCGCACGTCGAGCTATCAACTGTATCCCCGCCGATTACGACCGGTACATCATCGTCACAGTAATCCGTTGCTGTTGCACCTAACTCGGCGTAAGCATCTACACCGCACTCTAACAGGATGGTGTTCGGGCCATTAAGGGTAATGACCGGCGGCGTCGTGTCCACCACCTCCACAGTACGTGTTACATGGCTGATATTGCACGAGGCATCGCGTGCCAAATAGACTACCACATACGGTCCGCAGGTCGAAGTATCGACCGTATCGCCCCCGATTGCTACCACCACACACGGGTCGGTATCATCAACGGCCTCTGCGCCCAGCTCCACATAGCTGTCCACGCCGCACTCTAAGTCCATGGTATTCGGGCCTACCAGAGTAATAACCGGCGGCGTCGTGTCATCCGGCAATGTAGCCTTAGATGCCTTATTTTTTTCCTGAAACTCCCACGAATATTTGCTTGCGTGTTTCTTCGTGTCAAAGTTCACCCAGACTGAATCGTATACTTTGCCATGTGGTGCTCTTAAAGTTACGAAAACTTCGTTTGATGTGTCCAGGTTACCACGTGTAGTAACATCGAATTTCAGCTTAACTTCGTCATTCGGTTGCAGCGTCCTTGACTGCGCAGGTATTGCCCAACCATGTCCCGACCATCCGGAGATGTTCATGGTACCCCTGGTGACGGTGACAATGTAATCCGTCTTATAGTCGCCGATATTTTTGATAAGCACATTCAACTTACCGTCGTCAGACATGCAGGTAAAATCCTCAACTTCGCCAAACATGATAACCCCTTTAGATTCCGTTGTAATGTGTTTAATTGTCGCTTTATCAATAGTAAAAGAAACAAGCGAGTTGTTGATTTCGTAAAGCCTGTGTGCAAGGGATTTCTCCATCCCGGCTTGGAAATTCATTGAGCGTTTGAAGTCTCTCTTACCATGGACCAGGTAAGTCGTCTCTGCGCTAGGATTTATTGTCAATTTTTGCAGGTCTGAGTTATGTTTATGGAACAGTTGATTGCCCAGGCCGTCTCCCGCTTCCGAGACCTTATAATCACTGCCCAGCGACCTGAAAGTCTTGAAGCTGACCCCGACCTTGTCCGGCTCACTGCCGTCCTTGCTTACTTCTTCTCTTGGAACCAGCAGCATATTATTTTGATAATCTATAACCATCTCATGAGTATCAGGGGCTGATGGAATATACAGGATATAGTTATCGAGCTCCACGGCTCCGCTATAAGGTTCCATATCGCCGATAAGTTCCGCTTTCATATTGAACGTCCCTGAGTACTCGGGATCGTGTTTTGTACTATAAAGCGGATCTTTCGGGCCAATAATGAACGTATGCTCTTCGCTTCCCTGGATGATCTTAATTTTAATTTCATACGATTTGATGTACTCTCCGATCTCATAGCCATGGAAGTACACATCGCCCTGTCTCAAACAATGCGCCGTGGAGAACGGGTTCTCCATAGTAGCCTGTTCGCCTAAGAGCCTCTCTCCTCGCCACCACCAACACTCCGACCCGCTGTGCTCCAGGTCAAACAGACTCTTTATGCAGCAGAATCCCTGAGAATATGGAATCTTTTTATTCCCACTAAGTACCCATCCGCACGTTGGAGATGTCGCACCCGAGCAGTCAAGACATCCCTCACAGCCGGTGATGGGGTGTGGCACCTTGATGACTTTTTCATGTGGATAATAAGCGACGGTGTGAAAGTAAGTTAATGGGTAGTTTAGTGTGGGTGCGGATTTTGTGATCTCAAGCTGCACCGCTTCTTCCAGAGCACCCTGGCCGTCGGTTTTCGGGATGTTCGATAAAGTCACAATTTCCATATCTGTTGATACTCCGAATGAAATAGGAACCGTAACAATCATCGCCTCGTCACATTTTATATCCTCATCAGTCTGCAGACATTGCGTGACTTCCACAGACCCGATAGGCGCCGCCGCTTGTGTCCTCGTTGCATTTGTGCATAGAAGAAATACTGCAATTGACAGTAAGCACAAAAGATACCTAATTTTCAAATTGTTGTCATTTTTCGACATAACATTCTCCTTTCGAAACAATGAAATTAAAGATTTTTTCTGATAAAAATTTTCTTACCCTTAGTTGTTATTTTTCCACATAAACTCCTCCTTTCTGACCAGTGAAATTGAGGGATTTAGTTGACAAAAATCCGCTTACATTATTTTGTTATTTTTCACCATAGCACTCTCCTCTCTAACCGGTGAAATTGAAGAATCCTCCTGAACTGCAATTTCCGACTTGATACCTGCTCAGCTACCCCGCTGAACCTCATTATCAATAGAATATAAAGTCTGTCTTGAGAAGTCAAGCTTTTTGTGCTAAAACTTCGGCATTCTTTTTGAAGTTTTTCTGGGGTAGATTCAATTCAAGACGCACCTTGCAGCTCAGCATGAAGGGCGAATAATTTCTATTTTTTCTTTCCCAATAGCCGTTCCTTTTTTTTCAAATGTTGATAGTAAATTAGTTGCAAGTCGCCTGTGTTGCCTTCTCATAGTATGCGGGGCCATATTATCAAAAAAAGGGAAAAGTGAAAAGGGAAAGGCGTGAATGAATAGATGAGAAGATGCATGTATGCGAGTAGGTTCATTTAAATAATTGGCCAGATTTCTCCACTCCGCAATGCTCCGCATTGCTTCGGTCGAAATGACAGGAAATTGGTGTGCGGTGCACACCGTACGCGGCTTGATAAGCAGGTCTCACTTGGCTTCGATTTTACTCCCTCCTTCGCTAAAGCTACGGAGGGCAGGCAGGGCAGGCCACAATTAGTATATAGACACTGCGCTAACGTCCCGGTTTCTTTATCATGTTGCGGGAACAGAATAACACAAAAGAATTGAAAAGGCAAAGAAAATTCCCCCCAGCACAGGACCGGGTAAAACGATAAAAACCCCGCCCAGAGAACGGGGCTATATAACAAGGACGGGAAATCCCTGATAATAACAACGCATGAGGGCAACATTATAACAAATCCGGGCAACCACATAGGGTTGCCCCTACCTTTTATATGGGACCTGGAAAGATGGTTACTCCTATAAAAACGGCGGAGTCGGGACAATATTTTAGCTATGGTGCTCAAGAGAGAACCTGCGTAAAGCGCCGGTTTTATAAAACCGATGATAGAAATAATGTTGGGCCTGACTGTGGAGGTATTATGGGGAATGAACGAACAGAGAGGATGAAGTATGTCAGTAAAGTCACGGGAGGCAAAAGTATTTGCGGCACTGGCGCTGTCGATGACAGCGGGTGTGATAATCTTAAAGGCGCTGGGTAATAATCCTCCCTCAGCCGGCGCATTTTGTCTTTCAGACTACACGAAAGTGGTTCCTGTCGAAGAAGCTATTGAGTTTCGAGCCGGCCAATCGGCTGTGCAGTGGGGCCGCATCGAGATTTACTACAGCGGCACTAAGGCGGGCAATATTCAACAACTGGCCTTTTTGAGCGGATTAGCTGAACCCGAAGATATCAACTGCCATTTTGTTATCTGCAACGGTCTCGGCGGCGGCGATGGGCAAATACAAACGAGCGAAAAGTGGCAAAATCAATGGCTGGTGAATCATAAGTGGACAAACGACGAACCACGAGCTGTTGATGGGGTACCCGCTATCTACATCTGTGTTATAGCCGAAGGCAAGCCCACCCGCCCAACGAATTTGCAGATAAAAAGGACAGAGGCACTCGTAGAACAGCTTTGCAGGAAATTTGACATTCAATCCGAATCCATCCACTACCCCAACGACTGGTAATAACAACCGGACGGTTGAATCACAAATCGCACAACTCTTTTATATAGGACTTTGACAGGCGGTTAGTCCCATAAAAATACCGAAACGCCGAGTGCTCTGGGGGTACGGGTCAACTGGTAAAATCTGCATAAAGTGCAAATTTGATAAAACCGATAGAAAAAAGCGGATGGTTGTCGGTGATGGCGTGTACGCTAAACGCTAAAATAAGTGTTAGCGCTGTCAAGTGAATATTGAGAAAAGGAGTTGAAAATGTTACTGGACGCCATCTCAGGTTTGTTTAGTATGGATATGGGCATCGACCTTGGTACCTGCACAACCCTGGTTTGTGTACGCGATGAAGGTATTGTCCTTAATGAACCCTCGGTAGTGGCCGTTCGCAAAGGAACTAACACCGTTCTGGGCAACGGCGAAGCAGTCGGCGTGGTCGCACGCGACATGCTGGGCAAAACGCCAGGCTCAATTAGCGCAATAAGACCCCTCAAAGACGGCGTAATCAGTGACTTCGAAGTCACCGAGGCGATGTTAGGCTGCTTTATCCGCAAAGTTCACGGCAAGGGCGGGCTGGTCAGGCCTCGAGTTGTAATAGCTGTGCCAAGCGGAATAACAGCGGTTGAGCGCCGGGCGGTCATAGACAGTGCCGAGCGGGCAGGCGCCCGCAAGGTCTACCTGGTCGATGAGCCGATGGCGGCAGGCATAGGAGCCAAACTGCCAATCACAGACCCAACGGCATCAATGATTGTCGATATCGGGGGCGGAACAACAGAAGTGGCCATAATGAGTCTGGCTGACGTCGCCTGCTGTGAATCGATTCGTGTAGGCGGCAACGATATGGATGAGGCGGTAATCAACCATCTCAAAAGGGCATACAACCTGCTTATCGGCGAGATGAGCGCAGAAAGAGTGAAGATAGAAATCGGCTCTGCCGCTCCGCTGGAGGAGGAATTGACGATGGATGTGGCCGGCAGAGACACGATTTCGGGTCTGCCGAGAAAAATCCTTATAACCAGTGAGGAAATCCGTGAAGCGCTGCGTGAGCCTATCGCTGCGATTATAGATACGGTTACGGCAACGCTGGAAAAAGCCCAACCGGAATTGGCTGCCGATTTAATCGACAACGGCGTACATATCTGCGGCGGCGGCTCACTACTGCGAGGGATGGATACCGTGCTGTCAAATGCTACAGGCCTTGATGTCTATAGAGTCGAGGACCCGATGAGCTGTGTAGCTCGAGGCACAAGCGTGTATCTGGAAAATCTGGAGCTTTGGAAAGATACGATGGAACACAGCGAGCATGATTGGGTGTAAAAGCACCGCTGTTCGTGGTACGGCCATCCCCTCGACTTCGCTCGAGACAGGCCTGGCCGTGTTTTCACGGGCTTCAAGCCCGTGCCACGTATCTTGTCAGGGATGGGAAATGAAAAGCAAATATGAGAGGCAAGCGGAACAAAGACCGGGGTCGGAGCCCCCTTTACACAAACTCGCAAGGCTCGCGCCCTTCCAAACACGATAACATGTGTTTTGGGGCCACCTCCAGACGAATGTTACTTACCTGGCTTGCGTTAAGCGGGTTTATCCTGCTCTTTACACCACAGAGCCTGACAAATAAGCTCCAGTTTGCTTTTGCTCGTATCTTTCATTTGCCTTTGAGCGTTGGCAGAAACATTTCGCTTTCCACAGGTATCCAGCATTCAGTTACGAATGTTGTCAGCCGTGGAATATACAACAGGCTTCAAAACCACCTTGCCAATGTTACCGAACAGTTCTATCAGGAACGCAAAATCGTCGAAGCGCTGTCCGGACTGCGCACCAGATTTGCATTGGAGGGCGCTAACCTGGTTTATGCTGACGTTATTACAGCCTCTATCGGCGGAGAACACAGCGAGCTTATTATCAACCGCGGCGCAAACGACGGCCTGGCCGAAGGTCAGTTCGTTCTGAGCGACAATAGTATCATCGGCACTATATGGGATGTCTCGCCGCGTACGGCCCAGGTCAAGCTGTTTACAGACCAGGCCTCGAAAATAGCGGTGAAGATAGGAAAATTAAATACAGAGAGGCTGATGTATGGCAACAGCGGCGATTCGGCAAAAGTGCATCTGCTCTCGACAAAGCACAAAGTCAGGGCCGGTGACAAAGTCCTCGCGTGCAAAAGCCCAGGGTACCTGGACGCCGCGATGATTATAGGAACGGTTGCGCAGTGCGGGCGGGACGCTGAGAATCCGTCACTGTGGGACATAACGGTCAAACCTGTCTGTGATATAGAAAGAATAAAGAGTGTAAGCGTGCTCATAATGAATCCCGCACCTATTTTGAGAACCGGCGCTAATACCAGTAATATGGTTTTTGAGCATATTGAGCTTCATTTTCCAAAATAACCATCGAATCTCAAAATAGGTGCGGGACAACCACACAGGAGAATAATATGGCTCGTCATCTTCGGAGTTTGTACAGGAGACGAAAAAGCCGAATCCGAAGGCGGATGGGTATTATTTCATTGTTGGCGATTATTACTGTGGCGATTGGTCTTAGATACGGCCGTCATCTTTTCGGCCGAAACGAAGACCAGGCCGCGGCAGCTTCAGTGAACGTCAATTCAGAGGACCAAATAAACGCTTCGGCGGCTGCGGCTCGGAAACGTGCTCTGGAGTCGAAGCTGTCAAAAATCATCCCTGAGCCCACGTCCGAACCGAGCCCTAAGGTGGCTGAGATTACTGACGAAGCTATGGCGCTGGTCAATGTGAAACCGGCCGGAATTATAGAAGCCCGCGACAGACTTAATGAGACATTGTCAATGCCTATGAATAATGTGCAGCGGGCCGTTATAAATAAGAAACTTTCTGAGCTTGCCGACAGGTGGCTGTTCGGCAGGGACGTTTTTCGGCAGGACAGGTTATGCAGCCATTATAAAGTCAAGCGGGGTGATTCACTTTCTGCTGTCGGCAGGCAGTATAAAGTGCCGTGGGAGATTCTCGCCGAGGTTAATAAAATCAGCCGGCCCGAGCTGCTAAAGGCGGGAGAAACGATAAAAGTCATCCACGGGCCGTTCCATATCAGGGTACACCGTTCAACTTTCACGATGGATGTCTATCTTCAGCATACCTTCATTCGAAGTTTTGTTGTGGGTGTTGGCAGGCCGGGCAGGGAAACGCCGACGGGGCTATGGCGCGTTAAGCCGGGCGGCAAACTGACATCGCCTACGTGGACGGGCCCGGATACTCACAAGATATACGAAGCCGGGGACCCGGATTATCCTTTGGGCTCGCGATGGATAGGACTGGAGGGCATCGGCGGAGAGGCCAAAGGCAGGCGCGGCTTTGCCATTCACGGCACTAAGAAGCCGGAAGAAATCGGCGCCACGGGCTCGCGCGGATGTATTCGTCTGTACAACGGCGATGCGATACTGGTGTTTAACTTATTGACGCCGGGCCTTTCACGAGTGGAAGTAGTGGAATAAGATAATATTGACGGAGCAAAAACTGGCTTCGCGGTGTTAGTGCTGAAAATAGGCCGCAGGGCATAAACTGCAATTCATTTTACCGAACAAAAGGGCTGAGAGCATAACGCTTTCGGCCTTTTTTGTTGGTTTCAGCCGGTAATTGCAAATTCAGCGGTATTTTGCACAAAAAACACTGGGTCTGATTTTTCCAAAAAAAAGTCTTGACGCAAGTTCCGATAAATAGTATAAATGCGGTCTGGAAGGCTTTGAAGGCTTATGCACCCGTGAGGGAGCAGCAAAGCCTATTAACTTCATTTATTTGAAGGAGGGCGAAAATGCGGAACTTGAGCAAGACTCTTGGGCAGTCCTGGAGAAGGGACGGTATATTTCCTGCCATTTACTTTTACGGCCTGCCGGCTAAAGCACTCTGTTAACACTTAAAGAAAAAGGGAGAAAAATGCAGAAAGTCATCAATAGTTTTAGAACGTCGGCTGGATTTATATTTCTGGCTTTGATGGTCATTCTTGCTGGGCAGCTCGCTGATGCCGAGTACCTTATTCTCGAATCGGCAACAATGGGCCCAACCGGTCAAGACTACGGCACTCTTGTGAACGAGACTCAATTTGTAGGCGCGCGTTTTTATGTTGACCGACAGCTTAACGTCACCAAGATAGGCGGCCATATTACTCAAACGGGCTGGAATTTTTTCGGAGCCATCGTGGCCCTGAACAGTTCCAGCGATCTTCCAGATGGTTACCCTTTTAGCGTCGGTGATGTTGTCGCTTCGACCGTATTTAATCCCGGTTATCCCAGTAGTGACTACCGGACGCCGCTTTCGGTTACACTAAGCCCCGGCTATTACGGCCTGGTTTTTGGCACGGAAGCGTTAGGTTCTACAAATGGCTATGGGATATTGCCCTATTGGGGACAAACATCTTTTGCACAAGCATCCTATTTCGTGTTCCAGCCCGGTTGGGGTTGGTTTGACATCCCATCAAACGATACCCGGTTTGTGATAGAAGGAAATACCGATTATTGCGATGCTTTAGGCAGCTACTTAGCTGAGTATCAGTACATAAAGGGCGTTCAGGTTGGCAGTATCAATAATATCCCAACCGATAATCATCACTATGCTGATTACACATCTTTAGTTGCGACGATGGTGCCTGAGATCAGTTACCCGGTAACGATCACGCGCGGCAATCCCTGGGATGACGTTTATGATAAATGCGGATTATGGGTGGACTGGAACCAGGATGAGGATTTTTATGACGTGGGCGAGCAAATAGTGATGAGTCTTGGTGTTGACCCGTGCACTTTCGCCGGTACTATCACGCCGCCGGCAGGCACGGTCCTGGGTAATACGCGTATGCGCGTTCGTATAGTGTGGAACCAGACCCCATATCCATGCGGAAATACAAACGTTGGCGAAGTCGAGGATTATACGATTAACGTTTCCAAGTTGTATGATGGGGGCAGCGGCACGGCGGGAGACCCCTATCTGATTCGTACGCCCGAGCAGATGAACGCCATTGGGGCCAATCCCGGTGATTGGGACAAGCACTTCATGATGGTAGCTGACATCTACTTAGGGAGCTACACGGGCGAGGAGTTTAATATCATAGGTGACTACAATAATCCATTTTCAGGTGTCTTTGACGGGGATAACCGCGTGCTCCACTTCTTCCAATATAGCACCTGGGACGACCGCCCTGTAGGGTTGTTTGGGGCCATAAGAGGTGAGAATGCTCAGATAAAGAATCTCGGTTTGATAAATCCGGATATCGATGCAACTAACGCCTCTCCCGTCGGGACTATTGCCGGACATCTGCTGCGTGGTCAAATAATAAACTGCTACTCGCAAGGCGGCAGTGTCTCGGCACACTGGATGGTGGGAGGACTTGTCGGGAGAAGCTGGGATTTGGATCCGTTCAATAACTCTGGCGGCTATATAACTAAGTGTTATTCGACAACCGATGTTTCCGCCGATTATATGTACTCTTACGCTGGTGGGCTTGTGGGGAATAATAGCGGGCTTATAACAGAATGCTTTGCCGGCGGCAATGTCGAGGGCACTGGATTTATCTCCAGAAATATGGGCGGTCTGGTGGGGCACACGCACAAGCCGCTGGGCGGTACGGAAAGCGGTGATATTCGCAATAGTTATGCCACCGGTGCTGTTATTGGCGACACTTCCATCGGTGGGATGATAGGTTCAAATGCCTACGCGGATATAACAAACTGTTACTCCACTGGTGCGGTAGTTGGGACCCCCCCTACAATCGGGGGTTTTCTTGGCGAGCACATCGTGAGCCCTCATATTGAGGGCACATACAATGGTTGCTTCTGGGACATTCAGACTTCAGGAAGAACTGAAAGCGCAGGAGGAATCGGCAAATACACTGTAGAAATGCAAACGCTGCTTACTTTTGAAAGTGCCGGCTGGGATTTTGTGGGGGAGAATGTCAATGGAACGGAAGATATATGGCGGCTTTGTGAAGACCTCGTTAATTATCCTCAGTTAGCATGGGAGTTTATGGTGGGAGATTTTGTCTGTCCGGATGGTGTAAATTTCTTCGATTATTCGTTTTTCGCAGGGCACTGGGCGAAGGATAATTGCGGGCCAACCAACGATTATTGCCAGGGAACGGACCTCGACGGCGATGGGGATGTTGACTTCGATGATTTGAAGAAGCTTGCCGAGAACTGGCTGGCAGGCTTTTGATAATTGATTTTTTTCTATTGACTCTTTTGAGTTACTTCGACTTCGCCTAAGTATGAAAAATTTAGCACGGCTGTGAGCGTTATGCTTGCAGCCTTTTTTTATTGCGCAGAGCAAGCCCGGAGGCCGAAAAAACCTTTCGCAGTGGCCCTATAAAACATTTCGTCTCTTCGCCAAACACCCACAAATCGGCCTCTTATAGGCCGTTTCGCGGCCTTTTTTGTTGAATTTAGAAGGCATTTGCGGTATAATACCTTCAACACTCCACGGAAGGAGGTAGTCAACTAAAGGATGGATGGTGGGCAGGATTACCTGCGAATCCAATAGAAGTAACTTCGGAGAGGGTGTTCATTGGCGAGGGGCAGAATCAAAGGTTATTGGGGCGTTTTTGTAGGCCCGAAGGTTTTTGTCGCTGTAATTTTACTGGCGGTAATCATCTCTGTAGTCAGCCGCATCTTCGGCGCGGTTTTCACACAGGCCAACGGCCGGCTAACGTTACTAAGCACCACCACTACCGAGTCAGACGGCACAGGTGAGCCGGTTTTGAATGAATCAGGAATAACAACCAAGACGGGACAAGGCGCCCTTGAGCACACGAAAAATAATCCTCTCGAAAATTCCGAACAGAATCCCAGGCAGGCTGACGAATGGGAAACAGTGCGGATGCGCGTTACCGCCTATTGCCCGTGCGAAAAATGTTGCGGGGAATATGCGGATGGCATAACAGCCTGCGGTCACGAAATAGTCCCCGGTGACGCCTTCACGGCCGCTGACAGAAGATACGCCTTCGGCACTGAAATGGTCGTGGCCGGCTACAACAACGGCCAGCCCATAAAGGTCCTCGACCGCGGCGGCGCTATCCGCGGAGACCGGCTGGACGTGTTCTTCCACACGCACGAAGCGGCCTTACAATGGGGCGTTAAATACATCGACGTCAAAGTGCGCCGGAGTTCGTAAATCAGATAAGGCGCATTCTTATGTGCCGGAGAATATCGAAAGAAAGCCGGCGCTAATTCAAGCAGCACTTCATAGCCCTACCTGCCCAAGTGGAACAAGTTTTGCTATGATGACCAGGCTCAGGCCGACTATGAAAAATATAAACATCAAGGCGAGCAGCTTGTTTGTGCCGGCCGGTGCCGTTTTGAATTCCTTCCAAATGAATACGCCCCACAACGCTGCTATCATCGTCGCTCCCTGACCGAGGCCATACGAGATTGCATAACCGGCTGAGTCCCCGGCAAGAATACTGAACGACATTCCAACGCTCCAAATCATCCCTCCGAGTATGCCAACCAGATGAAGACGCGGATTGCCTTTCTTGAAATAATCCGTTAATGGGACAGGCTCACCGGCAAAAGGCTTGAACATAACAATCGTGTTAAATACAAAATTGGAAGCAAAAAGACCGAGAGCGAAAAGCACCAGCGCCGTGTAAGGCGTCAGTTTGCCGAGTTCGGTTGGCAGAGCAAGATCAGCCAGGTTGGCCGACATTGAATTGGCAACCCAACGATAGAAAAAGCCCATCAGTACTCCGCATAGCACGGATAAAACCATACCCTTTAATGTCGTCTTTTGTCCCTGTGAGGGCAGCTTCTTATAGGCAAGGGCGTCAAGTATGACGGCCAGCGCCACACAGCCAACGCCCAGAAACAAAATCGTGGCGTTACCCGATGGGTCAACGCGATAAGTTGTGATAACACCAATAACCAGTGCTAATCCAATTCCGATGGGAAAGGCGACTGCCAGGCCGGCAATGTCAATGGCTGCGACAAGAAGGATATTGGCTATATTGAATATCACGCCGCCCAAAAATGCAAAGCCCAGGTATTTGCCGGAAGCCTGACCAAGGTCGGCAAAAAAGCCTCGCCCTCCTCCCCCCATATTGCCCATTGTCAGCGCCAGGATCAGCGTGAACAGAAGTACGCCGATACAATAGTCCCAGTAAAAAAGCTGGAACTTCCATTCCTTGGTGGCCAATTTTTGAGTATTGGCCCACGAGCCCCAGCAAAGCATAGTGACGAAACACATCAGGACGGCTAAAGGGTAAGATTGAATTGTGACCATGTTAGAAACCTCCTTTTTTCAAAAGCGCTGTGTGAATTTTTTATTGCTCCATCTTGCTTATAAAAGCTTCAACTTCCTGAACCGTCGGCATAGAAGGCTGCGCGCCCATTTTAGTAACAGAGAGAGCAGCTACACTATTGGCGAACAAAGCGGCATCGGAAAGTGTCCGGCCCTGGGCCAGGCCGACAGCGAGGCTGCCGGTAAAGGCGTCCCCTGCTGCTGTGCTGTCGGCGGCTTTCACCTTCCTGGCAGGAACAAATTCTGTCCCCTCGTTGCTCACCGTAAGATACCCACTTGCCCCCATAGTCAATATGACGGTTTTGACTCCAAATTCTAATAGTTTATGAGCTGCTGCGCTCGCGCTCTCCCGGTCTTTTACTTCTACGCCGGTAAGGAACTGGGCTTCCGTTTCGTTTGGGGTCAGCACATCAACCATTTTAAGAAGCTGTGGACTGAGCTTTTGGGCCGGGGCCGGGTCTAAAATAAAGGGCACGTTGGACTTGTTGGCTAATCCGGCAGCACATTCAATTGTTTCTATCGGCACTTCCAGTTGTGCGACCAACGCGCCCGACGAAGCAATCTCTGTTCCAGCTTCCTTGACATCCTCCGGCGACAGGTTTTGATTGGCTCCGGGAGCGACAACGATTAGATTGTTGCCGTCGTCGTCAACCATTATTAAAGCAACGCCGGAGGGTGACTCTTTTGTTTGAAGGACATACTTTGTATTCACGCCTTCTTTCTCGAAGTTATTAAGTGATTGCGACCCGAATATATCTTCGCCTAATTTGGCTATAAAGAACACCTGAGCGCCTAATTTTGCGGCGGCGACGGCCTGGTTCGCACCTTTGCCGCCGGGGGCCATTATGAAATCTCCGCCGAGGATTGTCTCGCCTATCGCGGGTATCCTTTTCGATTTTACTACCAAATCCATATTGCTGCTGCCGACCACGGCGATTGTCGGTACGTCTCGTTTCATTTTAGAACCTCGCTCTCCTGCATTTTGTTTTCAGAATCAATTCAGTGCAGGCATTTTATTTCGTCAGTCTATCGGCCAAGAAATCTTCAAAGGCGCTTAAGTCCTTCCATTCAGTGGCGCAGTTAATCACTTTGGCTTTATTATCAATTCTTGTGTACCCATCGTCGGTAACGGTGATACCGAGCTTTTCCATCTTAACTAATTTAGTCGTCATAGCTAAGTAAATGCCGACGGTATCAAAAAGCGTTGTACTGCTGGAATTGCACTTTTGATTCACCCTTTTATTTACTTCTGCATCGCTTAAATTCTTTTGGCTATTCAGTATACCCTGTTTGTACCATGCGCGGTAGTTTTCTATCAATGCATTAGTTAAAGGGCTGTCGTTTTTGAGGACTTTTTGATACTTCCGGCCCTTAAGATAGACTATACCGCAAGTGTCCAGAGGTGTAATGGTAACATCCCACGGGGCGGCGAAGACCCTTTGTACAGCTTTGGCGTCAGCTCTGACGTTGTATTCGGCGCTGACTTTTGAGCTTCCGCCGTAGCCCTTGCGGATACTACCGTGCATTCCGACAAACCTTGCTTTCTTAGCTATCCGGGGCTCGCGCGTCAACGCGGCTCCGATGTTGGGCAAGGGGCCGACAGCGATCAATGTCATCGGCTTCGGAGACTTCATTATAGTGTCTATTATGGCCTGCACGCCATCTTGATAAACGGTGCCGGGATATGATGAGAGTTTGTAATCCTTTACCCAGTCGCGCTGTCTGTGGCCGCCTTTGTTTTGTCGTATCCCTATGCCGACAGGTATGTCGGTCCTTCCGGCAATCTCTAAAATCTTCGCGACAATCTTTGCCTTCTCCGGAGTGTCACCTACGGCAGTTGTGACTAATTTGATGTCGAACTCGGGCGATTGCAGAAGCATAATGAGTGCCCACGTATCGTCAATGTCACCGCCGATGTCGGTATCGAAGATAACAGGTATTTTCCTGCTCTGCGCCGCTGAGGTACTCTTGGAAACGGCGCAGCTGAGTGTCGCTAAAAACATTGCCAAAATCCCCAAAGCAACAATCCCTCTGGATTTTGTTGGTGAACCGAATCTGCTTAATTGTGCGTTTGGTAAGAACCTGGTTCTGTCCATAATTTAGCCTCCCAATTTGACAGCTTCTGTTAGAAAATCATCTGCAAATATAGTGTAAATTTGGTTTTTGTCGAACCAAATTTTTGAAATAATCAAGGATTCTCAAAATATTGATCGAGAGGCGGAAAGGAATTTTTATAAGGTCTGAATAAGCTTTGCGCATAAGAAACCGTCCTATTCGAGAAGATTGTTCAAATAGGACGGCGTTGGAAGTTTGATAAAAGCAGCTTCGGCGGCGTTGAATTTTATTTTGCTTTAAGGCTGCTTTTCGCTCTTTTCGCGTTGAATGGCCTCGTAGACTTCCCTGCGATGCACGGGTATAGCCTTCGGGGCCGTTATGCCCAGACGCACCTTATCGCCACGGACATCAACGATGATAATCTCTACGTCATCGCCGATCATAATCGACTCATCCTTTTGCCTGCTTAGCACCAACATTTCTAACTCCTTTTGTGGGCTGGTCTTAACATACGTTACGCCACAAACCAGCCATTTGTTCGCCCTGCTGCCGGTCAAATACTTTTATATTCCGTTATTGCATAACAACTTAGCAAAAAACCGCGCCTAATCCCTGGTTAAATAAAGAGCAAAAATCAGGGCGCAACTATATTTTCGGCTAATTTGGAAGCCAAAAACAATCATTTTTAGATTTGTTTAGATAACGAAGGTTAATTATTAGGCACTCGGCATATAAACACTTGCAACATATAGATTTATGTAAAAGAGTTGACTTGAAAAAAATAAAGATGGATTAAATTTGCCGAATCCCGTTGATTTTACTTTTTTATGCGTGTTTTCTCCAATAATTGTAGCGTATCGCCATCCAGTAGCCGGCAATCGAGCCTAAAGTGCCAAAAGCTACCATCTGAATGGGCAATATTGAAATGACCGCGTGAGAGAAGAAGACCGCGGGCCAGCGGGAGTTAAGATACTGTATTATATCCTCCTTGCCGTAAGTAATTATAGCAAAGGCAGTTACGAAAGCTCCGGCAATTGTTGGCCAGATATAGCTGACATTGAGGAATTTCTTTGCTACGAAAGCAGCGATGCCAAACGAAACAAAAACGGCATAAACAATCTGAGCAACAGCCGGCTGAGCGAGAACTGAACCTAATTTTTCGTCGAATACTCGGACATTCTGAGCAAATACGGTGATGCCAAACTGAGCTATCAAGACCGAGGCGGCCAGAGCAATTATTACGTTTAGGTGCATATTTGATTTAGGGTTAGATATTTTCTTGTTTTTGTCGGGATTATGTTTTCTGCTTATTCTTTGAGCTGCGAGTACTCCGGCAAATCCTGCGGCGACTATTGCCAGCCAGAAAAGCGGTTCCCATTTAAGGGCCGCGAACAGAGCGGACTGGTTGGCCGCGGCTGTGCGCCGTATGAGATTGACCATACTGCCTGAGCGCACGGCCCAGATGCCTAATCCGGCTGGGGCCGCTAAGATGCCGATTTCCCGGCCGTAGGGCCAGGAAACAAAATAGGCAATAAAGCCGGCCAGGAATGCCAGGACCGCCACGATTACTGCTCCCGTGGCACTTATAGTGCCGGCAGGTAGAGAGACAGTGCCGAACGGCTCGGGCGGTGCCGCCAACGGCCAAGCCAAAAGACCTATCAATACAACTCCGGTGGCGACCGAAGCAGCGATTCTCGTTTTCATCAGCCAGGACAGTTCCACAAGTCATCTTCCTTAAATTGCAAAGCCAGTAGATTAGCATCAATACCAGGCAAGGTCAATGAGACCGTTACAATTTTTATCTTTGCAACCGCTCCCGCACGATGGCTGGCGTGCGGATTGCCCCGGCAGCAGGATTTTTTTGCCTCTGAAATAGGTTCGATCCGTTCGGCTGCGCTCCCTTCGGCTGCGCTCAGGGCAGGCAGGGCAGGTAAGCTCACTACAGATTGGGTTTGTTTGGGTTTGTTTTGGGTTTGTTTTGGCATTTTATTGGCTTTAATTGGGTTTGATTGGGTTTGAATTGGGTTTGAATTGGGTTTGTTTTTCCCGCGTTGACCAAGTGTCTTTTTTTCATAATCCACTGTTAATACCATATTTACGTTCATTTTGGCTTTTCTGAAATTGGGTTTGTTTTGCATAAAATGAGCGATTTGTAGAGCGTTCTCTACAGTTGTAGAGGGGAAATTCGTATCTCGATACGAAAAATACGAAATACGAAGCACGAAATTCGAAACAATATCAAAATCTAAATGACCCAAATTCAAAACTTTGCCTTGATTGCCAAATAAAGGTTTATGTGTGTGTATCTGCTGATACGAAAACGTGCGGTTCTCCGCAAAATACCTGCCATTTCTATGGCGATTGTAATTATACCAAACTTCCCCTACATGTTCAATGAAAATATAACTTTTTTAATAAAAATATTCACCACGAAGACACGAAGGCACAAAGAATATAGCCACGAAAAAGCACGAAAAAGCACGAAAAAGCACGAAAAGGCACAAAAGACAACAAAAAAATAAAAAAATTCTCCACAGAGATCACTGAGATTTTTTGCATAATCGGCATATACCTTGAGTTCCGGCTGGAATTTTGTTGACAAATGTTTGCATATATTGTAATTCCTCTGTTAAAGTGGTATAATTTATGACTACTGTACCAAACTAAATGCGTGAAAGGGGGAAATACATGCAGAAGAAAATCATTTTCTAAGGGGATGTTTCTAGAAAAGGTATTGACACGAAACTTTTATGGGAGAGCTAAAAATGAAAGTGTTATCAATTATCGTAATTTTGTTGGCAATGGTTTCTATCGCCAATGCAGATTTGGTTTTGACAGTCAACGGTCTTGATATGTCAAAGCCAGTTGAAATCGAAACTAAAGCCAACATCATAATTGCAGTTACCGGCCAGACTGGCAAGCAGAAACAGAGTTATTCGGTAACTTGCGAGATGGGCGGCAAACTTGAGCCACTGCCAGAACCCGACACGCTCGCAGAAAAGCCAAGAGAAGGTGAATATCTGTTTACTTTTGAAGATGAAGAGTTAGGTTTGGCGATAGTCAACCTAACTGTCGGTGATATTTTGGATTATCAGCTTATTCTTTTTAAGATACCGGATGCCAACACAGTTATTTTTGGTATAGATTCGGATGCGGTTCAAATTGAATCCGAAGCTGAGCCTGAGCTGGAACCGGAACCAAATCAGCCAAGTGAGCCTAATCTACCCAGTCAACCCAATGAGCCTCAAGAGCCTAATATTCCAGATTCACTATTCAAGCCGCGAAATGAGTCTCCGCCTCTTCTTCTACACTGTCTGGATGACAGTATTAAACCTTATTGCTTGGAAGAGTTTGACTATTCTCCTATAATAAGTGAAGAGAATTTTGAAGCTTCCGGTTTTACAACTTTGGGTGGACCCAGTTATGTGGAGTTGCAGGAGATCACCAGTAGTCAGTTTTTAGACCCTAATACAACCTATTACGTACCTTATCCTCCTTTGCTTATACATGGTGTAGACGGCGAAGAAATTGATGTTGTAATTCCATCCGATACAACCATTATACTTGCGGAGGATTCGGATTATGGAATTGTAGTTTATGATGGCGCAAACGTGCATTTTGGTGAACCTGCACCGCAGCCCAATGAGCCTAATTTGATTTATGAGCCGAATGATGCAAACAATCCTGTTTTAGCGGTTTGGATTGTCGGTGAATCCGGTAATCCATTCTTCAATAATTTCTGTGGTATTTTCATTGATCGAACTGCCGGTACAAGATGCAAGCTGGATAACATTTGTTTAAGAGGATTTTATTATGGACTCCAGGTTGACCAGCAACTCGACTACCCGATATCGAATATTCATGCTTTCGGGTGTTATAATGGAATCCTAAGCTTCGGTGCTAACAGAATTATGAACTCCAGTGTGAGCTATTATGGAATATGGTCTCCTGAATGGCAATATTATGGATATGCTTATGATTTCATACCTGAGAGCTGGGACGGAAGCATAATCTTTGAAGGAGCTAACTTTGAGATTTACAACTGCCTGGCTGATGACGGTGACGACGGTTTCACAGTATATGGATTATATGAGCCTAATGAACCACCGAATTTCTACAGCGGGGATTGTACAGCCACAAACTGTTATTCGGCATTTAATGGCTGGGATGGAAATGTTGCATTCAGTATAATCTGTCCTGGCCTGTACAACAATGTTCAGAACAAGAATTTCCCCGAGTTGCCATTTACCGATCCCGTCTACGAAGCGAATGATCCATTTGTGATCGATCCAAATGATTATAGAATTTTCCTTAACCCAAATTCGCTGTTTGTGAATCAAGGCTCAGGGCTTACCCCGTTTCCAGGATGGACAACTAATATTAACGGTGTACCTGACGAAGGTGTTGGAGATATCTGGCCGCATTACCAGATTAGAGGAGTTGATAAATGGCTGAAGGCAGACTTGAACACTGATAATGCTATTGACATGAATGATTTGGCGGAGTTTACAGATCAATGGTTAGTTACAACTCCGAATTCTGCTGATTTGAATAACGACCAGATAGTAAATTTCCTTGACTTTGCGATACTGGCAAATCAATGGCTACTCAATGAAATGACCATAGAAATATTTGACCCTGAGACAATCCAGACAGTTGAACCAAATAATGTTCAAGGCTATGTCGGTATTGAACTCAAGGACATTCCTCTGTATGCGGGAATAGTTTCCGTCTATGTGGATAATCAGCTAATCGATAGTTTGTCGCTTGGTTGGGATAAAGAGGAGCAGTGGATCGGACTGCAAAGTGATGCTTTTTCCAACGGCTGGCATATACTACGGCTTGTGACTACTGATGTGTATGGTGGTATAATTAACCACAAGCCAATAAATGTTTATTTCAATAATCTGCTTCATAAAGTTGCAGGTAGTGACTATTTCCATCCAGATGAGGATTATAAATACACTGGTTTTTATGACGGGAATGACACATTAGAGGCAAAGGTTACTGATCAGTATGGACAAACGGTCTGGTCGGATAATTATACCGGTCAGCATATCAGCATTGTGATACCCGGAGCTACATTCGGAACTGAACAATTTTGTGAGCTTTCTATAACTGAGACGAGCGGAGGAGCAGAGTCAGGGGGTAGTTCTACAGTTACAAAGAAAGACCTTATAAAGAAGTTTAAGCAAGCAGACTACCCTGACGGTGTCAGGATGGTGATTGTTCTGCCTAACAAAGATGTATTCAAGGTCAGAAAGCCAGCGATTATCGAGTGTGCAGAGGCCTGCAACAATCGAAATGTAACTTGGGTTGCTTTGTACAGATATGATGTAACCGAAGAAAATCTAACTTATCTGTACAACAAATCAATCGTAAAGTACATCTACTGGTGCGGCCACGCGAACAGCCATGTAGGTGCTAGTCCTGGAGTTGAAGGAGTTCAAAGAACTCACACAATGTGCTGGCAGCTTAAAGAGGGATTGATTTGGAGTAGCTGGAAAGAAAGAGGTGTATTTTCCCGGACAAATAGTGGAGTGCCATTACCTGATGATTGGGACAACAGAGGGTTTAGTTTATGGAATCTTGGAATGCATGAAGAATGGAACAAAAAGATCGTATTCGTTGATGGTTGCTTGAGTGTTAAATTTTGGGATATGGCACAAGCCTATGGGATGTTCTCGCTAGCGGGTGAAGGTAGCCGCGATCAGATTTACATTGGATGGCGAATAAAAGTGCTTGTATCAACTGGAATAATGGAGCAGATTGTAGGCAATACAACAGAAGGGATTAGAATGTTCTGGGAGAGAATGGGTGCTAGTGACAGTGTAGAGAGAGCCCTCGAATATACAAGCAGTCATGGTGGTGCAGGAATGCGCATAGCAATGTGGGGCCTGAATGGAATGCCTGATTTTTTCGATATTGACGGGGATGATAACATATTCGTTGTGGGCAATGGGATTGTCAATTTTAGTTCAATCAGATTAGAATAAATCCTTAATTTGGATGTACTTTAAAATGAAACGTTTAATTTTTCCACTAATTATCGGGGTTGTCTTTCTGTCTTCTTGTCAGAAAGGACCGAGCTATCTATTGACAGATGAGTCAGCTGAGTTAAAGAAGCTAACTCCTGTGTGTATTGTCTGGTACAAACCAGGGAAAACTGCATGGGAAGTCAATAAGTCTTGGGTCATTCCTGATAACATTGACGAGATGAACAGGATTAAGGGACTTCTCACCAAAGCTGACAAAGCTATTGTTTACACTGAAGGCAGACACAAGCTGAGCTTGCTGTTCTATGACGGGTATCCTGAAAATCTGAAGCTTTGGGAAGTAAGTTTTGACCTTGTTGGCAAAAGAAGCTTTTTAGGATCTGTTGGAGCGAGCAAAGAGCTTGGCGAGCTTCTTTCGAAATATATGCCAGAAGAAAGAGGACTGGTTATTCCAGGTATGGATCCAAATCGGGTTAAGCGAATAAAAGAGGCACAAGAGCAGTTACGCAAACAGGCGGAACAATTGAAAGCCCTGAAAGAAGCAGAGGCTCGGAAGAAAATAGAAGAACCTAATCAAGCTGAGCCATAATTTGTGCGTGGGAAATCAGGGGTAAAACAGAGGGGGATTTAGAAACATACGTCCGCAAATTCGGTCTGTTGGAACTTGCGGCCTTTTTTCTTGCCTTTAGCCGCTAATTGCAATATCTTTGCACCCAATACAGAACCAAAACAAGAAGAAATTAAATAGTTACTTGGGATTAGCAGGATGAATGTACTTTTGGTCGGCAGCGGCGGGCGGGAGCATGCGCTCGCCTGGAAATTAGCTCAATCAAAAAAATTAGGCAAACTGTATATCGCTCCGGGAAATGCCGGTACGGAGGCGTGCGGGGAAAATATTTCTATCGGTGTCAATGATACCGACATGCTTCTGGACTTTGCAAAACAAAACGATATAGGGCTTGTAGTAATCGGGCCGGAGGACCCGCTGGCGGCAGGAATTGTTGACATATTCGAAGCGGCTGGTATAAAGGCGTTCGGGCCGAGCGCCGGGGCGGCACAGCTCGAAGCGGACAAGGCATTTGCAAAACAATTGATGCGCTCCAGCTCTATCTCGACCGCAGAGGGCAGAATCTTCGAGAGATTCAGCGACGCTAAAACGTATATCGCAAGCAGAGACGAAGCGGTGGTGGTAAAGGCGGCAGGGCTCGCAAAGGGCAAAGGCGTGTATGTCTGTGATGACCCTTCCGACGGCATTCTGGCGGCTGAAAAGATAATGCGCGACAAAATATTCGGGCCGGCTGGTGACAAAGTCATCGTTGAAGATAAGCTCTTAGGCGAAGAGGCGTCAATACTTGCTTTTGTGGACGGTCGAAATATCTACGTTATGGAATCGTCGCAGGACCACAAGCCCATCGGTGATGGTGACACGGGGCCTAACACCGGCGGAATGGGCGCCTATAGTCCGGCGCCTGTGGTCACCGAGCGTATAATGGACCAGATTACACGCGAGATTCTGGTGCCGACGGTGGATGGTATGAACCGTAACGGCACGCCTTATAAAGGAGTGCTTTATGCAGGGATTATGATGACAGGCGGTGGGCCGAGAGTGCTGGAATATAACGTTCGGTTCGGCGACCCTGAGACGCAGCCGATTCTAATGCGGCTAAAAAGCGATTTGCTTCAAGTCTGCCTGGCGGTTTGCGACGGCAGGCTGGATAAGGTCACGCTCGAATGGGACCGACGGCCGGCGGTTTGCGTGGTGATGGCATCAGGCGGTTACCCCGGCAGTTATGAAAAGGGCAAAAAAATAACCGGTCTGGATGAGGCCGACAAAATTGAAGATGTTGTTGTCTTCCACGCAGGCACCACCGTCAGCGACGGAGATATTGTTACTAACGGCGGCAGAGTGTTGGGCGTAACCGCACTTGCGGAGACAATCGGGGAAGCAAAAGAAAAGGCGTACAGGGCCGTCGATAAAATAAAATTCGAGGGCGCTTACTGCCGTCGGGACATCGCAGACAAGGCGATAAAAAAATGATTCCGGCAAACAGATGCCGGACCTTTGACTTCGATATTGATAAATCCGCTATGAACTGTCAACTGTAAACTAAAATTCGCAGACTTTCTGAAATCCGTGGCTAAAAGCAGAACATTTAGGAAGACCAGACGTACCCGACGAGTTTCTCTTCGCAGGCTTGTCGATTTTTTGATTCTGGCTGTGGTTCTATGGCTCGTTCTCATTCTGGCGGGCCGATTTCTGCGCCAAGTCGCCATCGCACAAATTGCTGAACTTACGAATGCAAAAATCAAGGCCAAAAAAATTGATTTCAAGTTCGACGGCTCGGTCTCCATCGAAAAACTTGTAATCAGGCCTGAGCAGAGGGAAAAGTACGACGCTGCGATACTTAAAGCTGAAAAGGTATATGCCCGCTTCGACATAGGCAGCCTACTGCTGGTACGGCCGCGATTGAGAGAAATAACCGTTAATGATTTTGTTTTCGATGCTCGATATGATTCGGATACAGGGCAATGGAATACAGCCGGCCTTAAGTTCAAAGTCGCTAAAGGCGGGGCCGGGAAAATGCCGGTTGTTCGTCTCGAAAGGGGGACACTTCAATACAGCAGGGTCTCAAACGCCCGCGTTAAAGTCGCCACACAAATACCCATTGATGCGAGGTTCGGGCCTGCTGAAGAAGAGCCCGGGGCTTACAGCTTCAGAATAACAACAGCCGAAATGGCAAAGGCAGTCAAAAGCACGCTGAAGGGACTGTGGAGGCCGGGCAGGATTACAATTGCCGGTGGGATTTCGTCTGCGAGTGTCCCCGCCTTTGAGAGGACGTGGGACATAAAGGTCATAGCCGCCCAGTTAAGTTACGAGCCGAACAATACTTATTCAATGGAGCTGAGGATAAAGGATTTTCTCGGCAGCCGCGGCACCGACGGTGATACATTTGCTTTCGATAAGCCGTCGTTTTTAGAAGGCTGGAGTGCATTTAGTACCCTGCAGAGATTTTTTGCCCGATACCGTCCCGCAGGACAAATTGATATTGGCCTCACAGCATCCGGCAATTTAGAGCGCCTCAGCGGGAGTAAATTCGAAGGCAAGGTCTATTGTAAGGATGTTTCGATTTGCGACCGCAAATTCCCCTATCCCGTTGAGCATATCGTCGGCGACCTGGATTTTACCGAGAACAGCGTGACACTCAACAATCTAAGCGGCGAACATAATGACGTCAATGTAACTTTTAACGGCTTCTCCAAAGACTTCGGGCCGAATTGGCAATACGAAATCCGGATTAAAAGTGATAATATG
>Ga0114922_10000558_pt1 | contig 35729 bp, 66 predicted proteins | sample AartaG_FD_100975 | JGI IMG/M metagenome (GOLD analysis project Ga0114922, IMG submission 100975) | Deep subsurface microbial communities from Aarhus Bay to uncover new lineages of life (NeLLi) - Aarhus_00045 metaG | ecosystem: Environmental > Aquatic > Marine > Oceanic > Sediment | place... | reverse complement strand
GTTAAAGAATTACCAAGAATTGCAAAAGTGAAGCAATCAAAAAGATTCACAGAAAGGAATTTATATTTGTTTGAAAGAGAAGTTGAGGATGATTATGAAGATAAAATTTCTGATCACAGTTCTGTTGATCTTGAAATGGCAAGAAGCCGTTTAGCTGTTATAGAAATTCCATATAATTATGTTGGTGATCTTGTTGCATATGAGTTTGGGATGGATATGCTTGCATACAATGCTCTGTGCCACAGAGAGAGAAAAACAAAATTGGTTGAGGCAGAAAAGCAACAAAAGCAGAACCTTTTCCTTACCCTTAAACATCGTTCTGAACTAATTCAAACAAAAGAGATAAGAGAAATTGAGAAAATAATGTCAATTAAAACAGCAGAAAGCTCTTATTGGTGGTAATTGATGAGGAAACTAATTGGGATTTCTATGGCAGCATTTGCTTTTTTCATATATATTATTACTGCTATAGAGGCTAAACAGCTTATTACTCTTAAATCAGCAGCAATATTCATCACTGGAATTCTATTTATTCCAACGATTATAGACCATAAAGTTTCAGAAATTGCTCAAATGTCAATTTTTATTGGTACTGGACTTATTTCAATTGCAGTAGGGGTGAGCGACCCTTCTGGTGTTATGATCATTATTGTTGGGTTCATAATTGCTGAGGCTTATGGATTTCTTGACAACCACAGGAAAGCAAAGATTTTTCTTAGTTCGTTAGTTTTTTTAGTGTTTCTTGTTGCTGTTTATCTGTTAAAGCCCCAACAATCAATCTATACAATTGTAAAATTTTGCTCATTATCAATATTTTCTGTGGTTCTTATAATCATTTCATATGAAAAAATAACAAAAAATTACAGGAAGAAGCTAAAGAGAAAAGATTTAGAAATAAAAGCCCTGAATTCCGCACAAGAAAGATATGAAAAGATAATAAAGAAGAAATACGGCATCGTATTTGGAGAATTAAAAACAATTCTGGAGAACATCAAAGAGATCAAAAATAGTTTTGCTTTGGACATTGACACAATGACATCTGATTCTTTTCAAGGCACAAAAAAATACAAGGAAGATAAAGATGAGCCCAAATGAAACTGTAAAAAGGAAAGAATTTGAGAAATTCAAGGATACAACCATGGATAAAATAAACAACATTCTGCTGAAATTAACAGGGGTTGTTGGCAGAGTTGATGCAATTGAAACCGATTTGCCAGCACTAAAAACAGTATTAACAATCCTTGCTAAAATTGAAGAGCGGATTGAGCTGCTCAAAGAAGGGAGGATGACAAGAAAAGAGATAATTTTTGCAGCAATTGCGCTTGGGACTACAACAATAACAATAATTTTTGCAATTTTAACATTTATAAATAATCCAACTAAATGATTTATGGAGGGAGAAGATGAAAACAAGTACGGAAAAAACGATTTATATGGCAATAGGTGTAGGGCTGTTTGCAGCTTGCCTGTGGTTTATTCAGGTGGACAGCATAATCGATCCAATCGCAGCTGCATTTGTGGTTGCTATGGGGAGTTTTTTGGGAATTGATCTTGTCGGAATGATAAGGAACACATCGAAAATGCCCAAAGGGAAATATCAGCCAATGAGAAAGAAAAGATATATTTTTTCTTTTGTGGCTGTTGTTGGGCTGTTTCTTGAGGCCTTGTTGGTTAAGGCTCTTAATGCTGATGTATCGTTAACGTTGGTTCTTGGGTCGCTTGGATCTTGTGCAATGCTTATCATTGGTATGTTAACTGCAGGGTTAGAGGCGAATAAAATAGCCTCAGAAAGCGAAAACAAAAAATAATAAAGGAGAATACAATGATTCCATTGATTATTACAATTTCTATTGTTGTTATTGAAGGAATTCTGCTATTTTTCCAAATTAAAACAACAGAAAAATGGAGAAATAAGGCAGAATCATTGAGAAATAACATTAGAATCCTTGAAAGCCATACAGAAGCAATAAGACTGGTCAAAGAAAAAGGGTCTGAAATCAAGGAAAAGATAAAGAGGGCTAAAACTGATGAAGAAATTTATGATATTGTTGCTGATATTGCTAAGCTTAATAATAAGCGGTTGTTGCACGAATAGTGAAATAATCCTTCCCCAGGCTCCAGAGAGGCAAGCCATTGAATCTCCTAAATCAGTTCAAGATCTTGCTGAAATTTTGGCTTATTATGAACAGCTAATTCAGGAATGGGAGCAATGGGCAACAGCAGTAAAACAGATAATCGAATGAGCCGAGAGATTGGCTTTTTCCTTCCTTGGAGAGGCTTTTGGCCTCTCCTTTTTTAATATTAGAAATAATGCATTATTTTTTTTAATAAATCTGAAAAATCATCATAGTCAACAACAATTAAATTGATTATATCCACAAGGTGTTTATACTGAATTCTTTTTTTATTTAATGCTTTGTCTTTTATTTTATCATAAATAAGCTGACAAATTTTATCAATAGCATATTTTTTGGCTTTATTTTCTGTCTCATGAAGCTTTCCATCATTTGATCTGTACATTAATTTCTGCTCAACCACCAATCCACCTCCAATCATAATTTTTTGAATCATTTGCCACTTTCTGTTAGTTTCAAACTTTAAAAAATATTCACACAAATTTCAGAGGGATCAATATAAAATAAAAACAAGCTTCTCCCTGATCTATTAATCCCTATGAAGCCAATAGATAAGTGATAGATTTTTTATTTAAAATCCAAACAATAAGAAAACAATGAAAAATGCAAATTATCAATCAATTTTTTCAACACTACTTACCCCCTTGGATATTTTAACCTGAAATATTGAATCAGAATATTCAGCCATATCCTCATTATGGGTAACCATTATTATCTGTAACTTGAGCCTTTTGCTTAATTGATTCAAGATTTCCCCTGCTTTAGGCTGTAAATCCTACTAAGATGCTTAAATGGCTCATCTAAAACAATCGTATTATCTGATTTCCCTAGACTCCATGCTGCAATTCTCAATGCAAATGCAGCCAAATCAACAACACCGCCACCAGCAGCCTCAATAGGATTTATTTCTTCTCCATCTTTCAGAAAAAATAGCTTTGCTTCTGTTTTGCCTCTTTTTATCTCGAAATCAACACAGAATTTATAGACTTCTGGATAACATGTATCCAAGGCCAATTGAACAATGTCTTGGATATGAAATTTTAACTTATTCTGAGTGTCCTGAGCAACAGTTTGGATCACTTTCTGAGCCTTTAATGTCTGCTCAAGGAGAATATTTGATTCTTTTAATTCCTGTTTTATTTCTTCCAGCTCTTTGTTGTATTTTGCTCTAACACCTTTTGACTGCTCAAGCACTTTTTTATATTTTTCTAGTCTTGTTTTTTCCATCGGTTCCTCCTATAAGATGCTGACAGATTCATCACAATAATGCTACTTTTAGGATTAACTATTCAATTCTGGCCATTCATATTCTTCGATTTCTTTAGATAAAATATCAGCTTTATCCTCTAGAGATGAAATTTCGGTTTCAAGAGTCTTTACTTTTTCAGACACTTCTTCCTCAGAATTCAATTCATATTTTTCTTTCCATTGTTCTTTTATCTGCTGAATTTTTCCTTCTGCCATCGCTTTGTTTTCTTTTGCTTTTTCTATTTTTTTCTGCAATTCTTGTACTCGTTCAACTCCAAGATTCATTTAAATCCTCCATAAAATTATTTATTACATCAGAAGCAGGGCCAAGATCATTGTTTTTCATAAATTCTCTCAAATTACTCAAAAAATCAAGGCTGATTTCTCCAGTATTTTTCACAGATTCAATGAAGGCCTCAATTCTGTCTGATTTTTCATTTTCAGACCTCAAATATTCATCAGTCACAAGATTTTCATCATCTTGAACCCTTACAAATTCAATATCATCTCCATCAATGACATAAAATCCTGTTTCATAACCAATTTCGTTTGCATGTTGCCTCAAAAGAGTCCCCGGATTAACAACATGCCTACCATCGTTTTCATAATGAAAGTTTCTATGATTATCTCCTGTCAAAATCCACTTTACATTGGGATATAGCTTCAACAATTCATCTGTCATAATACCTGTTGCGCCTGGAAATTTGTGTTTCTGGAAGTTAAAAACAAGACGGTGAATTACTATCATCTCTTTTTTTATGTCTTTTTCTTCTGGTTCTTGGCCAAAATGAAATCCAGAAATTGCTGGAAGAACATATAATGGCAAATCAACAATTCCAGAGCCTCCATTTGACAATCCATTTGCCAGAATTGTGCCAAAAGAGGATTTGAAAATGTTACCAATATTATGGTATTGGCAATCATGGTTGCCAGCAATTAGTAAGAAATCATTTTCTAAGAGGCTAAGCTCTTGAATTAGCATATTTGTAACATTAGGAGGAACAACAGGAGTGTGAAATAGATCCCCGGTGAAAATAATATCACATTCATGAATGTTTGAATAATCAACAATGTTCCTTACTGCTAATCTTTGGGTCTGTAACCAATTTTCATCAAGCCTACATCTTGGCTTATCAGCTCTTAAATGCCAATCTCCAGTTATAATATATTTCATTTATTACTCCTTTTTGGAAATGGATTATTGCACAGTGGACAGATATCTGGCATTTCTCCCTGGGCTTCTTTTATCCCTTTTTTGGCATAATCAATTGCCATTAGATATGTAGAAGTGTCTGAGAGACTCTTTTTTATTGCCATCAAAGATTCTTTTTTTTTGGCAATTCTATCTTTGTATCGCTGATATTTTCCGCATTTTAGTTCAATTTCTTCGAGATTTGGCAAAGAATTTATAATTTTGTAATGGTTTTATAGTTTATTAGGCTTGAATTCAGATTGTTGACACTAGTTTCTGCTGTTTCTAGTGTTGAAATTGTCACTTTCAAATCATCAAATTTTGGCTCAATATTAGAAATAAAAGTAGAATGGCTTTTCAAATTATTTGATTCTTTTAAATATTTCTCTGATAGACTCTGCAGATCTTTTACCTTGATTTCTTTTGACTCTTTTCTTGTTAAATATTTGTCTGCTTTCTCAATTGCTTTTTCGATTTTATCAAGGCCCTTAAACTTGGCAATTGATTCCTCTGTTTGAATTTCTTTGCCTGCAAGAGCCTCAATATTCCTTTTCAGTTCTCTTTTTTTAGACTCAGCAAGAGATAGAATTCTGTCAATCACATCGAGTTTAATTATTCTATTGAAAAATCTGGCAACTTCTCCGGCAGAGGCAGAAAGCAGAAAGGGGGCATCCATTTGCCTCTGAATATTCACCTCTTGGAAATTATGTATTTTGGCAATTTCCTCTGGAACATCCGACCGTAGAGCCTCAAATTCTTTTGGTTTCTTTCCTGCGCCATTTGAGGCCTGATAGATGTTTTTCTTGTCAAATCTCAGCCTTGTAATGCTATTTCCAGAGAATTCCACAGAAACAGATGTTTTTTTTATTTGCTTTCCTTTCTCATTTTTCGTCCATTGGGAAACAAACATAGAGCCTGTCGGACGATTATTGACAACCCAGTATAATGCCCTTAAAATTGCTGTCTTCCCTCCATCAGAACTTCCAACAATACTATTCACTCCAGGATTTAGTTCAATTTCTGTGTTTTTATGACTCTGAAAATTTTCTAATTTTATTCTTTCAACCATTCTTTTCCTTCCTCCTCAAAAACATGCTTGCTGCAATCGCAATAGGAGCAATCACATCAATAAAAATTGCATAAGATGTATAAATTGTAAATCTGATCATTTCAGGATCAAATGGGAACATCTTAGCCAGCCAATCAGCAAAATAAACTTTCTTTATTGTTGTTGAATCTGTATACCCTGTATCCTTCACTGTTTCAATGAAAGATATTTTTTTATCCCTTATCTCTTTTAATTGGCCTCTCAGCAATAAGATTGTTTTTTGGGCCTCATCTCTTTGGCTCACCGTATTCCAATATATTCTCCATTTTTCAGTTCTTTTTTCCAAATCATCAAATTCCTTTAGCAATTTTTGAGTGTTTTTTAAATCTATTTCCTTCAAATCAATCAATTCTTCAATTTCTTTCTCTTGTTTTTTCATAGATTCCCATAGAAATTTATTACTCTCTATCTTTATTATACCAATTTTATCTTGTTTTTTCCCAATTATTTTTGAATTATATTGTCCATGGACTGTACTGTACATAGATAGGGAAATAGTCAAAAGCCAAAGTGCGGACAAACTAAACAATAGAAGCCAATTTTTGTTGGTGGATGTTATTATAATTATATCAAACATAAAAACAGAGAACAGAACCATTATACAACTAAGAATGATGGACAAAATAGGGGGTAAAAATTGATCTGCAAAAATTTTTGTGTAGTAGATACTTAAAAATGATGCTCCAATTCCTGTGACGCCCATTATAAATCTAATGATTAAAATCTGCCAATCTAGCTGCTTTGTCTTTTTCTGTTCTATATTGGTTATTATTTTAGGCTGGTTATCATTCAGATAATAATTTGAATATTTCCTAATGATGAAATTTTGCTGCTCTAGAATTCTCAATAAGGTTACTATATTGCCTCTAGACAGATTTAATTTGGTCATTAGCCAATCAATTTTCGGAAAAGAATTCTTGTGTCTGTGGTACCGTAAAACAGCCTCTTTAATCTCTAGAATTTTTTTATTTTTTTCATCCACAATCAATCCTCCTTTAGATCAATATCATATTCTTGGTCTATCCATTCAACAAATATTCTCCAAGTTTTATTTTTATACCCAAAATTCCCAAGATTTTTAAAACCGGATTCCTTTAAAAAACCTGAATATACAACCATAAATCGTTCAAAACTGCCAAGATAGCCAAAAAAAGATGATGATTTTTTTTGCAAAGTTGGGGTTGATTTTTCATGCCAATTCCACAAAACTTTTATTTTTTTCCAATATTCTAGCAGATCATATTTATTGTCATAATTTTTATCTCCAATTTCTTGTACATTTAGAGGTAAATTTTCCTTAATTTTTTCTGAATTAATCTCTGAAATTTGCTCATATCTTTTTCTAGGAGAGGAATTTAATGCATGAATAAAATAAGATTTCTGAGCATTAGGATTATATAAAAAAATAGAAAAATCATCTGTTAAAATTTTCTTATTTATAGGCTCATATTGAGGATTTTTCATTCTTAGATATCTTTTGACTGATTTTATTAGATAAAGTTGAATTTTATCCCAACTTTGCCCTTTTAAACTTTTTAGGATTTTAATTCCTTTTTTATTTTCATCTCTAAAAACAGCATCAAGCCTGTATTCACGACAAAATTTACCTTTTTATATGGATAAAATAATACTATTCAATCTCTTCACTAGTTCTGTAGGTGTTTTATTCTTTTTATAGACTCTGTGCTTCTTAAAACTCCATATAGGTAAAATTTTATACAGTATTTTTTCAACATTTATATTGATTGGTTTAGGTGTTTCTTTAGAAACACTATTATCTTTTAATTTATTAAAAGATTCCTTATCAGTATTTATTCCCTCAGTATTTATTCCCTCAGTATTTATTATTTCCGGTTTTACCGTAACTGTCCCACCGTTACTGTTAGGCCGTAACGGTTTTTCATGAATGGTATAATCATATCCAATGAATTTTCCTCCTTTTTTTATAATTTTTTCACTCCTTGTTGCATACCCAGCAGATATTAACTGTTTTATAATAGAATTTGTTCCATCTCTCCCATCAATTGAGACTGTTTTTAGATGTTATTTTTGTTTGCCAATTATCAGGCCTTGTCAGCAGATAAAAAAGTAGTCCTTTTGCCCCCCATGAAATATTAGGATCAGAAGCGATTTGGTTGCTAATAACTGAGTAATTTTTTGTTTTTTTGATTCTTATTATGCCCATAAAAAAAATATCCCCCACTAAGAAGATTCTGCCTTGCAAAAGGTAGGCCACCACCCTCTGAATATTCAGCGCAAGACAAAATCACCTTAATAGGGGATTGCTCAGAGGAGGTGGCAATAAATATTATATCTTATTTTCATAAAAAAGTAAACTTTTTTTAATTTTTTTCACAAAAGGGGTTTACTTTTTTTAAAAAAGGTATATACTTAATAGTGTAAGGGTTAAGGGAAAACCCTAAAAGCCTTAAGGGGGGCAAGATGGAAAAAAGATTTAACGAAGACAACACTAGTGGCTATACTGCTGACGAATTGGAAAAATTGAATGAAATGGCTGATCAAATGATCACTGGTGACATGGATCTTGATGAGATCAAAAACATCGAAGAGAAAATTTTAAACGATTTCTAATTTTCTTGTGGCCCCTTAACCGGGGCCTTTCTTAAGGAGGATTTAAGATGGATAGAAAAAGAATAGAGGATATTTGCCAGGATATATCAGAAAATATAGTAGAAAAAGGATACTATAAAGCAAGTTTTGATTCAGAAGAATATATGGTTGCAAAGGAAATGCCATTTTTAGAAGGCAAATTATCAAGACTTTTTGTACTTCAGATATTTGAATTAGAGGTTGATTCTGATTTAGCTATTGATGATCAGTTAATGAATTATATTTATTTCTCTTTAAATGAAAAAAATGAAATTCTAGAAAGAAAAACTTATAGGGGAATTAAAAAGGCAGAGGGATGGACAGATGGAGAAATTGAATCTGTTACTAAAGGGCTGTTCTCCCTTGATAAAATTTTGGATTATTCCGATGATGAAAAATGGATGATGACAGGTGATTACCCAAAAGGCAAGTATTATTTGGTCTGGGATGATGGGGGAGAGATTGGAAAATTATTTCTGGCAAAACAAGGTCCTGATGTATTTGATTTGATTGATATTGATAATGATCTGATAATTGAATCTTATTCTTTGGTGAGAGGTAAAAACCCAATAAAAAAGTAAACTTTTTTTAATTTTTTTCACAAAAGGGGTTTACTTTTTTTAAAAAAGGTATATACTTAATAGTGTAAGGGTTAAGGGAAAACCCTAAAAGCCTTAAGGGGGGATGATATGATAATTAATGGTACTGAAATAGATATGAGCATAAGACTAGCTGTGGAAAGCGGTAAAAATGCTGCCAGACTAGCTGAAGAATATGGAATTGATGAAAAGGCATGTTACATAAAAAAAGAAAATAATGTTTCCGTTATTTATATTGCATCATTTAGAATCGAGTATGTTGATAATCACAAATATGCTGTATTAGATTATTTGCCCTGGGGTGTCCTTTATGGTGGTTATGACGGCGTTGACCCGACAGAAATCAAAAACCGCAGAATAAAAATATATTAGGGGGGATAAGATGGATAAGAAAGGAATAGAAGCATTAGGATGGATGGAAAAAACTGTCCTGACTACGAAAAGAGCAAGAATACACAATATCCAAAAAAACTTGGAACGACTTAGACTTGATGTTATCAGTAAAATCGATAGCGATAATATTGATCAAATGATCCGTCAGTTAAATGAAATATTCTAAGGGGGATAAGATGGTATACATGACAAACGCACAAAGGAAAAGATTATTAACATTATCAGTTCTTAGAGCACAAATAGAAGACAAAGTTCCAACTACAATAAGGCGTGGAAAAGCTGAGATTGAAGAGGGGTTTTGTGAAGAGATCCCCGGAATACTATCGTATAATTTTGAATTGGTAAAAAGAGTCGATGATAAACGCCGAGACGGGCGATCTGTGATTATTGCGACAACATTTGAGGCATACTATACCGCAGTAGAGGCCGGGTTTAAAACGATTGAATTAGTTAAATAATTTTCCAGCTCCTGGGGGATTTCCATTTTTCCTCCTGTCTCTCAGGGGCTTTATTTTCAAGGAGGGCAAGGAGGAAGGAAATGAAAGCAAAAGAAATTAAAGAGATTTTTCAGAGAGTAAATGACATCTTCAGACCTATTTGTATCGCCACCGGAAGAAGTTTGGTGGCAACAAGACAATTGAGTGATGATTGTTACAAGGCTGCAGAATTTTTAGGGTATGGGTCAATTAAGGAGGAAGATAATGAAATTAACCATAAATGACGTTAGAGAATATGCCGGGTTATATCATTTGGCTATAAAATCAAGAGAGTTATTAAATGATTATTATAAGGACAACAATGTTTCAGATGAGCAAATTGTCGCAGTACAAAAATTAGTAGAACAAAACCAAGAAAATGAGGTATCAAAACTAGCCGAAATCGCTGAGGCATTGAATGGAAATTAAGGTTGAAAATTATATAAAAATGATCAGCAAAAAGGCCCATTTTTATTCAAGAAAAACAGGTGTTGAATTTGTTGATTTGCAATCAGAAGGGTTTGTTTTGTTCTGCCAGGCAGTAAAAAGATTTGATCAGAGGAAAGGCGTGAAATTCTCAACCTTTTTGACTGCATATTTAAACGGCTTGTCTAGGGCAGCAGAACAAGATTATTGGGGGGATTTGCCAGATAATGTTGTTTCTGGTGATAATTTTTGTGATGAAATTGAAATGCATGAAGCAGCAAAAAAACTGCTATCGAATGAGGCCTATAAAATTCTTTGGACTATAATCAGGAATCCAAGCCTAAATAACTGTCATCGAATGGCTCAACACCAGAGACAATATGGATGGTGTAAGCAGAAAACCAAGAAAATTTGGGATGAACTTGGAAAATGGTGGAGAGAAGAAATTTTATTAATTTCTTTGGGAAAAAATCACAAAAAATTGGTATAATAAATGTAGAGGGTAAAAAAATAATGAGTTGGGATGCAATTCAGTTTTGCCGAGACAATAGTGTTGAATATTGGCTGTCAGGGAAAAATGTCCAAGAAGGTTGGGTCAATATAAACTGTCCATTGTGTGATGATGAATCTAACCATGGGGGGTTCAATTCAGTTGTTGGATATTACCATTGCTGGAGGTGTGGTGGCCATAAAATTGTACCTGTGATTAAGAGCCTTTTGCCTGTTTCTTGGGATACAGCAAGCAAAATGTTTTTGGATTATACAGGAAGAATCCAAATAATTAATAAAATCAGCAGAAAAAAACCAAAAGGCAAAAAAATAGAGATTCCAGGAGAAGAACTTGCCAAAATGCACAAAAAATACTTGTCTAGTAGAGGGTTTGAGCCTGAATATTTTGAAAAAAAATACAATCTTAAGGGGACTAGTACTGCTGGTGAATTTAAATATCGGATCATTATACCTATTTATTATGACGGCAAGCTTGTGACATTCCAGGGGAGAGATGTGACAGATAAACAGCAATTGAGATATAAGGCCCTTTCAACTGAAAAATCATTGATTGATTATAGGGAAATTTTTTATGAATTTGATAATGTTGGTCAAAAAACTATTGGCTTAGTTGAAGGTTGTTTTGATCAATGGAGGCTTGGAGATGGGTTTGTTGCTTCGTTTGGAACATCTTTGACTGAACAGCAGATTAGGCTGCTTTGTGATTTTGATAGAGTTTTTATTCTATTTGATCCTGAATTTGAAGCCCAGAGCAGAGCAAAAGAAATTGCGAATAAAATAAGTTCAATCGGAATAAATGCTGAAATCATTGATATTGAAATTGATGGGGATCCTGCTGATCTGTCTGATGATGAAGCAAAATATATAAGGAGAGAATTAGGATTTGAAAAAAAATAATCAGAAATTCAGAAGAAAATTTGCTAGGTATGTTGATTTTGATGGCAAAAATTTGTTGATAAAATTTTCAGATTCATCAGAATCTGCTTTTTATGAATTGGTGAAATATATGGATAAAGAAACTGATGCTTTGTTTTCTGCCAGCAGAAAGGCATGGATTTGTGACCCTAATGAGGCAATAATACAACAGCTTAAAACCTTAAAATTTAAATTCATTAGATCAGCAGCACCATTAATTGATCCTGTTGAAATTCCAGAAAGAAAAATTCAGAGAAAAACTGTTGATCAGAGTGAATTGGTTGGCTTGAGAAAGAATCAAGTTGAAGCTGTCGAATTCATGGAGGCAACTAGAGCAAGATGCATTATAGGGGATCCAATGGGGTATGGCAAAACGATTGAAGTTTTGGGGTTTCTAAAAATTCACAGGAATTACAGGCCTTGTATTGTTATTTGCCCTGCAACAGTGAAAATTAAATGGCGAAGAGAAGTAAAAAAATGGCTTGGAGAGGATTGGGAAATTTTGTCAGGGCAAAAAACTATCCCTTTGAATTCAGATTCAAGCTTCATTATAAATTATGAAATCCTTAAATTTTGGGAGAAAGAATTACTAAAAATTGAGCACAGAATAACAGTTGGTGATGAAGTTCAATATATCACAAATCCAGAAGCAATAAGGACAAAATCCTTTCAAAAGTTGGCAAAACAGACATTAAAAAAAATATTCATTTCAGGCACTCCAATCAGGAAAAATGCAAGAGAATTTTGGACAGCCTTGAATTTGACTGATCCAAAAACATTTAACAGCAGGAGAAAATTTTTGGATCGATATTGCAATCCTAGGCATGATGGTTGGGGATGGAAATATGATGGTGCATCAAACATTAGTGAATTACGCTCTTTAATTGAGCCAATTATGATTCGTAGGCCGAAAACAGATATGCCAAAAAAAACAAGATCAATGATCCCTTTGCCAATGAATGAAAAGCTGTACAAAAAGGCAGAAAACGAATTAAAATCTATTTTTTCAGAATATGGTTATAAATGCAAAATTGCAGAAAAAAAGATTGAGGAATTTAGACAGACAGTTTATGCTGTCAAAAAAGAATCTGTTTATCGCTGGATAAATGATATCCTTCAAACAGAGGAAAAACACATTATATTTGCTTGGCACAGATGGGTTATTGATGATTTATTCAGGGAATTCAGGAAAATTTCTGTTAAATTGGATGGAAAAGCAGCAAATAGGCAGCATATAATTGATCAATTTCAGTCAAATAGCAGCAAACGGCTGATTATAATGAACACAAGATTAGGTGTTGGCTTTGATCTGACAGCAGCAAGAACCTCAACATTTGTTGAAATTGTTGGTAGCCCTGGTGATCTTGAGCAAGCAGAGGATAGGATACAGAGGTGTACTCAAAAAGCAAAAAGTGTGGTTGTATATTATCCTGTTGCTGAAAATACCATTGAAGAGGATATTTTTTCGGCATTGGAGCGAAGTTTTACAATGTACAAAAAAGTTTTGGATGGAGATAATACAAAATTTTCTACAGTAGAAAGTTTTGATTCCACAAAAATTCTTGCAGAGAAAATCATGGAAAGGGGATAATTTGAAACGAAAAAAGGTTGACTTGAGCGAAGAACGGCAAATCATAATTAATATGATTGTATCTGATAAATTTCTGATAGGGATTGCACCACTTGTAAAAAGCACATATTTTGAATCAACTTACGCTAGAGTTGTATCAATTTGGGTCATTGAATATTATCAAAGGTACAAAGAAAGCCCGAAAAAAAACATAAAAGAAATTTACAAAAGAAAAAAGAAAGGCATGAGGAATGAAGAAGAAACAGGTATTGTTGCAGAATTCTTGGCAAGCCTTTCTGATGATTGGAATGGCAAGGAAATTCAGAATATTCAGTATGCATTGAATTCGGCAATTCATTATCTGAAATTGAAATCCCTCCAAAGATTGAAGGAGAAAATTGATGATGCAATTAACGATTCAAATCCAGTCATAGGAGAGCAAAGTGTCGCAAAATATTATAGGGTTGAAGCAAAGAGCGGGGAAGGTATTTCAATTTTCAAAAACCCCACAGAAATAACAGAAGCATTCCTGACAGAAAATGAAGTTCTATTTTCATTTCCAGGGGCATTAGGCAGAATATGCGGAAATTTTCTCAGGGGGGATCTTGTTGCATTCCTTGGCGCACCAAATAGAGGTAAAACTTGGTGGTTATTATATACAGCAATTAGGGCATCATTGCTTGGGCTGAAATCTGTTTTTTTTACGTTGGAAATGCCAAAACATCAAATAATCAGAAGAGCTTGGACATCTCTTTTGGGGCAACCAAGAGAAAGGATGAAAATTTCAATGCCTTTTTTTGAAAAAGAAAATGATAAATTCTTGTTTAAAGAAAAGAAAATTACAAAGGATAAAATGAACGTTTCTGATGTGAAAACAAAACAGAAAAACTTCAAATCCCAATTACGAGCTGGAGATCTTAAGATTGTGCCAGTTCCGGCATATTCAACTACAGTTGATGAATTTGAGGCCCATCTTGATAATATGGAACATTATGATAATTATATTCCAGATGTTGTTGTTATTGATTATGCAGACATTGTTTCTCCCCCAAAAGAAATTCGGGGAGATTATAGGCATCAAATTGATGGGATTTGGAAAAAATTGAGAGGTCTTGCGCAGGAACGGAACATTTTGGTTGTTTCTGCCTCTCAAGCAGATAGAGGTTCATTGAAAAAAGATGCGAATGAATGGAACATTGCAGAGGACATCAGGAAATTGGCTCATGTTTCTAAATTGATGGTGCTAAATCAGTCCAAAGAAGAATATGAAAAAAATATTATGAGGATTCGACAACTCAAAGAGAGGGATGGCAGGAAGGACACTAGACAAGCTGTTGTATTACAATGCCTGGATATTGGTCGGCCATATTTGGATAGTAAATTTGATTATGAGGTGGTTTATTGATGGAAAAGAAGGGGAAATGTTTTTCAAAAGTGAATAGGGGCCAAAGGAAGAAAGGTGATTGCTATTACACTCCATACAGAATTACACAGAGCTTACTTGATGTTGAGCCAATAGATAGGGGGTCGAGCATACTTGAGCCAGCTTGTGGGGATGGAGCAATTGTTAGTGTTTTAGCAGATAATGGGTATAATCCGTGCCATTATGACATAAAATCTGGAGCTGATTTTCTGAAGGAAAAAAGAGCATTTGCTACAGTAATTACAAACCCACCATATTCACTGGCTTTAGAATTTGTAAAAAAGGCGCAGGAGATTGCAACCTGTAAAATTTGCTTTTTTCTGAAGCTTGATTTTTTAAGTGGTCAGAAAAGATTCGAAGAGTTGTATGATAAAATGACTTGCTTTCCTCTGGTGAGAATTTACTGTTATTCTAGGATGCCGTTTCTTACTGATTCTGTTAGATCTGATGGCAAATACAGGACTGCAATGCAAACATATGCTTGGTTTGTTTGGGAGAGAAAATTGAATTATTGTGCAAATAAACCAATATTTCATTGGCTTGATAGTAAAATGCACGTTGTTAAGAAAGGAGAATAAAATGAATGTTGCAATTATTGGTGCTGGTTTATCAGGAATTTTTGCAAGTGAATATCTCTCAAGAAGAGGAATTGAATGTACTGTTTTTGAGAAAACAGATGGTAGTTTTCACCATCAAGGGGTGTTGAGGTTTAAAAATAAAATGGTTCCTCAATATCTTAATGCTGATTGGGAAGAGATTGAAATTGCAAAAGGGTTTTTATACAAGGGCCAAGTCTATAATTCTGCTACTATTGCTATGAACAATTTATACTCAAGGAAAACAACAGGAGAGTACCATAAAAGGTCTGTCATGTCAGATTCAACAGACACCAAAAGGTATATTTTGACTTCAGAGCCAAGGTTGGGGGAGAATTGCAGATACAATTGTAAAATTTCTGGGATTGAGAAGGGTAGACTGTTTTTGGATTCTGATATGGGGAAAATACCATCCAGTCCATTTGATTTCATTGTAAGCACAGTACCAATTTATTCTGCAGCAGAGCTTTGTGGAATTCCTGTTTTTGAAGAATTTAAGCTGAAAACTATCCATTCTGCAATTGCTAATCTTGATGTGCCTAGCACTATTTTCCAAACTCTTTATGTCATTGACCCTGAAATATCTATTTATAGGGTCACTATTCATAGAAGGCAGATTATTGTTGAATCTGTTAGTCCTGTTGATTATGATGAATGTGATAAGGTGCTTAAGCATTTTGGAATCAATATGAGCTTAAAGTTTCAGTTTGCTGCTTGGACAGGTGGTGTTGGGAAAATTGTGCCGATAAATGATATTGAAAGGAGGAAATTGATCTTAAAAATGACTCAAAAATTTAATGTATTTAGTTTTGGCAGGTATGCTGTTTGGAAGCCTAGATTGGTTTTGGACAACATGCTTGGAGATATTGAGAGAATTCACAAAATGATGAGAATGATGGAGGGAGAGAGGCAATATGAAAGTCAGCTTGGTTAATTATACAGGAAATGCAAAGGAACTGCTTATTTTGTCAAAAAATACAAGGCATCTTGATCAGATTGATGCTGATAATCCTTTGAAAGAAATTTTGGAGATGGATGAGAAAAAGAAAGCCATTGAACTTGAATACGTTCTGAACACAGTAGGTTCTGCGCTGGAATTTGTAGATTATACATTTTTGATTAAGGGTGTGACAAGAGCATTTACTCATCAATTGGTTAGACACAGAGTTGGCACATCTTTTGCACAACAATCATTAAGACTTGAAAAAACAGGGAACTTTGAATATAGAGCAGATGGTAATGCTGTTAATTCTACTCATTATGCAGCTACAATGGCCAATATAAGAGACGAATATACAACTATGATAAGGGATGAAAATGTTGATCCACAAGATGCTAGGGGAATTCTGCCAACAAATATTTTAACAAATATTCTGTTTAAGGCAAATTTAAGATCTATTTCAGACATTATTTCAAATAGACTGTGCATTAGGACTCAAAAGGAATTCAGGGAGGCTGCAAAAAAGATGGCTGATTTAATTATTCAAATTCATCCATGGGCTAAAAAATTATTTGATGTAATTTGCATTAAAACTTTTAATTGCCCATGGAAAAATTTTCACGATTGTCCAATGAAATCAACATACAACAATGTTTTGTCTGTTTTTAGAGATCAGGATGGAATCAAAAGAATGATGCGAAAAGATTTTGATCGATTTTCAGAAAACAATTTTCAACCGGAGGTCAAGAAATAATGGGGAAAAAAAGAGAGGTATTAAATTTAAAAATTTGTGGATATTCTGTAGATCAAGTTGCATTTTTTACTGATAATATTGAACATTCTGTTGGAGAATATAGAAAATCCGGCCATGACAGCTGGGTGGTTGATACAGTTATTGCATTATCGCTGATGACTAAGAAAAAGTTTGCTGTTGAATTGGCATTTAATTATACTTTTTTGCCGTGTGAGTTTGAACTGATTTCAATTTTGAGAGGGAAAACTGTCCAAATCCCTTCAGATACTGGAGTTAAACATGGGCTTAGCCATGTTGGATTCCATGTTGATGATATTCATGAGGCAAAAAGTAAATTTTTGGGGCAAGGCTATCACCTTTTAGATGATATTGCCACATTGTCTCATTCTGGAACTTCAAACAGATACAGATATTCTTTTTTTGATACAAGAAAGGACTTTGGATTTGTTTCAAAACTTATTCGGAGAGTAGATGATGAATGATATTAGAGTTATTATAACAGGGGGCGGTTCTGGGCTTGGGGAATGTATTGTAAAAGAACTGCTGGAAGCAGAAAAATTTCTGATAAACAATATTGATATTAATCCTTCTTCTCTTGTCAAGACTCATATTTGTGATGTTAGGAATGTTGCAGGGCTTAAGCTTTTTTCAGAAAAAATTGATTCTGTTGATATTTTGATAAATAATGTAGGGATAAACTGTATTGGTAATTTTGAGGATTTTGATCTTTGGGACTGGGAGAGTGTTTTGGATATAAATTTGAAAAGCATTTTTTCTGTTTCTCAAATTTTTTTTGAGAAATTAAAGAAAAGCAAAGGCGTTGTGCTTAATGTTGTTAGTAATGCATCAAGGGTTCCGATGACGAATTCTTCAGCATATAATGCCAGCAAGGCTGGAGCTGAAATGTTGACAAGACAAATGGCAAGAGAGCTGACAAAAAGATTTGGAATAACAGTTTTTGGGATTAATCCAAATAAACTCGAAGGCACAGAAATGAGCCATTATATCGATTCAGCTGTTCCAGACCTAAGAGGTTGGACGCCAGAGCAAGCAAAAGAATACCAATTAAATTCAATTCTGACAGGAGAAGAAACAAAACCTGAATGGATAGCAGAGCATGTGGTCTGGCTGTTGTCAGAAAAACATAGGCATAAATATCTAAGCGGCTGCCTCTTGGATCTAGGGGCTTAATATGGATAAATTTTGGAAATTATATTTTGAGGCAATAGAGAAGGCACAGTGTCTTACTGAGGAAAAGAGTAAGGATTATGTTGGTGATGAGTCTATTTATGATTACTGGATAAATGGGGTTCAAGACTTGCTTTATGAGATTAATAAAAAAGTTTTGCGGTTAAGGAGGCAGCAGAAAAACAAAAAAAGCAACTTGACAGATGGAATTGAGGATAGCGCAATTGATCTCATAAATTACAGTGCATTTTTGTATGCATTTTTAAAATCTAAGGAGTAATAAAATGCCAACGATTGCGATTGATTTTGATGGAACAATAACAAGATATTCGGGGTATAAAGGTAAATTAGTTTTCGATCTTCCCTTTGGAGGGGCAAAAAAATATATTAACAAGTTGAGGAAGGATGGGTGGACTATTATAATAAATACAACCAGAAAGGAAATTCTGGATGTTGAAATGTATCTGAGGGATTGGGGGATTTATTATGATTTTGTAAGTTATAATCCTCAAAATCAGGAAAGAGATCTGAGTGATAAAAAAGTTATTGCTGATGTATATCTTGATGATAGAAATGTGGAATTTGATGGGGATTGGGGGAAAGCTTTTGAGAAAATAAAGAAATTTAAGCCTTGGTGGAAAAATGGAAAAAAGAAATAAAAGAGAAAAGCATTATTATGATAAATCAAAAAAATACAAAATTGATTATAGGATGAAGAATTTGCTTAGAAAGGCAATCATTAGATGGAGGGTTGGGAGAGCATTTAATGATTGTTTTGATTTTACTTTTTATCAATTAAAGCTTCATTTGGAAAAAAACTTTCTGCCTGGGATGTGCTGGGGTAATTATGGGATATGGCATATTGAACATAAAATTCCAAAAAAGAATTTCAATTATGAGGGAATAAAAGATATTGCTGTAAAAAAATGTTGGGGGCTGCAAAATCTTCAACCTTTGTGGGCAAAGGATAATATTAGGAAGGGATGTAGAACATTGGAAGAGATGCAAGGGGAAAAATTCTCTTGAGGATTACCATAGTAAGCTTTTAACAGTGCATTCAGTATAACTATACAGAAAGGGGTTTACTTTTTATATAGAGAAGATAGGAGAGGATAGTGGTATTTTGGAAATTTCACCTTTTTTCTCTTGTCGTGTATTGTTGATATATAGGCAATAGAGAAAAACAAGGTGCCAAAAAGTACCAAAAAACGTGGAAATTTGGCATAAAGTCTGTGACTTTTTGAAAAGGATATGGAGGTGTTAAGAGTGGTTGAAAATAAGAAAAAATGGGTTCCACTTCATAATCATGATGAATATAGCGTCCTTGATGGGTTTGGGAAATCGATTGATTATGCAAGAGTTGCAAAAGAAAAAGGTTTTGAATATCTTGGGATGACTAACCATGGGAATGTTGATGGGGCAATAAAGTTCCAAGAAGCGTGCAATGAGGCTGGTATCATTCCTATCCATGGGTGTGAATTGTATATTGTTGAGGATCTTAGCATAAAAGAGAAAGGCGAAAAAAGGAAGCATATTACAATAATCATTAAAGACCAAATTGGGTGGAAAAATCTCCTAAAAATGTTGACAGTTGCAAACTTAGAAGGATTTTATTACAGGCCTAGAATTGATCCAAAACTTTTACTTGCGCACTGTGAAGGGCTAATTGTTTTGACTGCTTGTGCATCATCTTTTGTAACAGAACAGTGGGGTGAAAACCTTCTTGAACTGCTCAGGGATAAAATTCCAGGAGATGTATACTTGGAAATAATGCCACATGAATATCCAGAGCAAGAGAAATTAAATTCAGAAATACAAAAATTATCTGGAAGATTATCAGTTCAAATTGTTGCTTCAAATGATTGTCATTATCCAGATTCAGGGGATGAAATTGTCCAGGAGGTTTTGCTTGCAATCCAATCAAAGAAAAAATGGAGAGACCCAGCAAGATGGAAATTTGATGTCACAGGGCTACACCTAAAAACATATGATGAAATGGTTGATGCTTTTGATAAACAGGATATTTTACCTCCAAAGACTTACAAGAGAGCATTGAGGAGAACAGCAGAGATTGCAGAAAAGTGCAAAAATTTTGCAATTGAACAAGTTCCTGTTGAGTTGCCTAGAATTCCTGGGTATGAAGACATTCCAGAGGATGTGCTGATCAGAGATTTATGCGAAAAAAGCCTTGAGAGAAGAGGAAAGACAAAGGGGAAAAAATACACAGAGAGGCTTGAAGAAGAGCTTGGGATAATCATAAAGCAGAAATTCTGTCTTTATTTTTTAATTGTTTGGGAACTTGTTAAATGGTGCAAGGAAAATGATATTATGGTTGGCCCTGGACGTGGTTCAGCAGGGTCAAGTTTAGTCTGTTACCTTCTGGGGATTACAACTGTTGATCCAATTAAATTTGATTTATTGTTTGCAAGGTTTATCAGTCCGGCAAGAATTGATTTGCCTGATATTGATATGGATTTTGAGGATATCAAGAGGCCTCTTATCAGGCAACATTTAGAAGATTTATATGGAAAAAATAAAATCGCTGGGGTAAAAACATTCTCAAGATTAAAAGGGAAAGGGGCAATAAGGGATGTATCCAGAGTTTTTGATGTTCCTCTTGCTGATGTCAATGCTGCTTGCGATTCAATTGTTGTTAGATCTGGTGGAGATTTTAGGAGTGATTTCACTATTGAGGATGCATTCCAAACATTTGAAGATGGAAAAAAGTTTAGAAAAAAATATCCAAGGGTTACAGATTATGCAATGAAATTAGAGGGGCAAATCAGGAACACAGGACAGCATGCTGCTGCAATGATAGTCTCATTGAATGATCTTTGGCAGGGAGACCATTGTAATCTTGCCAGAGGAAAAGATGGAATTCCAATTGTTAACTGGGAGAAAACAGATATTGAATATATGGGTCTGATGAAATTGGATGTGCTTGGGCTGAATGCTTTGACTGTATTGAATTTTGCAAGAAAATTGATAAAAGAAAATCACAATTTTGATGTCATTTATGAAGAAATCCCCCTTGATGATGAAAGAGTGTTTGAGGAATTTAGCAAAGGCAACAATATTGGTGTTTTTCAATTCGGGTCGCTCGGCCTTAGAAAATTTTGTAGAGAGCTTGGCATTGAAGATTTTGAGATGTTGACCCATGCAAATGCCCTCTACCGACCTGGGACGCTCAGAAGCGGAATGACAACAGATTTCCAGAAAAGAAAATTTGGAGAAGAAAAAATTGAGCATGTCCACCCTATAATTGAAGAGCTTACAAAAGACACTTATGGAATCATATTATATCAAGAGCAAGTCATGAAATTCATGTATGATCTTGGAGGTCTTGGATGGAGAACAGCAGATACAGTTAGGAAGGTGATTTCAAAAAGTAAAGGAGTTGAACAATTTAATAAATTTAAGGAAATCTTTGCAGATGGGTGTGTAAAAAGAAAAACTTTGGATAGGGAAACCGCATTAAGATTGTGGGATGAATTATCAAGCTTCGGCAGTTATGGATTCAATAAATCCCATGCAGTTGAATATACGATGATTGGATACTGGGATATGTGGTTGAAGGTGCATTATCCAGAGGAATTCATTTGTGCAAGCCTTACATATGGTACAAAGGATGAAGCAAAGAAAACGGATCTTATTGAGGAAGCATTAAGGATCGGTTTGGATGTCAGACCCCCAAAATATGGGATTTCTCACCATGAAAAATGGTTGATAAAAGAGAAAGTTTTGTATGCTCCATTCATTGAGATTAAAGGGTTTGGAGTAAAAACAGCTAAAAAAGCAGGAGAATATAAAGTCAAAAACAAAGATAATTTTTTTGAAAAAGATGATGAAAAATTGACCAAATTTGAGAAAATATTGCGTGCAATTAGAGCTTTTGATGACACAGAACTCTCAGATGAAGAATATGGAGAAATGGCTGATTATTTTTCTGTCTCTTTTGTTCGAGATCCAGCAAAAAAATTGAGGAAAATTATCACTATCTTGAAAGACAACCTAAAAGTTGTTGATCTGAAAAATTCACAGAAATCTCAAAAAGAAAAATATTTTTTTGGATACATGACTGAGATCAAATTTGGGTATAAAGAGGCCGTGAACAAAACAGATTCATCATCAAGAGAAAGTATGGGGGGTGTTTATGGAAATTTGAAGGACAACACCGATTTTTCAATGGTTGTTTTTTCTCCAGAAATTTATCAGAGGAAAAAGAATAAAGTTGAACATTGCGCAGAACAGTTTTCTTTGATTTCTGCTAGGCCATATTCAAATAAGACAGCACTTCGGTGCTCTGATGCATGGTTTGAAGATGAATTATTATCTGGTGATTTAGCAGAGCTTAATTTGCAGCTTGCAGAAAAAAGGCGATATAATGATCCATCAGTTGTGGATTGTGAAATTTGTTCTTTGCATCAGGAATGTACAAGGCCAGTTCCGGCAAGCAAAGGAATTTATAATATAATGATTATTGGTGAGGCCCCAGGGAGGGATGAGGATAGAGATGGAGAAGGATTTGTTGGCAAATCAGGTGCTTTGCTTTGGGCAGAGCTGAGAAGATATTCATTAAGAAGAAAACAGTTCAACATCACAAATGTAGTCAAGTGCTATCCAAGAGATACAAAAACACCATCGAAAAACCAGATTAAAAAATGCGCAAAAACATGGTTACAAAAAGAGATAGAAAAGATTAAACCATTTTTGATATTATCTATGGGGAATACAGGGTTGAAATATTTTAAAGATCAAGATTCAGGTATTATGGCGAAAAATGGTACTGCAGAGTGGGATGAAAAAATTGGGGCTTGGATTTGCTGGTGTATTCACCCTGCAAGTGTTTTATATAGCCCTGAAAATAGAATTTTATTCAGAAAGGGGGTGAAAAATTTTGAAGAGAAAGTGAAAAATTTAGGTGGAATTTAGAAGATAATTGGGAAAAATTCCAAGAAAATTGGTATAATATTAATAGGAGAGTGTATGAATAAGAAAAAAGAGGCCGATTTCGCAAGTGAAATGGCAATAAATCGGTATAAGCTTGATGAAGAATGCGAAAAGCAACCAAGTTTATACCATTTTTATTCTTTGCAACTTGCAGAAAAAAGAGCTGAAAGAGATCAGCAGAAGGCGATTGTGAAATTAAAGGAATCTCGAAAAAATCTTTACTATCGTGAGAATCCTGTTGGTGGTTCAAAAGCTACAGAAAAAATGATTGCTTCAATGGTTGAAAGTGATGAGGATCTTATCAGAGCAAAAGATAAGTTAAGGATGATTGAAAAAGATTTGTATACTTTAGAGGCTGCTGAATCAGCACTGGATTCAAGAAGAAAAATGCTTTCAGATCTTGTACAGTTATTCATCAAGAGTTATTTTGGCAAACCAGAGGAAAAAAGATCTAGCATTCCAAATGATCAGGCTTCCTCTGAAATAAAGAAAAAAATGAACAAGGATAGGGAGGGAAAATAATTGGCAAAAAAAGAAAAAAACAGGTCTAGAGGGTTGAAGGCAAGATATAACCACAGCGTTAACACAAGAGACTCAGGTAGTGCTTTTTCAAGCGCATTTAAGTGGTCTGAGCTTGATCAAGAGGTTAAATTTTTTAAACCAAAAGAAAATGTAAATTTAATCAATATTATCCCATTTGAAGTAAAATCCAAAAAACATCCACTGGTGCTTTCTGGAGACATGGAAATTGGTGATATTGATTATGTTATGGACATCTATCTCCACAGAAGTGTTGGTCCTGCAGATAAGGAAGTTGTCTGTTTAAAGAAAAATTATGGCAAGGCCTGCCCAATTTGCGAAGAGGCAGAAAAATTTAGAAAAGCAGGCAAGGATGATGAATATGATGCACTCAAACCATCAAGAAGAGTATTGTATAATGTTGTTGATTTGAAGGCTGTGGATGATATCCTTGTCTTTAAAGTCTCTCATCATCTTTTTGAAAAAGAACTAATCGAAGAGGCCAGAAGCCAATCTGGTGATGGCGAAATTGTTTATTTTTCAGATATTGAAGAGGGATCTGCCATTAAATTTCGTAGGAAAATGGATAAATTCAAAAAGACAGAATTTATGAAATATAAATCATTTGAGTTCAAGGAAAGGGAAGAAGAATTGGATGAGGACTTGATTGATGAGGCAATTTCTTTTGATGAGATAATGGAAGTGCTTTCATACAGTGAAATTCAAAATGTTCTTTATGGAGAAGATGAGGACACAGAAGGAGAAACAGAAAATGATGATGACTCAGAGGACACAGAAGAAGAGGATGAAAAGCCAAAAAAGAAAAAAGCCCAAAAAAAGAAAGCAAAAAAAGTAAAGGCTGGTGATAAATGCCCCCATGGCCATTCTTTTGGCAAAGATACTGATCAGCATGAAGAATGTGATGATTGTGAATTGTGGGAAGAATATGATGATGCATAATGAAAAAGGATGGCTGACCACTGGTCAAGCCATCCAGTTAATTAATTCTGGGGGCAGACCAATAACTAGACAAGGGCTAGTTGTTGTTGGAATAAGGCATGGTTTTTCTGAAAAAAAAGGCATTCATTGGTATTATGATGAAGCAAAATTAAAGAATTATATTAAAAAAAGGAATGAAAAAATTCCTGATGGGTGGGTCAGGGTCTATAAAATTGTTGAAAAAACAGGCAAGAGCTATTCAAAAATCTACAAAGAATTGAAAAATTGCCAGAAAATGAACATAAATGGAGCTGCATATGTCAGAGGTGAAACAGCAGAGGAAATTATTAAAAACAATAAAAAATAGCATACTTAATAATGAGGAAAAGGGGAAAGAATTTTCTTTTTCAACAGGATCAACATTACTGGATCTTGTTGTTGGGGGAGGGTTGATGGAAGGCTATCCATCAGGAAAGATAATAAATGTGGTTGGTGACAAATCAACAGGAAAAACTTTTCTGGCTTGTGAAATTGTGGCTTCTGCAGCAAAAAAATATGATGGAAAATTAAAATGGGTTTATGTTGATGCTGAAAGCGGTTTTACTTTTGACACAAAAACGCTTTACGGTGTTGAAATAATGCCTAATGATGAATCAAAAAGAATTCAGTCAAATACTATTGAATCATTATATTGTCATGTCCGTGACTTTTTGGAAGGGTTAGGGCAAGATGAGCTTGGGATTTATATTGTTGACTCTCTTGATGGAATTACATCGACAGAAATGGAAGAGAGAGGCCAGGATAGATATGATAATTACAAAAAAGGCAAGGATTATGAAGAGGGGTCTTGGCAAACACAAAAGCAGAAATTTCTTAGCCAGGAATTTTTCCCTGGATTGGCAAATTTAATCGAGCAAAAAAATGCCCTTTTAATCATAATCAGTCAAGTTAGGGAAAATCTTGATGGAGGTATTTTTTCAAAAAAACACAAAAGATCTGGTGGGAAGGCTATGGATTTTTATGCCCATACTTGCTTATGGCTGTCAACATTATCAAAAATTGAAAAAAGGAAGAGGGTTGTTGGGGTTGTTGTCAAGGCAAAGGCTGAGAAATCCAAGACAAAAAGGCCTTATCGGGAGTGTAATTTCTCTCTTATTTTTGATTATGGCTTAGATGATATTGGCAGTAATGTGGATTTTCTTTTTGGCTTGAGGACAGATCTTGGCAAACTAAAAGAGAAAATTGCAGAAAAAATCAGATGGGATGAAAAGGATAAATTGACCATAAAATCAGCAAAACAATTTCTCATTGACAGCGATTTGATCAAAATTTATCAGGATGAAGTGCAAAAAAATATCAATTTGGAAAAAGTCCATGAATGGATTGAAAAGGATTCTAACAGAAAAAAAATATGGATTAATAAATTTGGGGCAAAAGACACTGAATTCAATCGAGATTCATTGATTGCGTATATTGAATTTAATGGGTTGCAAAAAGAACTCAGGGAAAGAGTAAAACAAAAATGGGAAGAAATTGAGGATGAAATTAGTTCAAAAAGGGAGCCAAAATATGGTTGATATCCTGAATGAATTGAAGATTGACATTACAGAACTTAAGAATTTTTACATAGCTTATCTTTGGTTGAAATATAGTGCTCAGGTTGGAGATTGTGAAAGTATCAAAGAGTTGAAAAAGCATAGAATTTTTAAGCAAGAATTTATCGATTATTTTGCAGTAATTGGCCTTAGGCAATTTGATTTGGATATTTTAACAAATATTAAGAGGGGAAGGGCATGAGATTTTTGAGATTAACACCCAAAGAGGTTAAAAGACTGATTTATGTACTTGAAATTGTTGAAGAGGATACAGGGCTTTTTGATGAACAGATAAAAATGTTGAAGAAATTAAAGAAGAGTTTGAAGCCAATTAAAGTTTCAAGTAGAAAAGGCAAGGGCCGTGATCTACAAAAATGGGTCTGTGAGAGAATTTCAGAGATAACAGGTGTCCCATATGATCAGGCTGATGACAATTGCGAAATACACAGCAGAGAGATGGGTCAATCAGGAACTGATGTAATACTCAGAGGTGGTGTTGCTGAAAGAATTCCATTTTCAATTGAATGCAAAAGCCAAGAATCTTTGGATTTAAGGGCTGCGGTCGAACAAGCAAAGAAAAATATTATTGAAGGGACTGATTGGCTGATAGTCCACAAACGTCAAACAATAAAAAACCCAATAGTCATCACTGATTGGGCTGCATTCCATAGGGTGTTGGTTTGGGCAACAAAAGATGCGAAAAATTGTTTAAAGGGGCTTGGGGTATGACAAAGATTGAGATTATTGGAATTCTTCAGGAAGAATTGATGTTGGCTTCGAGAATTTATTATTCATTAGATGAACCAACACCAAAAGATAGAAAGAAATATCTAAGGGTAATTCGGCAGATAAAAACGAAATTGAAGAAAATTGATGAGCCGTTGATAGAACAAGCCAAACAGGGAAAGAATGACCTTCTGTTGATTTTAGATCGATCAATAATGGCCCATTCTTTTCTAAGGCATTTTTTACCAGGAGGATGAAGATGGAAATTCCTAGAATCAGCAAGGGTGCGCCAATTAAAATTGTAAATATTAGTAAGGATGAAAATTATCATACTCAAATAAATAACAGAAAGGTGCCATTAACATCCTGTTTTAACACATCAAATATCATGATGTTAAAATCAGCAAATGATATGTTTGAAGTTCCTGCTGGAATTCAGCCGGAGGATCACCTTTTTAGTCACATTTTGCATGGGGGGAATCCATCAAAAGAAATTTTAGCCCTTAGAACTTGGCTTTTGAGCAAAACTATAGAACCTCAGACATCAGGATCGATGGAGCAGTGGGCAATCAATGATCTTCTTGGGCATGAAGCAGTCAAATTTTCAACAAAGTGGAAATCTTGGGATTTTTATTTTTCGATTGTTAAAAAGATTGGGTGCACAGTAATTGGAGATTTTCCAATTGTCAGAAGAGGTAGAAGAGTGACTCTTGGTCATGCTGTTTGCCTTGTTGGCTTTAGTACTTGGCAAACAGATGTGTTCAGTTGTGATAGGCCCTCTGAAATTGATACAAGGCTGATAAGATCAGTCTTCATTGATGATCCATATGGTAATTACCAATCTCATTATCAAGATAGAGGTGGGAATGATGTGGAAATTCCTAGGATAACTTTTGAAAAGATTTTGAGAGGCGATGATTATTTTGGGAGTAGAGTTGGAATTATCCACAAAAGAGGACAGCTTTGAATTCTGATTTATTTCCCAATTATCTACCAAGAGAATTTTATTTTATTATCATATATATTCTTTTGTTCCGAGAGGATTCAACAGTTATTGATTATGCAAAAGGAAATAAAAAATTAGGAATACCAGAGCAGCCAATTTTTGAGGCAAGACAAAAGTTTATTTTTGTAGGGGAATTCCTATTTAGAGAAACTATGACTTCAGAATTGGTAATTAAGGAAATTAATGAAATTCTGTTTCATAAAGATGGAATTGATAGTTTGAAGCTGACAACTGCAGCAAATCGTGTTAAGGAGATTTTGATTTCTGATCACTGTAAAGAATCGGAAAAGGGGGAGAAGAATGGGAATTTTGAAAAAAGATGCTTGGAGAAAGGTGGTGAAAGCTTGGGCGAATGATCCAAGTAAGGATTTTTGGTTTTGGAATGAAATTCATACTGTTGCATTCAAAGGCAAATTGATTCACCCAATAAGGAAAAAAGGCGGGGATAGGTATAAAGCTCTTGTTGGAAATGGTGAGAAAGTGTTTTTTAGGTTGGCGTCAATAACAGATCCGGCATTGAAACCAAATTTGCCTTCTGAATACATAGGTGTATTCTGTGCTTTTTGGAACACTGATAAGGCCCAATGGCAACCATCTGTGCTGGATAGCATTGATTCAGTTCTGAAAGTCTACAATTCTGCTATTGGGGATTTTACTAATTTCAGGCCTGCAGATTCACTTCCATTGGACAGCGCAATATGGCCAGTTGGCGTAGAATTCGGCCCAGAAGATATAACATAAAAATTCAAAAAGCTCAATAAAAAAGTAAACTTTTTTTAATTTTTTTTACAAAAGGGGTTTACTTTTTTATGAAAAAGGTATATACTTTATAGTGTAAGGGGATGAAAAATTACCCCTTAACTTTAAGGAGGATGAAGATGGAAAAAGAAAAGATTAAATTTGTAGTTGAGTCAGGGACAAATAGCTGTCCAGTCCCTTGCTGTAACAATGTGAGGCTTGGAATTGTAATGAAAAGAGAGGATGGAACCACAAAGATGTGGAAGTCAAATGGAAGGAAATATAAATATGAATTTGAGCAAAATTATTTGAGCCATTTTTTGAGAGGGATGACTAAACCTGTGGAAAAAAGATTCACAGAGTATCGAGAATTTCTTGTCGAAAGATGTGAAATGATGAACCAAGGTTAGCCCAAATTTATCCCCCACCTTAAATGGGGGGGGGATAAATATCAAAAACAAAGGAGGAAAAGAAATGACTGATAAAGAAATAAAAGAATTGGTCATGGGGATTCCAACAGCAGAGAAGAGAGTAAAATTTGCAATTTGCTGCGCCTTGGAAGTTTACGACGCTTATTCTGTTGATGGCTTTGTAAAATGGGCTAAAAATTGGTTAAATGGGAAAGATCAGTCAGTAGAGGTAGCAGTTGAAGTATTCTGGGTAGCAGCAAGAACTTTAAGATGTTTTTTTGAACCTGAACAATTGGCTGCAGTAGAAGCAGCAGAATGGGCATCAAAATCAGCAGCATCATTGGCAGCAAGAGCGTCAAAGTGGCCAGCAAGAACAACAGCAGCAGTAACAAAAACAGCAGAATGGGCTCAAAAAGCAAACCCCAATACAGACCTTAAAAAAATAGCTCAAAATCTACGTAATAAACATCAACCCGGTTAACCAGGCCGGGTAATTATAGGGACGTGGCGGAATTGGTAGACGCTATGTGGATGGGAATCCACTCTCTTAGCGGGGAGTTCAGGCAGTACCGGAAACATACCAGGCGTGGTGCAGGTTCGAATCCTGCCGTCCCTAATATAGGGCCATGGCGTAATTGGTTTAACGCTGATATTCAGGACACTAATCGTGGTAATTCATGGGTGCAGCCTGTACAGGTTCGAATCCTGTTGGCCCTGACTATTAACACTATTTTAAGGGGGTAAGTAATGTCAAGGAAAATGACAGGGCATTTCACAAAAAAAGTTGGCACAAAACAATGTCATTTTAAAACAAGAATGGAAGAGAGGTATGGGATTATTTGCAACAAAAATAAAATGGAGCAACTGAAAAGGATAGTAAAAAAACATCCATTGTATAAAATGAAAAGGAACCTGATAAAATGTGAGATTGAATTGGACAATAAAAATATGACTGTTGTATTCGATAAAAAGAGCAATAGGATTGTTACTGTTTACTGAGGGGATTAAAATGAAAGCAAGAGAGGCGACTAAAGAAACTTTTCAAAGATTATATAAATGTAACAGCAGTAACGTGGCCCATTATTTTTCAAGTAATGCGGATCAATATTATTGCCCTGTTCTTGCTTGTGGGTGTTCGGTTACAGAAATTCATAGGGAGGCTAACGATGGCAATATTTCCAGAAATAAATGAAAAGGAACTTATAGAGAGGCTGGAAAAAGCCCAATTAGAGATATCAAAGGCCCTGATAATGCAGATTAAAAAATGGATCGACGATAATGAATTTGAATTATCAGGGCCTTTGATGAATAGTAAATATGTGGATTCGAATGAATTTAAAAAGGCTTTAGGGGTAAAGGATGAACTATAATAATTTCAAATTCATCGATCCGACCCCGGATTGGCTAAGGCGGATTCTAATTGATACAGATAGGAGTGTAACAATGGTTGGAGAAAAATTATCAGATTTTATGTTTAGAATCCAAATTACCAATGAGGACATGGAAAAACTATGGGATGTGTGGACGAGTTGGCATCACATGGATGGGGAGTTCGAACAATATTGGTTGGGATATGATGTATTAAGAGGTGAAACAAATATCCCTATTCCCAAATTGAGGAAAATTATCAAATATTTCCGGGATAACAATATGGCCTATCATGGGCCATGTATTAATAGTGAGTATAAAATTAGCGGGTCAGGAAGTTTTTTAAAATATAAATATATTGACCTACTATGGAATGAAATGAAGGAGTTGATAAAATGAATGTAGATGTGAAGGAATTGATTGAAACATTGATTGATAATACAAAAACAATGATATCCTTGGATGGGTACACCATAGGATGGGGGCTGACAGAAAAGATAGAAAGAAACAAAAAAATAATAGAATCAGCCACCGGGAAATTCTGGAATGAAATGGAGGAATAGATGACAATTAAACAAAAACAAGAATGGATCAAAAAAGCCAAGGAAAATGGGGCCTGTAGAGAGTTTTTTATTTGGCTTGAGAATAAAAATATAGAAAAATTAGAGATTTCTGACCTCGATCCGATGGATGGATTATGGGCGTTTGGAAAAATAGACTTACCCATATCCCATGAGCAGATAGAAAAATGGGGTGACAGACGGGCATGGGCAGCCCTAGAATATTGCTCAGATAAATTAACCCCTGATCAGATAGATAAATGGGGAGATAGATGGCCACGGGTAGCCCTGCGTTTTTGCTCAAACAGATTAACCCCTGAGCAAATAGAGCGATGGAGGAATAGATGAAAGAAAAATATTTGTTCCATTGGGATGAGAATTATGAGGCCTGGGTACCGACGCCGCAAAAAATCGAGGATCTAATAGATACAAGTTTAATGGACCTTGGAGATGAACAAACGATCCGGTTCAGAGTTTTTGAGATGACTATCAAAGAATTTGAGGCGTTGGATGAAGCCTGATGAGACTATATGACAACAAAAGAAATCAAAGAATTGATTAATAAAATTCCAACAACAGAGCAAAAGATCAAGTTTGGAATTTATTGCGCTCTAGAGGTTTATGATGATCCAGAATTTATCTTATGGGCTAATAATTGGTTGTCTGGAAAAAACAAGTGCAAAGAATTATCGTGGACAGCAGGGCAGCAGGCGATAGCAAAAATGGAAGCGTTAATAAAAGCAAAACTAGAATTATCAATGGCAATCGGGATGTCTGCTAAAAAAGAAGAACGACTCGAAGAGCTTAATGAAATGAATAGAATAAGGACATCAGCGTTAGCAGCAGAATCCGCGGCAACTGCAGCAACATGGGGAGAATGGGTCGGTGTTGAAAAAATAGCTGCCCATGAGGCCGCAGTTGCAGTCTTTGAAACAGCCTCATGGACTGTACATTGCTTAGTAATAAATTTAAAAAAGTTAGCTGAAAAGGCAAAGGAGGAATAGATGAATGAATTGAGAGGAAGGCTTACAATTGAATTCAGTGATACAAATATGCATATAATGTGTACAAATCGAAATTGCCAATACGCCAAGTCAGATTATGTATATAGCTGGAAAGAGGCTTTTGAGAGAGTTAAATGGACGGCTGAAGAAACACATAAAATCCCAGGCGATAATGCCCTAAAAACAGCGGATGGGAAGCACGTCTTGATGTACTGCCCAAAATGTTCAAACTCGGGGGGAAATGGTGAAAAAACTAAAGCCTGACGAATTCAAAAAATTAAAGCAACTCAAAATACGGGCGAATGAAAAAAGGATGAAAATTCCATCACTTAAAAATATCAAAATTAATTTTGAAACTGAGGAAATAGGTGATGATAATGATCATTTGTTATCATTGGCGTTATGGTTCGGAAGCATGGCAAATAAACGGAGGAATAGATGACCGATAAAGAGATAGAAGATCTTGTGGGGAATTTGCCCCAATATGTTATGTGGAATGATACATTTCCACACGGAGTAACCCATTGGGCCGGGCCATATGAGGTAATTTGCGTTAGAGGTGGCTTGGTTACTATATACAGTCAAGACGAGGATGTATTTAAAAGGATTTCTCCACAAGATCTTAGGCTGCCGACCTCAGAAGAATTGGAGGAATAGAAATGAACGATGGAAAATTAGTCGATAAAATCCAAGAATTACCTGAGACCAGAATCCTCCAATTAGAGGGGGAAAATGAGAAACTGAGGAGGGAAATAATCGGCCTTAAAAAATGCTGGGATGATTATGAAGCTGCCTGTCAAGAGATAACAGCACTGAGGAAATTCCTGAGTCAAATATATGATGCCTCACATAATCTGTGTTCAATAACATATAATTCGACGAGGCGATATTTTGACATACTAATATGGGCTGCAAAAAAGATTCCGAAAAAGCACAAACACAGGCGCAATAAAATAATTCGAATACTGAGAACGGCAAAACAGAAACAGTTAAAATTGAACAGACAACAGGCTATGTGGCTGTACAAATGGGCAGATGATCCGTTGTACAAATTTGATTAGGAGGAAAAATAAATGGAAAGATGTAACAAATGTGGGGAGTATTATGAAAGATGTAACAAATGTGGGGAATATTATTATTGTGATTCTCACAAATGTTCTCCTCAATATAAAATATACCACGAAAATGAAGATAGCGAATATGATAAAATAAAGGATGAATATTTTAGGACTGTTTATGCACACGATCACGGGCAGGCAGCAAAAAAATACGCTGAGTGGGAAGATAAACGCAGTGCGGAGTATATGATTGCAAGATTCAGAGAAATTATTTTGATTATAGAAGACGAATCGGGTAAAAGAGAAAAATGGCGGGTCACGGGACATGCCGAACCTGTGTATGATGCGTATAAGATGGAGGGTAAAAATGAAAATAATAATGAACGGGATTGAAAATATAAGCCATGTGACCATGTCCTATTGTGCTGTTAGAAAGGCAATTCAAGATGGAATCAAGGATGGGAGAAATAATTATAAATCATATGGATATGCCTTTCACAACTTCAGCGAAACAAGTGTGTCGGTAGCAAAAAATAAAACCTCTTTTACTACACATATAATATAGGAGAAAATAAATGCCTGATATAACCATGTGCAAAGGGGAGGGTTGCCCGATGAGAAATAATTGTTATCGGTATAAAGCCGAACCATCAATGATGCAAACATATTTTTTGCAAACGCCAAAGGATGGCCCTCCTTACAATGGGGTGTGTAAATATTATTGGGGGATAAAGGAGGCTGGAGATGAATAAAGATAAATGTCTTGGGTGTTACAAAAACTTATACAACACGGACAAAAAAGAATGTTGGAGTTTAAAAACAGCGAAAATTGTGTGGAGGGAAAAAATCTCCATAGACCAGGATCCACCATGGAATTCACCATATGAGAGATATCCCGATTGTTATTCTCAAATAGGATACTTTTTCAAAAATAAAGGAGGATTACAAAAATGAGCATTAAAATTCAATTGAACTCTATAGAGGCGTTGGAAAGGCTGATAGGAGGCGATAATAAAATAGAGCTGGAAATTAGAAACAATATCGTACAAGAATTTACAAAAAGGCGTCTGAAGAGTTTGGTCAACCATGAATTTGAAAAGAATGTTGTCAAAAAAGCTTTTGCTCAACTATTGGATGGGGTCTATTCATGGGGAATAAAAATGACAGATTCTCAAAAAAACACCGTTAAAGAATTGGTCAGAAACGTTGCTTCGGAAGCGGTGAAAACAGAAGCAACTGAATTTTTTGCAACCTACAAAAATGAAATTAAAAAAATTGTAAAAACTCTGTTGCCACGCTTTATTCAGGGGGAAATATCTGTACAAATCCGGGAAATAATTAAGGACAAATTAACCGAACAGATTGAATCACATATGTCGGAATCAATAAAAGAAAATATTGATAGTCTGTTTAAAGGGGATAAAAAATGACGACTAAAGATGCAGTTAAATTAATCTTCAAAAACGAACAGCGGAAATCAAAACATTCAAAAGAAAAAAGCGATCAAACAAAAAAAGATTTCGACATATATTTTTCTAAATGGGAGCAGGTAGAAGGCCATTTAGATTTAGATTTCACGATCGGGGAAAGAAACGATGGAACTTACATAATTTTTGAATCCACCAAATCCTACATGGATTGGATAGTTAATTTTCTTTTCAAGCCGATTTTCGGAATGCATAAAGGATTTTGGGCAGGATATCACATTAATGAAAAATTGATCAAAGAGAAGCTGAAAGAATATGAAGCCCAAAAATTATACATCCTTGGTCATTCTCAAGGGGCAGCGTATGCGCTAATTGCAACAAAAAGAGAAATTGAAACTTGCTGTATGGCTAGAAAACCGTTTGATCATATTGAGGCTGTTGTCACCGGAGGTCCTAGGGTTTTTGCAATTGGTCAGATATTTGGCCAGCCAAGTATTGATCTTATCCACAATGGAAATGACATTGTAACAAAACTACCCCCCAAATGGCTGTGGGGATATCGTCATGTTGGCCAAGTTATGCACATAGGCAAGCCCAAAAAATGGTGGAAAATCTCCTTCAAGGACCATGATATTTCTGAGTACTTAAAGAATATGGAGGAATAGATGGTTGACTTTGCAGAATATTTACGGGACAACAAGCTGGATAAAATACCTAAATCATTACAAAAACATGTAGAAAAATATACGAAATTAAAGCAGATAGAAATTCTACAGAAGACACTAAATCAGTACAAATCAGAACTATCGTGTATAAGATTTACCAAGCAGATTAATAAGATTAAAACAGATATTAGGAGGAATAGATGAAAATAAATTGCCCTTATTGTGGTTATAAAAATGATGTTGATGAACCGTATGACTATATTGACGGCGGAGAATATCAATGTTCAGAATGTGAGAAAAATTTCTGGTTAATAGTTGAATATGATCCTTTCGCACATGCATATAAGGCCGATTGCTTAAACGGAGAACCACATAATTTTAGACTTATACACGGCGCACCTAGAAAATATTTTATTAATAAAATCAGATGCAAAGATTGTAGCCATGAGGAAGAAAATCCAGAAATTTTTGTTGAACTCGCAAAAAAAGATGAATTTTGGAATAACTATCTAGAAGAAATGGAGGAATAGATGAAATCTATAAGAGAATTTAAATGGGTTATAATAATTTTTGTATTGTCTTTCATATTGCAATCTATCATTTATCATGGGGCATTCGAGGTCAGTTTTAATGGGGCCGTGATTATTTTTATGGCTACTGCGTGCGCTCCGGCATTGGTTG
>Ga0114922_10000557_pt1 | contig 35753 bp, 35 predicted proteins | sample AartaG_FD_100975 | JGI IMG/M metagenome (GOLD analysis project Ga0114922, IMG submission 100975) | Deep subsurface microbial communities from Aarhus Bay to uncover new lineages of life (NeLLi) - Aarhus_00045 metaG | ecosystem: Environmental > Aquatic > Marine > Oceanic > Sediment | place... | reverse complement strand
TATGACAAAATGCTTTTTTGACAAGCCCTTTCGCGGGCTGACAAATCTTCAGATGCTGGTGCTGCCAGGCGTCTCTGCCTGGCAGTAGCACGAATCCATAGAGGTGTCGGGCAGGGACACCCGGCGCCACCCCTTTGAGTACGTTTTTCAACAGCCCCTTTCGCGGGCATGACAAAGAAGGTGGAGTCCGTACTCGGCAGACCTCCTGGTCTCCTCGAAAAACATTGCCTTTGAGTGCGTTCGCGGTATATTCTAACGCGGAAGAGCGATATGCCGCAGGCCGTTGGCCGGAGTTGCGAGTTGAAACCCCGCAATTTCGGCGCGTCCGTGACGTCAGGGGCGCATGACCCCTGACCTGCAGGAGCAGTTCAGTACGGCTCCGTGATAGTGTGGCCAGTTGCATCCGAGAGCAGTGCGCCTGATGAAGTACGAGAGTTTCATAGCCAGACGTTATCTCAGATCAGGGCGGTTCTTCGTCTCGGTCTCAACGTGGATTACAGCCCTGGGCGTAACGTTGGGCGTGGCGGTGGTCTGTTTCGTGATGTCACTCCACAACGGTTTCGAGACGGAGATTCGCACGCGCCTGCTGGGCACCACTTCACACATTTCGGTTTTTCCACTGGGCGACGAGTTGATCGAGGACTACGAGAAACTGGTGGATCAGCTTGAAGCAATCGACGGCGTGGTCGCGGCATCGCCTTTCATCTACTACAAGGCGGCCGTTTCTTCCGCCTCAGCCGGAGACGGCGCGGTCATTCGCGGCATCGATCTGGAGCAAGAACGCGGCACGGCCAACATCGCCCGCGACCTGATAGCCGGTGAGTACTCCTTTGAACCGGCTGTTCTCGACGACGACACGATACCGGGCCTGCTCATCGGCAGCGCGTTAGCCGGCCGCCTGGGCCTCTACCTGGGTGAGCCGATATTGCTGTACTCCCTGAGCGGCGAGGACCTGCATAGAAAAGCGCGACCGCGCGTGGCTAAATTTCACGTGACCGGAATTTTCGAGACCGGCATGTTTGAGTTCGACGCGCAGATGATTTACATCTCCCTTGCGTCGGCGCAAAAGCTTTTCAAGATCGGCGATGCTGTCACGGCTGCCCATCTCAAGCTCGATGACATCTATAAATCGGACGAGGCCGCCGCTGTCATTGATTCGGTTCTTGGCTATCGGTACGACGTTGTGCCATGGAACGTTCTGCACAAGAACCTGTTCGCCTGGATTGCCATAGAAAAGAAAATCCTGTTTTTGGGCTTTATTCTGATCGTAGTCGTAGCCGCCTTTTCAATCATATCAACGCTGGTGATGCTGACGATGGAAAAGCGGGCTGAAATCGGGATAATGAAGACTATCGGGTGCACCCCGGCCTCGATACGCAAGATATTCGTGTACAAAGGATTAGCTATAGGACTTGTCGGCGTGCTGGTCGGCTGGGCTCTTGCATTGGCGGCGGCCTACATCCAGAACCGCTACGAACTGATCTCGCTTTCGCCCGATATCTACTTCATCAGCTACCTGCCGATTGAGACCCACCTGCCGGATTTCCTGCTGGCCGGGCTGGTATCGCTTGCAGTCTGTTTTCTGGCGGCGCTCTACCCGGCCACCCAGGCGGCACGGCTGTCGGTAATCGAGGTCTTGAGGCAATAACCGCATGAATCAAGTCGGCCGAACTAAAACTTTGCGCGAAAGTGGCGAAAACACTACTGTACCCGGTGATGGGCGAAACCATGGGACGGAAAGCGGAAAACATGGAACACGGTGAGCAAATATTGACAGCTATGGGAATCGAGCGTACGTTCGTGACCGGTGCCACCATCCTGCCGGTGCTGACCGGGCTTTCCATCACCATGCGAAGCGGGGAGATAACCACCGTCACCGGCGCTTCGGGCGTTGGAAAATCCACGCTGTTGCACATTCTGGGGGGGCTGGATCGACCCAATCATGGGGAGGTCAGGATTAAGGGAGTGCTGTTGAACGACCAGTCCCAGAAGGCACTGGCCCGGCTTCGCAACGATAAAGTTGGCTTTGTGTTCCAGTTTCACTATCTGATGGATGATTTCAGCGCCGTTGAAAACGTGATGATGCCCATGATAGTGGCGGGACGAAAGATGACCGAGGCTTCGACTAAGGCGGAACAACTACTGGAGCAGGTGGGTTTAATAGACAGAGCTATGCATCGTCCAAAGCAGTTGTCGGGCGGTGAACAGCAGCGCGTGGCCGTTGCTCGGGCCTTGGCTAATGACCCGGAGATCGTACTTGCGGACGAACCGTCGGGCAACCTTGACACAGCTACCGGGCACAGACTTCACGATCTCCTCTTCCACCTCAACGCCGAGAACGACGTCACTTTTCTTATAGCCACGCACAACCAGGAACTGGCCGCTCGATGTGACCGCCGGCTGGAGATTGCCGATGGAAAAATTCGGGAGCAGAACCTTTAGCGAGTGATACCGTCATGTTATGTCAGGACTGCAGAAAACGTGAAGCGCAGGTTCATTTCACACAGATAGTGAACAATGAAAAGACCACCCTCAGCCTTTGCCGGGAGTGTGCTGCCGCGCGCGGATTCCATTCGCCGCTGGAAAATGCACCCTTTCCCCTGGCGGAGATCCTCGCGGGATTGGCGGCGGACCTGTCGACGTCACCCCGGAGCGGCGCCGCTGACACCCTGGTATGCCCCCGGTGCGGTCTCTCCTTTGATGATTTCGCCGGCCAGGGTCGGTTCGGGTGCGGTGAGTGTTACCGGACATTCCGGGCCAGGCTGGAACCGATAATGAGAAAGATACACGGCGCCTCGCTGCACCGGGGAAAAACCCCTAAGGCCGAGGTTGCCTCCCCCGCTGAGAAGGGATCCCTTCCCGTGAGAGAAGAGGAGCGCCTGGAGGCAGAACTCAAGAAAGCCGTGGAGTCCGAGGACTTCGAACGGGCCGCGGAAATCCGCGACAAGCTCAAGACCATGAAAAAATCCTTCTCCGTGGGAAACTGATCATGCAGGCTGAAGGTTAAAAATGATGTTTGAAGATATGGCGAAATCATCGGCGCCGTGGCTGTCGGGCCAGGGCAAAGAGGCGCTGGTGGTGCTGTCCAGCCGGGTACGCCTGGCCCGCAACGTGGCCGGCTGCGGTTTTCCGGCTTCGGCAGACAGCGAGACCAGGAGCAGAATCGTCGGCTACTTCGATTCGACACGAGGTCGATCGGAGACCCTCTCAAACGGTCTCTACTACAGAGCCGGTGAGATCAACGGCCTTGACAACGACTTTCTTATAGAACGACACTTGATCTCCCCCACTTTCCTCAACGGCGAAGAGTCCAAGGCGCTCTATATCGATCCGGAGGAGCAACTCTCCATAATGGTCAACGAAGAGGACCATCTTCGCATCCAGGCCCTGATGCCCGGCCTTGATCCTCATGGTGCCTACGAATTGGCCTCGAAGTACGACGTAGAGATCGGCCACCATCTCGAGTACGACTACGATCAGGATTTCGGCTACCTGACGGCCTGTCCCACCAACGCCGGAACGGGCATGCGCGCCTCGGTGCTGATCCATCTGCCGGGTCTGGTGCTCACCCGCGAGATTGACAAGGTAGTCTCGCACATTACTCGCAGCGGCCTTGTCGTCCGCGGATCCTACGGTGAGGGCAGTGACGTTTCGGGCAACCTCTTTCAGTTGTCGAACCAAACCACGCTCGGCGTGACCGAAGAAGAGACTCTGCGCCAGATCACCCGTATGACTGAGGAAATTCTCGAAAAGGAGGCTGCCGCTCGCCAGCGCCTGGTCGACGAAGCAGCCGACATGATCGAGGACAAGATCTGGCGGGCCTACGGCATCCTGAAGCATGCCCGTGTGCTGACATCCGAGGAAGTGATGAACCTGCTCTCGGCCGTCCGGCTGGGTCATGCCATGAAGGTGATCGACTTTCTGGACGTCGCCCTGATAAATGACATGCTTCTGCTCTCGCAGCCGGCTCACCTTCAGAAGTTCTACGGCCGCGAGATGGACTCCAACCGAAGAGATTTCGTTCGCGCCCAGATGGTGCGCGAGAAGCTGCGGAAAGCCGACAACTGAGTTCGGTTCGTGTAAGGACTACTGCTCTTGTAGCACACAGGAAGGATAACACGCGATGAACGAGATGTTCACAGAAGGCGCCCGAAAGGCAATCGAATACGCTCGCGACGAGGCTGCGCGTCTGAGACACGACTATATCGGAACCGAGCATCTCCTCCTGGGGTTGATCAAACTGGGTGAGGGGCAGGCCGTTGAGGTCATCGCCAACCTTGGCCTGGAACTGAGTGATCTGAAAATCTCTATCGAGGAGGTCGTCCAGCCGTCCGGGGGGACCATGACCATGGGCCAACTCCCGCTCACCGCGCGAGCCAAGAAGACCCTCGAAGTCTCCGGCCAGGAGGCACGGGCGCTGAAATCAAAGGACATCGACACCGAACATATCCTGCTTGCCCTTCTCAAGGACGACGAGGGAGTGGCTGCGCAGGTCCTCTCCACGTATGAGATCGACTACAAGGAAACATACGAGGAGTTGATCAACATCCAGAACGGCAAGCCGTCCGCCTTCAAGAAGAAACGCAAGAAATCCAAGACCCCGGCGCTGGATCATTTCGGGCGCGATCTTACCGAGTTGGCTCGCCGGGCAGCCCTTGATCCCATCATCGGTCGCAATGACGAGATCGAGCGCGTGTCCCAGGTCCTCTCCCGTCGCAAGAAGAATAACCCGGTGCTGATCGGAGAGCCGGGCGTCGGGAAGACGGCCATCGCCGAAGGCCTGGCGCAGCGAATAGTCGAGAACCGGGTGCCTCAGACACTTGAGAACAAGCGCGTGGTTACTCTCGACATGGCCTCGCTGGTGGCTGGCACCAAGTACCGCGGCCAGTTTGAAGAACGTCTGAAGGCGGTGATGAACGAGATCATCAGCGCCAGCGACGTGATCATTTTCATCGACGAGCTTCATACTATCGTCGGCGCCGGCGGCGCCGAGGGTTCACTGGACGCCTCCAATATCTTCAAGCCGTCCCTGGCGCGAGGCGAACTGCGGTGCATCGGCGCCACCACCCTCAACGAGTACCGCAAGTACATCGAAAAGGACGGCGCCCTCGAGAGACGCTTCCAGACGGTGATGATCGATCCACCCACCGAGCAAGACACGATCGAAATTCTCAAGGGACTGCGCCAGAAATACGAAGAACACCACCAGTTAACCATCTCCGATGAAGCGATAGTGGCGTCGGTCAGGCTGTCCAATCGCTACGTCTCCGGCAAATTCCAGCCCGACAAGGCCATTGATCTGATCGACGAGGCCGGCTCACGGGCTCACCTGTCCACATACACCCGCCCCGAAGAATTCAGCGAGATCGAAAACCAGATCACGGAACTGCAGGAGAAAAAGGAGCATGCCGTCAAGAACCAGGCTTTCGAGACCGCCGCCCAGATGCGCGATGAGATCAAGCTGAAAAGGGAAGAATTGGCGAATCTGCAGACGAGCTGGGAGGAAGCCCGTGAGAGCGAGAAAATCGTCCTGTCCGCTGACGACGTGGCCAGGGTTCTGGCCAAGATCACCGGCATCCCTCTCTTCCGCCTCGAGGAAAGCGAATCCCGACGGCTGCTCCGCATGGAGGATGAACTCAAGAAGACCATCGTGGGACAGGCGGAACCTATCGCGACCGTAGCAAAGGCGATACGTCGCGCACGGGCCGGGCTGGGCGATCCCCGTCGACCGATAGGCGCCTTTATGTTCCTCGGCCCGACCGGCGTCGGCAAAACGGAACTGGCCCGAACGCTGGCCATGTTCCTGTTCGAAGACGTCGAATCCCTGATACGCATCGACATGTCGGAGTATATGGAGAAATTCGCAGTGTCTCGTCTGGTCGGCGCCCCACCCGGCTACGTCGGATACGAGGAAGGCGGCCAGCTCACCGAGAAGGTCCGTCGCAAACCGTATTCCGTGGTCCTGCTCGACGAGATCGAAAAGGCCCATCCCGATGTCTTCAATATCCTCCTGCAGTTGATAGACGACGGCTGTCTCACTGATTCCTTTGGTCGCAAGGTCGATTTCAAGAACACCGTCCTGATTATGACGTCCAACATCGGCACCAGGCAGATCCGCGACGACAAAACGGTGGGTTTCGACGCCCAGAAAGTGGAATCGTCCCACGAGCACATGGAAAAGAAGATCATGGACGAACTGAAGAAACTGTTCAACCCTGAACTTCTCAACAGGATCGACGAGACGCTTGTCTTCCGGTCGCTAAACAGGGACCACATCAAGGAGATCATCGACATTCTCGTGGCCGACATCGCCAAGCGGATGGCTGAGAAAGGTATCAGCTTCCGGCTTACTGACGAGGCGAAGGAGTTCCTTACCGAAAAGGGATTCGATCCTGCCTACGGCGCACGACCTCTCAAACGAGCGCTTCGCCGTTACCTTGAGGACCCTCTGGCAGAGGAAATCCTCCGCGGACAATACGCCGGCGACAGCAACATAGTAATCGGCGCCGGCAACAAGGGACTCACTTTCACCGCGGTTGAGGAGCAGGATCAGTCGCACGACGAAGACCAGCAGCAGGAGGCAATAAGACAGTAGCCCATCCCTTGCAACCGGTCAGGACTTCAGACCGCCCTCGGCAGCCACGTCAGGACGGTTCCGCCCCGTGAACTGAGGCGCCGGGGCGACAACAAGTTGGGACGACAGAAAACAATGACGCGGCTACACCGGGCATCAGTGAAGCTGTTTTTTTCACTTGCGTTTACTGCCCAGAGAGGTATAATGTTAAGTTATTGCTCTTTCCATCAGGGCAATAGCAGAGCTTGAGGGTCGGGCGTAGGGGAGTTGCACCTGCCGGCTCGAAGGCGACCGAAGTACTCGAAGAACGGACCGGTTTTGACAGAGGTATAAGATGGCACACAAGAAAGGCGTCGGCTCTTCCAAGAACGGCCGCGATTCAAACGGCCAGCGACGCGGCACCAAAGTATACGGCGGACAGGCGGTGCCGGCCGGCACGATCATAGTCCGTCAGTGCGGAACGAAGATCAAACCGGGATACAACGTAGGGATAGGCAAAGACTGTACTCTCTTTGCCAAAGTCACGGGTGTCGTGACATTTGAGCGGGTCGCCAAAAACCGCCGCCGGGTGTCCGTGTACGAGTGATGGCGCCGACACGGGCGTCTGAGGGACATGCCTCGTTGATCCGGCTGTACCTGCGAATCCTGCGGCAGAGTTGTCGACGGCTTTCGATCGACGGCTTTTTTCGTGCCCGTCACCACAGCCACGTCGTACCTGCAATTGGCCACAGTAAAGCCGGAATGTAGTTGCCAAGCCGTCCTGCCGACCTATATTCAACCGCAATATGAACCGCATTCTGGATGATCTCAACGACGCGCAGCGTCAGGCGGTCACGACAACCGAAGGGCCGCTCCTGGTCATAGCCGGAGCCGGTTCAGGCAAGACCCGGGTGTTGGTACGCAGATTAGCCTACCTTCTCGGGCAACGTCTGGCGGAACCAAACCAGATTCTTGCCGTCACTTTTACCAACAAGGCTGCCGGCGAGATGAAAGACCGTGTTACGGCTCTGCTGGGCGGTATTGCGCCGGGCATGAATGTTTCCACCTTTCACTCCTTTTGCGCCCGGCTTCTGCGACGCGAGGCCCACGCCATCGGTTTCGACAGCTCCTTCACGATATTCGACACCAGCGATTCTCTCACGCTGGTCAAGAACTGCATCAACGAACTGGGGCTGTCGACAAATCAGTTCACCCCCAAGGCTCAACTGCGAAAAATCTCCGACGCCAAAAATCACCTGGTTTCGCCGGAGGCGTTTGCGGCCGGCGCCTCAGGCTATTTCGAGGATTGCACTTCGCACATCTATTCGTTGTACCAGGACCATCTGCACCGCTGCCGGGGTATGGACTTCGACGATCTTCTGTTCAAATCCGTGACACTGCTGCAAGACAACGCGGAAATCGGCGAGGGCTACCGACGGCGCTTCCGATACTTGATGGTCGACGAGTACCAGGATACCAATCCCGTCCAGTACCTGCTGCTGCGCAACCTTCTCGACCAGCACAGGAATTTGTGCGTCGTAGGCGACGAGGACCAGTCGATCTATGGCTGGCGGGGTGCGGACATTCGCAATATCCTCGAGTTCGAGAAGGATTTCTCCGACGCCAGGGTCATCAAGTTGGAGCAGAACTACCGTTCCACCAGCGTCATTCTGGACGCGGCATCTTCGGTGATCGGGTACAACGAAGCCCGCAAAGCGAAAACACTCTGGAGCAACAAGAAAGGCGGCGATAAGCTGCAGCATCTGCTGGTCGACTCGGCCGACGAAGAAGCAGCCGGCATCATCGAGCGAATCCATACCGAACGAGCCACGACAGACCTCTGCGAAATGGCGGTTCTCTACAGGACCAATGCCCAGTCGCGTCCCTTCGAGGAGCAGTTGCGACGGCAGGGCCTGCCTTACCAGATTGTCGGGGGTATCACGTTCTACCAGCGCAAGGAGATAAAAGACCTCCTGGCCTACCTGAAGTTGATCGCCAACCCGCGGGACGACATCTCGTTTGAAAGGATCGTCAACTATCCCAAGCGGGGCGTCGGGAAAAAGACTCTGGCCGATATTTCCACCCAGGCGACCCGAGACGGTCTCTCGTGCTTTGACGTAGCCAAACGAGCCGAGGATGACATCGAACTCTCCAGACGGTCGAAGCGGTTGGAGCCGTTCGTCACTCTGATTGATAAGTACCGGGCCAGGAAAGACGATATCCCGGTTGATCTTCTGACCCAGGAACTGGTGGATGAGCTGAAGTTGTTCGATGAACTCCGAAGCGAGGACGAAGTTGTCGGCCAGACGCGGATCGAGAATGTGGAGGCTTTCATCGAGGGCGCCGTCGAATACGCCCGCGGCAACGGCGAGGCAACCCTGGACAATTACCTCGCCGAGATATCGCTGTATACCGACATCGACAGCTACGATGAGACCGAGAACAAAGTGACTCTCATGACCATCCACTCGGCCAAGGGCCTGGAATACGATATCATCTTTCTCGCGGGTCTGGAGGAAGGTCTTTTCCCCCTGCAAAGGACGTTATCTGAACCGATGGAACTCGAGGAAGAGCGCCGGCTCTTTTATGTCGGCGCTACCCGCGCCAGAAATAAGCTCTACCTGGCGACTGCCACCGTCCGGTTCCGTCGCGGCGAGATTATGTCGACACCGTCGCGTTTCATCAAGGAGATTCCGGAGGAACTGATGGACGTTGTGGACCTCAGGCGGCGGCGCACCTGGGAGGGAAACTCAACTTCCCTCCAGCCGTCATTTCTCGGAAAGGCTGAATCATCAAGCGATGCTTCTCCCATCGGCGTTCACTACGAGTACGAGGGCCTTGAAGCCCTCAGTGTGGGACGCATTGTCCAGCACCCGACTTTCGGACGCGGCAAAGTCCTCAAGGTGGAGGGTTACGGGGAATCCCTCCAGATGGAGATCATGTTCACCGGTCTGGGCGTCAAAAAGATCATGGCAAAGTACGGCAAACTGAAGATCATCGGCTGAGCGCCGGCCAGCTCCATCTGGCTAATTGGGAGTTCCCACAGTCAGGCTGTTGGGGCACCAGGCATGAAAGAGAATGTGTTATGCCGTCAGGCGTCTCTGCCTGACGGCGCCTTCGTCTCCTGTCGTCAGGTGTCGGGCAGAGACACCCGACACCACCCCTTGGTGTACGTTTTTCAACAAGGCCTTTCCCGGAAGTGCCGAATCCGTTGGTCCCCGAGCATGATGAACCCAATTTTCGACAGCCCCTTAAGAATCAAACCGGTCGTCGGCCCGCTTATCGATCGCCCGGTGCACCTTCTCCTCCAGCCAGCCGATACGGATTTCTTCCGGTTCATCGAAAGGCAGAATGTACGGTTTGATATCCAGAAGCGGAGTACCGTCGACGATGTCAAGATCAGTGACATGAAGGATGTTGCCGTCAATCCTTTGCAGTTTCACGATGGAAATACCAATCGGGTTCGGCCGTTTCGGCGCCCGGGTTGAGAAGAGCCCACGCAGTTTGTTGTCAAGAAACGGCTTGACCTCCAAACGGTAGCTCCTTGAAAGGTGCATGTGATAGACAAGGATGATATGCGAGAAACCGTCCAGGTCCTTCAAGCCGGCAGTGAACTCAGGCCGCAGCTCCGCAGTGCCCGGCACACCCCGCGCCGCTTTTGGTTGAATCGGTGTCCCCTCGGGCTCCTTGAAAGATGAGTGAATAATGCCAATGGGATGGTAGCTGATAGTCTCCATGCTGCATGATAGCACCTGCGGTGTTGAATTGCCAGTTGATTGTTTTTACTGGACAGTTGCCCGGTTGGCTCCTGAACTTTAGCAATAGTATTGCACGGCTGATCCTCGAGCGGACCAGGTCCGCCACGCGATGTCCAGGCTCGAAGGGTTGTAGCTTGCGGACTGAAAAAGCAGACGACACGATGGAGATCGGACGTCTCTCCCAGTGGCAGCGGGATTAGCAGAAACAAGGGCGCGACGATGGAACTGCTGGAATGGTTCAAGGATCTTAACCCGGTAACGCAGGCTCTGCTTGCTACCATCTTCACCTGGCTTGTCACGGCGTTGGGCGCGGCCGGTGTATTCCTTGCGCGCGAACTACGACGCAAGACTCTTGACGCTCTGCTTGGATTTGCCGCCGGTGTAATGATCGCCGCCAGTTACTGGTCACTGCTGGCGCCGGCCATCGAGATGTCGGAGGGTCAGTCGCTGCCTGCCTGGGTGCCGGCCGCGGTGGGTTTCCTTTTAGGGGCCGTCTTCCTGCGACTGATCGACCGCATTCTACCGCACATTCATCCGCATTTCCCGTCAGGCGAGGCCGAGGGCCTCAAGACCACCTGGCACCGCTCCACGCTGCTGGTTCTGGCCATAACGCTGCACAATTTCCCGGAGGGCCTGGCCATTGGTGTGGCTTTCGGTGCCGTGGCAGCCAACCTGCCATCGGCAACTTTGGCCGGGGCGGTAGCTTTGGCGATAGGCATCGGGATACAAAATTTCCCGGAGGGCCTGGCCGTTTCGATGCCCCTGCGCCGCGAAGGGATATCACGTCGCAAAGCTTTCTGGTACGGGCAACTGTCGGGGGTCGTCGAGCCGGTCGCGGGTGTTATCGGCGCCAGTATGGTTCTCCTGGCTCGTCCCATCCTTCCCTACGCTCTGGCCTTCGCCGCAGGAGCCATGATTTTCGTGGTGATAGAAGAGTTGGTTCCGGAGTCGCAGACCGGTGGCCATTCACATGCCGCCACTACCGGGGCCATTCTGGGTTTTGTGGTGATGATGATCCTCGACGTGGCGTTGGGGTAGTGTGGGCGTCCCTTGTCCGCCAGGAGGTACCACTTCAAAGCTGTGGGGCACGTGGTAGTCAATGTCAGGCCCACAGGGGGCCTGACCTACGGGACTACTGCAATCAGCTTTTCGCTCCACAACGAGGTTACAACATCCATCTGATTATTTTGGGATTTACTTGTTTCCTCACCTAATTCTTTCATCACCTTTTTCCATAGCTTTGTCTTATTTTTAATTTGTGATTTATCTTTTTGAAGTATTCTTACAGCTTCAATGGCATATGCTTTGTTCTTCTCCCCAGCATCATACTCACCTGAATCTACTCCATCGATCATCCCTCCTTCGCAGAGACCAAGAAATACACTCCGCGGACACGGCTTTTTCTGACTCGATTCTGAAGCAGTAGATTTGCGGATAGCCTTCTTCCACGCATCTTGTGGGGTTGTTTTCTGACCTGCAACCAACCCTGCTGCTTTAATAGCAGCTTTTCCATACTGTCCCATCGATCTATCTCCTCTTTAGGTCAAGATTATTTCGAGCACTTTCTGTCCGATTTAGCGTGAGAAGAACTCAAACTACTTATCGGAATTGACAGGATCAGTAAAATGAAAATGGTAGCATTTGTGCAATGTTCGAACAGGTTACGTGATTCAGATGAATCCGCTACCATGTTCCGACACAAGGCTCCAGTATTTAAGACTGGTTTGCCGCCATGCGCAGAGCAATGGAATCACCGATATTCAATATATCCTGGTAGTCTTTTTGAAGATAACACACTCACAATTCTTGACTGCGGGAGTTCGCACCGATTCCCGACGGTAAGTACCAACCGACCGCAGACCCTGAGCCGCATGTAATAGTCAACGCTTCTCCTTGTGCGAAAAGGAGCAATCGGAATCTTCACTATTTGAGGCAGGATTCTCTTGATTGTTGGTTTGCAGACAGTATCTTGGCATAATGTTCGGTGCAAGGTTCCCTGAATGTAGGACGCTTCAGGGAATCGGCATTCTTGAGCAACGGAGGATTGGATAATGCCGGAAATCAGCCTGGGACGAAAGGTAAACATTGCCGGGCGAACGCTGAAAAATATCGCACTGGGCAGACCGATAAGCGTCTCTTTTGAAATAACCTACAATTGCAACGCCAAATGCAAGCATTGCGATCTTGGCGATTATGTTAAAGAGCCCCGCCTGGGTCCGGAGGTGTTCGCCGATCGCTTTGAAGAATTGCGCCCGGTCGTAGCACAGATATCGGGCGGCGAACCTATGTTGCGGAAAGACCTGACTGACATTGTCCGCAGCATGAAGGATCGTGATCCGGTGGCGGTTTTCGTCCTGACCACCAATGCCCAGACTCTGAATGAGGAAAGATATTTAAAGCTCCGTGATGCAGGGATTGATCAGTTTTGCCTTTCCCTGGATTATCCTGATGAACGGCAGAATGAGTTTCGAAGTCTCAAGCGTAATTTCGAGCATATATCTCAATTGGCGCCAAGGCTGGCTCAATACGGCAACAAGGATCTGATCATGGCCTGTGTGGTGCAAAGCGACAATTTTCGTGACTTGCCCCGCATTGCGGAACTGGCCAGAGAGTGGGGCGTGGCTGTTAATTTCAGCACCTATAATTCCCTGCGCACGGGGAATAAAGACTATCTGATTAGTTCGCCGGAGGATCTGGCGGAACTTGAGCAGATTGTTAACCGATTGCTGGAGATGCAAAGCGACGGCTATGCTATTCTCTCTTCCGAGTGGACCCTCCGGCAAATGATTCGATTTTTCCGGGATGGCCGTCAGCCCAATTGTATGGCGGGGAAGCGATTCCTGATTGTCAACCCCTGGGGTAAACTCACACCATGCGGAATGTTTCGTGATATGTATGACTCACAGAAGGAACTGGTCAGGGCATTTGCGAACCACAACGACTGCGACAAATGCTATACGTCTATCCGGGTCAACTCGGAAAAATCACTTCCCCGGATGCTTGTCGATGCTCTGAGAGTAGTTCGCCAGAAGCAGCACGAAATCCCTCGAGAAAACGTCACCGGTAAAAGCGGTAAACTGGAACCCGTCGATAAGACACATGAATAGGAATCCAGGACAGGTGTATCACGCCAAGCGACCAGAGGACTGGTATAGAACACCGCCCTGAGCACTCTGGGCACCTAACGTAAAATCAGGGTCTTGGTTGAACATTAGTGTCAGCCTCAGCAGGCTGCTCCCAAACTCGGAACAGAAGGCAAAACAGCAACTGCCTTCCATCATAGGTTTTCTCTGAGCGCTTACGCCATCCCACCTCTGCCTGAAGGCTCCCTCAGCACAACTTAGCTGCAATAGCAGGCTGTTGAAAAAACGTTCTTTGATACTTGGAAGCAGCCGGATTCGTCATGCCCGCGAACGCGGGCATAACCAACCTCTCTGTCATACCCGCGAACGGGCCTGTTGAAAAAGCCACAGTAGCCGGCCACCGAAGCATTGATGCTGGTGCTGCCAGGCGTCTCTGCCTGGCAGTAGCACGAATCCATAGAGGCGTCGGGCAGGGACACCCGACGCCACCCCTTGGAGTACGTTTTTCAACAAGCCCGAACGCGGGTATCCAGGAAGTCATTGATACCAGTGGATTCCCGCTTCCGAGGGGAATGGCCGATAAGGGGGAAACACTTCCTGTTTTACATTCTGTTCCGAGTTATGGAGCAACCTGATAGTATCCTTGCGTTTCCGTAAGTCGTCACTTGAAAGAGGTCGTGTCACCCGGTCGAGTCTGGTTTATCTTTTACTTCCCAATCTCTTCTTTGTCAAAGTTCTTGAACTCGAAGAGGATCATGCACGTCTGAAGTGAAACGTCAGTCTTTCTCTCCCTTGAGCCAGTCGGACATCTCTTCGTTGATCTGATCCTCGGATTTCTCCTTGAGGATTTCCTTCCAGTCAGCGCCGAGGAAACGGTTCAGGCATCGCATCTTGTCCTCCCGTCCCTTAGGTCCCCGTTCCTGCATCATTTTGCGGTAGACAGCCGCGTACCGGGCAATCCTGTTCCAGCGTTCCGGGAAAATGTCGTCAAGAATCAGGCGCAGGTATCCTGTTAGGAAGGGCGCCTTGCCATCGGTCGACACCGCCACCGTAAGGCAATCTCGCCGGATGACCTCCGGGAACACGAAATCACACAGGGCAGAGTTGTTGACCACGTTCACCGGAACACGGGCGCCTGTGGCATCCTGATAGACCTGCTTGTTGACAGCGTGATCGGGACTGGCCGACACTACCAGGCCGTAGTCGGCAGCTTCCGCTGACTGGTACTCCCGCTGTATCAGCGTCAGCTTGTTGCTTTCGGCATAGCGGCGTATTTTCTCGACAGGTTCGGGGGTGATCACGGTGATCTTAGTGTCGTATTCCAACAAGGTGTCGATCTTCCGCAGGGCAACTTTGCCGCCGCCGACAACAAGGCAGTTTCGCCCGGTCAACGATATACCGATCGGCAGGTATTTGTTTGCCATATCTTTCTACTCCGATCCACTCATAAGATTCTGAGCCCTGAGCTTTACTTGCGCCGACCTCCGGACCAGGCTGTCTGCACCCTCGGTGACGGCCTGCCACGGTTCCGCCGCCGATAACGTGCGCATCGCCGAAGCCGGCTTGTTTCAACATCAGGGTGGCCTGGTATGACCTGAATCCCCTGCCACAGAGTATGATTGTCTTCTTCGACAGGCGAAGTTCACCCAGTCTTTCACGCAGATCGTCGAGCGGGATGTTTACTACCCGACATTTCGGCCAATCGGCCACCGGTTCGCAGTCGAGCTGTCGCATTCGCGCACATCAAGCCAGAAGACGTCAGCATCTTCCACCTCCAGGCTGTCGCCTACCCCCTGATTGCTGCCTTTACCAAACTCAGCCGACTCCCGAAGATCGTTAAATCTTTCACAAAGTTCGGCCGCCTTTAGTTTTTGAAGATATGCGCTTATGGCCACCAGTCAATTGTTATTTTGTGACACAGTCATTTTTTTACCCTCGTGCGCATACGTTCTCGGCGTTCGCGGTTCCCCCGAAACACAAAACGCCACCGGTGGTTTGGACAGGCCGGTTACCTTGCAGGCGCCCATGGCCGGATCGGACGGGAACAACTCATGTACTTTCTTGAGCGTGAAGCCGGTCTCTTTGCAGAACTTGCGGATCATCGGGGCAATCCCGAACTTCAGGTAGTAGTCGCGAAGGTAGTGGGCCAGCTTCCAGTGTTCCTTGGTCAAATCGTCCACAGCCTCGGTAGTGGCGAAGGCATTGGCGACCTCCTCGTTCTACAACTCAGATTCCTGCATGAATCCGTCTTCATCGACCTCGATGACCTCAATGCTTACGTCACCGTGCGTAAAGGTGGCCATTACAAAACCTCCATAACGGTATGGGTGAGGTCTATCTGGCTGACGACACCAAGTTCAAGCGTAAGATCGCTCTCAAGTTTCTCCAGTTGCATTTGTACCAGAACGAGGACTGTTGCAGGCGTTTCACATGTGAGGAATACAAGACGCCGCAATATCAATTTTCTCTATATTTACCAATAGATTTTTTTGGAATACTTCTGCAATTTCAATCTTGACAATCGTTTATAATGACACAATTTTTTGCGCTTTATGTCGTTACAAAAAGGACAGTGTGATTGCATTAGGTAGAAGACAGGTAGATATTGGTTCACTAATCAATAAGGAGAGGCGATGGTAAAGTAAATGGTGGTTTTTTGTGGGTCGTAAGAGCCTCAGAAGGCGTTTCCCCGTTCATGTCGGGTGTCCCAGGCCATGGAAATGGAACTGATGTTGCTCTTCACCAGGAATGGGTTGAGTATTATCCGCAAGGGAGATGCCGAGCAGACCATGCTTGAAGGCGCCCCGAAAACACTGCCGGAATTCATTGATGCCGTCCGTGAGGGCGACACCAAGTACGTGGACTGCTCAGCGGCCTTTTCGATCGTCCGTCGGAAAGAAGAGAATCTGATCGAGGGCGTCGAAGGCGGCGGGGCAGCGATATTTGAGGATGAGACGGAAGGTACGGACATTGTATTGACGTTCTGCTGACGATTCTGAGCGAGTTTGTGGCCGTCCGGCCACATCAGCAATCATAGCTGCAGGTTTTTGACCAGCGGCAAACAAGGCAGACAAATGAAAGATGATTTTTCTGTACGTAATTCGTATAGATCGTCAGAGAAAGAGGTTCTAATTGTTAAATCTTAAAATAGATGGAGGAAGAAGATGAGAAAGCTCATTTCAACATTGATGTTTGTTGTGTGTCTTGTCTGCTTCATGGCCAATGCCCAAGCGGCAAAGATCACCATTTCAGATGATGCTTTCCTCGATATCCACGGGTATGTACAAACTTGGATGTATATGCCGGTGGACCATGAGGGGAAAGACGCCTCAATCATTACTGACTTTTACTTGAAGCGTGCCCGACTTCTGTTTGGCGGTCAGATAACTCCGGATGTCATGTTTTTTATCGGTACCCTGAACGGGAATATGGGTAAAGACGGAGACATGAGTCCACGCACACTGATTGCAGATGCGTGGGTGGAATATAATGTTTCTGATTACATGAAGATTAATGCCGGTTTGCTGAAACTGCCGTTTTCGAGACACATGCAACAATCAGGTGCAAAACTGCACGGACTTGACTTCCACGGCTCATTTCTAGCAAGATCCGGAGTAGCAATAGGCCACAGGGATATGGGTGTCATGGTAAGAGGGCTTCTGTCAGAAAAAAAGATAGATTATCGCTTCGCTATCGTGGATGGTGTCGAGTATGATAAGGTAATAATTCCGGGTGATACCACTGTAGTTCCTCCCATACCGGACTCAGCTATCGTAACAAACAAAGACGACATGCCACGCTTTGTTGGCCGCATTGGCTACAATGTCTATGATCCGGAACCTAGCTACTTCTGGGCAGGCACATACCTTGGAAAAAAGAAGGTACTATCATTTGGTGCAAGTTTTGACCTCCAGCCTGGTGTAGGCGGTGATGCGGGTGATGAGCTTTTCTATGCCTTTGCCATTGATGCTTTTGCCGATATTCCCATGGAGGAAAATGGCATTGTGGGTACCCTGAATGCCTACATTTTTGGCCCTGGCGGTACACTTCCTGAGGGAACCGGTGTGTGGGGTGACTTTGGGTACCGCATCAAGAAAATAGAACCCCTTGTTGCGTTTGAATTGTATTCCCCGAAAACAGGCGATGCGGGCAAACGTCAGGAAATTCTGGGCGGTGTAAACTGGTGGATAGAGGGACATAATACCAACGTCAAGTTTCAGCTCGGCGCTCAAAAACTGAACGGGGTTGGTGAGTGGACAAAAACAGCAATTGTCCAGAGCCAGTTGTTTTTCTAATAGGGGAAATGAGGCTCGGTAGGTTTTTGAAAAACTCGAAACAGAATACAAAACAATAATTGTCATCCATTACAGGTCATTTCTTAGCGTAAGCGGGAATCCGATCAAAGCAATGGTTTGTGTTGAGCCGTCAGTCATCTTTGCCTGACGGCTTTCCTTGTCACAAGCAATCGTTGGCCTGCGGTAACAGGACTGACGGCGAATCAAGAAGGTCGCAAGTCCAACAACAAGAGCGGCATGATTTACATGGATACACCTTCTGTCTTTTACACACTTATAAAGATATTACCTCTGTAGAAGGTTGGTGTTGACATGAATGCGATCATCGGATATATTGGCCCTCCTATTATTCAAAGATAGAGGTGAACTACATATGAGTACTGTTCAAGTCAAACCCACCCCGGTTCAGGATCAGGTGACGTTCATCAGTTCCTCAATCGGAAAGAAGATCTTACACGCTGTAACCGGCCTTTTCATGACCGTCTTCGTGGTAGGGCATATGGTCGGCAATCTCCAGATCTTCATCGGTCAGGACCAGTTGAACGCATACGCACAGGCGCTAAAAGACCTGCCGGCTCTGACCTGGTCGGTCCGCGTTATAATGCTTGTCTGTCTGGTGATTCACGTCTGGCGCGGCATCCAGCTCTATTTCGAGAACTGGTTCTCGCGGCCGATTCGTTACGTCGTTAACTCCACCGTTCAGGCATCGCTGGCTTCGCGCACGATGATTTTCACGGGCGCCGGGATTTTCCTCTACATAGTCTACCACCTTCTCCACTACACTTTCATCGTTACGAACCCGCAATACGCGAATCTCCATGACTCTCTGGGGCGGCACGACGTTTACTCGATGGTTATACTTGGCTACCAGAATGGGTTGATATCAGCTGTCTATTTCGTGGCGCTCTTATGCCTGTGCTATCATTTGACCCATGCCATTCCTTCGCTCTTCCAGACTCTGGGGCTCAACAATGAGAAAACCAAACCCAAGTTCAAGGTTCTGGGATGGCTCGTGGCTATAGCGATATTCGTCGGGTACTCCGCTATACCGGCTGCAGTCCTGTTGAAAATCATCATGCTACCGGAAGGGGTGTACTGATATGAAGCTTGAGTCGAAGGTCCCAGCCGGTCCACTCGCCGAGAAATGGGACAAACACCGCTTCGAGATGAAGCTGGTCAACCCATCCAACAAGCGCAAATACAGTGCTATCGTAGTGGGTACCGGCCTGGCCGGCGCATCGGCGGCCGCCTCCATGGCCGAACTTGGCTACAATGTCAAGGCTTTCTGTTTCCAGGATAGTGCCCGACGGGCGCACTCCATCGGCGCGCAGGGGGGCATTAACGCAGCCAAGAACTACCAGAACGACGGCGATTCCATCTGGCGCTTGTTCTTCGATACCATCAAGGGGGGTGATTTCCGCTCGCGAGAAGCCAACACATACCGTCTGGCGCAGGTGTCGGTCAATATCATCGACCAGTGCGTAGCGCAGGGGGTGCCGTTTGCGCGTGAATACGGCGGCACGCTGGCTAATCGCTCCTTTGGAGGCGCTCAGGTATCGCGCACTTTCTACGCTCGTGGGCAGACCGGACAGCAGTTGTTGCTGGGTGCTTACTCGGCACTCCAGCGCCAGATCGGCCTAGGGAAAGTGCAAATGTTTCCCCGCACGGAGATGCTTGATCTCGTACTTATTGACGGTCACGCCAAGGGGATTGTTGTACGCGACCTCGTGACAGGCGAAATCAGCTCGCACGCTGCTGATGCCGTCGTGCTGGGCACCGGCGGATATGGGCGCGTGTTCAACCTTTCTACGATGGGTCTGGGATGCAACGTCACTGCTGTCTATCGGGCCTATAAGAGAGGAGCACTCTTTGCCAACCCAAGTTTTACGCAGATACATCCTACATGCATTCCGCACACGGGAGATTATCAGTCCAAGCTTACCCTGATGTCCGAATCGTTGCGCAACGACGGCCGTATCTGGGTGCCCAAGAACAAGAACGACAAGCGCCCACCCGGGGAAATCCCCGAAGAAGAACGCGATTACTATCTGGAACGAAAATATCCCAGTTTCGGCAACCTTGCCCCCCGCGACATTTCATCGCGCTCCGCCAAGGAGGTCTGCGATGAAGGACGCGGAGTCGGCCCTTCCGGATATAGTGTGTACCTGGACTTCGCCGAAGCCATTGAGCGCTTGGGCCAAGAGGTGATTACCGAACGATACGGAAACCTCTTTGAGATGTACCACCTCATCACCGACGAAGACCCCTATAAGGTCCCAATGCGCATATACCCGGCCACTCATTACACTATGGGCGGCCTCTGGGTCGATTATAATCTGATGAGCAATATCCCCGGCCTCCATGTTATCGGCGAGGCCAATTTCTCTGATCACGGCGCCAACCGCCTGGGAGCCTCGGCTTTGATGCAAGGGTTAGCAGACGGTTATTTCATCCTGCCGTATACGATCGGCGATTACTTCGCACGTGTAGGGGCACAGGGTATCTCTACCGACCGCCCTGAGTTTCGCGAGGCTGAAGAAGCTGTCGCATCGCGCGCAAAGAAGCTGCTATCGGTCAACGGTGACCGGACGGTGGATTCGTTCCACAAAGCACTAGGTGAAATCATGTGGGAGAAAGCGGGCATGGCTCGCAACGAAACCGACCTGAAAAAAGCGCTCAAACAGATTACGGCTCTGAGGGAAGAATTCTGGCAGAATGTCAAGCTTGTTGGAAGCAATAACGAAATGAACCAGACTCTGGAGAAAGCGTGCCGCGTGTCTGATTTCCTCGAGTTCGCCGAGATCTTTTGCTATGACGCCCTCAATCGCGAAGAGTCCTGCGGCGCTCACTTCCGCGAGGAGTATCAGACTGAAGATGGAGAAGCCCTGCGCAACGACGAGAAGTTCACATACGTCGCTGCCTGGGAATACAAGGGTGATGACGTCAAACCGGAACTGCATAAGGAGGAGCTCAAGTTTGAGAACGTTGAGCTATCAACAAGGAGCTACAAGTAATGAATCTAACACTGCGCGTTTGGCGTCAGAAGAATACCCAGGCTAAAGGCCGGTTGGAAACCTACCAAGCGAATGATATCAACGAAGATATGTCGTTGCTGGAAATGCTTGATGTGGTAAACGAGGATTTGATCAAGAATGGCATTGAGCCGATTCATTTCGACCATGACTGCCGCGAGGGAATTTGTGGTGCTTGTTCGCTGGTGATAAACGGCATTCCCCACGGCGGGAAGAAGGGCTGCACTACCTGTGAGCTTCGTATGCGCAATTTCAAGAATGGCGATAGCATTACGATTGAGCCTTTCCGCGCCAAAGCCTTTCCGGTCATCAGGGACCTGATGGTCGACCGCTCTGCCTTGTGTCGGATCATGCAGGCGGGGGGATTTGTTTCCGTTAACACAGGAGGCACTCCCGATGCGAATGCCATCCCTATTCATAAGGACGTTGCCGAAACAGCCATGGACGCCGCCGCCTGCATCGGCTGCGGCGCCTGCGTGGCAGCTTGCAAGAATGCCTCGGCTATGCTCTTTGTTTCAGCCAAAGTGGGACACCTTGCTACTCTCCCACAAGGAAAAGTGGAGGCACGAGAGCGGGTCAGAAAAATGGTGGCCCAGATGGATACGGAGGGCTTCGGCAATTGCACTAATTACTATGAATGCGAGGCGGTCTGCCCCAAGGAAATCAGCATCAAGTTCATTGCCAAGCTGAACCGGGAACGTATGAAGGCGGTGGTTGCGAGATAGACGCAGATCTCCTTGTTCGGCACCCGCAGGCGCGGAATCATCGGAGACTCTATCTTCAAAGCCGGCTGGTTATGCCCTTGATAAGGAGCGAAGTGATTACCAGCGGGGTATATTCTCTCCTTCCCACGTTCTGATCAACGGCACACGCCGGGTTGTCCCCATTATCACGTTATACGGCACTGTTAAGAACTGAAAACCTCCACCGAGAGCCCCCAACCGCTTGAAATTCATCACGGCTGCGATCAAGAGACACTGAAACGACATTTTAGCCGGACAACGACAGGTCACGACTGACGCCCGATACTTCCGACGCTCGCAACGACCAGCAACAGATTCCAGCGTCGCATCCTGAATCGAGGCCGAGAGAACGACCGGCCGGGGACGCTTCTCCCCCGCTCCAGCCTGCTCGTGCGCCTTCGGACACACCGGGAGGTTGTGCCGGTGGCAGTCGGCATCAGGGTGAGCACAGGCAGGCGAGCTATATTGTTGACTTTTGAGCGCCAATCTTCTAACTTGCCGCCTGATTATGGGTTCATCTCTCAGCGCCGAAAGAGCCGTGGTCGACATCGGCCGCCGGCTTCACGAACGCGGCATGGTAGCAGGGACAGACGGCAATGTTTCGGTCCGCCTGGATGATGATCGAATTATGGTGACGCCGTCGGGTCTCGCCAAAGGGCGACTTGCCGACAACGACATGGTCATCGTTGACGTCAACGGCAAGCTCCTGCAGGGCAACGGCAGTCCGTCATCGGAAGTGGCTATGCATCTTTGCGTCTACCGGTCAAGGCCGGAAATCAGGGCTTGCGTTCACTCGCACGCGCCGTATGCGACGGCCTTCGCCGTCGCGGGTATTCAACCGGGAGACGATGTTCTGCCGGAGGTGGTCGTTGCCGTGGGCCGGGTTCCGCTGACGGAGTATGCTCCGCCCGGTACCGAGGCGGTGCGTCGATCGATCGAGCCCCACCTTGAATCCTGCAACGCCATGCTGATGCGCAATCATGGCCTGCTGACTATCGGACGATCGCTTGAGGAGGCCTACTGCCGACATGAATTGGTTGAGCATTACCTGAAGATACTGTTCCTGGCACGCCAATTGGGCAACGTCGAGGCCATTCCCTCTGATGATTTCGAACGTCTGGAGAACATCCGGCGAAAACTCGACGAAGTCCGGAACGAGAAAACCTGAAGCGGATATCACATGCCGGTCAAAAAGGTAATTGTGGAGAAAGCCAATCGGCTCTATCAGCTTCCGCCCGAGATCCAATCGTTTGTTCGACCCAGCGGCAGGAGACCGCTGACCAGGAGAACGGGAGTCTGCGACCTGGCCACCTTCCGGTGGCCGGTGGACGGTGACACCGCAAAGCAATCCCAGGTGGCACAATTCCCCCCCGCAAGTAAAGAGAGCCTGAGCCGACTCAAGCAGGAACTGGCGCTGTGGTATGCGGCTGCTCACAGGGTAAAATTGAATCCTGCCCGCGAGGTACACATCGGCGGCTCAATCACCACCCTGGTTTTCAACTTAGCCCTGGCTTTCATCGACAATGGCGACATCGCCTTCGTCCCCGATCTCGGTCTTCCTCTTTACCGCAAAGTCATCACCGCTTGTGGCGGGGAGTCGATCGGGTATTCGTTGCGGAGGCGGGACGACTGGCGGCCGGGCTTTGAGCGAGTCGGCACCCGCCTGGGCAGGGTGGCCAAGATGCTTTTTCTCAATTCCCCCCACAATCCCACCGGGGCTGCACTGACTGAAAAGGAGTTAACTGACCTGGTATGGCTGGCCGGGCGGGAGAATATCATGATCGCCAACGACGCCGCCTATCAGACGGTGTCGGAACACCAGGCTGTCTCCCTGTTGTCAACAACAGGCGGCAAGAAGGTGGGTGTGGAGGTTGGGTCGTTTTCCTATCATTTCGGGTTACCGTCCCTGCCCTTTGGCTTCGTGGTAGGGAACGCCGAGATGATCGCCGGACTTCAACTGGCTTCGCAATTCACACCGGCTTTCATACCGGAAGCCTGGATAGAGATGGCACTGGCGGCTTTACGCCAGTATCCCGGCGAGGGAATCCGCGCAGCCCGTCGACGTATAGGCCAGAGCCGCGCTGAAGCCAACAAAACGATGGAACTCCTGGATCTGGAGAAAGCCGGGCAGGACGCCGTGCCTTTTGTGTGGACCAGGATCGAGCGGCGCAGCCCGGCGACGGGTGAGGCCGGCAGGTTGTATCGGCGCGGACGCATCCTGGTTACACCCGGAACGGCATTCGGGGAGAGCGGCGAAGGATACCTGAGATTCTCACTCACGGCACCGCCGGAATCCTACCGCGATGCCTGCGATCGCGTCAAGCGCGGGGGTCGCATGGTCAGACTGAGGAAGCGCAAATGAAGGATATCATCCGTCTTGTGGGAATGTCGTTCTACGGTTACCACGGTGTGACCGCCGCCGAGCGCGAAACCGGCCGCGTGTTTGAGGTCGATTGCGAGTTGGAAGTGGACCTGGCCGATGCCGGGAAATCGGACCGGCTCACGGACACGGTGGACTATTCCAGGGCCTACACTATCGTCAAGGAGACGGTCGAGGGAAAAGCGTTCTCTCTGCTGGAGGGCCTGGCCGCTGAGATAACCGCCCGGCTCCTGGAGCAGTTGCCGGTATACCGGGTTACCCTGAGGGTGCGCAAACTTAATCCTCCCCTCGCGGGTCAGGTCAGGCACATCGAAGTGGAACTGACCCGGCTGCAGGGTGACACGTCGAAACTGATTGATATATAGCCGGAGAGGAGAATCATGGCAGAGACGGTGGCGATACTTATGGGCTCCAATATGGGAGACCGCGAAAAGAACCTGGCCGGCGCCCTGACCAGGCTGGAGACTGTCGAGGGTCTGGAGATAGTGGCCACATCCGGAGTTTACCTGAGCGAGGCCACGGACCTGGGCGATCAGGCGCCGGCGGTTATGAACCAGGTGGTTATGGCCGATTATCGCTTCTCCCCCGCCGAACTGCTTAACGCTCTTGAGTTGATCGAGAAGAACCTGGGTCGCACCGGAAAAGGGAAGAAACTGCCTCGCACCATCGACCTGGATATTCTGTTGTTCGGCCGCCAGATCGTCGAGACTGAGAGGTTGTCCATACCGCACCGCGAATTGCTGAATCGACCCTTTGCGATGGTGCCCCTCCTTCAGATCGAACCGGATATCAAACACCCCGTAACCGGAACGCCCGTGGCTGAGTCCCTGAGCGAGGAGGACGCCCACGAAGTAATGCTGTACAAGGATCATGTTGCAGGAAACCTCTAAACCCAACTACATCGCCGTCGAGGGTGTTATCGGCGTCGGCAAGACCACTTTCTCCGGCATGTTGGCCGAGCGGCTGAGCGCCGAGTTGCTGAACGAAGAGGTCTTCGAGAACCCCTTCCTGGTGGACTTCTACCGCAACCGCAAGCGTCACGCCTTCCAATGCCAGATATATTTCCTGCTGTCGCGGTTTCAGCAGCAACAACAACTCATGGTACGCGACCTGTTTGCGCAACGTATCGTGGCCGACTACCTGTTCGCCAAGGATGCCATCTTTGCCTCCATCAATCTTTCGGAACGGGAACTGGCGCTGTATGACAGGATCGCCCCGATTCTCTCGCGTGACATCCCCAGGCCCGATCTCGTCATCTACCTGCAGGCCTCCACGCAGGTGCTCATGCAGCGTATCCGCAAACGCAACTTCACCTTTGAAAAGCCGATAGACCCTGACTACGTGGACGTGCTCAATAAGGCCTACGACTACTGTTTCTTCAACTACAGCGAAACGCCTTTGCTCGTCGTAAAGACGGACGATATCGATTTCGTCAACAACCCGGAGCATTTCGACGATCTGATCGAACAGATCGGCAAACCGATAACGGGAAAGAAGTACTACGTGCCGGTCGGCGACCTGGCCCTTCAGTAAACAACCATGACATACCTCAACGACAGAAAAAAGATCACCGTTCAGACCATTATCAGGAAAAAGGCCAAAGGGGAACCGATTGCGGTCCTGACAGCCTACGACTTCTTCATCGCCCGCCTGCTCGACCGGGCCGGAATCGACGTGATTCTCGTGGGGGACTCGGCCAGCAATGTCGTTCATGGCCACGACTCGACACTGCCGATCAGCATGGACGTAATGGTCGCCCACACGGCCGCCGTCGCGCGCGGAACCGAGAAGGCGCTGATCGTGGCCGATATGCCGTTTCTCTCGTTCCAGCCGTCAATCGAGACGGCGGTGCTCAACGCCGGCCGTTTCCTCAAGGAAGGATTGGCTCACGCCGTGAAGATCGAGGGCGGCATTGAAATGGCGGCCACGATCAAGCGGGTTATCGAATGCGGTATCCCGGTCATGGGGCACATCGGACTTACGCCGCAGTCTATCCATCGCTTTGGAGGACCAAAAGTGCAGGGCCGCCGGGAGAAGTCCCGTGCTTACCTGATGGAATCGGCGCTGGCTCTTGAGGAGGTCGGCTGTTTCTCGATGGTCCTGGAGTTGATCGAGACCAAAGCGGCCGGTGAGATCACGTCGGCCCTTAAGACGGCGGCCACGATCGGGATCGGCGCCGGACGAAACTGCGACGGCCAGGTACTGGTTATCAACGACATCCTTGGCTTGCGCGAGGAAGGGTTCAAACCGAAGTTCCTGCGCCAGTATGCCGACCTGCCTCCCGTCATCTCCACGGCGATAGGGGAGTTTATCAGCGATGTTAGAAGTGGCGCCTACCCGGGCGACGATGAATCATATTCCAACAACGACTGACATCACCGCGAAATCACCAACCACAGGAGGATAGTATGCCTTGCCAGTCCAGAAGCCGGGCGGCCCGCGCCGCTATCTTGATCTTTGCTGCGGTGGTTGCATCGGCAGCGACCGCGGCCGACAATGGGAGTTGGAAGAGATCCCTGTCCGTTGATCTGACCACAACGCAGACCTCATACTCCGACTCATGGGTAGGAGGCGAAGCCGGCTCGGTCAACTGGGTCAGCAATCTCAACGGTCATGCCCAAAGGCAGTTTCTGCCGTGGTTCAATCTCAAGACCGCGCTCAAGCTCTCTTTCGGCCAGACGTTGAACCAGGACGCCGAAACGCGAAGCTGGAGCAAGCCGTCCAAGTCCACCGACCTGATCGACTGGGAAAACGTCGTTAGGTTCACGGTGCAGGCGTTTGTTGATCCCTACGCCGCTCTCCGGATAGAGACACAGTTCCTTGACGCTTCCAACCCGGCTAAGAAGCTCTACTTCACGCCCGTCAGGTTGACTGAGTCGGTCGGTATTGCCAGGAAACTCTACGAGAAAGACAAAAGCTTCATCACCAGCCGCCTGGGTCTGGGTCTGCGCCAGACCTTGAAGAAGGCCGTCGACATTGATCTTAAGACGCTTGACTCTACTTTTATTGATGGCGGCTTTGAGTCGGTCACCGACGTTGAACTCATCTTCAGCACGCAGTTGCGCTACACCGGGAAACTGACGCTCTACAAAGCCGTGTATTTCTCGGAGAAGGATGCGGTCAGGGATACGCCGTCCGCGGACTACTGGAAAGCGGTCGACATCAACTGGGAGAATATCATCAGCGCCTCGCTTACCGATCTCGTCACGGTGAATTTCTACAGCCAGTTGCTGTTCGACAAGCAGGTCAGCCAGAAAGGCCGGGTCAAGCAGACATTGGCTATCGGGTTGGTGTACAAGATGATTTAGGAGGGAAATGCGCCTCTGCCGCCGCCTACACCAACAGTCCGTAGATCCGTAGGATGGGTTCCGCTTCGGACCCGCCTTTGTTGGCAGGTTTGAAGACAAACCTGCTCTACTATTGCTGAAACCGAATATGACCACAGGTTTGCCACCGCCAAGTCCCAACACCCGTCAGCGTCCAGATCGGCAGGCCAAATCGAGTACGGATTACTGCCGACGTCATACACGGCAAAGGCGCTGTCGATATACAGCGAGTCACAGGCCTCGCCGGTCGCGTCCATGCTGAGCTGGGAGTTCACAACAGCCAGATAACTGCTGTTATCACCGCCCAGACGCGCTGCGCGCACACATACCGACTCGCACCTTTCGAATCGCTCGACCTACTTTACGCGCCCTCCCTGATTGCGCCCCTCAGGTCGCCAGCTTCTTGGCAATCTTGGCGACGTGCTCACCCTGGAAACGCGCACCTGCCAACTCGTTCTCACTGGGGACGCGACTTCCATCACCACCGGCAATGGTAGAAGCGCCATAGGGGGAACAGCCGCTGATCTCTTCCATTGTCATTTGTCCCTGGAATGTGTATGGCAGGCCGATGATAACCATCCCATGATGAAGCAGCGTGATGTGGAAGCTGAGGATCGTCGATTCCTGACCTCCATGCTGGGTGTTCGTGCTGGTGAAAACGCTCCCCACCTTTCCAACCAGAGCACTGCTCATCCAAAGCTGTCCGGTCGCATCAAGGAACTGCCGCATTTGCCCGCACATGTTCCCAAATCTTGTGGGGGTGCCGAAGATGATCGCATCGGCTTCACTCAGGTGGTCTATTTCGCAGATTGGCACCTGAGCCTGCTGCTTCTGTGCTTCTACAGCGCCCATCTTCTCCAAAACCGCCTCAGGCAGCGTCTCCGGAACGCGCCGCAGTTGAACGTCAATGCCTGCGACCGACCGAACTCCTTCCTCCACCGCCTGTGCCAGTTGGTAGATGTGCCCATACATCGAATAATAAGCTACCACTACCTTCATAATGACCTCTTTTCTTTTGCGGGCCGAATGACGAGGTCACTTGCCCGAAACCGCGAAGCGGTTGAGGGTCAAGTGCACTGAAATGTTATGAATATTTTATCATCGGATACTATTCTTTCATGAGCTTGGACATGACAGAAACTCTGACAATATTTCCAAGTATCAAAACCACGACAAAGACGAGAGCAGCCATCTTGTAGTTGTGACCCAGAACATCCCAAATTGACATGTATTGGGAAATGAAGAAGTTAGCTGCTGTAAGCACTCCCAAAACGATGACAAGAAAAGAGAAACCACCATAGACCATAGGATTGACTCTTGGCACCGCAATATTGCGGTGCATACTAACGAGCCATGGAAGCGAGAATACCCATAGGCCTGTCGAATAGACAACTTGGAAGTAGGCCAGCACTGAGATGATTATCCCTGCGACTGACCCGAACATCCATATAAAAGCAACTAAATACAGAATAGCGAACAAATTCGCGAATAAGATAAAGCCAATTGAGTAAGGAAGCATTCCTTGCTCCCAAAAAGAACTCAAGTACCGATGAATGGTCAGCCCGATCAGAATCAGAACAATGATAGTGATGTTCATCATATCCTGTTCTTTTCTCTACTCATAACATCGTTTATACAGATCCGCATAACACCCAAATGCTGTACCGATTGCGGGATAAGACGCCTGTGAACAAGGTATCGTTTCGAGCATAAGCAACGAAGTCCCAGGCTGTTGCAACGAGATGCTGTCTTTATGGGGTGTCTTATATGAATAAGCATAATCCCTCCGTGAAAACCAGACAACCTCAAAGCCCGTCAAAGGGCCTGCGAAGCCAATCGTGTCATCCAGCACATAACGGATATTGTTACATAATAGGGGATAATCTTGCAAGCGATTTTCTCGGCCCGATGCACGCCCGTCTCGATGCATCATCAACTTGCTCCGGCGTGCCGGTCGCCGGAGCGTATTCAGCCTGACGACATTGTGGATTCCGGCGTCGGTTGACGAGGTTCGGCCGTCCTGGGGAGCGCTTCGTCGCAGGGAATGCCGTTTCTCTTTATGATCCGTGCCGGCGTGCCCGCTACGGAGCAGTTGGAAGGAATATCACGCATCACCACAAAAGCGTTGGCGCCGATTTTCACGTTGTCTCCAGCGGTAATCGGGCCCAGGAGAATGGCGCCCGTCCCTACGAAGACATTGTTTCCCAGGGTCGGGTGCCGTTTGCCCTGATGCTTGCCCGTGCCGCCCAGGGTAACGTTGTGAAAGAGAACGCAGTTGTCGCCGATTTCGGTTGTCTCCCCGATCACGACGCCGGCGCCGTGGTCGACAAAAAAACCCCCACCGATGGTGGCGCCGGGATGAATCTCAAGACCGGTGACAAAACGGCTGATCTGAGACAAGAGCCGGGGCAGGAAAGGAATCCCAAGCACCCAGAGCCAGTGAATGAAGCGGTGGAACGCTATTGCCTGGAAACCGGGATATATCAAGAACTCGATGTTCTTTGCCGCCGGATCGTTGCGGTAGATCGCCTTGATATCTCTGATGATACTCCACATAGGTACTCTCATCGGCGCAAATCGGATCGATATTAGCCGCTGGGAGCCGTTAGGGCTGTCGACAAATACCGCTCGCCGCTGTCGGCTACGATCGTCACCACCATCTTGCCCAATCCCAACTCTGCCGCCACCTGCAGAGCAGCCCAGACATTGGCGCCTGAGGAAATCCCGGCCAGGATTCCTTCCTCGGCGGCCAGTCGCCTGGCCGTATCAATGGCCTCCTCGTTTTTGACACGGATTACTTCGTCAACAACGGCCGGATGATAGTTATCCGGCTGAAACCCGGCCCCGATTCCCTGAATTGGATGCGGCCCCGGTTCACCGCCTGACAGCACCGGCGAAGCGTCCGGCTCAACCGCATAGACCCGGCATCCGTACTTGTCTCTGAGCGCCCGGCCCGCGCCGCTCACGGTGCCGCCGGTTCCGACTCCGCACACAAAGGCGTCCAGGTGGAGATCACCCAGGTCGTTGATGATCTCGACGGCGGTGACCCTCTCATGCACGCCCGGATTGGCCGGGTTGCTGAACTGGAATGGCTGGAAACAGCCGTCTTTCTCAGCCAACTCCGACGCCCTGGCAATAGCACCCTTCATACCCTCCGGGCCGGGAGTCAGGACAACCTCGGCTCCGTACATCCTGAGAATGGCGCGCCGTTCGATACTCATCGTCTCCGGCATGGTTATGATGCAGCGGTATCCCCCGGCCGCGGCCGCCATTGCCAGACCGATACCGGTATTCCCGGAGGAAGGCTCCACAATGGTCATCCCGGGGCGGAGCTTTCCCTCCCTTTCGGCAGTTTCGATCATGGCCACGCCGATTCGATCCTTGACCGAGCCACCGGGATTGAAACTCTCGATCTTGGCATACACCGAGGCGGCTCCGTCTGCGATCAGACGATTTATCCTGATCAACGGTGTTCGGCCGATAGCTTCCAGGATATTCTCGAATCTCACGCTGTCATCCTCAATAACATCGCAGTTAATCTGCTTGAACCACTCTGTCAATCATAATGTTCCCTTCCAAGAGACATGCATGGGACTTCGGTGGTTGTACCTCGTTATCATGTTTTGTCGGAATTCCGCGAGGTCATCTTAGGAATCGCGTCGGCCCGGCCCGCAGCCCTGCACGGCCAATAACGCAGTTCATTGACTCGCCGCCAACAGCTCCGCTGGCCCGACTGTGCCTATAGTTGTGGCGCATCGTATCTGGTGCCATGCTAATATGTTACGGCAGTATTGGGAAGTTATACTTTAGCGGTGGGAGCATAGCGCCTCTTACCTGGCGAGGGCGATACCATCGCCGGCAAAGTATTTCCTTCGGAAGAACAAGGCCACATTCACCAGTCCGATCAGAACCGGTACTTCTACTAACGGACCAATCACGGCGGCAAACGCGACGCCCGAGTTAATGCCGAATACGGCGATAGCGACGGCAATAGCCAGTTCGAAGTTGTTTGAGGCAGCCGTAAAACTGAGTGTCGCGGCTTTACGGTAATCAGCCTTGGCTTTCCTGCTCATATAGAAACTGATCAGGAACATGACCACGAAGTAGATGAGCAGGGGAATTGCGATGCGAACGACGGCCAGCGGGATTTTGACTATGAGTTCACCTTTCAACGAGAACATCACGAATATGGTAAACAGCAACGCTATGAGCGTAACGGGACTGATCCGGGGAACAAACTCACTGTGATACCACTCTTTCCCTTTTGCCTTAACAAGCACCAGGCGCGTCAACATGCCCGCGACAAAGGGAATCCCCAAATAGATGAACACACTCTCGGCAATCTGGCCGATCGTCACATCAACGACAGCGCCCTCAAGGCCGAGCAACGGCGGCAATTTGGTAACGAAAACCCATGCAAAGACGGAGTAGAACACCACTTGAAAGACGGAGTTGAAGGCGACCAGCCCGGCGGCATATTCGGGATCGCCGTCGGCAAGGTCGTTCCATACGATCACCATCGCAATGCAGCGCGCCAGCCCGATCATGATCAGGCCGACCATGTACTCGGGATAGTCGTGTAGGAACACGACCGCCAACGCAAACATCAGTATCGGGCCGATCAGCCAGTTTTGAACGAGACTGAGGATCAGGATTCGGTAATTGCGAAAGACCCTTCCCATCTCCTCATAGCGCACTTTTGCCAGGGGGGGATACATCATCAGTATGAGTCCGATTGCGATGGGCATATTGGTGGTGCCGACACTGAATTTGTCCCAGAATCCGGCAATAGACGGAGAGAGATATCCTGCCGCCACACCAACCGCCATGGCGGCAAATATCCAGACCGTCAGGTACCTGTCCAGGAATCCCAGTCGTTTGGCCACTGCCTGTTCAGCGCTCATGCGTTCTCCTGTTGCTCCGCAGCCCGCCGGTTTGCCGGCATCTTGTCATCACCCGAAATGATCAGAATGCGACTCCCTCGAGATCGAATCACCAGATTTGAATCCCGACCAAATAGGTCAGCACATAGTAAGCGCCGGCAAGTATGAATATCCCCCCCGTAATCCGGCGCGCCCATTTTTCAAACTGTGTCAGACGGTTGAAGAGGGCACCCACAAAACGCGCTCCCGAAGCGATGAGAGCAGCAAAAACCACCACCGGCAACGCCGTCCCGATACCATAGACGGTCGGCATCAGCACTCCCGACTCGTACTCGACAGCCAGAGGAATGAGGCTGCCGAAATACAGCGCCGCCGAGACCGGACAAAACGACAGCGCAAACAGCAGTCCCAGAACACCGGCTCCCCACAGACCGCGTTCTCCCACCCGTCGTTGCAGCCCCTGGCTGATACTCAAGCCGGGCAGACGGAACTGAAACAGACCAAGCAGGAACATCCCGACGACTATGAGCACCGGCCCCAGCGCCTTATTCATATACTGCTGAAGGAACATGGCGACTTCCGGTATGGAGAGAATGCTGGTCACAGTCAACATGCCCAGCCCGACGTACGTGAGGGTTCGGCCAATCGTGTATACGATGCCCGAGGCCAGGACCAATGACGGCCGATCAACCCGCTTACCAATAAAGGAGACAGCGGCAACATTCGTGGCCAACGGGCAGGGGCTGATCGACGTCAGAATCCCCAACCAGCAGGAGGAGCCAATGGCGAGCAGGAATGAATCCATATTTACTCTTTGCTCTTCTGATTCATGAAGGTGCGAATTTCCTCTTGAACGTAGGTGATGAATCGGTCCTTGTCTCCGACCAGTTGCCAGATCTTGTCGAGATTTTTCCAGGCGTCTTCCCTGCCGTTTCTTACCTGAGACAGAATCACAGCCTTGGTATACAGCTTATAGTCTCCGATGAAGTGCTTGTCGTCTTTCTCATCAAAGTTGACCACCTGCCATACTAAGGCGCTGTCCTTCAACTCCTTCTCGAAACCTGCCTCTACCGCCTCCAGGGAATAGGCCTCAAGCTTACGACAGGTCACACAACGGCGATCGCCGTGGAAATAGTAGACTACAAACCTGTCGTCCCTGTCGGTTTCATCCGCTTTCTGCGATGTGTCAACAGCCGCACTATCTACGACTGTCTCCGTCGGGTCGTCTTGTGCCAAAAGAGAAGCTGTCGACCCAGGTACCATCACCGCCATTACCGATATGACAATCATCCTTCGCCTCAGACACCGCGCAAGTGCGTACATTGCTTTCATGACAGTATCTTTCTGAGATCATCAAGCGACGGGACTTTGCCGCTCACCTTCACCTGTCCGTCGACAACCAGAGCGGGAGTGATCATCACGCCGTACGATGTAATCTGCCGGATGTCGGTCACCTTTTCCACGCGGCAGTTCAGCCCGAGTTCCCGGGCGACCGATTGTGTCCGTTTCATCAGTTCCTGGCACCTGGGACAACCGGGTCCCAGGACTTTTACGTCCAACATATTGCTTCCTCCTAAAAGAGCCAACCGTATGTCATTCCGCTTACTGTCGCCATCACCACTACCAGGGCAACAAAGACGGCAGTCTTCTTGGTTCCCATTACCGACCGAATCACCAGCATATTGGGCAGAGATAACGCCGGACCGGCCAGCAGCAACGCCAGCGCCGGGCCTTTGCCCATGCCGTTTCCGATAAGCCCTTCCAGAATGGGTATCTCCGTGAGGGTAGCGAAATACATGAAAGCCCCGGCTACCGAGGCAAACAGGTTCGCGCTGAGGGAATTGCCGCCCACGGAACCAGCGATCCAACTCGACGGGATCAATCCTTCATTTCCCGGACGTCCCAAAAGCAGACCGGCGACAAGAACGCCCACAAACAACAAAGGCAGTATCTGCCTGGCGAATCCCCACGATTGTGTGAACCAGTCTCCCGCCTCACCGTCGCTGGTGCTTGCAGACCAGGAAAGCCCAAACAGGGCTGCGGTAAAGGGGATCAGCGGCTCGTCGGGGAAGACGAGCGCCAGTATCGCCGTGACGATCCCGCCGGCAAGGACCTTCCACCATTTCAGACCGAACCACAGTACTAACATGACCCCCAGAAGGATCGCCGCCGCGCCGGTGATGATCCACTTGAGAGAGTAGAAGACGTACCAGAGGCCGACCGCGTCGTCCGGTCTGCCCCAGTTGGCGAAGACCAATATCGCCACCATCGAAGCGAAATAGACGACATTCTGCCACAGGGGTCGCGACACCTGCTGCTCAGGCAACGCCATCCGGGCCTCAGCTCTCTCGACCTCACCTTTGTGAAAGATGAAGTGCATGAGAAGACCGATCAGAACACTGAACAGAATAGCTCCCACCGCTCGGGCAATGCCCAGCTCGATTCCTAACACCCGGGCCGTGAGAACGATAGCCAGAACATTGATGGCGGGACCCGAATAGAGAAATGCAGTTGCCGGCCCCAGTCCTGCACCCATTCGGTGAATTCCGGCAAACAAGGGGAGAACCGTGCACGAGCAGACAGCCAGAATAGTACCGGATACGGATGCCACAGCGTAGGCCTGAACCTTCCTGGCCCGGGCGCCGAGGTATTTTATAACCGATGCCTGGCTGAGAAAAACGGCGATCCCCCCGGCGATGAAGAATGCCGGCAGCAGGCATGTAATCACATGCTCCCGCGCGTACCACCGGGCCAGACGCAGCGCCCCGATCAGGGCATTATCGGACCCGAACTCCTCCACCGGCAGATAGAAACAGGTCAAAAACACTCCGCCCACAGCTACCAGCGACCGGCTGTCTTTTTTCCAGTCCATCAACAGGCTTCGCCCCCGCGGCAACTCCCGCTGTCCGGCCAGGTGGCTACTGCAGGATCCATGTCAGGCGACATCGTCACTTCTTCACCAACGACAACTGGGTTATCGCTGTCGATTTGATAACCGTCTCCACGCACCCGAAGAAGTTCAGGATACAGGGCATGCACAGCCTGTAGTAGACCTGGACGCCTTTCTTCCTGTCCCAAACGATGCCGGCAGATTTGAGAATCCCCAGATGTCTTGATACGGTTGACATATCGGCTCCGATCAAGTCGGTAAGCTCGGCCACGCACATGCTTTTCTTAGCCAGCGTATCGACGATGAACAGGCGAGTCGGGTGAGCCATAGCCTTTACAATCGTTGCCCGGGCTTCATACCGGTCTCTGGTTTTCGCGTTCAAAACGGCCTCCGGTCTATTTGGTTATTTGGCAATATAGCCAAGAATATCTCAAAGTCAAGCACAAATCCGTTGATTTCGTGCTATTTCGTCGCAGGCCACATGGGCCATTCGCTAGTGTAGTGTTACAGAACTAACTTAACAAAACATGAGGCCCTAACTGATTGACTGCCACAACCATAACTTTTCGTGAATAGTAATAGTATTTAAGGAACACTACACTAGCGGTGGGATCGGTTCGTCACCGAGTGCCACCCTTGGACTCCCCCAGGGCCAGGTGGCCCACCATTCATGGTGGGGACAAAGAAGGTACAGACCCACGACATAGGTAACAGTTATGCTACGGCACAAGCTAAGGAGGTGTAGCCGTGCCGTGGAAGGAGACCTGTGTTATGGACGAGCGCTTACGTTTTTTGGGTGAGTATTTGAAG
>Ga0114922_10000556_pt1 | contig 35794 bp, 30 predicted proteins | sample AartaG_FD_100975 | JGI IMG/M metagenome (GOLD analysis project Ga0114922, IMG submission 100975) | Deep subsurface microbial communities from Aarhus Bay to uncover new lineages of life (NeLLi) - Aarhus_00045 metaG | ecosystem: Environmental > Aquatic > Marine > Oceanic > Sediment | place... | reverse complement strand
GTTCGCGGGCTGGTGCGTGCCGAAAGGCTTCAGGCTGAGCTGATTTTGGAGGAGGAGCTGGGCGGCGACTAGAGCATTTTCTGCTTCACCGGAGGGGGCGCCGTGGTTCACTTGGTGATGGCGAAGCAACTCAGGGGTGGTGGTTTGTTAGGGATGTTGACCTGGTGACTGGATTTTCAACTGCGCCGGCCAATTTTCCTGCTCATTGTTCAACGCAGCCAGAGCGAGGAATCCGAGCGCTGACACCGTCAACAGAATCGCAGCCGCGAGTTCGTATCGGTAACGGTTCAACTGGGTACGGGTCCGAGTTCGGGGCATGCAATGGTTCCGGATTATGGATCAGGTGAACCCCAAGATTCGTCCAAAATCGATAAGAGTCGCCAGACCACGCAATGACGCGCGACAGACTGGCGCAAATGTATCCACAGTCATCATTACGGCGCCGTCGAGGCTATCTCGTTCGCGCACCGTACGGGCTCACAGGATTTGCGATGTTCGCTGCTGCGAAAAACGCAGTGACGGCCGCTTTACCGGCAGCGCTCGCTGAGCGGAATAGCTTCGAGTTCTTCGTATGCCAAGTGGTGGCGCTCAAACGCCAGCCTGTTCCGTTTCGCGGCGGCGAGGCGCGGAGAATAGACGGCGCAATACGAAAAGCAGCATGAGCAGTGCGAAAGCCAGAGCGGCGAGGGAGATCGGGTGCTTGTCGATGAGGAGGATAGGGCTGACTCGGCCATCGATGACCATTTGGAAGTCCTTCACTGCGGTGGCCGGATGGAAGCCATTGTCACCGCGCAACATCATCTCCACGGCGGCGGACTGGTCGGAGCTGGCTAGGACGGCTTGGCGCACCCGCGCTCTCGCTAGTAACTTCAGTTTGCCTGGTGACTTGGCCACCGTTTTCAGAACCTGTTCGCGGGGGGCTTGTTGCAGCCCGGTCAAATAGGCGGAGAGCTGCTCGAGTTCGTCCCTTGTCAGGCTGCGGGCCAGGTTTTTTAGAGAAGCCGGCTCCAAATCGAAGAGGATTTCCCGAGCATCGGTCGGCAGGGCGGCGACGCGAAGAATGGCAACGCGATCGTCGAGTTGCAGAAGTTCGTTCAGGGTGCGCGGAGTGAAACGTTCGGGGCCAGTTTCCTTATAAATGCCATGCTCCAGGACGGCAGCGGTGTTGTCTCCTGCGACCGCGTACCAATTGAGACCGGTTTCCAAGGAGCGGGTGGCGCGCGCGATCTGCATGGCGGCATCGGGCAGCCGGTTGACGGCTTCGTCGAGCGTCCCGTCATCCAATCGCTTGACGACGCCGGCCTGGCCTTCCTTTGCCAGGATGAGCGCGACCACCTCGTCCAGACGGCCCAAGTGGTTTGCTGCTATGGTGTCAAGAAAGCTGCGAAACTCGGTGTTGGTGTCGGCCAGCTGCAAAGCTTTGAGGTGGGCTCGACGGAATTCGTGCCAGACTTTGACAACGCGGTCGGCTGAGCTTTGGCCGATCTCCTTGACGTGCGATTTAATCTGATCGGCAATGGTTTCGGCGAGGACCTCACGGACTTTTTCCTTGGTCTCCTCGGACTTCATCTCGGTTTCGATGATCGGCATCACGCCGTGGCGAAAATCCCAAATGTCCTTGGCGATCAGCACGAGGCCGACGCCGCCGGCAACAACTGAAACCAACCTAGCTAGGACGCTGCCGACAATGCGCTGCCCAACACTGCGTGCGAGGTTGGCGAGTTGTCTGCGTACGACCAAGATTGCAACGCCGGTAGCGCCACCGCTTGTCTGGCGCAAGATGCTGCCGGGCGTGACCGTGGCGCCCCCTTCTTCGGATGAGACGGCGAAGTCTTTGCGGGCGTCTTCTCGGACCAGACTGGAGACCGTCGTGCCGTAGCGCGGACCTAGATAGGCCTGGAGGCATTGCAGGGCGGGTCGCGCGGCGTCCTGGGCAGCATACTCGATGCGCTTGCCTACTTCTTCCCCGACCCCGCTTGCGAGTGCAGAAATCGCTTTAGTGACAACTTCGGATCGGTAGACGCGCTCGGCGACCTCAGTGGCAAGTTTCTGCGCCTCCACACGGTACGCCAGCGACTTGAGAAGGCTGCCCCAGCTGGTCTCTTCGCGGACGTCCTTGGTGGCGATATCAACACGCGCATCGATGATGTTGCCAACGTCGCCCTTGCGCCATTCATCATCAACCAGGGCTTTGTAATCGACCGTCTGCAGGCTCTTTTCCAGGGAGTATGTGGTGATCTGCGCGATGGCCTTGCGGAAGCTTTCCTCGTCTAGGGATTTGCATGCTTCGATGTCGGCGCGGGTTACGTTTTGGGCGGCGGCATTGAGGACCGGTGTGACCATCATGGAGACAGCAACAAGGCTGGAGACGACAGATCTGAAAATACGTGCCAACTTTTCGTGTCTCCCTTTGCAGCGCCACGGCATTCTTGGCTTCCAGAGTATTCCTAGCGGGTCAATTGGCTTAGCGGATCAGATGGCAATCGTAATAGGTGTTGCGCGTTCAGATCAGGACAAGGTGGCTCCAGGGAAAAAATGCCGTTATTGACGTTATGCGGTCTCATCGTGTCAGGAATACCGCTGGGTATGAACTCGGCGAGGCAAGTGTTTTATGCATGCACATTCTTGGCGGCGTGCTTCGGGCAGCGTGTTTTGGGCCGCGCGTTTAAATGCTGAGGCTGGCTGGCCGCACAGCTCGGACATATTGGCAACGGGTTAGGGCTATACGGGGGCGGGGTTCGTGAACGCGGTCGTTCTCAGCGTCATCACCTACATCATCCTTCAGTTTGTAATTGGCGTGTAGGTCTCCCGGCGGATCGGTCCCGTTATCGGTGCCTTCACTGTGTTTGCCACGTGGTTTGGTGCTGAAGCGATTATCGGCGCTGCTGGTGAGGTTTACAGGGAGGGGATCGCTGGAGCTACTCTCGACCCGTTCGGTTATGCCGTGGCGCTGATCATTTCAGGGCTTGTTCTGGCGGCGCCGTTGTGGCGGTGCGGCTATGTCACCTTCGGCGACTTCTTCCGTGAGCGCCATTCGCCCGGTGTCGAAAAGCTAGCGGTGTTCCTCATGCTTCCCGGTACCGTCATGTGGGCGGCGGCACAGATCCGCGCGTTCGGCCAGGTTATGGGGGCTGAGAGCGATGTCCCGGTCGTGACCATGATCGTCATTGGAGCGGTGGTGGTGATCGCCTACACGACGATCAGCGGCTTAATGGCTGATGCGATCACGGATTTCATACAGGGCGTGGCCATCATTGCCGGATTGATCATCATCGGCTTTTTGGTGGCGAGCAGACTTGGTGGGATCGAAGCTGCCCTGGAGCAGGTGCCGGCAGAACGGCTGAGCTGTGGTGATGCGGGTGGCAACCCGTTGGCCCGTGCTGAAATATGGGCCATCCCGATTTTTGGCACGATGGTTTCGATCGAATTGATCTCGCGGATGCTCGCGACTAGATCGGCACAGGTTGCCCGTGACGCGTGCGTCCAGTGAGGTGGGCTCTATCTTTTGGTCGGGCTGATCCCGGTGTTTCTCGGATTGGTTGGACCGATCATCGATCCCAACGTGGAGAATGGCGAGCAGATCGTGCCGCGGCTTGTGGAACTGCATTTGCCGGCCGTGCTGTACGTCATCTTCGCCGGCGCCGTCGTGTCTGCCGTTCTTTCGACGGTGGATTTCGCATCGCTGGCAAGCGGATCGATCCTCTCTCTCAATGTGATTCAGCCCGTTGGCGGGACCTTGGTGCGGGAATACCCGCTTTTGACCACCAGATTTGCGGTTGCAGGGCTGGGTTTGGTGGCGCTCGTCATCGCTTTGCGGCCAGGAACCATTCACGATTTGATCATGACGGCAGCGTCGTTTGGTAGAGTCGGTTTGGTGGTGGTGACGTTGTTTGGGCTGTCCACTCGGATCGGCGGAGCCGCTAGTGCGGCCGTCGCCCTGCTTCTTGGGGGCAGCGGTGTGGTCTGGCGCATTGTTCTTCGCGGTTACCGATACACCTTACATCTGCGGCGTAGCCTCGGCAGTTCTAGGTTATCTCGCGGTGGCCATAAGTGGTCGGCAAATTATTGTTTTTTAACGTTTATTCGACATTTCGACCGTCCCGGTGGCGGGTCTGTCTCGGGGAAGGCAGATCGGTAAGAAATCTGCGTTTACATCTCTCAGGGACGGTGGCGAAGGCTCGCTAAGCTCGAACTGCCGATCTTGCTGCAGGTGGCGTCAAATTGTGCGGTGCATTGTTCAAATTTATTTGAGCCGAACCAGTTACGCCACTGCAACAATGATCAAATCTTGTGGGTGTGGGGTTGCGTGAGACGCTGATTTCTGGGCTTTTTGTGCGCTGCACAATCGCGGTTTTCGAGATTGCGGCGCGATGCCTCATCGCAAATTGGGCCCCGACCGCGATTTAAACAGCGCCGTCCCAATCGCTGGGAAGCGTTGTTTTTCAATGGCATCCCACAGATCGCCGTCAGCGGGAACGACGGCGCAAGCGGGCGATCCACCAGCCATACGGCTGGAGGGGCAGCTCATCGACTTGAGATTAACCACGCCAACGCAGTCAGTTACGGCTTCGGGTTTGCACATGCTGTTATCATGAAATATTGATGTAGCGGCGGTTGTTAGTGAGTTCAGAAGGTTCATGACGAAGGCAACGAACAAAAATAAGCTCGGCACGCTCAGTGGTTTGTCGTACGAGGGCGGTCGTGTCGGGGTCCTGCTGATCCACAGTCTCGGGGGTACGCCGCTGGAGTTGAAGTACGTCGCGCAGGGGTTTGCGCGTGAGGGGTACACTGTCGAGTGCCCAATGCTTCCCGGCATGACGAACGGTACCGATGTTCTGTCGTTGTCGCGTTGGCAGGATTGGTATTCGGAGGTGGAGCGCGTCTTCGACGAGCTCTACGAGAAATGCGATACCGTTTTCATTGGGGGGCTTTCAGCCGGATCCGTTCTGGCGCTGAAGCTTGCAAAAGAACGTCCAGTCCAGGTCGCGGGTATTTTGGCCTTCGCTCCGACGCTATGGCCGAACGGATGGGCCGTTCCGTGGACATTCAACCTTTATCGGCTCGTTAATGCGCGCTGGTTTGCACGGCTATTCAAGTTCAGTCAGCGCGCGCCATACGGCATCAAGGATGAGCGGATACGCAAGTTCATGGTCGACGCCTTCAAGTCGGAGGACCGTTCGCTCGAGGAAGTGTATGCTCGGCCAGGCGTGATGGTGCTGGAGTTCCGCCGCCTCGTGGCACAGGTGCTAAAGGACCTTTCGAGCGTGACCACGCCTACGATGATCGCGCATCCTCGACAAGACGACCAAAGCAGCCTGAAAAACGCTTTAGCGCTGCAGTACAAGCTTGCTGGACCGGTTGAAGCCATCGTTCTTGACGACTGCTATCATGTCATCACGCTCGATCGTCAGCGGGATCTGGTCCTCGAACGCGCGGTGGACTTCACCTCGCGTCAGCTGATGCGCATCGAAAGCGAGCGCAAAGCGGCAGCTTCAAAACGCCCTACAGCCGACATCGTTGAGATCTCCGGCTGAGCAGGGGCTCCTCGGGCTGTAATAGCGAATGAGAAAAAGGCCGGGAGAATTGGTGTTGTCAATTTTCCCGGCCAGCCGTGCTGATATGTTTTCTTCAGACTATTGCGAGGCCCGGGCGGCGTGCGAACATCGCGGCAAATCACCGGGGGCACGTTTCCAGTAGAGCGTCTTGCCAAAGAGTTTTACGCCGGCATAGCCGTAAACCGCCAGTTTATCCATGCTGGCGAGGCTGATCTCAACGCTGTAGCTTTTGCCGACTTTTGGATCGTAGACCCAACCCTGTCCCCATTTTCCGTCGGATTGCGGGGCGAGATTTCCCAAAACCTGAATGCCGCAAATCAGACGATTGCGCATATCGGGTTGGGGATTGTATTTATCCCGAAGCGGCTTTCCATTTGAGCCAACCGGGTCTTGCAGCCAAACAATATGGCCGCAAAGCTTGTTGCCGCAGGGAGCGATTTTGACGGCTCCCCTGCCAGTGTCATCGTACCAAAGGCCGCTCTCGGGCGGCGCTGCGGATGCGGCTGTTATCAAGGGAACGCAGTAGAGAGCTGCCGCGAAGGCTGAAAGTCGAGTGGCCCACCTTGAACGGGACTGTGATATCGTTCGCATGCTGGTGCTTTTCTCAAATTAAAGGTTTGGAGGTTTGTCTCCGACAGAACCATCAAATCGGCATAAATTCGGTATCCAGTCGCGGCGCATTGATCAAGGATCACGTCACTGAAAGATGACTTCATAATGACGCAGCCTTTAATTTCTGTCGGAAAAACATTGTGTTGGCTTATTCTTAACCCTACGTCTTGATGGTTGTGATACAACGCCTCATGTACGGGCACTTTTGGCTATGCAGTATGGCCGACTTGCGTGGTTTCCAGTTCACTCTCCTAACTTCTCGGAAATCAGTAAGATGATAAAAAGCCGCGCATATATTCCGCGGTTTTTCATGTTGAAGTTGTAACCAGGTCCGCTGATGATCTTTACGCTTGCCCTTCGTAACCTGTTTCACGACCGCGTTCGGTTGATGGTTACATTGATTGGGATCTTATTCTCGATAGTTTTGGTGGCCGTGCAGCTTGGTCTTTATCTTGGTGCGAGCCGGATGATTACGGCGAATATCGACCACGCCAATGCTGATCTCTGGATCATGCCGTTTGGGGCCAAGAGCTTCGAAGACGGCGGCATGCTCATGAGTGCGCGCGAACGTCATCAAGCGCTGGCAACACCAGGCGTGGCGCAGGTGACGCCGATCATCGTTCGTTTCAACGAATGGCGTAAGCCGGCGGGTGGCTCGACGCGTGTCGTTATCGTCGGTGCAGACGCCGAAGCAGGCGCCGTACAACCGCTGTCGCTAGAAACCGGCACTTGGGAAGATATCAAGGCGCCTGATGCTATCGCTGTCGACCGCACTTACCTGCAAGAACTCGGGATCGAGGGACTTGGAAGCAGTGCGCAGATCGGTCCAGGCCGGGTGAAGGTGCGGGCGCTTACCGACGGGGTGCGATCGTTCACTCAGTCGCCCTACGTCTACATGCCTTTGTCGCGGGCTCGCTATCTGACCGGAGCGGCAGGAACCGACCTTGCAACGTTTCAAGTCGTAAAAGTCTTTCCCGGTGTCGACGTCGAGCAAGTGCGCTCGGAACTGGCTGGTCGGTTGGAGGGCGCCGAAGTCCTCACCACCGACGAATTCCGTGATCGCAGCTTAACTCAATGGTTGTTCCGAACCGGTGCCGGCGTCGCATTGATCGGCGGGGCGTTGCTCGGCATCCTGGTGGGCACCGTGATCGTGGCGCAAACGCTTTACTCGAGCACCAAGGACCATATTAACGAATTTGCGACACTGCGCGCTCTTGGCTCGTCGTCAGGATATATTCATCAAGTGATCTTGACCCAGGCGGGGCTAAGTGCCGTCATCGGTTATATTCTTGGCATGATGCTGGCGTTGCTTGTTGTGCTGGCCAGCCAGTCTACGCCGCTGCCGATTATTATGACTCCGCAGTTAGCGGTAGCGCTCTTCTCGGTGACTTTGTTCATGTGCGCAATCTCGGCCATCTCAGCTATCGTTAAAGTGACCAAGATCGATCCAGCGACGGTGTTTAGCCGATGACAAAGGAAACGGTTCTCGCCGCAAAGCAGATCGTAAAGGAGCTCGGTTCTGGCGCCAGCAAGGTGATGGCGCTTCGGGGCGTCGACCTTGAGTTGGTGCGCGGAGAATTGACGCTGTTGATGGGACCATCGGGCAGCGGCAAGACGACATTCCTGTCGATCCTCGGCTGCATCATGGCGCCGACGTCCGGAGAACTTTGTGTGGCGGGAACGTCGACGGAGGGGCTTGATCCGGAGGAGTTGGCGGGTCTGCGACGCGATCACATTGGATTCATCTTCCAGTCCTACAACTTGTTTCCGACGCTGTCGGCACTTGAAAATGTGCGCATCTCGCTCGATGTGCGGGGCCAGAAGGGTTACAAGGCTGCGCGCCGGAGTGAAGACGTGTTGCGCGAAGTCGGGCTCGGTCACAGGCTCAAGAGCTATCCCAGCAATCTTTCCGGTGGAGAGCAGCAGCGTGTCGCCGTGGCGCGGGCGATCGTATCATCGCCATCAATCGTTCTGGCGGATGAGCCGACAGCGGCGCTCGACGGAGAAAACGGCAACGCCGTTATGGAACTACTGGCGCGGATCGCTCACGAACAGGGCCGGAGCGTACTAGCCGTGACGCACGACCCGAGAACTTTGCCCTACGCCGATCGTGTTGTACGCATCGAAGACGGGCTTATCGTTGGCGAGGAACGCAGGCCGGAAGGTCTCGACGCGCCGGAAATCACCGATCTCAATAAGAGGCGTAAAGCGCATGCCTAAGATCGAGTCCAATATCTCAACTTTTCTCATTGCGGTGGCGATCGCGGCGGGTTTGCTTTTCAGCTCGCTTGAACCTCCCCGTCCGCACGTTTCTGGAGAGTACGCATTGCTGGTCGGCACTCCTGCTGAAGCGCAGGCGCCAGCCAAACCGCGGCCACTCTGGGCGGCGTCGGCAACCGGACGTGTCGAGCCATCGACGGGCGTCGTCCGCATCTCGGCGCAGACGGGAGGCCGGATCGACGGTGTGCCCATCGGAACCGGCGACAAGGTCGGTCGCGGCGATGTTCTCGTCAAGTTAGACGACGCAGCTGCGCGGCAGCGGGTGATTGCTGCGAAAGCTGAGGAAGAAGTCAGGAAACTCGAGCGCGATGAAGAAGTGCTTGCGGGACTGGCGCTCGATCGGCGTCACGCCGAGGATGAAGTCGAGACAGCGCGGCAAGAGCTCTTCAAAGCTTGGTGGGCGTTTGACGAGACGCTTGACTTGAAGCGCAGCGGTGATGCGCGCGAAAGCGACGTCGCGGCGGCTCGTGAAGCCATTGGCCGGGCACAGAAGAGATTGAGCGATGGGCAGACTGCATTCGACAAGCTCAACGCGAATTCGGACATGCCGCTGCCTGGTCGAATGGACACATCCTTGACTATTGCCCGCGCCGACCTGGCTCTGGCTGAAGAAGCGTTGGAGAAGACACGGATACGTGCCCATTTGATGGAACGGTGTTGAACGTTCTTGCACGCGTAGGCGAGACGGCGGCAGCAGGACCACAATCCCCGCTCATTGTGTTTGGTGACGTCAGCAAAATGCGCGTCCGTGCCGAGGTCGAGGAGCGGGATGTTGCAAAGGTGCGCGTCGGGCAGAAGGCGGTCGTCAAGGCCGATGCGTTTCCGGATGAAGAATTCGAGGGCGTTGTTACCGAGATTTCCGGGGCGCTGGGCAGCCCACGCATCGCGACCCGCGGTCCGCGCCGGCCGAACACGGTCGATGTCCTCGAGGTGGTCGTGGAACTTGAAGGTGCGCCGCCGCTGCTGACAGGCATGCGCGTTGATGTTTTCTTCCGCCTGAAGGATGCCGCAGCTGCCAAGTCGGCATCGGTCATGGTCCGCGCGGAATAATCGGCTCGTTTCAAGCCAAGACCATCAGAGTAGTTTCAAAAGAAAAGGCCCTGGGGAGGTTAAGCCCCGGGGCCTCATTTGTTCTTGCTAGGCGTTGCGAGCTGCAGCGTTGATGTGTTGTGCCAGGTCCCGTTCGATGTCGAGGCGGCGCGCCAGATCGTAAAGGAAGGCCTGCTCGCCACGGGTGTCCGGATCGACGGCGATGCGAGCTGCGGCATAGACCTGCGCTGCCTGCTCCTTGCTGCGTATGGCAGCAGCGATGTCTTCCACGGAGGCTGGAGCGTTCAATTCTCGGGCCAGGAACTGTTCGGCGCCTGGTTCCAAGTCACCATCGTTTTGCAGGTTCGAGAGAATGCGTTTTTGCTCGTTGGAGTCGATCCTGCCGTCGGCGGCGGCGGCGGCGATCATGGTGCGGACCATGAGGACGGCGTCGTCGTTGCTAACTGCTTCGGGTTCAAAGCCTGACCCACTTGGTGGCGCCAGAATGTCGCCAGTGGCGGCAGCGTCGGCCTGCTGGCCATCCTGATAGTTTTTGTAGGCCTTGTAGGCGAGGCCGCCGATCAACGCGAGGGCGCCGAGTTTGGCAGCCGTGACAGCGGCTGACCTTCCGGTCTGCGTGCCAAGAATGAGAGCGCCAAGGCCGCCTAGCGCTGCACCCGTGCCGAGTTTGTTTTGGGAGATCAGGTCTTTCAGCGAGTCGATCAGTTCCTGAGGTGATTTGCCTGACAACTGGCGCGACAGATCTTCGATTTTGGAGCTGGTGCCGGTGGCGTCATCGATACGCTGGGCGCCTTCCTTGGTGCCCTCGGTGGCTTGTTTGAAAAGATCGCCCAGGACGTCGGTGATGTCGCGTCCGGTAGAGGAACCGCCTGAAGATGGACTGTCAGAAGGCTGGCCTCCGGAACTGCTTGTCGCGCCTTTGTCGAAGCCCAGCTTGCCCAGCAGATCTCTGAGCGGATCACCTTGTTGACCGCCACTGGCGTTGTTCTCATTGGAGGCTGGGCCGTTGCGCAGCAGATCGCCCAATCCGCTTTCGCCCAACAGATCACTAAGGGGATCACCTTGCTGGCCGCTCGCTGTCGCGGTCCCGCGTTTGCCACCAGTAACGAGTGACTCGAGAATACTTTTTGCATCAAACATAACCTACACCTCCAAATCCTGGGTCGAGAATTTTGACAGTAGGCTCCGAGATGGCGGGCGGCAAGCCGTTGTCAGAGATAGAAATTTTGCCCGTGGTTGGCAGAATTGCCGGACTATAGGGTCGGCTGTTTGCTGTCGGGGCTGAAAGTCTCAGCCATATCGGCTTCGTCAGGCGCGCCAATAAACCTTGAGAACAAGGCCCACATTACGCGTCCGAGATCGTCGATGAGAACGTAGACGGCGGGCACGAACAGCAAGGACAGAACGGTTGAGGATATAAGTCCCCCGATCACTGCGATGGCCATCGGTGAGCGGAACTCGCCACCAGAATCCAGAGCAAGAGCCGAAGGCACCATGCCACCAACCATGGCGATGGTGGTCATCACGATCGGACGGGCGCGCTTGCGGCCAGCGTCGATGATCGCTTCGTCGCGCGGCATACCATGTTTTATCTGCTCGACGGCGAAGTCGACCAACATGATCGCGTTCTTCGTGACAATACCCATCAACATGAGGATGCCGATGACGACGGGTAGGCTAATGGGATTGCCGGTCAATGCGAGGGCAACAATGGCGCCGCCAATGGACAGGGGCAGCGAGAAGAGAATCGTTATCGGCTGCAGGAAGCTGGCGAAGAGAATGACGAGGACGGCGTAGACCATCATCAATCCGGCACCCATGGCCTTGGCGAAACCTTCAAACACCTCTTCCATGATCTCGGCGTCGCCGAATTGTTTGACCTGAATGCCGTCAGGTAGGTTTTGAGCAGCAGGCAGAGCCAACACGGCGTTGACGGCATCGCCGAGCGCTGTGTTTTCGACTAGGTCTGCACCAATCAGAATGCGCCGATTGCGGTCATAGCGGTCGATGGCGGTGGGGCCTTGGGCCAGTTCGAAGCGGGCAACACCCGATAGAGGAACCGCCGCGCCTGATGCGGTCGGCACTTGCAGGTTTTCAAGGAGCTGGCGATTGCTGCGTGAAGCATTCGGCAGTTTTACGCGGATCGGCACCTGCCGGTCGCCGACGTCGAACTTGGCAAGGTTGGCGCCGATGTCTCCGATGGTGGCGATTCGTACTGTCTCAGAGATGGCCTGGGTCGAAACACCGAGATCGGCGGCGATGTCGCTGCGAGGATAGACGCGCAATTCGGGCCGGTCGAGTTCCGCCGTTGAGACGACGTTGAGTAAGCTTGGCAGGCGCTTGGACTGACTCGTCAACGCCGCTCCGACGCTGTCGACGGCTTCCGGCGAGGGGCCGCTAACAACGAGCTGGAACTGGCGCTGCCCGTTGTCCATCAAGAACCAGTAGCGAATGTCGGGAATCTCGGAGAGCGAGCGGCCGATATCTTCCTGGATCTCGGCTTGGGTTTTCTTGCGTTCCCCTTTCGGTGTCAGCGTGATGATCAGAGTTGCTTTGCGCACTTCCGCGCCAGAGCCTAAAATCGTGCCGCCGTTGACAAAGACGCTTTTGACGTTGGTGTTCTGTTTGAGGCGCTCGGCGATGCGTGCGGTGACGGCCCGCGTTTCTTGCAGGCGTGTGCCAGGTGGTAGCTCAACACCGAGCAAGGCCCTGGAAAGATCCTCTGTTGGCAGGAAGCCCGAGGGCAGAAGATAGAACGAACCAATGGAACCGGCGAAGATACCCAATCCGAGCATCACCGAGGCGATCCTGCGGCGCACCGTCCAGCCAACGAGGCTGGTGTAGGCGCGGATGATCCAGCCTTCCTTGAGCTCGGGCTTGGCGGCGCGCATGAAATAGGCGGCTAGCAGCGGCGTGATTAATCGGGCGACGAGTAATGAGAAGAAAACGGCGAAGGCGACCGTCAGCCCGAACTGTTTGAAGTACTGACCTGCGATACCGTCCATGAAGCTGACCGGCACAAAGACTGCGATAATGGTGACGGTGATAGCGATGACGGCCAAACCGATCTCGTCGGCGGCCTCGAGCGAAGCGCGGTAGGCGGATTTACCCATGCGGGTGTGCCGGACGATATTCTCGATTTCGACGATGGCGTCGTCAACGAGGATGCCGGTGACGATGGTGATGGCGAGGAGAGACACGAGATTGAGCGAGAAGCCGGCAGCGCTCATGGCCCAGAATGCCGGGATGATGGAGAGTGGCAGGGCGATGGCGGCAATCACCGTTGCCCGCAGGTCGCGCAGGAACAGAAACACAACAAGGATGGCGAGCGCGGCGCCCTCCAGCAGCGTCTTCATCGTTGCTTCGTAGGTGCCGTAGGTGTTGTCGACCGTATTGTCGATGCGGGCGATGGTGGTGCCGGGGTACTCGTCCTGGATCTTCTTGATCTCGGCAGCAGCGGCGTCGGCGACGGTGGTGTCGCTGGCCCCCTTGCCACGCGTTATGGAGAAGGCCACCACGGACTTGCCATCTAGCACCGCAAAGGTGCGAGGTTCTTCCCAGGTATCGGTGACGGTGCCTAGTTCATCTAGCCGGATCTCGCGCCCACCTGACAATGCGATGGAGGTCGCCGCGAGATCGGCGACGGACTTTTTACCAGCCAGGGTCCGGATTGCTTGCTCGCGGTTGGCGATCTCGCCACGGCCGCCGGCCAGGTCGATGTTGGTGGCGCGCAGCTGGGTGTTGACCTCGCCGGCGGTTATGCCCAGTGAGAGGAGGCGGTCGGGATCAAGCGTGACATGGATTTCGCGGGTCACGCCGCCGACACGGTCGACGGCGGAAATGCCTTTGATGCTTTGCAGCCGTCGTTTAATGGTGTCGTCGACGAACCAGGACAGTTCCTCCAGCGACATGGAAGGGGCTTGTACGCCATAGGTGACAATGGGGAGGCCCTCGATCTCGATGCGCTGAATGAGCGGCTCATCGATGGTGCGGGGCAGGTCGCTACGGATGCGTGCAACGGCGTCCTTGACGTCGTTTAGGGCGCGGTCGGGATCGACCTCAAGGCGGAATTCGATCAACGTCACCGATGAGCCTTCGGTGATTGCCGAGCTTTGATGCTTCACGCCGGTGATGCCGGCGATCACGTCCTCGACCTTTTTGGTGACCTGGGTTTCCAATTCCGCAGGTGCCGCGCCCGATTGTGTGATCATCACTTGGACGACTGGCACATCGATGTTGGGAAAGCGGGTGATCGGCAGCGTGGTGAAGCTGATCCAGCCCATCACCATCAGCACCAAAAACAGCAAGAGCGAAGGAATGGGCCGCCGAATAGCCCAGGCCGAGATGTTCATTATCGAACCTCGCTGACCTGCTGGTTGGCAAGGATAGGTCTAACCGCATCGCCATCACGCAGGAACGAGCCCGACTTGGCGACGACAATGTCACCCGGCTTCAAGCCTGCCGTGATTTCAACGCCGGTGTTCGAATTGAGACCGAGTTCGACAGTCACGGACTTGACCTTGCCATCGACGATCTTGTGAACAAACGCATTGCCATCTTTGAACAGGACGGCGGAGAGAGGGACAGCAAGGCCCTCGCTGCGGCTTGCAATAATGGTTCCGCGTCCGAATGCACCAATGCGCAATTGTGGGTTCGTACCAAGAAACACGCGGACGCGACCGAGCCGGGTGGCTTGGTCGATTTCAGGAGATACGAGTCGGACCTCACCATCGACCTTGCCGGCACCGGCGACATGTACGGTTACCTTCTGACCGCGATTAACCCGGGCGAGTTTCGGTTCGATGACCGCGGCTTCAAGTTCGATTTCTCCATCCTTGGCGAGATGGAACATGGCTGTCTTCACGCCAGAAGCCTGATCACCGATGCGAGCCGAGCGGCGCGTAATGAGCCCTGCGGTTGGGGCTCGGATTTCGGTCTTGGAAAGGTTCCAGACGACCTCTCGGCGCTGGGCTTCGATTTGCGCTTTTTCTGCTTGTGCGAGCAAGACGCCGTCTTTTGCGGTGGCGAGTTGGGCGCGCGCGGTGCTGGTGGCTGCGCGACGTTGATCGAAGATCGCATCGGACAGGATGCGCCGTTGCTGCAGGGGTTTTGCGCGTGCCAGTTGAGCTTCGGCCTCGACAAGGACGGCTTCGGTTTCTCTAATGCGGCTCCTGGCCTGGGCAATGGCGGCTTCGGCACGGCGCAGATTTGCGTCGTTTTGCGCGCGTTTCGCGAGCAGGGTTTCGCGCTCCAACGTCGCGATGACCTGGCCCTTTTCGACGCTATCGCCTTCTTCGACCAACAGGGTTAGCACGCGGAGATTTTCGACCTCCGGTGCAATGAGGATCTCCTCACGGGCGACGAGCGAGCCTGTGACCATGATCTCTTCGATAAAGTGTTCTGGCTTAACGGTTGCGATCGAAACAGCAGGCGCGAGGACGCGCTCAGGTGTGTCTGCCGTTTTGGTGGCGGCGTGAGCGTCATCCTTCGACAGCGACTGGACGACTTCACCGACAATCTTCTCACCCTGCTTGACGGTGGCACGCAGATCGATGTGTCCGGCGTGGTCGAGATAGACAGCGACCGCTCCGGCGGTCAGCACGACCGCGAGGATGATCCATTTCTTCATTGTTGTCCCTCCAAGGCCGGCACGCGACCGCTAGACGAGAGTTCTTCCGTCTCGCTTGCTGGAACGGCATTGAGTAGTGCTGCGATCGATCCCATCACAGAGGGCATTAGCGACTTGGCGTCGAAGGCGGCATCGACGGCGCGGCGCCAAAACAGTCCTTCGCCGATGACGCACAGCATCAGTGCGGTTTCTCGTGCGGAGTTGGCCGGTCTGATCCGGTCTTGTTGCGTTGCGCGAGCGATGAGCTCGGCCAAGTTGTCGATCACGAAACGATCGCAGGCGAGGCAGATTTCTGCGATACGCGAATTCCTTGTCGCCTCGGCGGCGATCTCAAGGTTGAGGATCCGTTTGTACTGCGGCTCATCGACGGCGTAGTGCTCGCCCAGCTGAGATAGGGCGGCGGCAAGGTCCGGCGCATTCGCCAATTCGGTAAAGTGTTCGGTCAGCCGCGTGCGGTCACGCTCGACGATGCCTGCGATCAGTGCTTCCTTGGATTCAAAATGGACGTAGAGTGCGCCGGCACTGATACCCGCCTCGGTGCAAATGTCGGCCATCGTGCAACCGTGAAAGCCTGAACGTGCAAAGCACAGTTCGCTTGCATTGAGGATGTGCTCCCGGCGCGCTTCAAGTGTTTCTGGTTTCAGTTTGGGCATGTTGTTGACAATCGGTTTGCTACTTGGATCGGTCGGCTGGCGGTGGTTCGGTTGGTGGACGCGAAGATACGCAAAGGGAACGAATGACATACAAAACGAACGTTCGTTTTGCGTAGAGTGCAAATGTGGCCGTCCAAGGACAGTTCCCAATATGGGATAAGCGTGGAAAAACAGCCCAGACTTGATGTTCTGTGCTCATAGCTTCCATAGAAACAAAAGGAATCCGACGCTGTGCCGGGAGTAACAAGGGCTAATTTCGGACGCCTCTTCGCGGTGCGTCAGTCCTTGCGGCAGGGTGTTCCGCTGAACTGGCAAATCGTGCCTTCGGGCCCCGAAAAGCAACGTTCGGTTGAGTTTTTCGCGCGAGACCAGTTGGCGTAAGGATCTCCTAGATCAGGCATGGCGCGGACTTTTGCGCGCCAGTTGGCGTGCGTCTTCAGGCGGGCGAGCCATTCGAAAGTGGCCGGTTCGCCGCGGGCATAGACAACCTGGGGCGCGCAGGTTTTGGCAAACGCGGGGACGGAGATCGCCACGCATACGCAAATAGCCATCGGGCAAGACAAGTAAACCAGGCGAAGTGCCCGTGCCAGTAAACTCAATGTCGTGTTGACTTTCTTCCAGAGTACGCCGTCCGGCATCAGAACTGTTTGATCCAGTTGATTGTTCCATATGCCGATTTTTCTTGGCGAAAATTGCCTATGAGTCCAGAGGACACCAACAATTCCCCGCCATGCCAGTCGATCCGTGCGAATGCACCGACGCGTCCATAGTCGACCGGTTGTGTGTGGTAGTTCAATTCCTTCTCGTAGATTTTCTGGTTGGCCTGCCGGTCGAGGTTGAGACCGGCCTCGGGGCCGACGGAGAGATTGCGCCAAACTTTGTAGCAATGCGGGCACGGGCCGAGCGGGTTTCGTGAGCCTGCGACCAAGCCAGACCCAACGACGCGAAGCCGTTTCTTCCGAGGTTGTACTAGAACTCGGCGACCACTTTTGCGCCGAACTCTGGCCCCTGGACTTGATTGTTTTCGTCAATTGGGCGGATTTGGTGGTCTGAGAACGAAGCGCCCATGAAAAGCTTCAGGATCAACGGGTCGATCCGCCACAGATAGCCGATCAAGGCGTCGCCCGTCGTTACGTTTGCTCCGAAACGTGTCGTTTCCAACGTCGGGGAAACAGATTCGCAATTGTACCGGCCATAACTGCCGACGACACGCAGCCGAAGGCCGTCTCGGTGGATGTCGCCGAAAGACGCATACGTCGTGCCCGAGTAAGCAAGCCACACATCGCTGCCCGCATCGGCTCCAGCCCAGACTCCTTTATGACGTGGAGAATTAGCCAAAACCGAGGGTGACGCAGCGCTCCACGCCGCTGCGATAGCTGTAAAGATTACATGCGCGGTGGTTCGCTGTTTATTGGCCGGCCGGGATTGTTTTTGACGCTTTACACTACAGGGGCGCATGATCGCTCTCCAGCACCCAAGTAAAAAAACTCCGCTATGCCAACAGAATTATGTTTAATGCGTCAACTGTCAATCCGTCAGCATATCTATTCCATTATTTCAATTTAAGGCACACTTATTATTTCAATTAAACCTAGGTTGAAATCTTTTTTTGTTCCGATTATGGATTGCTTGCAGCGTCCCCAAAAAAGGTTGCGGACTATTCGTCGCGACGTGTGGATAGTTGAACTTTTTTGCGCTGCATCAACAATGTAGTAGTTTACTATGACTTATATCGCATGGGCGGAACCGTTCCGTAGTTGCGTTGTTCAAGGGAGGCCCAGGGAATGAATTTTCAATTTAGTGACAATGGGTTAGCTTACGGCCAGCTGAATGAGATCATGGAGCGTTACTATGCGCCCGCTGGCGACGATGCTACTGCCGTGCAGGCGGCCTGGAAAAACATGGCACGCTGCCAGCTTGAAATTTGGGCACTTGCGAACAGGCGTGCACGGGCGGCTTTGGTGTTTCCAACACAGGCTGCGGCATGTCCGACGCCAATGGCCGCCATGGCTGCTTATGCGGAATTCTGGCAAACGGCGTTCGCGGAATGCGCAGATGCAACACATCGCATGACTGAACTGCTTACTTTGCCAAAATCTCAAGAAGAGCCCGCTCAAGAGCCGGCGCCGCCGCGTATGGCGCAGCCTCGGGTTATTCGGACCGAGTTGAACGGCCGGAGCGGTAGTCGTTGGGACTACAACGGCACGGGTGCTGGGGACCTTCGGGCGACCTGACCAAGTTGTGATTGCAGGTTAGTGGTCTGATCCCCAATTCCGCGTCTATTCGAGTGTGGTGTTCCTCTGATGGAACTGCAAGGTGTGACTGCGCACCGTGTCGTCCGGGATGGTCACCACTTTCGATTATGGCCGGACGGGGGTTTCAGGATTGCGAACTCGACTTTGCGCTCGGTTTACCGCTATGGCGATCGGCCTGACTGTTGTCGGGCTCGCCGTCGGCGGTTTTGGTTTGCATCAGTCTTCCGTTCAGAAAGTGACCGGCGACAGCGGATCGTCGCGCACGCCCGGAAATATCTCGTCGCTTTCGGCAATCGAGACCGTCATCCAAGTGACGTTTGCCGACATCGCGCACTTATCACCCGACGCGTTGCTGCGGATGAAACACCTTGGCGATTCTGTCGTCCTGCTGGATGCGCGTGAAGCGGACGAGTTCAAGGTCAGCCGGATCCCCGGTGCCGTCCGGGTCGATCCAGATGCTAAACCCCATCAGCTGCTTCGGACGACGGGGCATCTCAAGGGAAAAACCGTAGTTGTTTATTGCTCGATTGGTGCCCGCAGTTCGTCGCTGGTGCGGCGGGTGCGCGCCCGGCTTCAGCAAAGTGGCGTGAAGAGCCTCTACAACCTCAGTGGTGGAATCTTCCGTTGGCACAATGAGCAACGCCAACTCATCGACGATGCTGGTGCAACCGACTATGTCCACAAGTTCGACGGTTATTGGGGGCAGCTCGTGCGTCGGCAGGAGTTGGCGGTATCGTCACCGTTGCGAACCGAGGATTAGATTTGACGACTCTTGCAGACGTGACCAGCTTTCTTGCACGGCGGCTTTGCCCGGCTTCCCTGGTTAGTCTATTCCCCGTGGCCTAGAGTTTCGCTAGCGCATCTTGGAATCCTGCGAGCGATATCGGAATGCCAATGCCGGCTTCCTCTGTCTGAAAGATTATGAAGATCGCGGTTTTGCCGGTGCTCAGTTTGCCGACGAGCTTAGCATCGACAGTAACCTGAGCGTAGCACGCGAAGGAGTGGCAGCGAAGAAATGGAGCGTTGCCAACATCTTGCCCGTCGATCTTGAGGCCGAGGCCAGGAGGCAATAAGACGCCGAGCGGTGCGAATACGCGCAACACCTGGGTGCCGTCGGAGAACCTCTGGAAATAGACCGTCAGGCCAACGTTGTTTCGGTCTTCGGCGGTGACGCTTTGAACGATGGCGCAGACTTCGTTGCTGGCACCTGGAGGAGGTGGCTTGCATACGATCTGCCAATCGCCGTGTTGCGAGCGGACTTTGCCGTCGCGGGGAGATTGCGCCGAAGTCGCTACCGGTGGGTAGCCGCATACAGCTGCGATGAGCGCGCAGGACGCCATCACAAGGCGTGCCATAGTTCCGAGTCGTTCGTTGATCCCCGCCACTGGTCCGTTTTCTCCCTCGTGACACTTCACCTTAGCGCCCGGAGTACGCAGCGGCACGTCAGCAAATGCAAGCGTGTGGACTGAAAAAGGAAAGCGGCTAAATTGGGACTGCGCGAAATGTTGCACTGCATTAGGGCGCTATGATCTAAATCGCGTTAATCGCGAGTCGCGCGAATATGACGCACAAATGTTGACTTGTGCTGCATGGCTTGTTTTTGATGAATGGGAGCGTGCGTTACCTCGCAATTTATTGATTTTAAGCAGTTCTGGGTTCAGCCCCCTTGGGGCAGGACTCGACGGGCGGGGTTTGCAGCGGGCGTGGCAACGGGTTGGCAATAAAGTTTTAGGCGGGAAGAGCCCGCTAGATTAGGGAGCGAATAATGGTGAAGCGACTGCTTGGGGCCCTTGTGTGGGCGGGTCTAGCAGGTCTCGCTGCAGTGGCGCTTAACGTCGCGCCAGCCAGTGCGGAGGTGTTTGGGCAGTCGGTTGATGGGCAGGTGGGGCTACAGAACGCCGTCACACCGGTGGCCCATTCGATCCACGATTTCTACAACTTGGTTACGACCATCATCATTGTCATCACTCTGTTCGTGTTGGGCCTGCTCGTCTACGTGATGTACCGGTTCAGTGAGAGCCGGAACCCGACGCCGTCGCGCGTCACGCACAATACACTGATCGAAGTCTTGTGGACGGTGCTTCCGATCATCATCCTGGTGATCATCGCCGTACCCTCTTTCAAGCTCCTCAACCTCCAGTACGCCTATCCGAAGGCGGATCTAACGATTAAAGCGACCGGCTACCAGTGGTATTGGTCGCATCAGTATCCCGATCAAGGCGGCTTCTCGTTCGATAGCTACATGCTCGACGATGAAGGCCGCAACGAGCTGATCGAAAAGGGAATTGATGCGCCACGCAATTTGGCCGTCGACAACGAGGTTGTAGTGCCGGTCAACAAAGTCGTGCACGTCCTGGTTACCGCGGAAGATGTTCTGCATAACTGGACCATCCCCGCATTCGGTTCGAAAACCGACGCTGTTCCAGGGCGCCTTACCGCAACTTGGTTCAAAGCCGAGCGTGAAGGTGTCTTCTACGGTCAATGCTCAGAGTTGTGCGGCCTCAATCATGCTTTCATGCCGATCGCCGTGCGTGTGGTCGGCGAAGAAACATTCAACAAGTGGGTTGAAGCTCGCAAAGCTGACGATGAAGACGCAGCAAACGCGATCATCCATGAAGCGGCGCTTGCCTTGAAAGCCAAGAGAAAAGTGGCTTCAGTCGCGAATTAAAGGGTGCCGGGGCCGCGCCTCGGCGGCCCGCGATTATCTGGCTGGAAACTTAAACTCAGGCCGGCGTGTCGTGAAGCTCGGTTTATGGATCATTGAAGTTGCAGGTGAAGGGAACGATCAAGATGGGAACCGCTCAGGCCGGTTATGATGAGCACGGCGCTCCGACAAGCTTCGTCAAGCGCTGGCTCTACTCGACCAACCATAAAGACATTGGGACGATGTACCTGATCTTCGCCATGGTGGCGGGGGTTATAGGCGGGGCAATGTCCGTCGCGATGCGTATTGAGCTGCAAGATCCAGGTATGCAGTTTTTCAGCAATCCGCATGCGTTCAACGTGTATGTCACCGCGCACGGCCTGATCATGGTGTTCTTCATGGTCATGCCGGCGATGATCGGCGGCTTCGGCAACTGGTTTGTCCCGCTGATGATCGGTGCGCCTGACATGGCGTTCCCACGGATGAACAACGTCTCGTTTTGGTTGCTCCCCGTCGCCTTTATTCTGTTGTTGATATCGCTGTTCGTCGAAGGCCCGCCCGGCCAGCCGGGGATCGGCGGCGGCTGGACGCTGTATCCTCCATTGTCGACCTCCGGTCACCCCGGGCCGGCCGTGGACTTCGGGATCCTGTCGATGCACGTCGCGGGCGCATCCTCGATTCTTGGCGCGATCAACTTCATCACGACAATCTTCAACATGCGCGCGCCGGGCATGACGCTGCACAAGATGCCGCTGTTTGTGTGGTCGATCCTGGTGACGACGTTCCTACTGCTTTTGTCGCTTCCGGTGTTCGCCGGCGCTATCACCATGCTGCTCACTGACCGCAACTTCGGTACGACATTCTTCGCGGCGTCCGGTGGCGGAGACCCTGTCCTCTATCAGCACCTGTTCTGGTTCTTCGCACACCCTGAAGTCTACATTCTCATCCTGCCGGGCTTCGGTATGGTCTCGCAGGTCGTTGCGACGTTTTCCAAGAAGCCGGTGTTCGGTTATCTCGGTATGGCTTACGCCATGGTCGCGATTGGTGTCGTCGGCTTCATCGTGTGGGCACACCACATGTATACGGCGGGCATCTCGGTTGAGACGCAGGCCTATTTCGTGTTCGCGACGATGGTCATCGCCGTGCCCACGGGGGTTAAGATTTTCTCCTGGATCGCTACGATGTGGGGCGGCTCGATTTCATTTCGTGTGCCAATGATCTGGGCGCTGGGCTTTATCTTCCTGTTCACGGTTGGTGGGGTTACGGGTGTGATGCTGGCAAACGCTGGCGTCGATCGCGCGTTGCACGATACCTACTACGTCGTTGCGCACTTCCATTATGTGCTGTCACTCGGTGCTGTGTTCTCGATCTTTGCGGGCTGGTACTACTGGTTCCCGAAGATCAGTGGCAAGATGTACTCGGAGTTCTGGGGCCGGTTGCACTTCTGGCTGACCTTCATCGGTGCCAATGTGCTGTTCTTCCCGCAGCATTTCCTCGGCGCAGCCGGTATGCCGCGTCGCTACGCAGACTATCCGGATGCGTACGCTTTCTGGAACCAGGTTTCTTCGCTGGGCTCCTATATGACAGCGCTTGGGACGGTCTGCTTCTTTATCGGCCTCTATGTCGCCCTTACACGCGGTGAGCGGGTCGGCAACAATCCTTGGGGTGCTGGTGCCACGACACTGGAGTGGACGCTGTCTTCACCGCCGCCATACCACTGCTTTGAGACGTTGCCGAGAATTAGGGCGACGGACCATCACTAAGCGGACCGCACCGGGCAAACTCCTGTTTGCCCGGTGCGCCGCACGCTGCTAATGGCTGACCACGATTGCGGTTGAGCTTACAATTTTACTGACGCCGGGCGGACTGATGTCCGCCCGGCACGATGCAACGGGACCGGCTTAATTTGCGTCGTGAGGCGCGGCATAAATGAAAGAAAACAATAACGGCGATGGACAGGTCGGCTGGACTAATGGGAGTTGAAACGCAAGTGGACGGAGCCGTGCTCTCGACGGGGCCTGGCGTTGAAGATTTCGTCGCACTGATGAAGCCACGCGTGATGTCGCTTGTCGTGTTTACCGCGCTGGTTGGCATGGTCGCGGCACCCGGTAACTTGCACCCGGTTCTGGCCTTCATCGCGCTGCTTGCGATTGCCGTTGGGGCGGGTGCCTCCGGCGCTCTCAACATGTGGTACGACGCTGACATCGACCGGCACATGGCGCGGACGGCCGCGCGCCCGATTCCGCGCGGGCTGGTGACCGAGAATGAAGCATTGACGTTCGGTGCGGTGCTTGCGGTTACTTCGGTGCTGACGTTGGGGGTTTTGGTCAATTGGGTGGCTGGTGCCCTGTTGGCGTTGACGATCGCCTTTTACATTTTTGTCTACACGATGTGGTTGAAGCGGAGGACACCGCAGAACATCGTGATCGGCGGAGCTGCCGGCGCTTTTCCGCCAATGATCGGATGGGCTGCCGTGACCGGCGGGGTTTCGCTGGAAAGCATTGTTCTGTTCCTGATCATCTTCATGTGGACGCCACCACACTTCTGGGCGCTGGCGCTTTACCGTTGCCGCGACTACGAGCGTGTCGGAGTGCCGATGCTGCCGGTCGTAGCCGGTTTGCAGGAAACCCGCCGACAGATTGTGATCTACTCGCTGCTATTGGTGCCGTTGGCGGTAACGCCCTCGTTTGTCGGGCTTGGCGGGCTTGTCTATGGCGCGACCTCGGTGGTGCTCGGCGCCATCTTCTTGTGGCTTGCTTTCAAGGTCTACCGAACGCGCGAAGGGCGGGAGAGCGATCGCGCCGCTAAACGGCTGTTTGTCTTTTCAATCTTCTATTTGTTCGCGTTGTTTGCAGTCCTGCTTGGCGAACAGCTCGCGACAAAGCTGACGGGCTTTGCAAGTTTCGGCGCAGCTGTGGGCTCGTAGGCCTGCGCTGGGATCGCCAAAGCAGCGCTATAATATGAGTGAACGTATGAATGTGATGGAACGAGTGAGCGAGGAACAAGCAGAGGCCGAACGGCGCAAGCGTCAACGCTTGCGTTCGATTGCCATTGCGATTGGGCTCGGAGTTCTGGTCGTCCTCTTTTATGCGGCAACCATCGTCCATCTGGGTGGCAATGCGCTCAACCGGCCGTTCTGAACCTAGCGCAAAAAAGGAATTTGCAGCGATATGCACTCAACACCAACCCGCAGCCAGGCCGATATGGCGCGCAGGCACCGCAAGGTGGCGTTAGTATGTGCTGGCGTTGCTGTCGGGATGGTTGGGATGTCATACGCAGCGGTCCCGCTCTACCGGATGTTCTGCCAGGTCACGGGCTTCGGTGGAACGACACAGGTTGCGGCGGCGCCGTCGCAGACCGTTCTCGACCAAACCATCACCATGCGCTTCGACGCTAATGTATCGAAGAAACTCGCCTGGAAATTTGTTCCGCTTGAGCGAAAAATCGAGCTGCGTATCGGCGAGAACCGTATTGCGAACTACCGCGCAACCAACACGTCCGACCGGGTGTTGACTGGTACGGCGACATTCAACGTGTCACCAGAGTCGGCCGGTATCCACTTCAACAAGATAGAGTGTTTCTGCTTTACCGAGCAGACACTTCAGCCGGGCGAAAGTGTCGAAATGCCGGTCAGCTTCTACGTTGATACGGAGATCGTGAACGACCCCAATGCGGCGCACTTCACGCAGTTGACGTTGTCTTACACTTTCTATCCGGCTGAAGCGGCCAATGATGCGAGTGCGCAGGTCGATACGCCGGCGGGCAAAGCGAATGACGGAGCAGGCGTGCACGGCGGATCGCCGGGCTGAATTAAATTTGGAGCAAACGCAACTCTGGTTCCTGGGAGACAAACTGCCGACCAAGAACTGCGGTGAGGGAACTTTGGGAGAGAAACATGGCAGATAGCCACGCAAAGAACCACGATTATCATCTTGTCGATCCGAGCCCATGGCCGATTGTGGCTTCAGTGGCGGCACTCGGCACCGCGATTGGCGCCATCGTTTGGATGCGCTCCAATTTGGGCGGCGAGCTGTTCGGCTTGACGGGGCCGTATCTGTTCCTGATTTCATTCGCGGCGCTGTGCTATGTCGCTTACTGCTGGTGGGCCGATGTTGTCCGTGAGGGTGATCGAGGCGATCATACGCCGGTGGTTCAGCTGCATCTGCGCTACGGCATGATTATGTTCATCGCCTCGGAGGTGATGTTCTTCGTCGCTTGGTTCTGGGCTTACTTCGATGTGGCGCTGTTTCCCTCGGGCATTTTTCAGCCCGAAAACATCACGCAATCGATCGGTCTCGTTCAGCGTGACGAACTGACAGGCGGGCACTGGCCACCGGAAGCTTCGGCGAATTTCCAGCACACCTTCAATCCATGGGGCCTGCCGCTCGTTAACACGCTGATCCTGTTGCTTTCCGGTGTGACGGTCACGTGGGCGCACCATGCGCTTTTGGAGGGCAAGCGGGACCAGCTCATCTATAGCCTGGTATGCACCGTTGTGCTGGGCGCGCTGTTCACGGTCTGCCAGGTCTATGAGTACGGCCATGCGGCATTCAACTTTGCAGGTCATATCTACGGTTCGACGTTCTTCATGGCGACTGGGTTCCACGGAGCTCACGTGGTGATCGGGACGATCTTCCTGTTTGTCTGCCTGATCCGAGCCATGAAGGGCCAATTTACAGCGAAACAGCACTTCGGGTTCGAGGCTGCCGCCTGGTACTGGCACTTTGTTGACGTGGTCTGGCTGTTCTTGTTCGCATCCATCTATGTCTGGGGTGCCGGGGCTGGGGCTGCCGCCGGGCACTGAGATTGACAGGGTATGCTTGTGCTTGAGACTGGGAGGGCGGCGAAAGGCCGCCCTCGACTTTTTGAAGCCCTCGGGCCTTGTCGCCGCGACGTGTTTTCAACGGTGCCGATTGATGAGCAAAGCAAAAAATACCTGGACGCAGGGCACATCCGTTTCCCCCATCTACGCGGGGCTGACGGTAACATGTCCGCGGTGCGGGAAAGGCTCACTGCTACAGACGTTTCTCAATCTGCGCGAGCGCTGTTCGGTTTGCGGCCTCAACTACAAGTTCGTCGATACGGGCGACGGGCCTGCGGTCTTCGCAATATTCATTTTGGGTTTTCTGGTGCTCGGAGGAGCTTTGTGGGTGGAGTTCAACTTCGAGCCGCCGCTTTGGGTTCACGTTGTTTTGTGGGGTGTCGTCACACCGATCCTCGCGCTTGGGCTCCTGCGGTTCCTCAAAGCCACACTGATTGCGTTGCAGTATTACCACCGGGCCGAGGAAGGCCGCCTGTCTGACGACTGACCTGCTAGTTGTTTTGGGAAATTGGTATGATCGCTCGTATCGCGCGTGCGGGCCTGTTGTGGCCAACCTTACTGAGCCTTGTCGGGCTGGTGATCCTGTTCGGACTAGGCACCTGGCAGCTCTACAGAAAGGCGGAAAAAGAAGCTTTAATTGCCGTAGTCGAAGCGCGCCTTCACGGCAAACCGCTTGAATTGGCGGAGGTTATCTCAACGCGCAAGCCAGCTGAAACCGACTATCAGAGGGTCAAGGTTCGCGGCGAATTTGTTCCAGGAAAAGAGCGCTTCTATTATGCGCCACAGCCGAAGTTGGGGCCTGGGTACGACGTCTATCAACCGCTTCAATATGCGCCTGGCAAGGTGGTCTGGGTCAATCGGGGCTATATCGCCCGGAGGGTCAAAGACGAGCCTGAGGTCTGGCAGGCCGGGCGGGGTGAGATTGAGGTAACCGGTAACGCGCGGCTACCGGCTAAACCTGGTTTCTTCACGCCGGATAACGACGCCAAGAGCAACACTTGGTATTGGCGCGACCTCGCGGGAATGCAGGGGTCTGCGTTCGAAGCGGGCGCTGGCGTTGATGCGGCGCCGGTTTTTATTGTGGCCGAGCCGGTACAGCGATCGTCACGCAAAGACAACGCGGCTCTCGACGGGGCCTCATGGCCGCGTCCAGGTGTCTCGGATATCGCTATCCTCAACCGGCATCTGGAATACGCGCTGACCTGGTTTGGTCTGGCGTTAACGCTGCTCGGCGTCTATGTCGCTTATGCATGGTCACGATTGAGGCCGTAAAATCGGCATCTTGTTGTCGGTGAGCTGCGGGATTACGTTGCGCTCCAGTTCGAATAATATCGCCCTGCGCCAGCCTCGCTGCCCGCAGTCAACACAGTCCGGCCTTCGTCACAGAGATCCCGAAGCGGACGATGCTGCAATGTCGAGCTGGGGAAGCGTTGCAGCCAAGCCTTAGAGATGTGCCGTTGGACTATGTTTCGACACGGGGCGAAGCTCCCATACTGAACTTCGAAGAGGTGCTGCTTGCCGGCCTTGCGCGGGATGGCGGCCTTTATGTGCCGGAACGCTGGCCACGGTTCGATGCGGGCCAGATCGCTTCATTCGCGGGCCGCCCGTTCGCCGAGGCTGCTGTCGAGGTCATCCATCCATTTGTCGGCACCACGGTTGGCCGTGAAGCCCTGAGTGAAATGGCGCGCGAAGCCTATGCAAGCTTCGGGCACGCGGCTGTGACACCGCTCGTTCAAATTGACACAAACCAGTTTGTGCTGGAGCTGTTCCACGGGCCGACGCTGGCGTTCAAGGATGTTGCCATGCAGCTTCTGGCGCGGCTGATGGATCATGTCCTGCAAAAGCGCGCGAGCCGGGCGACGATCATCGGTGCGACCTCGGGAGACACCGGTGGAGCGGCGATTGAAGCCTTTCGCGGTTCGGCCAACGTCGATGTGTTCATATTTTTCCCGGAGGGCCGGGTTTCGGATGTGCAAAGACGCATGATGACGACGCCGGGCGAAGCCAACGTCCATGCCGTAGCTGTGCGGGGTACGTTTGACGACTGCCAGGCGCTGGTGAAGGCAATGTTCAACCACCACGCCTTCCGCGATCGCGTGCAGTTGTCAGGCGTCAATTCCATCAACTGGGCGCGGATCGTCGCGCAGATTACCTACTACTTCGCAGCCGCCGCCGCTTTAGGGGCACCGCACCGGCGCATCTCTTTTTCGGTGCCGACAGGCAATTTTGGCGACATCTTCGCGGGCTACGCGGCCAAGAAAATGGGGCTGCCGATCGAGCGTTTGGTGATCGCCTCGAACGAGAACGATATTCTGCCGCGGACGCTGGAGACGGGCGCTTATGAAACCTGCGGTGTTGTCGCAACGACGTCGCCGTCAATGGACATCCAAGTTTCCTCGAATTTCGAGCGTTATCTTTATGAGGCTTCAAACCGCGATTCCGTCAGTGTGCGCCGACAGATGGATAGCCTGAAGCAATCGGGGCGATTTGAGCTGGACGGAAAGGTTGTTGCCGCGATGCGTGAGGATTTCGCAGCCGCTTCAGCCCGCGAGAGTGACGTTGCTGGGATCGTGCGCAAACTGCTTAGCGATGCGCAGTACCTGGTTGAGCCACACACGGCGTGCGGGGTCCATGCCTCGAATCAAAACCAAGCGGGTAGCGATCCCGCGGTGCCGCGTGTGGTGCTGGCGACGGCGCATCCAGCCAAGTTTCCCGATGCGATGGAAGCAATTACGGGTCAACGGCCCGGGCTACCCGAGCGTCTGAAATCGTTGATGAGTGAGGAAGAGCGTTTTCCTGTGCTCGACAATGAGCAGTCGGTGATCGAAACTTACATTGAAAATAATGCCCGCGTAGTGGCGGACAGCAACGCCTAAGGGGCCGGATGACAACGAACCTCAGCACACTTACTAACGGCCTCAGGGTCGTTACCCATGAGATGCCGCATCTGGAGACTGTCTCACTGGGGGCCTGGGTCGGTGTTGGTGCGCGTCATGATCCCGCTCCGGAAAACGGCATCGCGCATTTTCTCGAACATATGGCGTTCAAGGGAACCGCGAAGCGTACCGCCCAGGACATCGCCGAAGAGATCGAGGGTGTCGGAGGCGACCTCAATGCGGCGACAAGCCTTGAGACGACCGCCTATTACGCGCGGGTTTTGAAGGGAGATGAGGGCACGGCTCTCGAGATCCTGGCCGATATTCTGCAGAACTCCAGCTTCGATGCGGAGGAGCTGCGGCGCGAAAAGGATGTCATCTTGCAAGAGATCGCGGCGAGCCGCGATTGTCCCGACGACGTTGTCTACGATCTGGCGCAGGAGGCGGCTTATCCGGGACAACCGCTTGGCCGGACGATTCTTGGCACACCGGAGACGGTGACGGCGATTACGGCGGATGGGCTGCGCTCTTATCTTGATAGCCGTTACATCTCGCCGAGCATGGTGTTGAGTGCGGCGGGCGGCGTTGAGCATGGCAAGGTCGTCCAGCTCGCTGAAGACCTGTTTGCCGGGCTTGGCTGTGTTGAGTGCGGTCCCGCAAACGGCGAGAAGGCGTGTTATCGCGGCGGCGTGACAGCTTCGTCGCGGCCATACGAACAATGCCACGTGCTGATCGGCTTTGAAGGCCCGGCCTATGGCAAGCCTGGCTATTTCGCGTCGCAAGTGCTGTCCGGCTTGCTCGGCGGAGGGATGTCGTCACGGCTGTTCCAAGAGGCGCGTGAAAAGCGCGGGCTGTGTTATTCGGTGTACTCTTCGGTGTGGGGATTGAGCGATACCGGAGTGATGACGGTGCATGCGGCGACTGGGCCTGAGCTTGCCGATGAGCTTCTCGATGTGCTCTCCGATGAGATCCGGCGTCTAGCTGAGGATGGGCCCTGTTGCGCGGAAGTGCAGCGGGCCAAGGCGCAGTTGAAAGCAGGACTGATGATGGGGCTTGAGAGCTCCGGGGCGCGGGCCGAACAGATGGCACGGCAACTCATTTGCCACGGTCGGCTGATGGATAAGAATGAGCTGATCGCCAAGGTGGATGCCGTCGAAGGCGAGGACGTACGCCAACTGCTCGAGACCATGATTCGGGGAGAGCCGACGGTTGCCGTTGTCGGAGCGGGAGCGAGGTCTCAAGATCACGCCCAGAGGGCCAGTCGGTCGTTCCGCGCCGCGGCTGCTTGAAGAGGATGGATCCTTGGCATTCCTGCGTCCGTCAGTAGCCAACGAAGCTCCAGAAATCGTGCGTGGCGCACGAATCCATCTGCGGCCGCTATGCCTGGACGATTACACGGAGTGGTCGGATTTGAGATCCGTGAGCCGTGCTCACCTGAAGCCGTGGGAGCCTGAGTGGCGGCAGGACGAGCTTTGGCGTAGCTCGTACCGGCGGCGAATCCGCCATTATCAACGGGAAGCACGGGAAGATCTGGGGTATGCGTTCGGCGTGTTTGAAACCGCCGAAGACAGATTGGTTGGCGGATTGACGCTCGGCAACGTGCGGCGCGGGGTCATGCAGTGCGCGACTCTGGGTTATTGGCTTGGTGTGGCCCATATCAGACGGGGCCATATGAGCGACGCTGTACGCACGGTTATCCCCTACGCGTTCGGAAAGTTGCGTCTGCATCGGCTTGAAGCTGCCTCGATGCCGTCCAATACAGCCTCGATAAGTGTGTTGGAACGGGCGGGATTCGCGCGGGAAGGCCTGGCGCGCCGCTATCTCAAGATCAGCGGATCGTGGCAGGATCATATTCGATTCGCGCTTCTGGCCGACGAAACCGATGAGGGGGCAGACGGAATATGAACGGCGATCATCCCGACCAGGGAGGCGGCATGTCCAAAGTGGCATGGTTCCGGCTTCGCCTTGTCGCGATGCTGACGGTCGTTCTCGCCGGGTGGCTGCTGCAAGCCGGTCCGATTGCTGCGCTGGAGCCGATCGCCGTCAACCCGAAATATGACAGCATCGAAATAACATCGCGAGGGGATATCTGGGACAACCGCGGCGATAGCCTGCAGGTTGAAACGGCGGCGGGCTTGGATGGCGTCGTTGGGCGTATGTACGTCAAAGCACTGACGCCAGGCACCAACCCCAATTGGATCGTCTTCGCATTGACCAACCGTACCGACCGCCACATCGAGCGGTGGTTGACGGCGGATCGTTACAACAGTGTCGGTTCGGGTGGAGTCTGGCCGGATCTCGACGCGCGCCGGATTGGCGCTGTCACACCCTCGATCGGCTTCGTGCCGGAACGGGTGCAAAGCGACCGTGCCGACGTGTTCCGTATCTCGTTGGAGCCGGGGCAGACAATTACCTACGTTGCTGAGCTGTCGTCGGAGAGATTCGCCCGCATCTTTTTATGGAAGCCCTTGGCCTATGAACTCAAGGTCCGGGAACGGCAGCTCTTCAACGGGACGCTGCTTGGCCTGACAGGCCTGATGGCGATCTTTTTGACTGCCATCTTTGCTGCCAATCACAAAGCGATCTTCCCGACCGCGGCATTGGTCGCCTGGTGTGTGCTGGTCTATCTTTGCGTCGACTTTGGCTTCTTTCATAAGCTGTTCAATTTAAGACCCGAGGACAATGCCGTTTATCGTGCCGCTGGCGAGGCCTCGATAGCGGCCAGCATGGTCATCTTCCTATACACGTTCTTGAGGTTGGGGCTGGGACATGGGCTGGTTCGCATGCTGTTCGGCGTGTGGATGCTGGCGCAATTGGCGCTGATCGCCGTGGCGGTGGTCGATCCGCGTTTGTCGGCGACCTTCGCACGTTTGTCGTTCCTGTTGATCGGTGGTGCCGGGGTTGCGCTCATCATGTTCTTGGCCGTGCGCGGTCAGGACCGGGCGATGTCGCTGATACCGACCTGGATGTTGTTCCTGGTTTGGATCTTCGGGACCGCCGTAACTCTAACCGGGCGTATGTCCGGCGACATCGTCGTGGCTGGGTTGGCGGCGGGTCTTGTCCTCGTTGTCGTCTTGATCGGTTTTACGGTGACGCAGTTCGCATTCCGCTCAATGGAGCCAGCCTATGGTTCGGCGCCGGACGAAAAGCTGCTCAGGGCCCTGGCGGTCGATGGAGTTGGCGCAGCGACTTGGGAGTGGAGTGCGCGTCGCGACGAAATCAAAGTCAGTCCGGTTCTCGAAGCGCAACTTGGCTTGAACCAAGGTGAACTCTCGACCAAGGTCGAGGAGTTTTTGCAGCATGTGCATCAAGGCGACCGTGACCGGTTTCGATTGGTGTTGTGGTCAATTCAGGAGCGTTCCGGTGGCCGCATTCGAATAGAGTTCCGGCTGCGCCATTCCGATAACACCTACCGCTGGTATGAATTAGAAGCCGCCAGCGTTGAGAGTGCGGACCGGCGTAATGTTCGTTGCGTTGGACTTCTGCGCGACATCACCGATCCCAAAAGGACGCATGAGAGACTTCTTCAGGATGCGGTTCGCTGCCGCGTGACCGACCTGCCTAACCGGGAGATTTTCCTCGACCGGCTCAAGGTAGCAAGCGAGCGATCGAAGAGTGAGGCGGACGTTCGTCCGACGATCATCTTCATCGATCTCGATCGGTTCCGGAGCATCAACGCGAATCTCGGCCTGGTTGTCGGCGATAGTCTGCTTCTGACCATTGCGCGGAGGCTCAAACGTCACCTGGGAGCGCAAGATACCCTGTCGCGGATCGCGGGTGATCAATTCGCGGTGCTACTTCTCAACCAGCAGGACCCGCGTGAGCTTGCAGCATTAGCCGAGCGGATCCGACGTTCGCTTCGATCGCCGATTAAGATCGCCGGGAAAGACATCATTGTGACCGGCTCGCTTGGGATTGCTGTTTATGATGGTGACGGGACGTCGCCGGAAGAGCTTCTCAAGGGTGCCGAAATCGCCATGTACCGGGCGAAGCGCAAGGGTGCGGACCGGATCGAGATCTACCACCCCGATATGCGCACCGAGGCTTCTGGGCTGGCGTTTAGAGAACAGGAACTCCGCAAAGCACTCGATACCGGACAGATCGCGGTTTATTTCCAACCGATCGTTTATTTGCCGACCGAGGAGCTTGCTGGTTTCGAAGCGGTCCTGCGCTGGGACCACCCGAAGGATAAGCTGATCAGTCACGGCAGCATCATCGAGATCGCTGAAAAGTCCGATCTCATCAAGAAGGTGGGCAACCACTTGCTGTTGCGAGCGGTGGAGTCGGCGAAGACGTGGCAGAGACTGCTGCCGCGGGCCGACGCGCCGCTTTTTGCAAGCATCAATATTTCGAACTGCCAACTGTTCCGACCTGAGTTGGTGGAGGAATGGCGACAGATCATTGGGCGACACATCGTGCCGCCACACTGTATCCGGCTCGAAGTGAGCGAAGCGCTGGCGATGGAGAATCCAGAGCGGGCCGCTGAGATGATGCAGGCGCTCGGGGCAGCCGGCTCGGAGATCGTGCTTGATGAGTTCGGTGCCGGTTTCACATCCCTTACATACCTGCAGCGGTTTCCCGTCGGGACGATCAAGGTCGACAAGTCCATAGTTCAGGCGGGGACCGCAGGCGAGGGCGAGGGGGCTGCGGTTATTCGCTCGATTGCTTCATTGGCGCATGAACTTGGTAAGAAAGTGCTCGCCGAGGGTGTCGAGATAGAGGAGGACGTTGTCTTTTTACGCGCGATCGGTTGCGAGTATGGGCAGGGTCTCTATTATGGCGAGCCGATGCCTGACGCCGATGTTGTCGAGTTGGTGAAGTTGATTGCCAAATCAGAACGCAAACTTGAAGCAGCGGGTTTGTTTCGGACGCGGCCGAAGAAGGCGAAGAAGAAGCGGTCTGACGTCGAGGATGCCGCGCAAGCACCGCTGGCAGCGGCAGGGGACAACCGTTCGTTGGCACAGCGGCCACCGGTGCGGCAGATTGCTTACGATAGACCCCCTCCAGCCAACGGTGGGCCAGGCCCAAGGGCTCCGCAGTCGCCTCAGCGGGCCGCGAGCGAGGATGTCGTCAAGGACGCGCGGCGAACGCTTGCCAGTCTTCCGAATATGGCCGTGCGGCCGCTGGAGCGACAGCTGCCGGCTGAAAATGCTCCCACTCCTCAGAATATAGCGAAAGGGCCGGCCGCAACAACGGCACGGCCGACGCAACCATCCGTCGCGCCACCGACGTCAAGTCGGCCGAAAGAGGCTTCCGGTAGACCAGCAGATCCTTTCGCCAATAATCCAGGCGGTGGGCCGCCCAAGAACGTAGCTCCGCCGTCCCAGCTTCGGGAGGTGCGGTCGCAGCCGGCAACAACACCACCCATTCCGCAGAATGCACAGATACCGATGACTGGCTCACAGCGGCCGGCGAGCGGCCAAGCCAAGCCGCCGCCGCAAGCGCCGACTGCCAATGCGAGTGGTTCACCGAAGTCCGCGGCGGATGAATCGCCGCCTAGCCAACCGCCGCTGCGGGCCTCAACACCTACGCCAGCGGCCACGGATCCGAAGACCCAGGATCTTTCCAGACGTCGCGCTTCAGGTCCCGGTGCACCTCCTCAGGATGCCACCATGGGTACCGGCAAGGGCAGCCGCGTCTCAGCTGCAGCAGGATCGGGGAGCGGTGCAGGCAAGGCTGCGCAGCCAGTGACACCACCCATGGTGCCCAAATCCGTTCGACCCACGAAACCGCCGCCGGCTCCGCCTATCATTCCGGCCGTTTCGGAGAGCCCTCTAAAGACAGCCACCGCAGTCGCTGCAGCTGCGGAACGAGAGGTTCGTCGCGGGAGTGGGACTTCTGCGCCGCCCGCGACAAAGACAGCTGCAACGCATCAGAATAAACCACAGACACCGCCACCACCGCCGGCCGCACAGCGTTCGCCGCAGCCTTCAGCGCGGACCCATGACAATCCCAACCAGAAAGCCGACCGCGATCGAACCGGGCCACCAACGTTACCCCCATCAAATGCGAAGGGTCCTGCTTCACCGCCGCCCTTGGCGACCGTTAAATCAGTTCCAGTTCCACCGTCTGGCAATGGTTCACCGCCGCCGGCCAGCTCGGATGAGGCAGACCCCTATGCGCATCTGCCGCCCGGCATTGCAGCGAGTCTGAAGCGTCTAGCTGGCGAGACGAGTGCGGCCCGACCAACGGATGCAAAAGGGCAGCCGGCGTCAGCGGGTGTCGGCGACGGCGCGCCAATAAAAAAACGAGAAAACGGCTAGTCAGCCCTATGCGTGACCAGCGTCGGCGACCAGGTGGGAAGGGTCGATGCCGAGCGTGGCGAGGGCCTGCGCGTATTTGTCGGGCTGGTTTTCTGAAAAGACGATGTCTGGATCGGCCGGACAATTGAGCCAGCCGTTGGCTTGTATTTCACTTTCAAGCTGACCCGGCGACCAGCCGGCATAGCCGAGGGCAAGCAGGGCGTGCTCGGGACCGCGACCAGCCGCAATGGCTTTGAGGATTTCCAAGGTGGCCGTCAGGCAAATTTCGTTCTGGATCGCCAGGGTGGATTCTTGGGCATAGTAATCCGCGGTGTGAAGCACAAAGCCGCGGCCGGTCTCGACGGGACCACCGACGTGGACAGGCAAATCCGGAACATCCTTGTAGGCCCTCCCCTCGTCCTTGCTCTCGAGTGAAGGAAAGATCTCTAGCCTGTCGAGTAGGTCGGGAAACGAGATGTGCTTTGCGGTTTGATTGATGATGAGACCCATGGCGCCTTCATCGGAATGCGCGCACACGTAAATGACGGATCGCGCGAAGCGAGCGTCCGACATTGACGGCATCGCAATTAAGAGCTGGCCTTCGAGGAAGCAGGCACCGTGTTCATCTCGTGTGGACGACTTGCACATGGTGATAGCTTAGCGCTGCTTAGCAGCTGTTGTGAAGCGGGTTTCGGTCGCAGCAATGGGGGCTTACGTGCAAAGCGGGCGGTCGTCACGGAAAATGAAGGAGTCGTGATTTGCGATGTGCGAGAAACGGCTTAAGTGATGATAACGAGCCGAAGAGAACAGGATGAGAGACTTGATCCCGAATTCGTTAACCAAACGGATTTTTCTGAAGGCTGGCGCCTGTCTCGCCTTGTCGACGACTCTTAGTTTGATTGTCCACCACCTATCATTACCGGCGCAGGCTGGATCGGGTGTTACAACCCACTGGATCGATGGTCACGCCTCCCGAGTGCGGATGATGGTAGGTCGGGGTACTGCGCAAGCTGGTGAGACGCAAAAAATTGTTGCCGGAATCCAGATTGAATTACGGCCCGGCTGGAAGACCTATTGGCGCCATCCGGGTGACGCGGGCGGAGTGCCTCCGAACTTCGATTGGTCGAAGTCGACCAACGTGGCTGAGGCAAGAGTTGTTTTTCCCGCGCCGAAGCG
>Ga0114922_10000555_pt1 | contig 35802 bp, 30 predicted proteins | sample AartaG_FD_100975 | JGI IMG/M metagenome (GOLD analysis project Ga0114922, IMG submission 100975) | Deep subsurface microbial communities from Aarhus Bay to uncover new lineages of life (NeLLi) - Aarhus_00045 metaG | ecosystem: Environmental > Aquatic > Marine > Oceanic > Sediment | place... | reverse complement strand
ATACACCGTTGCTCGAGACGAATTCCATCCTCACCAGTTTCACCAAACCCGCCTGATCCCACGATCGCGAAGCCAATCCCCCGCCTGCCGCAGGCCTCCAACACCTCTGGCACCGACTGTGCCGGGATCATAATCACAGCCAGGTCCACCGGATCGGGAACGCTCTCTACACCGGGATAGAGCGGCCGGTCAAAAAGGTATCCACCGCCCGGATTCACAAAGTGAATCGCACCGGGGTATCCTGAAACGACTAGATTGCGGGCGACTCCATAGCCCAGTTTGTTGGGATTCTGGGAGGCGCCGATGACGGCGACTCCACGGGGTGATAAGAGACCCTCAAACATATAGTTGACTCCGTTCGTCTCTGATGATGGAATTCCACGCACAATCTTAGCAGAACTCATCGACAAGAGCACGTTCAGCAGTAACGTGCTCTATCTGCACCCATGTTATAATCGCCACGTCGACGAGAATTGGTTGATTTGGAGGCTTGGTGGATGGTTGAAGTCGAGATCGACAGCATTCGGGTCAGCTTGATGTCTCAACAGCGAATCGTTATCCTGAAGGAGCGAAATTCTGAGCGATTCCTGCCCATCTGGATTGGTCCCTACGAAGCTGAGGCAATCACACTCAGCCTGCAGGAAGTAGAAGTCACCCGACCTTTAACGCATGATTTGCTTCGCAATATCCTTCAAGAACTTGGCGCTGAAATTATTCAAGTTAATATCACCGATCTCCGTGATGATGTCTTTTACGCCCGAATCATCCTGACGATTGATGGTCGCGAAATGTCCATCGATTCACGCCCATCAGACGCCATCGCCCTCGCGGTTCGCGCTCATGTTCCCGTTTTCATCGCTGAAGATGTCATGAACGATGCCGCGTCTATTCCCGAAGAGAATATCGAAGGGGAAGAGGTCGAAGGGGAACCCGATGAACGCTTGGACGTATTTAAGGATTTCGTAGAGACACTAAATCTCGATGACCTCGAGACCACCGAAGATGACGATAAAGAATAGGCCAGTTCATCGGCTTTAAATGCGCTCGGTTCTACCCTTCACGACTACGCATCCAGCGGCAGAGCGCATCCGGTAATTCTCCATGATGCACACGAGTAATTGTCGAATAATATGAGTGATCAACCACAACCACCCCGGAGCATTCCACCATCAGGCGATGGTCGGCCGACTCAAGAGATGCCGCACGACCGCCAAGCAGAAGAGGCGTTGCTTGGATCCGTGTTGGTCAACCCGGAGGTTTATTTCGACGTCGCTCACTTCCTCTCCGGCGAAGATTTCTTCCTGCATCGCAACCAGTGGATATGGGAAGCGTTCACCAGTCTGCAGGAACAGCGCCTACCGGTAGACATCCTTACTGCATCCGAGGAATTGGAACGCCAAGGCCGCCTGGACGAGATCGGGGGTCCAGCATATCTGACAACATTGATTAACAATGTTCCATCATCCCTGCACGCCGAGGCATACGCGCGCGTGGTGGAAGAGACTGCCACCCGGCGCCGGCTCCTTGGCGCAGCTGCTCAAATCGCACGTCTTGCGTATCAAAGCGCGACAACTATTGACGATGTCGTTAATGAATCTGAGCAATCAATTTTCGGAGTGAGCGAGCGTCGCCTCACACGCCATTTGCAGCCGATCAAACGCGTTCTTAGCTCCTATTACGATCGCATCGATTACCTTGCCCGACACCAGGATGAAACAATCGGTGTGCCGACTGGTTTCATTGACCTCGATCGTCTTCTTGGCGGTCTGCAGTCGAGCGACTTATTGATCATCGCCGGCCGACCGGGGCAAGGGAAATCAGGCTTCTGCATATCGGCAGCGAAGAACGCCAGCCAGATCCATAAGAAACATGTTGCTTTGTTCTCACTGGAAATGTCAAACGAGCAACTCGTACAGCGACTGCTCTCTCAGGAAACCTCGATCGACTCGCAGCGCTTGCGTCTCGCAAACCTTCGCGACGACGAATGGCCGCTCTTTACGCAAGCCGTCAGTGCGCTAAGCGATACGCACATTTATCTGGACGATACCCCGGCTATCACCCCTCTGCAGTTAAGGACCAAGTGCCGCAGGCTGCATATGGAAATCGGTCTGGACCTGATTATCGTGGACTACCTCCAGTTGATGACGGGAGATTCCAGGATTGACAACCGCGTTCAGGAGGTTTCCTATATCTCACGGAACCTGAAAGGTCTGGCCCGTGAGCTAAACGTGCCCGTGCTGGCGGCTGCGCAATTGTCACGGGCCGTAGAATCCCGGCGTCCGCCTCGCCCAATCCTTTCCGACCTGCGTGAATCAGGGAGCCTCGAACAGGACGCCGATGTTGTGATGTTCATTTACCGTCCCGATCAATATGAGGACGATACCCTAAAACAGAACATCGCCGAGATTATCGTTGCTAAGCATCGGAATGGACCTGTCGGGAGTGTGGAACTCGTTTTCCGCCAGTCGCTGGCGAAGTTCGAGAATGCGGCGACGCGCCAGGTCGATTCAGCCGCAGGCATTTGAGTGCGCAGAGTCATCCCTTGCCCAATAAACGAATACGATGAATAAAACCGACAGTTTCGCCGGGTTTCCAGAGGGGAGCCTCCCCCTCACCCCTATTCCCAACACCTTCTTTAGCGAACTCCTCCCAAGGATCGATCACCTCGGCGAGTTTAAGGTCACAATTTACGCTTTTTGGGCTCTGACCCAGAAAGAAGGTCGTTTTCGTTATATCAGCCTGGAGGAGATGGCTGCCGATCAATTGCTGATGGAGGGGCTGAAACCCGAGAATATGACACCATTGGAGACGCTAGTCGATGCGCTGGAACGGGCGGTCGCTCGTGGGACCTTCCTGAAGGTGAAGGTCGAATTCGATCAGGGACAGGATAGCTATTTCTTTCTCAACAGCCCCAAAGGGCGAGCAGCGGTCGCTTCAATAGAAGCAGGGGATTGGCAGCCCAGCGGGGATCCAGAAGCCCCTATCTCTCTAGCCCTTGAGCGGCCCAACATCTATACTCTCTATGAACAGAACATCGGCCCACTGACACCGATGATCGCCGAGCAGCTGCGCGAGGCGGAAAACGAGTATCCGGCTGCTTGGATTGAAGACGCAGTCCGCATCGCAGTGACGAACAACGTCCGCAAGTGGCGCTATATTGAAGCTATCCTGGAGGATTGGCACAATAGAGGCAAGGATGAGCGAAAAGATCGAGGAGACACTGAAAAGGCTCGCCGCCGCTACGTCGAAGGAGACTTCGCCGAGTACGAGGACACCTAGACAGGCAAATACCACTATGAATTCCTCAAGGCCAAAGCACTTATTAGGTGACCCGGAATGCCCTCACTGCCAGGGTCAGGGTTATTTGCGCGCAGACCTCCCCATTGATCATCCGGATTTTGGCCGCCTCCAGATTTGCACTTGCAGACAGGTAGATGTGTGCGCGCGAATGCATGCACGGCTGTTCCAAATGAGTCAACTCAAAGAGCTTCAACACCTCACTTTCGATTCTTTCAACCCACATGGTCGAGTGGGGCTGGGTCCCCAGCAGCAGGAATCGCTTGAAAGGGCATTCAACCAGGCCCATACATTCTCAGAGCAGGTAAAAGGATGGCTTCTGATCCGGGGTGGGTACGGGTGTGGGAAGACACATCTGGCCGCGGCGGTTGCCAACAACGCAGTGGGGATCGGCATCCCTACGCTCTTCCTAACAGTACCTGACCTGCTCGATCAACTTCGTTTCTCTTACTCAGATGAGGATGTTACCTTTGAAGACCGCTTCGAGCAAATCCGCTCAGCTCCGCTTCTCATCCTTGACGATTTCGGGACGCAAAACGCAACACCTTGGGCGCGAGAGAAGCTCTTCCAGATATTGAACTTCCGCTATATCAACCAACTGCCCTTGGTCGTGACGACGAACCTCGCCATCGAGGAGATTGAGGGTCGTATGCGCTCACGCCTCTCCGATCCGGAGCTCGTCAGCTATGTGCGGATCCACGCGCCAGACTTTCGTCGCCCGGTCGACGACACCGGCCAGCACGAACTCTCGTCTCTCGTCCTTCACGGTCACCAGACTTTCGGTACATTCAGTTTGAGGGAGGAGGAGAAGCTCCCGGCTAAGGATTTAAAGACCCTCGATGGGGCTTTCAAAGCCGCCCAATCTTTCGCCGAGGATCCCAAAGGGTGGTTGATCCTCATGGGCACATACGGATGCGGGAAAACGCACCTGGCCTCCGCCATCGCCAACTACCACGCCAGTCAGGGGTTTCCGGTTATTTTCGTGGTTGTGCCGGACATGCTCGATCACCTGCGGGCGACCTTCAACCCGGCCAGTGATACCTCCTACGATCGACGCTTCGAGGAGATTCGTACCGCCCCTCTCCTCGTGCTTGACGATCTTGGCTCGCAAGCGGCAAAGCCATGGGTTCAGGAAAAGCTCTATCAGCTTTACAATTACCGCTACAACGCGGAGCTGCCAACGGTGATCACTACAGCTGACGCGCTCGAGGAGATCGACCCTCGCTTACGAGCGCGGTTGATGGACCGTCGCCTGGTGAAAATCGCTCCGATCACGGTGCCATCCTTCAAGGGAAAAACCAAGCGCCGCCGCACGAAGCGTTGACCGCCAACTCTCGTGAATGGTACAATGCGGCTCGATGCCCCCATCGTCTAGGGGACCAGGACGTAGCCCTTTCAAGGCTAAGACCGGAGTTCGAATCTCCGTGGGGGCACCATGCTTCACATCTCGCGCTCGGGACTGTTCTCGAGTGCGTTTTTTCTACCTCTCCGAGCCTTTTCCCCTCCCCCGACTCAAAAGAAGCATCTCTCAAATGCGCTCATAAACCAGCGAATACTTCATGATCAATCGCCAATTACAATTTGAATAAGGATAATATTAAAAGGGGCTGTCCAAAGCTACGTTATGGACAGTCCCTGAATACAACTCGACAATAGGAATGTTTATTTTTTTGCACACCACTCAATCATACGGATTAGTTCTTCTGAGTCGATGTCCTTCATCATATAGCAAACCGCGCCGGCGCGCAGTGCAGCATCCTCTTCCCACTTCGTCGGGTAGCTCGTCAATACAGCTAAACGCGGGGAACAATCCATCGCTACAATCGAACGGAGGATTTCTAACCCCATCCCATCCTTCCGCTTGACCTCGAGCAGGACGATATCGGGCTGCAACTCTCCGACGTCCCGCATTACCTCTTCCACATCTCCTGCATGGCCTACGACGTGCAGGTTCGCCGCCTGGTCTAAACGTTCTGCCAGCGCTGATCGTACGGTGACATGTTCATCGATAATATAGAGCCTGGTTCCAGACAATCTAATCTCAGACCACCCTTCAATCGCCAGTATAGAACGGCATCCGAGACTCGATAAGTGATACCCTTCCTGATGTATTTTGTAACCTGTCACGCAAAAGAGGATTGTCGTCCTTAGAGAAGAGGGGGTAAATCACTCATACCGCGTTGTTGAGCGAGTGGTGGCGCTGGTGAGCCGGTCTTGAGGAATTCGCACCGTGATGGTTGTTCCTTCTCCGGGGCTCGAGACAAGCTCGAGCTCGCCGCCGAGCTGCCTGGCCCGCTCGTGCATATTCGACAACCCATGGCCGAGAAGACCGGGTTGAGTTTCGACTTCGAAGCCATGCCCATTATCGATAATCTGCAAGATCAATTCGCTTTCTGAGGATTGACGCAGGCTCACCACAACTCTAGAAGCACGCGCATGTTTAGCCGTATTAGCCAGCGCTTCCTGCGCGATGTGGAATAGGACTTCGGCAGGTTGATCTTGGATATATTCAAGTGCATCCTCGTCAACCTTCAATTCCACTTCTATTAATGTATTGGCTTTGAACTCCCGGACCAGCCGCCCAAGCGCTTCTGGGAAATCGTCGGTGCGAATCCTGCTGGGTTGTAAATCGAGGATATAGTTTCGAATATCCCTAATCACCTTGTTCAAACCGCCGATTGCCTGCTCCATGCGGCTAGAAGCCTCTGGCACCTTATCTTCATAGGAAAGTCGAGTGTATTCCATGCCCAAACCAATGGCATATATAGATTGGATGATTCCATCGTGCAGGTCCATGCCGATGCGTTCGCGTTCCTCGAGCACAGCGACTCTGCGTGCCCTTCGGTACAGCCTGGCGTTTTCAACTGCAATTCCCACACCGGCTCCAACCGCTCCAAGCAAACCTATCTCTCGATCTTCGACCGGTCTCCGTCCTTTGAAAGCAAGGCTGAGCACACCTGTTACTTTTCCAGGAGCAATCAACGGTGCGCAGACCAGTGTTTCATACCCGCTCTCCACGATCGCCTTCCGCAAAAACTGATCATCCCCACTCAAATCATTCGTCCACTTCGGGCTGCCTGTAAGCGCTACTTGTCCAATAATCCCCTCACCAACCCGAAAGCGATCGATTTCCCAGAAAGCGTCCGATGCCCCGCCGAGATGAATCGCTTTACGGTAAACACCCTCGGCTTCCTCCAGCAGGAACATCTCACCAGCGTCGGCGTGGAAGATATTCATCACCCTGTCCAGCATCACCTCCAGCAGACGGTCCAAATCCATGGAAGAGCTGACCGCCGTAGCCATGGAATACATCAGACCAAGTTCTTCATTCCTCTCTGCTAGTTGATGTTCACTTCCGAGGACTTTTTGATACAGACGAGCGTTTTCGATGGCTGCGGCAGCATGCGCAGCGAGCATTTCAATTAGATGTTGATCCTCAAAGGTAAATTCAGGTTCACCGATCTTTTCGGAGAGATAGATCTGCCCAATCGATCGGCCATAGGCTTTTATCGGGACGCCGAGGAAGGATTTCATCATGGGGTGGCCTTCCGGAAACCCCACTGATTTAGGGTGGTCGGCAATATTCGTCAGACGGATGCTCTCCCCGGTGCGCAGCATTTCCCCGATGAGTCCATGCCCCTTCGGTTGATGGGAAATGCGATCATATTCCTCCTTGGATAGCCCTTCCGTGATGAAGGTACTTAGCTCACCATCCCCTGTAGGAATCCCAAGAGCAGCATATTTTGCATTGGACAGATCACGCGCTGTATGAATGACACGGCGGAGAACCCCATCGAGTGAGAGGTCGGAGACCAAGCTCAGTGTTGCCCGGTAAAGTGCTTGAAGATCCGAGTCAAGGGTTGCGACTTCATTGGTGGGTTCTTCACCCATGGTGCGGATAGTTCGTTCGTGGCTCACGGATAATATACCTTGTCTGGGATTGTACCCCACACCAACACCAAGGTAAAACCCATCCCTCTGGTGGGGCAAACAACAATTTGAACGGTTATGTATTTTACATAACTACATTTGGCGGGTAATCTTGAGGGATAAATGGGGTTTAAACCCAAATACCTGCTAGTAAAAGGAACCTGATAGGTTTTGCCAGCTTGTGGAGATTATTAATCTCGCTTAGTTCGACACGACACAGTTATAACAGATGACATCCACTCGATCTTCACAACTCCCTGGTTTTTATAAGCTATCGATTGATGAGCGGTTGAAACGGGCAGCCGCAGCTGCAAATCTGGATGCCGAGACCGAGGCAGCGTTTCGCAAGCTCGGTGGGCTAGAACTGGATCAAGCCAATCATATGGTTGAAAATGTGATCGGTGTATTCGGTCTCCCGTTGGGCATTGCTACCAATTTCCTGATCAATGATCGAGACATCCTCGTTCCAATGGCGATCGAGGAGCCTTCCGTCATCGCCGGCGCATCATTCATGGCCAAACTCGCAAGGGGTGGTGGTGGTTTTCACGCGGAGACCACGGAGCCGCTGATGATCGGTCAGATACAGATTTTGGACGTCCCGGATCTAGAAGCGGCAAAGATCAAGATACTCGAACGCCGTGATGAAATCCTTGCCGAGGCAGATCGAGTTGACCCGATGATCCTCTCATTGGGCGGGGGAGCACGCGACCTTGAAATCCGTATCCTCCCCGAGACACCTGTCGGACCGATGCTGATCGTTCATTTAATCTACGACACTCGAGACGCAATGGGAGCGAATGCGATCAACACCGCCGCAGAACATCTCAGCCCTATGCTCGAATCGCTTAGCCAGGGAAGAATACATTTGAAGATCTTGTCAAACCTGGCAGACCGCCGTCTGGCGAAAGTCAATTGCACCATTCCAACGGCTTCCTTGGCTTTCGAGACATTTTCAGGTCCGCGTGTTCGAGACGGGATCGTCGAAGCGTGGGCTTTCGCCGCCACTGATCCTTACCGGGCGGCCACACACAATAAAGGGATCATGAACGGCGTGGACGCGGTGGTCATCGCGACAGGCAATGATTGGCGGGCGGTGGAAGCGGGCGCACATGCATATGCGGCGCGCTCGGGTCGTTATACATCCTTAAGCGAATGGGGTGTGGACGAGACTGGAGATTTGGAAGGGTCCCTTGAGCTCCCGCTCGCCGTAGGAACCGTCGGCGGCGCAACACGCGTACACCCCCTAGCAAAAGCTTGCCTGGCGCTAATGGGGGTTGACAATGCGCGCGAACTCGCACAGGTGATCGCTGCTGTGGGATTAGCTCAAAATCTCGCTGCACTGCGTGCACTAGCAAGCGAGGGCATTCAGCGAGGTCATATGTCCTTGCATGCTCGTCAAATCGCCATCGCCGCAGGCGCCGAGGGCGAACAGATCGAACGTGTCATCGCCAAGATGATCGCCCAGGGCACAATTCACATCCAATTCGCCCGCGAGTTACTGGATCGAGAACCTCGCGAATCGTAAAGCAACTTCTCAAGAGACGAAGTCGGGATACCCACTCATCGAAACGGGAAGAAGGATATAGGAAGGGAATCAATGACTGATGAACACGACAATATGATTATGCAGTCGAAGAACCCGGTCGGTTTTGTGGGCTATGGCGCATATATCCCACGCTACAGGCTTCCGGCGAAAGAGGTATCTCGGATCTGGAAAGGCGGCGCAGAAGGGACTCCCATCGACGAAAAAGCTGTTGCCGGACTCGATGAAGACGTCATCACAATGTCGATCGAGGCTGCCCGAAATGCTCTTGCCCGTGCGAAGATCAACCCCGCGGGCATACGCGCTGTTTGGGTGGGGTCCGAATCACATCCCTATTCCGTAAAACCCACGTCAACGGTCGTCGCAGAGGCAATCGGTGCTACACCACACACGCTTGCCGCGGACTGGGAATTTGCCTGCAAGGCTGGCACGGAGGCGGTTCAGGCTGCAATTGGTTTTACGGGTTCGGGAATGGCAAGGTATGCGCTGGCAATTGGGATGGATACCGCGCAGGGCCGACCTGGAGACGCGCTTGAGTACACTGCAGGCGCAGGTGGTGCGGCGTATATCCTAGGTCCAGCCGATGAGTCTCTCGCCGTGGTTGAAGGATCTTATTCCTACACCACCGATACACCTGATTTCTGGCGTCGCGCAAATGAGAAATACCCCTCGCATGGTGAACGTTTCACCGGTGAACCGGCATACTTCCACCACATTACCTCTTCAGCTCAGGAGCTCATGGAGACACTAGGGACCAAGCCGGCAGACTACACATTCGCTGTCTTCCATCAGCCGAACACGAAATTCCCACAAAGGGTCGCTAAAACCCTTGGTTTCACACCCGAGCAATGGGAAACCGGTCTTCTTGTGCCTCGAATCGGTAATGTCTACGCTGGTTCAGCATTGGTCGGCTTGACAGCCATCCTGGACATAGCCAAGCCGGGCGATCGTATTTTGCTTGTTTCCTACGGCTCGGGTGCCGGCTCAGATGCAATGAGCCTGCACGTCACTGAGCGCATGCTAGAGAACCACGAACTCGCACCTCGCACCGAAGACTACATCAATCGTCGAACCGAGATCGATTATGCAACCTACGCCCGCTTCCGCGGAAAACTGAGTCAATAAGATGATGGCAACTAAAATAAATAAAATTATGAACGATGTATTTATCATCGGCGTTGGGATGACACCGGTTGGAGAACACTGGGACCGCTCTCTGCGCGAACTAGCGCTTGAGGCGATGACTGCTGCTCGCGATGAAGCTGGGGCCATGCACCCCGAGGCAGTTTACGTTGCCAATATGCTCGCTCCAGCGCTTTCACGCCAATCCCACCTGGGAGCCCTGCTTGCGGATTTTTCAGGAATGCGGGGGATTGAAGCAGTCGCTATTGAAGCCGCTGGAGCTTCTGGTGGCATGGCTCTGCGGCAAGCTTACCTGGCACTTGCTTCTGGCATGGTCAATACCGCATTAATCGTGGGCGTGGAGAAAATCACTGAACGCGTAACCGCAGAGGTTGAGGCTGCACTGATATCATCAAGCGATGCCGATTACGAATCGATCCACGGACTGACTCAAACCGCATTGGCAGCAATGGTCATGCAGCGCTATGCTTTCGAATACAACGTCCCGGAGTATGCATTTGCCGGTTTCAGTATTAATGCACACGCCAACGGCGCTAAGAACCCGAACGCGATGTTCAAACGACCGATCAATCTGGAAACCTACCAAAGAGCTGCCATCCTCAGCGATCCTATAAATATGTTCGACGCCGCCCCATTAGCTGACGGTGCCGCCGCCATCTTCCTGGCCCGCGGAGATGTTCTCCCCTCAAATCTGCCGTTCCCGCCAGTTCGGATCAACGCCTCCGCCGCAGCAATATCTACCGTCGCGGTTCACGATCGTCCGAACCCAATATTCTTTTCAGCAGCTGAGAATGCAGTAAAAGTAGCCCTGGATCGAGCAGACATCAACATAGAGCAGATTAACTTCTTTGAGGTTCATGATCGCTACACTATCTTCTCCGCCCTATCACTGGAGGCCGCGGGGTTTGCTGCCCCAGGTGAGGGTTGGAAACTCGCCGAGAGCGGCGCGATCGCGCTGGACGGACAGATCCCCATCTGCACATTTGGCGGCTCAAAAGCACGCGGAGATACAGGTGGCGCCACTGGTGTTTACCAAGCCGCCGAGGCTGCACTGCAATTGCAGGGACGAGCTGGCGAAATACAGGTCGCGGATGCCAGGACCGGTCTGATTCAAAGCATCGGCGGTACCGGCGCGACAGTCGCCACACACATCCTTTCTACCGTCGAGACCCTTTGAGAGAGAGCTGATAGTTCCTGAGAGTCATGATTGCATACACTGAACCGTGGTTGGATATCAACCCCAGAGGTGAAGCGCATGGAAATAACCAGTCATTGGAGAATTAAAAAACAACGCTACGCACTTGTAGGCGAAGTTTGCCCACACTGCGCATCGAAGATTTTTCCACCACGGGACATCTGCCCCGAATGCGGCGACGAGGCGAAGGATCTCTACCAGTTCAGCGGTCGAGGTGAAGTCTACTCGTACACCACCCTTTATAACGCCCCTGCGGGTTATGAGGAACAGGCTCCGTATACCGTGGCAATGGTTCAACTTGAAGAAGGTCCACTCGTCACCGCTCAGCTCACCGACATCGACGAGAAAGAACCAGAAGTGGGCATGCCGGTGGAAATGGTCACTCGCAAATTAGGTTCCGAAGGTGATCGAGGAATCCTAATTTACGGCTACAAATTCCGACCCGTCCTGGAGATTGCCTGACTCACCTATTTTTCACAAACATCTCGAGACCCTGGCGTATGCCGGGGTCTTATTTATGTAAAGTTGCACAGCTTTCGTTTTTCCATCAAAATACAGCTCGGCAAGATACTCTCAGAGTCGTCGGAAACGGACCCTATTCTTTGCCACGCGCTGCTTGAACGAGAGCGCAGGATCGGAAAAGACATTTAATAAGTTACCAACCATAGATCGAGACCTTGTTTTGAAGAGCCGCTTGACGCGCCCAAACACCTGTGCTACTATGCGCGCTTGAAGGTCATCTGGAGGCGGCTTCCCGCCCGGATCACCGTAGGAGGAGCCCATGGCTAACATGAGCCGAATAAGATTGGCGATCGTTGTTCTAATCATCCTTACAATCGGTTTACCCGCATGCACACGATCTGCCTCTACGCCTCCACCGGCAACGGATGAAAGTTTACCGTCCGATGCGCAATCGGAGACTCAGGCGACGATGGATGCAGTCCGCTCGGCGATCCTCACGCAGACAGCACAGGCGCTCGGTGATACCAGTGCAACGAGTACACCCACGCCATTGCCGACGAGTGACCCGCTTGTTACCGCGACACCGGAGCCGGATCAGCCTACGGCTACAACCGAGGGGCAAATCACAGAATATACTGTCCTGTCTGGAGATTGGATTTTCAAGATCGCCCGCGAGTTCGGTGTAGATCCACAGGCTATCATCGACCTCAATGATCTCGTGAACCCTGCTGCGCTTGAGGTGGGGATGGTGCTGCAAATCCCTGCCACAGATATAGCACCTCCAGCGACAGCCGATGGAACGGAGACCCCCGTCGAAGGTGGAACGACTCACGTTGTGAAATCCGGTGAATGGATCTGGCAAATCGCACGTTTATATGGAGTGGATCCTCAAGACATCATCGATGCAAACAAGTTAACATCACCAGCCACAATCTACCCGGGGCAGGAACTCATCATCCCCTGACACCCTCCTGATTTTATATCCGTTCGGGGCGGCCATCAGGTCGCCCCGTTTTAATGTGGAGATAAACGCATGGAATACAAGGTTCGTGAAACCTGGCGAGCTTATGATGGCAAAGCATTTAATGTTCGCGTCGACCTGCTGGATGGGCCGGCTGGTATATCATCCCGCGTCGACATCGTCGAACACCCCGGTGCCATCGCACTCATACCCATCGACGAACAGGACCAAGTGTGGCTTGTGCGTCAATATCGCCACCCCGCTGGAGAAGAACTCCTCGAGCTGCCTGCAGGAACGCTGGAGCCAGGTGAGTCTCCCACAGTGTGCGCCACTCGTGAGAGCCGCGAAGAGATCGGCATGGAGCCAGGAGAGCTCATCCATCTCGGAGGAACCTTCCTTGCCCCAGGGTATTCAAGCGAATACCTGCGCTTCTTCCTCGCCCGAGAGCTGTGCGCATCCCCCCTACCCCCCGATCCTGGCGAAGTGCTCCTTTTAGAGAAGATACCCTGGGGGAAGATCTGGAATCTAATCGCAGATGGGAGTATCCGCGATGCAAAAACCCTCGCCGGACTCACGCTTGCCCGGCTCTGGTTGGCGAACACGGAATAAATAGGTTCTCTCCTCCTCTGCCGGAACGACGCCTATTAAAGTTACCTGGACTACAATAAGCGCGATGTGGTATACTTTCGTTTCTGCCGCCCAGCTTGAACGGGCGGTCGGTCATGTGTTTAGCCAAGTATTCAAGGATGGATTAAAGCGATGAGCGACCTTATAAAGGCTGTCGAGGCGCCTGTAAACACAGATTTACCTGAACTGAACCCTGGAGATTCGGTTTCGGTCCATTTCCGCATTAAGGAGGGGGGGCGAGAACGGGTCCAGGAGTTCAAAGGAACCGTGATCCGTATCCGCAAGGGAGGGAATAACGCCAATTTCACAGTACGCCGTACAGCATCCCATGGAATCGGCGTAGAACGGACCTTCCCTCTGCGCTCACCCCGTCTCGATAAAGTCGATATTCAACGCCGGGCGCAGGTTCGTAGATCGAAACTTTATTATCTGCGAGATCGCACCGGAAAACGAGCTCGATTGAAAGAGAAGCGTCATTAAGCTCCTACAAAAAGTGCAGCGTATGCTGCACTTTTTTTACTTAATGCGGTGGGTTGTTACGGGTATGTTATGCTCCTTTTGGTCATCCTCATAATGAGAACTTATCCAACATCGTCACCTACGCTCTGTCGGAATCCCCACTATCGAGCGCCAATAACCGCGCATTCTTCCACACCGGTGTAAAACTTTACTGCCATCTGAGGCAATTGTCGCGAACCAGGATGCGTTATACTGATACGAAGAGCCGGCGGTGAAACCTGCGGCTGAACAGAAGATCCGCCGCGGTATTCCCAAACCAGGAAGACGCTCAATGAAAAACCAACCTATCGGCATCTTCGATTCTGGGGTCGGCGGTTTATCGATCCTGCGTGAAATCCGCACTCTGCTGCCGCATGAGAATCTGCACTATTTCGCTGATCAAGCGCATGTTCCCTATGGTGCGCGCTCTCTTGAAGAAGTACGGGGTTATTCTGAAGGAATCACATCATTCCTGCTCAGCCAAGGTGCTAAGCTCATCGTAGTTGCCTGTAACACGGCGTCAGCGGCGAGTTTATATCATCTTCGAGACCGCTTCCCAGATCTACACTTTGTCGGCATGGAGCCTGCTGTAAAGCCTGCTGCCGAATCAACGCTTAATGGCGTTGTCGGGGTGCTAGCCACTCCAGCGACATTTCAAGGGGAACTTTTCGCCTCAGTTGTGGAACGATTTGCGAAAGGTATTACCGTGCTACCACAGACGATCCCCCATTTGGTAGAACGGATTGAAGCTGGTGAAATAGACACAATAGAGATCCGGAAAATCCTGAGCCGCGCCATCCAACCTTTACTGGATTCGGGCGCAGACACTTTGGTCTTGGGCTGTACACACTATCCATTCATCATCCCGATCTTGCAGGAGATTGCTGGCGACGGTGTAAAGGTGATCAACCCAGCCCCTGCCATCGCGCGCCAGACTCTACGACTCTTAACCAGCAACAATCTCCTCTCTTCGAAAAATAAAGCTGGTGAAGTAGTATGCTACACCAGTGCTGACCCCCAGTCTCTAACAAGAATGCTTCCGATCGTGGATCTTGCATCGGTAAAAATCTTTCAGGTGAAATGGCTTGGTGACGTCATCGTTCCCGTCGACTGATCGCTTATCGATCTGCTCACTTTATTTATTAACACGGATGCTGATCTGATTGTCCAATCAGGGCCAAAAGTGTAAGCAACCGTATTTACCATCACCTAACCGAAAAGATAAAGAATTGCCCTCCTTGGACGGTCAAAACCAGGATTTGGATTCGATTCACGGCTCTATTCGCATCAGATACGCGAAGGGGGGTGTCTAAAAACACACGATTAGACAACCCCCGCATTTATGTTCTGAAGTACGGCTCCGCCTCACACTTCCGTCAAGAGAATGCTCAACCCGAAGTGAGCATGAAAAACGAACCGTTACCCCTCCACGCCCGCTCGCTTGAGCTCTTTGGCTGAAATGATGGCAACGGCACCGACCATATCGCCCTTCTTCAGGTTGACAACTCGCACACCCATCGTCGATCGGCCGGCGCGCTTTATCTGCCCCATTTTAGTTCGGAGTACGATACCACCGCTGGAGATGATCGTTAAATCATCATCATCGTTCACAATTCGGGCCGCCGCTATTTTGCCGGTGACGGAGCGCTTCTGGCGGTTGATTGTAACAACGCCCAAACCTCCGCGGTTCTGATTCTTATACTCACCGACTGGCGTTCGCTTCCCCAAACCCTTTACAGTTACAACGAGTAGATCTTCCCCCTGGCTGACGATATTCATCCCCGCTACCGCATCCCTTTTACGCAATCGGATCGCTCTAACCCCCATCGCTGGTCGACCCATTGACCGGACCTGCGTTTCATGGAAGCGCAGTGCTTGCCCCCCCTCCGTGACGAGTATGATTTCATCATCGCCACTTGTCAGATGAACCCAGCCGAGTACATCCCCCTTCTCGAGGCCGATAGCAATCAATCCAGAAGGTCGAACGGAGGCGAATTTTGAGAGTTCGACTCGCTTTATCTTCCCTTTCCGTGTTGCCATCGTACAAAAACTCGCGGCCTTGAAATCCCTTACAACGACTGCAGCAGTAATACTCTCCTCTGCATCCAACGCGAGAATATTCACCATGGGAATACCACGGGCAGTCCTGTCAGCATCTGGAATCTGGTAGGCTTTCTCTGAATAGACCTTCCCGCGGTCGGAGAAGAAGAGGACCGTATCAAGCGTCCTGGCCGGGATCAACATCAGGATCTCATCCTCTTCTTTGATTGAATGGCCCTGGACTCCTCGTCCCCCCCGGCCTTGCTGGCGATAGGTCTTTGCAAGTACACGCTTAACGTAGCCGCGTAGGGTGATGCTGATTAGAACAGCTTCATCGGCAACCAGATCCTCCTCGCTTAAGTCACCCGTAGCTTCCTCGGCGATGCGAGTGCGACGCGGGTCACCAAATTGATCCGCAAGTTGGGTTAGATCTTCCTTGATGAGCCCTAAAATCTTCTTTGGATGCTCGAGTAGATCTTCGAGATATTTAATGAGCTTCAGAACTTCTTTATGTTCTTGTTTGATTTTCTTCTGCTCGAGCGCGGCTAGACGTCTAAGCTGCATGTCGAGGATTGCTTGAGCTTGGAGATCGCTAAGTTTAAAGCGTTCCATGAGGCGTTCTTTTGCTTTTTCCACATCTGGTGATTTCTTGATCGTTTCGATCACTTCATCAAGCTTCGCCAGTGCGGTCAACAATCCTTTCAGAATATGCGCTCGCGCGCGCGCCTTTGCAAGGTTAAATTCTGAGCGGCGGGTGATGACTACACGCCGGTGTTCAATATAGGCAACGAGAGCGCGCTTTAAAGAAAGCAGGCGTGGCTCGTTAGCGACCAGAGCCAGGAGCTGTACTCCGAAAGTAGTCTGGAGCGTCGTGAACTTGTAGAGTTGATTGAGGATCTTCTTCGGTTGAGCACCCCGCTTCAGTTCTATAACGATGCTCAAACCGCGCCGGTCAGATTCATCTCGCAAATCGGAGATACCCCCGATTCTGCCTCCCCGGACCAACGCCGCAATGCGCTCGATCATAACGGTCTTATTGACTTGATAGGGGATCTCGGTGATCACAATACGGTGGCGGTTGGTTCCCATTTCCTCAATGTGCGCCAGACCCCGAACAACGATCCTGCCCCTTCCCGTGCTGTACGCTTGTTTGATCCCCTCATTCCCGACGATTATTCCGCCGGTTGGGAAATCCGGACCAGGGACGAAAGACATCAGCTCAGCGATGGGGATGTCCTCGACATGTTCATAGTTGTCCAACATATGGGTGATGGCTAGAACCAGTTCCCCGAGATTGTGAGGCGGTATATTTGTCGCCATACCTACCGCAATGCCCGAAGCCCCATTCAAGAGCATATTTGGCAGTCTGGCTGGTAGGACCGTCGGCTCCTGCAACGATGAGTCAAAGTTATCCGCATAATCGACAGTGCCTTTATCGATGTCGACCAATAGCTCCGCAGCCAATGGCCCCATCCTGGCCTCGGTATAACGCATCGCTGCGGGGGGATCACCGTCAATCGAGCCGAAGTTCCCTTGTCCATCAACCAGCATATAGCGCATGGAGAAATCCTGCGCCATACGAGCCATCGCCTCGTAGATGGAAGAATCGCCATGTGGGTGGAACTTCCCCATGACTTCTCCAACAATCCGGGCTGATTTGCGATAGGAGGAGTTAGGGCGGATGCCCATTTCATGCATAGCGTAAAGGATCCGTCGATGGACGGGTTTTAATCCATCACGCGCATCGGGCAATGCGCGCGCTACGATCACGCTCATAGCGTAATCCAGATACGCTCCGCGCATTTGATCGTCGATATCGACCTGGCGAATGGTACCAATTTCCATAATCACTCACACTTTTTGAATAGTATCTATCGAAAACCCGCCAGCGGCGGGTCGCTACGGTATTATACCTCGCAAGGTCATCAAAGGGTATCCGGAAGTCCCACAGACACTCTAAAAAGGCTTCTCTGTTGCTCTCCAGGCTTGTTTATGCATCATCCATGGGAAATAACATCAATCAACGAATTCCGCTGCCATAAACAGCGTAATAAGTACCTGAAAACAGCTAAGACGATGGCTTTAACAAGCCCAACATCCATCACCGGCTGGTTTGCCAGAAGCAGGTTGGGTTTTGATTTTCGAGTAGATTAAATCGAAACAGGGGATGGGGGAGAGCACCATCTGGATCTCAACCAACTCCGGGTCCAGAGGGAGCAGGTGAGACAGAAGGACTGCAAGCTGCGCCTCATGAATCGAAACGTTTGCGTGATCTGGGAGCAAGGCGAGCAAGAGATCCAGGTCGGGATTAGCCCCGAGTTTCTGAACCTGAGGAATTAACCCCTGGATGATATTCGCCTGCAGGCTGACCAAGCTGTCCGGGTCAGAGGCAAAAACAGTGTGGAGGGCTAGAACCTGCTGGCCTGTCAGGTTGTGATCGTCCAGAGGCAAGCCAAGATCACCCTCTAGAGGCAGCCCACCCAGGTAGTCCACCATGCTTGAGAAGGCATACTCGTCCATCACCACAACGATATCGACTTCGACTCGCAACGCCCGTTCTATCGCTTCCAGGAAGGGGGGAGCCACGACCTTATCAGGAGTCCACGCGAAAAATGATTCTAAGGTGACATTTGCGCCTTCGACGAGATCCAGATTCGTTGGAACGCCAGAAAGGATTACATTTTTTTCGGGAGGCTGAACCGTGAGGAGCCAGATCGCCTTGAGCTCGGGATCGGGTCTATCGAAACGATCGATGCCCAGTATGAGAACCGTAGTCTTGAGTGAGCGCTCCGGGTTTAGAAAAGGTGCTAAACCGCCCTCGGGAAAAAACCGAATAATGGAACTTATCGGGGAGGCTGTAGTCTGCTCACCTAAAAGGACCGTCCCAAGGCCGATGCAGAAACATAACGAAACGAGGATGATGATGACCGCGGATCTCGACTTCATCTCCCGATTCATCGCTCCTTGAACGAAAGCACGAACAAGCGGGGTAAGGTCCCAATGCTACTCAAGTTGCTGCCGCCTCGCTCGCTCAAACACCCAGCCTATCCAAATAAAAGAAGGTCCCCGGATCACAACGTGTACTTATCCCTCACCTGACAACACAGGCCGCTGCAATCATTATACATAGGAGGTCCAGCTAAGTGAATAAGAAATAAGAGCAATATCATTCTATCTCCCCATTTGCCGTCGCCACACATACCTGGAATTGACTTCCCAATTCAATGATGCTAAAACCACCGTCACAATCGTCATCTGGAGGAAATAGTGTCCACCCGTATTCCACGCATTTTCGTTATTCTTGTCTCAGTTCTCCTCATTCTTCTTATCCTTATCGGCGTTACAGGGGTGGTGCTCGTTAGAAGTCCATTTCCACAAACGAAGGGGTCGCTCCGCCTCCTCGGCCTGCATGAACAAGTGGATGTCTTCCGTGATCCCTACGGCGTCCCCCATATCTACGCCACGAACTCGCACGACCTTTTCATGGCCCAGGGCTTCGTTCACGCCCAGGATCGCTTCTGGCAAATGGAGTTCTGGCGTCGTTCTGGTTCTGGCACGCTGTCCGAGATCCTCGGTCCTTCGGCATTAGAGAGTGATCGCTTCATCCGCACAGTGGGCTGGCATCGAGCGGCAGCCGAGGAGCTTGAACTTTACAACGAAACAGAACTCGGTGTTCTGGATGCCTACGCCGATGGAGTCAACACGTACATCGAACAACGTCGTGGCCGTCTAGGTTTGGAATTCACCGTGCTCGGTCTTACAGGAGTCCGTTTTGACCCCGAACCCTGGACCCCGCTGAACTCCCTCACCTACGCGAAATTGATGGCCTGGGATTTGGGAGGCAACCGAAACGCCGAATTAACACGCGCTCAAATTGCTGCCCGCCTGGGAACGGAGTCGGTAAATGAATTAATACCTCCCTACAACGATGATTACCCAACCATCGTCGCTAATGCGGTTCACGAAGCCTCACTCGCGGCTATTCCGGAAGACGCCTTCGATCTGAACGTCCTTGGATTTGGCGAAGGTCTCGGTAGCAATAACTGGGTAATCAGCGGCGAACGAACGGAGAGTGGTAAACCGATCCTTGCCAATGACACCCACCTCGGCATCCAGATGCCTTCAATCTGGTATGAAGTCGGTTTGCACTGCGAACCCATCGGTCCCGAATGCCCATTTAACGTCGTTGGCTTCTCCTTCGCCAGCATTCCGGGCGTTATCATCGGCCATAACGAACACATCGCCTGGGGCGTGACAAATCTCGGACCCGACGTCCAGGACCTGTTTATCGAGAAGATCAACCCAGAGGACCCGAATCAGTACGAGTTCAAGGGACTCTGGGAGGATATGGAAATCATCCGTGAGGAGATTACCGTGGCCGGTCAGGACGAGCCTGATGTCGTCAACGTTCGCATCACCCGCCACGGACCGATCATCAATGATGTAATCAGCGGGGTGGAAGAAGAGTGGTCCTATGGCTGGCAGCCGCTCGCGTTCTCCTGGACTGCGCTCCAACCCGGGACGACCTTAAGAAGCATGTTGATGTTCAATACGGCATCCAACTGGGATGAGTTCCGCGCCGCGCTCTCCTATTGGGACGTCCCCAGTCAGAATTTCGTTTATGCTGACATTGATGGGAACATTGGCTATCAGGCACCAGGTCGGATCCCGATTCGGGCTTCCGGAGACGGCACGATGCCAGTTCCCGGATGGACCGGAGCCTACGATTGGGTCGGCTATATCCCCTTCGATTCACTTCCACGGACTTTCAACCCTGCAGAAGGTTATATTGCCACCGCCAATAACGCTGTTGTCGATACGGATTACCCGTATTTCATCTCTACCGATTGGGCGCCAGGGTATCGAGCCAGACGCATCGTCGAGATGATCGAGGTGGACGAATCAATCACGACCCAGGACATTATGGCGATGCATGGGGATAACGTCGTCGTCTATGCCCAGGATATTCTTCCTTTCCTGCTTCAACTCCCAACCACAGATCCCGACCAAGCCCAAGCTCTTGACTATTTGCGAGATTGGGACTTTAGAGCCGAGCGGGAGAGCGTTCCCGCGGCAATCTTCGAGTCCCTTCGCCTCCACCTGACGGATCGTGTGTTCGGCGATGAACTCGGAGAGCAGCTCCTGCAATGCTCGCAGAGTTATCTCGCTGTCGCACTAAGCCGGATGCTCCCCGAAGCGGAGACTCCTTGGTTTGACGACGTGACCACTCCCGAGGTGGAGAACCGTGATCAGATCTTGTTCTTAGCGCTGGGGGACACCCTCGATGAATTATCGGATGCGCTCGGTGAGGATATGTCCAGCTGGAAGTGGGGTGATCTACACACGGCGACTTTCCGCAATCAGAGCCTGGGAAGCAGTGGGGTTGGCATCATCGAGGCGATCTTCAACCGCGGACCCGTAGCCGTCGACGGCACCGGTGGCGCGGTGAATGCGACCTCCTACCAGGGCATCAAAGGCTCGATTAGCACGACAGAATCCTATACTGTCGCTGCGTTGCCATCCCAGCGTCAGATCGTAGACCTTGAGTATTTCGAGCGCTCACTTACGATGCACACAACCGGTCAGAGTGGCCATCCGTTCCACCGTCATTACGACGACATGATTGATCCCTGGCGGAACATCCAGTATCACCCGATGCTCTGGACGCGCGGCCAGGTGGAAGCCGCCGCCGAAACACGGCTCACGCTCACACCGTAAGTGCTTCGGTAAGGAGAATAACGCCTTCAGGTTTAAGAAAACGCTGCAGAGCTTTTTATTGGAGAGGATTATTTGGAGCGAAGCACTGGGACTCAACAAAGCGCGGACATCTCTAAATCATTGCCAAAACGGGGCGCACATCGGTGCGCCCCATCCATTTATCGGCATGAAGGAGGGTTTACTAGATCATGACTTTCTGAAAGACCATTAGACACATGGATCCTAAGACTATGACAGTCCCCAGGAGAAGAAGTGAGAGGAGAAAGCGCTGTGCAGGCGTCATCCCAAGAAAATAACCTCGTCTGGGTCCAACATCTTCCACATCAAAGGCGAGTTCCGCCGGCTCATCGAACATGGACCCGTCATCTTCTTCATCTATTCCACGCAGATCATCGAACATCATTAACCTCCTGTAGTGCAACCTTTATGCACTGAGCCTGCTAGCTATTTCCCCTTGCTGTTCAATGCTCAGTTCAGTGTAGCCCAATCCCTGTTCATGTCAACGGGACGGATTTGTATTTCCTCCCCGCCCAAAATAATGACCTCCCCGGCAGCAAGAGCGATCCGCAATCTGCAATCCGGGGTCAGCCCTCGAAGCACCCCTGTTAACTGCATTTCCTGTCCGGAAATCTTAACCGGCTGATCTCGAAAGGCAAGAACATCTTCAAATACTAAATGGATCTGCTCTGAATCCAGCTTGTTAAACCAACGCCCGATTCGCCTAACGACATCCACTAACAATCCAGCCCGACTTACTTTCCCTTCAAGTCCCCCCTCCACACAAGCGGCTGGATAATCAACCTCTCGCCGGTCGGGGACGGATTTAGGTCGCACGTTTACACCGATCCCCAAGATAGCATATTCAAGATCTTCCCCAATCCAACTGCCCTGCGTAAGCACTCCGGCAACCTTGCCTCCCGAAATGATAACGTCGTTGGGCCATTTTATTTGCGCCTCCAGACCAAGCGCACCTAGAGATTCTACTACCGCCAGCGCGCCGAGCATGTTCAGCCTTGCCAGCGCTACCTGGGTAAGGTCTTCTATCCGTAAGATCAAACTGAGCGCCAGGGCACTTCGGGGAGGCGTGAACCAACTTCGTTGAAAACGACCACGGCCAGCAGTTTGTCCATCCGCAACAACCAGCGTGCCGTGCGCTGCACCTTCCTGAGCCAGTTCCTGCGCTCGATCATTCGTGGAAGCAACCGTCTTATAGAAATAAAGCGTTTCCCCAAGACCCTCTACCGGCAGCCTCGACTTAAGACGCTTTTCGCTGAACATATTCGGATTGTACCTGTCCATGCACAATTTGTGCCACCGGACGATGTCCTTGGGGCAATCGCGGTATGTGAACAGACCGCCAATCATTTCTCCATCCAGAAGCTATGCAGGTTTTTGTCCTTCTTGCATGCAGGTAGGCTTCCGGAGTTCGTAAAATAGTCAAATCACGTTTGAATTCTTCGATTTAGGCGTACACTTACGCCAGGATGCCTATACTTTCAAGAGCAATTTCACTTTTTCCTACCGATTGACTCTGCTACAATCGAAGGATCACCCACATGAAGCACCTTTGGGCTCCCTGGCGTATGGATTATATTAAAGAAAGCTCCCATGAAGAGGACTGTCTTTTTTGCACTTTGCTTGCTCAGGAAGACGGTCCTGGCAACCTCATTCTTCATCGCGGCCAAAATGCATTCGTCGTACTCAACCGCTACCCCTATACCAACGGTCACATGATGGTCGTTCCCTATAAGCACAAACCATCCCTGGAAGGTCTTGGCGACAAGACATTGTTTGAGATGATCTCTCTCGCCAGCGAGGCTTTAAGCGTGCTCCGTGATGCCTACAATGCGGATGGTTTTAACCTGGGCGCGAATATTGGCGAAGCCGCTGGCGCTGGTGTAGAAGAGCATGTCCACCTTCATGTTGTCCCCCGCTGGAAAGGTGATACGAATTTCATGGCGACAACCGCAGAAACTCGTGTCTTACCCGAAGACCTCGAGGTGACCTATCAGACACTTCGTCGGCTCTGGCTATCGAGATCCGACGACGGATAAGCAATCCACGACATGGACCACTACCCACCTACCCCACATCACATTATAGAGGATCAACATGACTAAAAACGCAAGAGAGCCGGTAATACTCAGCGCTGCCCGAACACCTAGTGGGCGTTTTCAGGGCGGCCTCAGCCGCCTCAGCGCTACCCAACTTGGCGCTGCTGTGATCAAGGCAGCAACCGAACGCGCCGGACTGAAGCACCTGGAGGACATCGATGAAACCCTGATGGGGAATGTTGTCTCTGCTGGTCTCGGGCAAGCACCTGCTCGCCAGGCATCCATTTTGGCCGGCATTCCACCTACTGTCGGTGCGACGACTGTGAATAAGGTCTGTGGTTCAGGGCTGAAGACAGGAATGATCGCCTCTCAGGCGATTAAAGCCGGAGACGGCGATTTATTCGTCTGCGGTGGGATGGAGAGCATGAGCAAAGCTCCTTTTCTCGTCTGGGCGCGTGGAGGAGAGCTGCGTTATGGGCATGGTCAGATGACGGATGCTCTACTCTTAGATGGACTCTGGGATTCATTTGAGGATTGGGCCATGGGCATGGCTGCGGAATGGATCGCCGACGAATACAAGGTCACACGCGAGGCGATGGATCAATGGTCGCTCGACAGCCACTTGAAGGCGATCAAGGCGATCGATGAAGGCAAATTCAAAGCCGAAATCGTCCCAATAGAAGTGCCCGGACGCAAGGGGAAAATCACCCTGGTTGAGGAGGACGAAACTCCACGCCGTGATACATCACTCGATATGTTAGCAAAACTTAGACCTGCCTTTACAGCGGATGGAAGGGTGACCGCGGGAAATTCCCCGGGCCTTAATGACGGCGCCGCAGCTGTGATCATTGCCAGCCGTGAAAAGGCGGATGCTCTTGGAGTCAAACCGATAGCTCGCGTCGTCGGCTACGCGCAGGCTGCCGTTCCTCCGAAGGAATTGTTTACAGCCCCGGCTTTCGCCGTCCCCAAGCTGTTGGAGAAGGTCGGTTGGTCTCTACAGGACATCGACCTGATCGAACTCAACGAAGCCTTTGCCGCCCAAGTTCTCGCTAACGGTTATGCGCTCGCTGATATTGGGTGGGATTGGGACAAGGTAAATGTGCACGGCGGCGCGGTCGCCCTCGGTCACCCTATCGGAGCGTCGGGAGCAAGGGTGCTCACCACATTACTCTACGCGCTTCGAGACCGTGGTGGCAAACGCGGCATCGCTTCACTGTGTCTTGGAGGCGGGGAAGCTGTCGCTATGGCCGTCGAGATTGAATAAGAGATCCCGAGTTTATCAGCTACGGGTATGAATGAAAAAGAAACAAGCGGAGAAGGTCGTTTAATATATTAGTTACCTTCTCAATACAAACGGGCTCAGAGGAGTGGATCGATGGATGTTAAGAAAATATTGGTAGTAGGTGCGGGAACAATGGGTAACGGCATTGCCCAGACCGCTGCGATCTCAGGATACAACGTCACCATGACGGATATCTCACCCGAGATCCTGGAGAGTGCAACAAACGTGATCGCAAAATCAGTCGAGAAATTTTCCGCTAAGGGCGTAATCGACGAAGCCCAGAAAGAAGCTGCCCTGCAGATAGCTACCGCTCTCGACCTTGAAGCAGCTCGAGAAGCAGATCTTGTAGTTGAAGCAGCGACCGAGAATCCGGAATTGAAGTTGAAGCTATTTGCCGACCTGGATGGAATTGCCCCTGAGAAGACTATCCTCGCCTCGAACACCTCATCCATCTCTCTTACCAAGATCGGTGCCGGCACGAAACGCCCTGATAAAGTCATCGGGATGCATTTCTTTAACCCAGTACCATTGATGAAGCTGCTTGAGGTAATCCGCGGACTAGCGACATCCGACGAGACGACTCAAGCAGCCATTGATGTCGGGCGAAAGATGGGCAAGGAGCCGGTAGAAGCCATGGATTCCCCCGGTTTCATCTCCAACCGAATCTTGTGCCCGATGATCAATGAGGCGGTCTTTGCTCTCCAGGAAGGCATCGGTACTGCTGAAGCAATCGACACTGTGATGAAGCTGGGCATGAACCACCCGATGGGTCCGCTGACTCTGGCCGATTTGATCGGCCTGGACGTCGTCCTATTCGTGCTGGAGGTCCTGCACCGCGACCTGGGAGAGGATAAGTACCGGCCCTGCCCATTGCTGCGGAAGATGGTTGATGCAAAATATCTTGGCCGCAAAACCGGCAAGGGTTTCTATGACTATAGTAAATAGGGTGAACTCTCGCTCCACCCTCCGAGTGAACCGTGAAACAGGGATCGATGTATCCCTAGGGTCTTAGAAGGCGTCAGATTAATCTCAGGGATTTCTCGCCCCCTCCTGGGGCGTCGAAATGACATGTTTAAGACTGGCTCTTGCTTGCCTTTGCTATTGACGTCGATGAATCTAACACCACAATTCATCTGAAGCGCTTTAATAACCCCAGTAATTTATCTTGTGTATAATCCGCGAAGCCAGAGGAGGTGAAATCCGATGTTGAAATCGACTTTCGCCTTGAGCGCTGCCGCACTAATTATCGCTCTCTCCACCTGTTCTACGCCCGGATCAGACCTTCCTGAATCTGCTCGCCTTGCGACAGCGGTCGCAGGTACGCTTGAAGTAGCTACGAAAACAGATATCACTCCAGATCCACTCCAGACGTACGAAAAATTGGGGACGGAACAGCCGGACCCCTCTGCTTCCCAACCTGCGAAGACCCCCAGCGGCAGTGAGGGTCTTCGCATCGCCTACACCAGCGCGGGAAATGTCTGGATAATCGTTGGAGAAAATCCACCGCGACAGCTCTCCCATACCCAGCACGCTGATCGGGTCTTATTATCGAGCGACGGTGCAGTAGTCGCATACGCACATAACGACGTTGACGCTGATGTCTTTGAATTGCGCGTCGTAAATGCGGATGGCAGCGGTGACCGGTTAATCCTGGATCAAGCCGCTTTCGATGCGCTTTATCCTCTTGATAGTGCCCGTCACTTCCTGCCCAGCCAAATGACCTTTCTTTCGGGTACACATCGGCTGTTATTCAACACCCAGGCGGCTTTCGAAGGTCCGGGATCCATTAAAAATGATGATGTATTATCGATCGACGTGGATACAGAATCGTTGAAGAGATTGCTTGCGCCCGGGAGTGGCGGTGATTTCTATCCCTCGCCAGATGGGACTAAGTTAGCCATCATTCAGGCTGATAGTATAGGTCTCGCCGATTCAGATGGCTCCAATCTACACCCCAACCTCCTGACCTTTACAATGGTGATGACCTATAGTGAATTTACTTTCTATCCGGAGCCAGTCTGGTCTCCAGATTCTTCACACTTCGCCGTCGTGATCCCTTCAGAAGACCCGTTGGCTCCCAAGCCCACAAGCACGGTCTGGATCCTATCCGTGGATGGCGGCCCACCGGCCCAGACGGCATTTATCGATGGTCAATCCTTCTTCCCACAGGCTTTCGGCGCACCCGTAATCGCGCCTGATCTCAGTAAGATCGCCTTCATGCGTTCGGGAAGTGAGCAAAATGAGGGACATCTCGTCATTGCTGATGAAGATGGCAGCGGTGAGATCGTCTATTCAACCGGAAATCTACGCTGGATTGGATGGTCACCCGACAGCTCTGCTTTCGTTTACTCTGTAGGTCCGAAGGATCTTAAGCTTGGAGCAACCGGGGAACCGCCACTGCCGTTAGGTACCGGTACGCAATTCCGCTGGGTCAATAGCGAGGATTATCTATTTCTCACCGGAAACCACGGCGACTGGGCACTCATGATAGGCAGTGTTAGGGCTGCTGTGGAGGAGATTGTGCGCCCGGTCGGAGATTACATCGCCTACGATTTCATGCCCTGAAATGCAACTACGAGGTGCTACCGCTCTTTTTTCTCCATCTGAAATATGTGTGTTTAGATTTTAATGAGATAATGGTTACAACCTACGATAGGATGAGCGGTTCAATTGCGTTCAAACCGATTCTGTACTATCTTCTAACTCATGGTCCTGCCATAAACTTAGGGCATGGATTCTGGAGGAATGCATAATGTCGACAGTAATTTTCCCGATCTGGTTCATACTCGCTGCGATTTTCGCCTATCTAGCCTATATGCAATGGCGACTCTCAGGGGAGCCCCTGCGAACGTTTGCATTTAGAGATCGTGATCGAGAACCGGGCGATGCCGAATCGGAGGAGATCACCAAGAAGACCATTGATGATTTCAATAATTACCTGGAGATGATCAACTTCCGCAACCAGAAGCACCACCAGATGGCTGCGATCGGGTTCTTCGTGGCAGTCTTCCTTTCGCTCGTCTCGATGTTCCTGGTCTTCGGAAGCTAATTACGATAAGCCATACGTAAGACTTAGAACTACATTTCGCATTTGTCATTTATGGCCTGTATTCCGGCAGAGGAGTTTTCCCCTGCCGGTTGTTGTTTATTATTGGATATCTACAAGTCGCCCTGATTCGCAGTCCTATCCTGCGAAGTCCCCCGTTTTTTTGGGTGGGCGAATTTCCCTGTTTTTTGGGGAGCGAAGCCCCCTACCGAAGGGAGTGAGGATCAACACCGCCGGGATGAAAACACCGCCAGGTGCCTGATTAGTTGCCAGTCAAAACGAACGCGGCGTCTGGACATCTCTCCTGGATAACGGAGAGACGGATTGCGCCGCCTGACGATTGTGTTTCGGCTTGATGTCAAATTACGAATCAGCTGGATTCTGTATGAGTCTACAAATTAGAGCTTCAGACTAAACGGGGAGTGTAAACCACCTCCTGCTGCCACAAACTGTTCGCCCTGCCCCCCAATAGTTTTCACCCCTCCGTGAACACCTCCATAAAATACCTCCCTGCTATTCCTCGGCGAGGATCTCGCCAAGAAGCTCCTGGACTAGCTGGGGATTCGCCTTACCCTGAGTCGCGCGCATGACCTGCCCCACAAACCAACCGATCACCGTTTCTTTTCCGGAGCGGTACGTTTTCACCTGATCGGGGTTCTCGGCAATCACCTCTGTAATCACCTGACGCAGAGCGTCTTCATCGGATACCTGAGCCAGATTCTCACGTTCAACGATTTCAATGGGCGCATTTCCTGTCTCCTCAACTTGATCCAGGAGCGACTTTGCTGTGTTCGTCGTTATTTTCTTCTCGTCGATCATGCGGATGATCTCTGCCAAATGGCGAGGTTGTAATTGGAGGCTACCCGCCTTAACCCCTTTACTACGAATAATGCGCAGCACATCATTCATCAGCCAGTTCGACACCATCTTCGGCTCACCGCCATACTTCTCAACAGCCTTTTCAAAAAAATCCGCCAGGCTGCGCTCCTCGGTGAGAATCTCAGCATCGTAGATCGGGATATCGAACTGTTTGGCAATACGCGCCCTTCGTTCCAACGGCAATTCAGGGAGATCGGATAGTATCTCGTCTAGCCAGGTCTCATCGAGCTCGATCGGGAGTAAATCCGGTTCACGGAAATACCGATAATCTGCCTCGGTTTCCTTGACGCGCATCTTGCGCAGCGTCCCGCTGTCCTCATCCCAATCCAATGTCCAGGCTTCAATGGCACGACCTGCCTCTGCTTCACGTATCTGGCGCTTAATTTCAGCCTGGATGGCATCGCGCACATTCTCAATCGAGTTTACGTTCTTGGTTTCTGTCTTTGGATTGAGCACATCCGAACCCTGGAGGCGAATGGACACATTGGCATCGCAGCGAAGATGGCCGCGCTCCATATCCGCTTCGGAGATCCCCAACCAGCGCAAGAGCTGCCGTAAACGAATGAGATACTGTGCCGCCTCATCAGCCGACCGCAAATCTGGCCCCGTAACCATCTCAACCAGTGGAACTCCACAGCGGTTGAAATCGATCAACCTGCGTCCCGCTTGCAAGACCGTCTTCCCGGCATCCTCCTCAATATGAAGCTTGGTGATCGTAACATGACGATGGTCACCCTCTGAAAGCGGCACATCCATGAACCCCCCCAACGCCAGCGGTTCGTTATACTGGCTGATCTGATACCCTTTGGGAAGATCGGGGTAGAAGTAATTCTTGCGAGCTAAGTACGAACGCGCTTGAATCGAATCGGCGTGCATCGCATACGCCAGCAGCGCCGCCTTCTCCACAACAGCTCGATTGAGGACGGGCAGAACACCCGGCAGTCCGGTGCAAACCGGGCAGATATTCGTGTTGGGCGGGTCACCCCAAGAATCCGCTTTACACCCGCAGAAAATCTTCGAATTGGTATTCAGTTGGATGTGCGTCTCGAGACCGATGATGGCTTCGTAGTCTGACATCGATGGTGCCCCATTCCCCAAAGGATGACCCCTACTTAATATCGACTGTGATACGGACAATCTGGTCTTCTACCGTGAGCGCCTCAGCTACTTCGAGTCCATCGGTGACATATCCAAAAATAGTGAAGAACTCCTCCATTCTTGGAAGGTCATCAAGGGCGATGAAGATCTGGCTGCCACTGGAAGCCAATACATCCGAGCGGAACCAGTATCCAAACGCGCCCTTGGTGGCGACGCTTCCGTTCTCAGAGGGAAGCGTATAACCGATATCACTATCCGGTCGACTAGCTGGGGAACCCGTTACGAAGAAGGTCCCAGGCTGTGCATTGCTGATCGGGAAACCATCCCAATACCCAAGATTTGCCAGGACGATGAAATTGTTCGCGCTCACCGGAGCTGAAAGTGGTTCGAGCTCGACACGAATCGTACCCTTAGAAGTCTCGATTGTAGCCGTATACTCCTTGTCCAAATCGATGATCATCTCCGGCATTCGGTTGAAAAGCCCTCCCCTCTCCGCAGGCAAGATTTCCGCGAGCGGACGTCCGTCCTCAGATACGGGAATCACCGCTTCTGGCAGTGGTGTTGGTGTGGGTAGCTGACTGTGCTCAACAACTTCGATGTCCACGCGGATCAGACGATCTCCTGGAAAGTCCGGAGCTTCCGCCGGATCACGCGGCGTTAAGGCATTGATAACATCCATCCCCTCGATGACCTTCCCAAAGATTGTATGCAAACCATTGAGGTGGGAGGCTGCGCTATAGGTAATGAAAAATTGGCTGCCGTTGGTATCGGGACCACCATTCGCCATCGCCAGTAATCCTTCCTGGTTGAAAGGTACACCATGGATGATCTCATCCTCGAATTGATAACCTGGTCCTCCCGTGCCAGTGCCTGTGGGATCTCCACCTTGTGCCATAAACCCCGGCAATACTCGATGGAAGGTTGTTTCATCATAGAAACCCTGCTCGGCGAGAAAGATAAAGTTATTGACGGTTATCGGAGCATCTTGCGAAAATAACTCAACGCTCACCTCACCCTTCTCTGTTATGAGAGTGGCGATATATACCTTATCTATATCAATGGTGAGCTCGGGAGGGGAATCCCACTGCAGTTCTTTTCCCTCACCTGCTCCATCCCCGGTCGCTTCTGTTTCTTGGATATCTACTACCGCCTCGGGTAGGCCTCCGCAAGCCGCAAGAGGCGTGACAAGCAGGAGAAGAATTAAGAGCCAAAGACGAAATCCAAATATGCGTTTTATCCTTTCCATGCGAATTTACTCCATTTCATAGTTGCTAATTTCAATGAAACCTACAAACTTTCGAGGGCTTTTGGCCGTAGGTCGCGCCACGCCTCCGCCTCGGTTGCTATCTCAAAGGTACGACCCGCGCGAAGCAACGTCGCCTCAGAGAAATCTGGACCAAGGAGTTGGATTCCGATCGGCAAGCCGTTCTCTCCAAATCCCGCAGGGATCGATAACCCAGGAATGCCTGCGTGGTTAGCGGGGACGGTCAATAAGTCTGCGTACTGCATGAGCACCGAATCGCCATAAACCGCACCGAGCTTGAATGCTGTTGTCGGCGTCGTCGCCGTGAGTATGCAATCCAGATTATAGGAGCCGCCCGGGTCGAAGGCGCGCTCAAAATCGTCTCGGATTAGCGTGCGCACCCGCAGAGCGCGCTCGTAATACCCTTTTTCATATTGCTCTGCGGAGACATACATCCCCATTAAAATCCGTAATTTGGGTTGTATCCCGAATCCCCGGCCGCGTGTTTTTTTGTAAAGCTCGCGGAGATTGTCCTCCTCGCCTGGAAAACGGTAACCGTACTTTACACCATCATATCGATGCAAATTAGAAGCCGCCTCAACACGGGAGATCACAAAATAGACCGGGACGCCGTAATGTGTGTTGGGCATTGGAATGTCTTCGACGATTTCGGCGCCCATTTCGGCGAAGGTATGTGCTGCCGCCAGGACAGCACGCTCGATCTCCGGCGAGATCGGCTGCTCGATAAGATCGCCAGTTTCCGGATCGGGGTACTTCAGTTTGAAATAATCAGGTGATAAACCGATGCGCAGCCCTTTCACACCCTCCATCAAGCCCTGGCTGTAATCCGGGACGGGAGCGTTCGCAGCAGTCGCATCGCGCGGGTCGGGTCCAGCAATTGCATTCATCATCAGGGCTGAATCAGTGACATTCCTGGCGACAGGACCCGGGCAATCCAAGGATGAGGCGAAAGCGATCAACCCATAGCGAGATACGCGGCCGTAGGTCGGTTTCATGCCGACGACACCGCAAAATGCCGCCGGCTGTCGAATCGAACCAGCCGTGTCCGTTCCCAGCGAGATTGCCGCTTCACCTGCGGCAACCGCGGCTGTGCTGCCTCCCGAGGATCCGCCAGGGACATAAGCGGGGTTCCACGGGTTCCCAACCGATGGCAGAAATGCAGTTGACTCGTTCGAAGAGCCAAAGGTGAATTCATCCAGATTGACCTTCCCAACGACAACAGCGCCGGCGTCCTCTAAATTTATCACCGGCGTAGCGCTGTAGGGAGCGATGAAATTTTCCAGGATCTTCGAGCCAGCGGTGGAGGGAGTGTCCCTCACGCAGAAGTTGTCCTTCACGGCCAGAGGCACACCAGCCAGCGGTCCCGGATCCTCACCCGCGGCGATCTTCCGGTCGATAGATTCCGCCCGGGCATGTGCGCGCTCGCGAGTTACAGTAATGAAAGCATGCACTTTCTCCAAATCGGCGGGATTTGGAATGTATGGTTCAGTAGTGGCTTGGCGGCCTTCAACAGCATCGATCCGCTCAAGCGACGATTTCAAGAGCTCAATAGCCGAGATCTCCCCGCCTTTAATCCGTCGAACCTGCTCGTGTGCGGGTAGATCACATAAATGTTCCGTCATTCCAGCGTCTCGGCGGGGATGTCTGGCACGACGATGTAGCGCTCTTCAACCTCTGGAGCCTGGTCGAGTATGTCATCTGCTTCGGGGCATATCTCGATGATATCTTCCCGCAGAGATGGCATGATCGCCGCTGAATATGGGACGCCGTGGGATGTGATGGGGATTTCATCAGAGACTTCAATCGCCTCCAACTCGCGGATCGCCCGAAGTTGTTCGTTTAATTCCTTTCGTAGGTATTCCCCTTCATCGGGTGACAATTCAAACGCGGCGAGGTTAACCAGATGGTTGAAAATATCCACCGTAATCGCCTGCGCGACTTCACCTTTAGCCTTCGTCGTCACCTTCACCTCCACGAAACGAGAATGGGGTCATTGTACCCGTTGCACAAAGCGCGGTCAAAGCATCTGCCCCAGCGCATCAACATTAGCCTAGTGCTTTACCTAGCATAAAACCAACGGCACGAGAATTGCAACCCCGAGCACGACCATAGGTCAAAAAGTGGTCACCTTTCACCAACCTTACGTTAGGTGCTTGAAAGGTTAATTGAACATCTTCTTTGATAATATCCGAGGTGAAACAAAATCTTGTCGAAGAGACAAACCACGTAAGGAGGTTATGATGAAATCAATCCTTCGACCCCGCAGCTTCGGAATGCTCGTACTAGCACTCATCCTCGCTGCATCCGTATATGGCTTTGCTGCCACTAACACTGTTGAGGCAACATCCGCTGGTGATGGAGCGACCGTAATAAGTGGTTATAACATCGTGTCTGTCAACTACAGCATTTTTGGCGATAGTGATCCGAGCGATATCGATGCGATATCCTTCGATCTCCAAGCCACAGTCGCATCCGTTTGGGTCTCGCTTGATAACGGAGCAAACTGGACGGATTGCACTGGCTCGATCAGTGGAACTAATGTAACCAATTGCGCAATGAGTGTGGCAGTCACAAGCGCGACACAGCTTCGAATCGTCGCTGCGGACTAAGTCAAACGTCCAACTAATCTTCAAGGCGTGTCATTTCGGGGCACACTCACTCTTACAGTGATTGTGCCCCCTGGCACAAACCTGATATGAAGCTGAATGCACGACTTTCGCAATCATTTCTCTCGGCGCTGATCCTGGTGCTCATATCGGCACTATGGTTCACTTTCGCGCCGGTTCAATTCGGCGGTCAGGCGTCTTACGTCTTGATCGCCGGGGCGAGCATGGAACCCAGCCTGCATTACGGCGATTTGATTATCGGCCACGAGGAACGAACTTATAACGTCGGAGACGTTGTGACCTATCGCCACCCAACAATTGGTCCTGTCATCCATCGAATTATCGAACGAGAAGGGGACACTTATACATTCAAAGGTGACAACAACGACTGGATCGATTCGTACGAGCCGAAATCATCGGAACTAATCGGCAAATCCTGGATCCACATCCCCGGTGCAGCAAATATCATCCTGAAATTACGTTCATCGTTGGGGATTGTCTTGCTTTCTTTTGCATTCGGATTTATGGTTTTACTAACTTTTTCACGCAATTCGCTTATAAGTGAGAAACAACCCAAGAAAGATAATCAGACGGTGACGGAGCGAAGCAGGTCGCTTTACTTTTCGGGCTATTTAGAAGGAATGTTATTCGCCCTTTTTGCCATTTTGCTTGGAGCGATCTTGCTCGGCGTCTTTGCATTCTCCGCCCCATTAACGCAGTCAGTCCCCGCCGACATCCCTTATGAACATAGAGGGACTTTCTCATATAATGCGGTTGGCTCACCAAGCATTTATGACCAGGGCAAGATCGAGCCGGGCGAGGCCATCTTTCACGCTCTGACGCATGAGTTTGATTTAGCCTTTACATATCAACTCTCCACACCAGAGATAAAAAACCTCGATGGAAGCTATCAAATCTCCCTCGAGGTCAGCGAACCCAACGGTTGGCGGCGTCAGATTGAGCTCTCTCCAGATACGGAATTCCAAGGTGAGTCATTTTCGACGGAAGCCACGGTCAACCTGGGATACATCTTGACTCTCATTGACCGACTGAAGACAAACACATCTCTCAATCGACAGGTGTTTAACGTGGACATCGTCGCAGATGTGAACGTCCAGGGTAACCTTGGAGATCTAACCTTCGAGGATACATTCACGCCTAGCTTAAAATTCCAATTGGATGAGACCCAATTCTATCTGGCAGGGAGTAGTCCATTTGGAGAAGGGATCGATCCTCTCTCACCTGTTCAGTCCGGTTTCCTGCCCCGCCAGCAGCAGGTCCCGGCAACGTTGAACATTCTGGGGCTCAAACCCACAGTCCAAACAGCGCGCTGGATAGCAGGCGTGACGTTGGGCATTTCCTTGCTCGGCATCGCCGCAATTCTATATCCCTTCCTGCGCGCCTCGATGCAAAGCCCAAGCGAGAAAATTCGAATCCAATTCAGGGAAGTATTGCTCGACATTCGAGAGCTGCCTGAAAAAGCTGCGAGTGAAGATATTGAGGTAGATCGTTTCGAAGATCTTGCTAAGCTTGCTGAGAAAACCGGTTCGATGATCCTTCACTATGTCGAAGCCAACCAACACACCTACCTCCTGCAGGAGGGAGACATCACCTATCGCTTCCTCCTGGCGGTCACAGAACCTGATGAAGGGGAGGAACGTTCACCAGAAACGGATGAAACCTCCGCTGGTAAAAAGAAGGGCAAAAAGAAGTGAGGCCATCCATACTATTACGCTTCACGGGAGTCTTCTTGATTGCGCTGATCGCCGTCAGCACAGCCGCGGCCTTCGCTGCCACAAACAGCGTTCCTGCCTCGCGTTTGGATCATGATAGCTTTTCCATCACCGCCAACAACCTGAAACCCGTGGAATGCAACAGCCTCAACCTTACTACCATTGTCGTTGCCGGTAACGGGACGGCGGGTAATGATCTGATTCTAGGCACTGCAGGAAACGATACCCTCCGCGGGAGTGATGGAGACGACTGCATCATCGGCGGCGGTGGAGACGACACCCTCGACGGGCAGAAGGGCAATGATGTCCTTCTCGGTCAGGATGGAAATGACAGCCTCAAGGGCAGCCAGGATACTGACATCTGCGACGGTGGTGCGGGCACGGACAGCGGTCATAAATCCTGCGAGACCGAGATCGATATCCCCT
>Ga0114922_10000554_pt1 | contig 35815 bp, 26 predicted proteins | sample AartaG_FD_100975 | JGI IMG/M metagenome (GOLD analysis project Ga0114922, IMG submission 100975) | Deep subsurface microbial communities from Aarhus Bay to uncover new lineages of life (NeLLi) - Aarhus_00045 metaG | ecosystem: Environmental > Aquatic > Marine > Oceanic > Sediment | place... | reverse complement strand
GAAAGGATTTTCCTGAAATCTGTAAAATGGCAAAAGATCATGGATTTAAAGAAGTAATTGTTGCTACAAACGGGTATGGCTTCCAGAAAAAAAATGGAGGACTTGAGTGGACTAAAAAAGTATACGAGATGGGTTTGGATACTCTATACCTCCAGTTTGATGGGATAAATAACGCAACTTATGAGAAGACGCGAAGCATTAAGAATTTAATGCCATACAAGATGCGCGTTGTAGAAAACTGTAGAAAGGTAGGATTGTCATCCATTAATTTAGTAGCTACAATTGTCAAAGGGATTACAGATATTGAAGTTGGGAACATAATTCAATTTGCTCTTGATAATATTGATGTTGTAAGGGGGATAACATTCCAACCTGTTTCCTTATGTGGGCGCATTACAGCAGAAGAGATGGACGAATTAAGAATTACGAACGCTGATGTGATACAAGAAATCGAAAATCAAACTGGCGGCAAAATTAGTATGGATGAAGCGTGGTATCCACTATCAACAATAGTTGAATTCGGGAGAATTGTAGCTTATCTTGCTGATGTAGAGCCAATTGAATTTACTTGCTCACCTGATTGTGGCTTCGCAACCTATTTAGTTGTAGATCCCGACACGAAAGAAATGGTTCCTATTATGGATTACTTCGATCCTCTCAAAATCATTGATTTTGCCAACCGATTTTGGGAAAAAATAAAACATAAAGAAAAACAACCAATTGAATTCTTTGAGGGATTATTAGGCGACATGGGTAAAACTTTAGATAGTGGTCTTGATTTCTTAGATAAAACACAACTTCGAGCCCGATTCCTATTAGGAATGCTTCAATATACCAAGAAACCAGGGAAGCTCATGGAAATGTTCAGTAGGCTATTAATGAATGGCGATTGGGAAAGTATTAGTTCTTTTACGCATGGTACTCTTCTTCTTTCAAGCATGCACTTCCAAGACGCATATAACATGGATATAGAGCGTGTTAAAAGGTGTATCGTTCATTTTGGTGTAGCAATGCCTGACGGCTCAATAAGAGAGCTGCCGTTTTGTACAATGAACACATTACATCGTGAAAGAATTGAAAAACAAGTCGCAAAAAAGATTACAGCGAAAGTCGCGGAAGAATTCGACACGACTACAGGACAAACAAGAGAAGAGATCCGACAAGAAGTAGCCCAGAATGGGGGCATAAGAAAGGAGGAATAAATAGCAGGTGATTATAAAATGGTTGACGAAGTAATCGAAACTAAAGACGGTTTGAAGTTAAGGAAGCTTGTAGAACTCAAAACATCTACAGCAGAAGAATACCAAGAGGCAATGTTGGATCGAGTAGAGTATTTCAAAAAGCAAAACGAAAATAAGTCCATATTCAATAGCTCAATTCAAAATACGGTAGTCCAGAGTTTGAGCACAGTTTTGGATTTAAAACTCCAATTAGAGAAAGCTCTAGGCGAAGAAAGTATGAAAAAAGTTCACGATTTCTTAGACGAATTCTTATTATTCGGCCTTTAACTCTTTTTTTAAAAATTTTTTAATCTTATTTTACTATTTTCTTTTAATTTTTTATAAAACAAATATTTTTATCCTAGTTTACTTGTTGATGTAGTAGGTGCGTTTTATAGTTGTCTATACTAATCAAGTTATATGGAAATTTACGAGAGAATGTGAAAGATGTTGATTTAGAAGAAGGACTCCCTGTTACGTTTAATGTAGAAGATAAGAATGTTCACTTTGTTTATGATATTGTCGAAAAGTTTGCAATCCGTGAGGAGGACATAAGTCATATATTTGTAAACGGCAAGTATTCCGGAATTGAGAAGGAAATTAGAGATGGTGACAGAGTAGGATTGTTTCCTAAAAATATGGCGTTAATCTTTGTTGAGATTCCTTTAGAAAGTGAATAAAAAAGGTCTTTAAAATTTCACAAATTATTTTTTATATTGAGATTTAATTAGAATATGGTTTTCAATTTCATCACTTTACCTATTACGTTATTATTTATTTCAATAGGGGTTGGGTTGTTATTATTTGCAATTAGATTGAAAAAGAGGTTCCCTAAAGAACATGTTTTTATTAACTCTTTTATTGTTTCTGTGTTGTGGATTATTTCTGGAATTCTCTATCCGTTTTTTTACCCGCGCGATAATGAATATGTAAGATTTCATCAATCATTCTCGATGAATATTATATGTATATTCGGACCTTTGTTAGTACTCCTTATTCTGCTGTACCAATCCAAAGTGGTCTTAAAAGATAAACCTGAGCTTAGAGAAAATCGAACAATTACTAAATTTCTTGAAAAATACGACTTAATTAATGTGAATCAAATTAGCAATAAATCATACTCGTTAAGAACTGATTTTCATAGGAAAATCTTTCATCTACTTCCAGGATTATTTATAATCATTTTGCGAATCTTCGCAATAAATATATGGGACGGGTTATGGAACGCAGACCAAATATATGGAATAACGGGTGGCGAATATGCGATGTTCTTAATCTTAACAATAGGTTATACGGGAGTAATTTTATTCGCGGCATTGGATTTCATACGATTGTCCTTTATTTTCGAAAAATCGAATATTTACGGACTCCTACCTGATTGCTTTTCGAATTTGCTGGTTAAAACACTAAAAAGGAATGAAAACTACGAATTTACAAAAAACATGGTTTTAGTTCTATCGTTAGTCCCGATGCTCTTTTTGCCATTTGGAATCTTTACTGCTGCTGCTTTAATTACAAGCATTGGTGATGGGGTTGCCTCTATTATGGGAATTGGTTTTGGCAAGTATCATTTTCCTAAAAAAAGTAGTAAAACTATAATTGGATACATTTCAGGGTTTCTTGCCTCATTTGGAGTAAGTTTATTTTCGTTATGGTTGTTTGAGCCGTTTTTAAACTCCTACAAGGTGATCATAATATCGTTAAGCGGAGCTGTTGTATTTTTAATTGTTGATTTATTAAGTTTAAAAATCGATGACAATGTTTTAAATCCAATTTTTTGCAGTTTAGCTATGACTTTCTTCTATTTAATCCTTTAAATCACTCAATAAAATCTGAAATTCCTAAATATTTATATACATTGAAGTTTAACATTAATTTCATATTTATAATGAATTAAAATTGAAAAGATAGAAAAGTTGACCAAAAATGACAGAAACCAAAAATGATACCCAATCAATGAGATCAAAATCTTACTTCAGATATCTTATCTTTGTATTAATGCTTGTTCAAATTCTTGATACTTATAGTACTCTTTATCCCGGCTCAATTCCTTCTTTGATCGTAGCTGAATTTTATCCTGGAGTGCCAGATAATATAACGAGCTCTATTGTAGCTACAGCAGGAAGTATAATTTCAATTGGGATGTATTTTTTGTTTTTCAATCAATATTTAGTTGATAAAGTTGGACGCAAACGAATGTTGGCAATCACAATCCTTGGAATGAGCATTGCCTCATTAGGTATGTTTTTATCCGTTAATTATGTAATGTATGTTGCTTTTCAATTTTTCTTGTATTTTTTCTTCATGAGTGACATTTGGTTAATTTATGCAAATGAAGAATCAAAACAAAGTAAGCGAGCTTTGAATACAAACATTATATTAATGGCGGGATTATTAGGAGCCATAATAATGGTAATCTTTCGCTTCATCTTTATAACAGATGTAAATCCAAATTGGAGGGGGATGACTTTATTTCCTATGATTTTTGGAATTCCTTTAAGTATCGTAATTTATTTTACTCTTAAAGAGACTGCTGAATTTCAGTCAATGAAGGAAGATACTGAAAGACACTCTCGTTCGTTTTTTGGAGATATTAAATCAGTTTTCAAAACAGAAAACAAGAAATCATTTATATTTTTACTATTCATATCGTTTTTGTTCGGATTTTCGAATCTTTTTATTGGTTTGTTTGAGAAGTACATAGCAGATGTCGGTTCTATACCTCAATCCCAAATAAATATATTATTCTTTATGACGATTTTTACGGTCATGATCGCGTATTTAACTAATGGAATCCTCGGCGATCGAATTGGAAGAAAACCATTACTGTATTTGTGGTCGTTTTTATTACCCATTTCAGTGATTATCTGGGTTTTAGGAGCAACTAATACTTCAAATGCCTTTATAATCGTATTATTTGGCTATGCAATAAGTCACATCTCATATTGGGGATTATGGGGGATTATTAGATTAATTGCGGTTGAGTTGATGCCCACTGATAGAAGAGGGACTGGGATTGGAGTTAGAAGTTTAATCGGAGCCGTAGGCAGCACATCTGGACTCCTAATTAGTAGTATTATCGTACTGGAACTCGGTTTAGGAATCACTTTTATAATTTTAGTCTTTGGAAATCTACTAATAATTCCTCTAGGATTCCTATTTGTAAAGGAAACTAAAGGGATCGATTTAGCAGAAATAAAATAAGTGTAAAAATTTACTTTTTTATTTTAAAAAAAAGCGTCCATTTTTTTAATTCCCTTTATTTCTTCGAACGATATATCAAGCGCGTCTAATACTTGTTCTAATGCTGATTTTAACAGCTCGCGATACTTTGAAGAATCAATATCTTGAAGTTTTGCCATTTCAATAACTTTAGCTCCAAGAGTTCCTTTGCTCTTTATGAATCTTATTGAATCACCTTTTTGAAATTTTTTTTTTATCGCTAGAATTTCAGCTTCGCTAGCGTTATTAGCTTGTGCTTTGCGGGTTTCTGTCTCTATGAATGTATTAGCGGCTCTGACATGCTGTGGAATGGTTTTTACATAGTCTTTGAGGTTTTTTTGCAAACCGATATTTATAGCGTAATCTTCTAATGTGAATGTGCCTGGTTGCCCTATTTTCTTTAAGTTACTCTTAATTATTTCGATAATTCTCTTCTTCGCTATGCTAAATTCTTCATCGTTAGTGATTTCTTTAAGAATTTCTATTAACTGACTGAAAGCTTTTTTAATAAAATCTGGAGTATTCTTCTTTTTTGCTACGAGTCCCTTTATATCAACATATTTAGTGTCTTTGTAAATCCCTATGTAATTTTTCTTTCTCTGTGAGAGAGCTAAAAATTGATACGTTTTTTCTTCTTCTAAGTCTAAATCGAGTTCGTCTTTGCTCCAATCTGATATTTCTTTCATTTGAGAACTAGATGGGTTTAAAAGGAAAACTGAATCAGTATCACCATACAATACTTTAACACCTATGCTCTCAGCTTTTTTTATTGTTTGTTTTATTGAATATTGCCCAATTCCTGTCGTACTTTCTGCGACAGGTAAGCAAAAAAGGGGAAAATTTTGAGAACCAAAGACGCCGTAACTTGCGTTAATGAACACTTTAAGTGCTTGTTGGATAGTGTGATAATAACTTCTCTGCTTTTGAGTTAGGGTTTTATCGTTTGATTTCGGTTTGAAGTATTTTACTCTCGTATCTCTGAAGAAACCGACTACATACGCAAAGATTCCCATTTTTTGGGAACAAATATGATAAGGAGTTCCTTTTATAAGGTTATCTTCGTCATTTTTGTGAGGACAGAGAACAGTTTCGTATGATAAATTAAACTCCTTAATGATTGAAGGATATAGGGAAGCAAAATCCATAACCACTACATTATAATGAATTCCAGGAACAGGATCTATGACATAAGCACCTTGAAATTTCTGATCGTTAAATTTTGACATCATTGCTCCACCTTTCTTGGCCTCAGAAATTTCTGATTTTCTCGGTATGAGAAATTCCTTCCTACGATGCTCGAAATAAAAAATGTTTTGTATCCAAGTTGAAATCTGCCTGCGTATCATATCGTGCATTGGCAATTTTGTTATTCGGCAGAGTAATATAATCAAATTCCATACTAGTGAATTATTGAATTTAGTCAAATCTAAAGTTAATATTGAATCTTTAAGATTGTACCAAGAAAGAACATCGTATTCCATATCGTGGATGTCTTCTTCGTGCTCGTATTTCTTTTCACCTAATAACGCTTCGCTGATGGCGTTTAAGGAAGCACTTTCGTAAGAGCCCCCAAAAGCGTATCCTGAAATGCTTCGATTAAAGAAAAAGTTAAAAACATCTATGTGGATTCCTTTCCTTAAATCGCATTCTGATTTCGCCATTATTCCAAAACCTCTTTTTACATGGATAGGGTTCAAATCTTTGTCTATTCTCAACTTTTCTGCTCTGTGAAACATATAATTCAAATCAAAGTTATCTCCGTTGAAAGTAATTAGCACGGGATATTCCCACATAACTCTAAAAGATTCACTTAATAATTCTTTTTCGGATTTAAAGAAATAAAGCTTAGCATCGTCAGGGAATTCTGCATGGAGTTTATCAAAAGTGAAACCCTCGCGTTCTAAAACATACACCAATTTTAAACCATCAGAAGCTACGAATGAAATGGAAATTATTTCTTGCTTAGCAAGTCGAGCATCGGGAATCCTGTAATCATGTTCTCCTACTTTAACTTCTATATCCATTGCTAATCGCTTTACATCAGGAATTGGCGTGAGGAAGATATCTATGAATTTCTCTGAAAATTCTTGCATTTCTGGTTTTTCACCTTTAAACAGCGCTCTTAATTCGTTCGTTAATTTTTTAGTTTCTTCAGAACTTTCTTTAAAATCGATTTTTTCAAGTTGACCGCTTTTAACGCGATATATTAGCCCCGTAATTAACTGGCGATCTAAAATATAATTCAAATGATAGCGAATATCCGCTTCCCATGCTTTTTTTTCGTTTTCAGCTAAGATATTTTTAATGTTCAATCCAGAACCACCAATATCTATTGGGGTTTTACCGTATATTCTCGTTATAGGTATCTCTTTATCGCTAAGTAAGTCAAACTTCTTAATCTCTTCGAATCTTTTAAAACCATGGTAATCTACAAGTTTAGTTTGCCCCCTTGCTTGATCTTTATAAGTCAATAGTTCTAGTATTGAAACAGGTTCTTTACTCAAACAATAAGGTTCATGATCTGTAGTGTCAACCCATATTTTTATCTCGTTAGTGTCTAAGTCGTAAAATTTGCAGTAAGCTTTATTTAACCCTCCATCATAATCTACATCTAAAAGTAGACCTCTATCCAAATCTTCTACAATTTCTCCCTTTTGAATTAGGTACCGAAGGTATTTAGAACTAACACTTTCTCTTTTAATATTTTGCAGTTGAATTCCGCCTTCTTTTAAGCCAAAGGGTATACCGGAACCCTTGAAATAAACCTTCGTTGGAGCACTTTTTATCATCGGTTTTTTATTAACTTTGATCTCATCTTTTACATTTTTAGTCTCGAGAGGTTCTTGAGGGGATCTCTGATCCTTAATCTCTTTTTTTACTTCTTTAGGCGAAATTTTGGCTTTTTCTTCCTTCTTAGCTTCTGAGGTTTCTACAAAAGAAAAAAGAGATTTTTGCTTCTCATCTGGAGGACGTTTTCCCTTGGATTTTCTTGGATTAGGCAATTTATTTACCGAATTTAGTAATTAAAATTGTATTACTATTTTATATTATTATTGTTTTGGTTTTAATCTCAACTATTCTGAGTTTAATATAATAAACAATTAAGAGTATTTAAAAAAAGAGACAGATAGGGTTTATTTCAACGCAACTAGTAAATTTACTAATGGCGTCTATTTTCTTTTAAAACTTTTTTTATTTCTTCAAGAAGGAGTTGTTTTTCAGCAATGAAAAAATGTAATTTACTCTTTTCCGGATGTTCGAAGTATATAATCTTAGCTAATTCTTGAACTTCGTTTTCAGTTGGTTCTAAAAGACCCCCATTGACATTTTCATTCAACAATAAGACCAGATTATCTGTTTCAAGGGGTTTGATGTCGTATCCATTCTGTACATTTTTTAAGATCTTTACTACAAGTTCAGCTAAATACCAAACGGATTTATCGTAATCTTCTCCCGTGATATATCGTTGATACGCTAGAATCTCTACATCTTCCTTAGTAAACACAGTAAACTAAAGCTCCATAATATAGAATAATTAGTATTTAAATAAAAATAAGTAAAGTTAACTTTTAATTATATGTGTTGAAATTTTTCCATAGCAAAATCGCAAAATTAATAATTAATTCGTCTTTTTTATATATCAATTCACGAACTAAGTGTATCTATATGCCTCTGTGGCTTAATTGTGTAATTTTTAATTACATAAGGCTAAGCGGTATAGCAGCTGACTTGTAATCAGCAGATCGGGGGTTCAAACATAATAGAAACATTTCTTTATGGGATAAGTCCCCCCAGAGGCTTTTTTTTTTCTACATATTTTACAGTTCAATATTGTACTCTATACAAAAATTCTCCTACGGATAAAATTTGATAAATCAGCGGATAATAAGTAAAATTTAATTTCAGTATTAAGTTTAAGATTAGTGAATTGGATGAATCAGATAAAACACGTAATTTTTTGCATAATTGATGATGTACGATCTGATCAATTTTTCAAGCTTATTGATCATGGTTCACTTCCTAATTTAAAAAAGTTAATGAGCACGGGTATCTATTCAAAAAATTGTATAACTGATTTCCCTTCTTTGACCTATCCAACTCAAGTTTCAATGATGACAGGGACATATACTGGAAATTTTTTGGAGGAATTTTGCCACGGAGTTCCTTCTTTTCATTGGATGAACCGAAACAAAAATCCTCCTTTCTTAAGATCATATAATTCGATAGGATCGGACGAGAGAATTCAAGTATACAAGTTAAATGACGACTTAGGTAATAACTGCAAAACTTTATTCGAAATGGTCGGAGATGGAAACACGGTAAGTATCAGTCAATTCATTAGTAGAGGTGCTAATTATCTTTTCCCCGAGAGAAAGACAAAATTAATCCTATATTACCTCTTAATTAAACATTCTCATAACATTAACAAGTATATAACGAAAGCTAATTATGTTGCCGTGAAGAAATTACTGAAAACTTTTGAAAAACCAGATAAATTTTTCGATAACAAAGAAGCTCCGATTGCTTCTAACCTATTATTCGTCTCATCAGATGTTATGATGCATCTTTACGGATTTGATTCAGAGTTATATAAATTAAATTTATTCCACATAGATAAAGCACTTGGAATTTTGCTTAAAGGATTAGATAAACTAGGATATTTGAATGAAACTGTATTTGCTATATCATCTGATCATGGGAATTATAAAGCAAAAGCTTTAGGGGATTTTGGAAATTTTTTTGAGGAAAATGGTCTAAACCATTACCACCCTCGAAAGGCTATCAAAGGAAATGTAAATTTGGGGGGTTTTAACAGCGTAGGATTTTTCAATTTAAAATCTAACGAGAACTCTGATGGACGAAATTGGAATCACCCTACAATCGCAGAAATGGAGAACTATGGTCCCAAACGGGTAAATGTGTTAGAAAAGCTATTTACTCTAGATGGAATTCAATTAATGTATTACTGTGATGATGAAAACACGTCTAAAAAGGGAATCATCCATTTAAAAAGAAGGGATCAAAAAACGGATAAAATAATTAAAAGCTCTATCGAATATTCTGGAAATAGTAAGGAATTTAAAACAAAATACTCCACAGAAGCTGATGATTATGATGTGTTTAATTATCGTAACGATGAAATTGCCAGCACGTTAATGGATAACAGATTTCACACTTTAAACGAATGGTTAGATGCTACATTTCATATTGATTATCCATTATACCCAGATCTGCTTTCGCGGAACTTCAAAAATCCCCGGAGGGCAGACATAATAGTAAGCACCTGTGGTGATGTTGCGTATAATATTAAGCACGGAAAAAAAGAGAACAAAAACTTGTATTTACACGATATAGGTCTGAAAAGAAGCACTATTGTTCCTCTAATTATCGGGGGATCAGGTGATATTCCAGTGAAGGAAATATCCCATTGTAAGATTACAGATATTGTCCCAACTCTGTTAAAAATTTTAGGAAAAAAACCACATCCAAGCGTAGTTGGTGAAAGTTTAATCTGATATAATTAATTTAATATTAAAAACTCATTTTTTAAAATTAAAAAATATATTAAGTGTTAATAATGAAAAACAATATTATTGAGAAGCTTATTGAAGTAAAGGATCGAACTAGAATAAAAGTAAGGTTTAACGATACTGATATGATGGGGATTGTTCATTTCAAAAATTATATGGTTTACTTTGACGATGGATTTGTAAGTTTTATGAATAGTGTTTTATCTCCAAAAAGGATTGAGGATACTGTCCATGAAGGAACTGTATTTGGGATTAAGAAAGTGGAGATAATTTATAAAGGTTCAGCAAAATTTGGTGATTATGTTATAGTTGAAACTCAGATAAAAGAAATTGGAACATCTTCTATTACTTTTCAGCATGAAATTTTCAGAGAAATTGATAAAGCTTTGATTGCTAAAGTAGAATGCGTTAGGTTAGCGATGGAACTCAAGACGAATAAATTGCTAAATGTAATTGATTTTTTTGCTAATTATTTATGAATTGCTTCAAATATCTTGTACTTTTATTCCTAAAGGATTTGTTTTAAGAGGTTGAAACTTTAGGAGCAGGAATAAAAACCTTCCTAAGTCCCGTCCTTTGTAATTCAATAGCGTTCTCAGGGCAAGAATGAGCGCACACTCCACACCCAAAACATCTTTCGGTATTTACTTTCGCAATTGTATCATCTAATTCGATTGAATTTATTGGGCATACATCCACACATGTACCACATCCAACACAATCGTCTTCATTAACATTCGCAATATACGAAGTATAAGTGTGAGTTGGAGATGTACCAGAATAAAACGCTTGGAAGTTTCCACAACAACAAGAACAACAATTACAAATCGCCAATTCTTCTTGTTGTGGGTCTCCTCTTACATGGAATGCTTTATGAACTAACCCTAAGTCTTCGGCTTCTTTTAACTTTTCCAATGCTTCTTCTTTAGAAATTGATTTAGCAAAGTCATGATCGATTGCAAATTTAGCAGTTCTCCCAAAACTTAGGCAATTCTGTCGTGGGGCATCAATCTTACACGGATCGTTCAATAAATCTTTAAGATGCCTGCAATAACAATATGAGACGCCAATTATTTCGAATTTTTCTATGACTTTTCTTACTTCTTCCTCCGGCAATACTAAATCTTCGTGCGGTTCTATTTGCTGTTCTACAGGTATAACTCTATCGATTGGCGGCGCATCTTTAAAGGCATTCATAACTATATCGTAATTTTTTTGAGTTATAACTGCTTCTTCTGAAAACAACTTATCCCATAATTTTGCTAGTTTTTTCTGTTTTTCTCCCGTTTCACCTTTCATGAGCGTAAATTCTAATAATCCGGGTAAGAAAGCAACTAAGCGGTAAACTATTATTCTTGTAGTTTTACTTGGAATCCCAGTAATCATTCCTATGTTCATCAAATCGTTTAACATGTTAGTTAATGACGAATCGTTCAAATTGACTTTGGACTTTATCTGATCAAGATTAAGAGGTTTTCTAAATTTCAAAAGAAATTTTAATTGCTCTTCGTTTATTAGCGTTTTTAGTAATTCAATAAGAGTATCATTAATAGGGACGGGAGGACCTCCAGCTTTTACAATATTTCTAGCAAGTTGAAACCATAATTTTTCAGACATGCTAATAACCTCTTTTATCACATTGTTTTTAACCTTGGAGGGGGAACAAACACTTCTCTATTTCCAGTTCTTTCTAAGTTCATCGCATCTTCGGGGCAATGGTGCACACACACACCACACCCAATGCATCTATTCTCGTCAATATTAGCAATATTATCCTCTAACTCAATAGCTTCCATAGGACATTTCTCAACACAAGTTCCACAACCAATGCATTCCTCACTGTTCACTTCCGCTAAATAACTAGTGTAGCAATGATAGGGTGTTATACCATTCCAAAACATCGAAAAAATCCCACAACAACATTTACAACAATTACATATCGCTTCTTCATCTAACTCTGGTTTAAGGTGAATGTGAAACGCTTTATGAACGAGTCCCTCGTCTGATGCTTTGTTTATTATTTTTATCGCTTCCTCCTTTGATATTTTGTCTCCGAATTTATGTTCAATTGCAAATTGGGCGCTCTTTCCTAGAAGAAAGCAATTTAATCTTTCGTTAGTTACCTTACAAGATTTTTGAAGTAAATCTTTTTCATGTCGACAGTAACAATGAGTGAGTGCAATATCGTCGTACTTATTCACTATTTTTGACGCTTCTTCGTGGGGTAATATTTTATCAACTGGAACATCCTCAATTTCTTCTTCAACTGGTACCACTCTTGTTATAGGTGGAAAGTTTTTATATTGTGCAACAAGGTTATCGTAGTTCCTCTGAGTTCCTTCGCTTAATCCTTCAAACATTGTATCAAAAAGGTGAGCCAGCTTTTTTTGCTTTTCCCCTGATTCGCCTCTCATAAATTGATATTCGAATAACCCCGGATATGGCCCCAGGAGGCGATACACCATAATTCCCGTTCTCTTACTCGGAACGCCTACTACAACTCCATTATCCATTAGTTCGTTCAAAATTATGTTTAACGCTTTATCATCTAAAGTCGTTTTTTCTTTTAACTGATCAATACTAAGCGAGGGTTTTTGGAAAATTTGAACAAATTCAGCTTGTTCATCGGTCATTATCATTTTTAATAACTCAATAAGATTCTCGTTGACAACCATTGGAAGTTGTCCTGCTTTAACTATTGTTCGTGCTGCCTTGTACCACATTTTTTCACTATCCACTACAATATTTTAAGTATCCCCTTATTTTAAAAATCTATTCTATTATAATTAGGATGTTAAGTTCTTAATCTAATTAAAATTATGTGTTTGAGGGTAAGTGGATTATTAAATCTAATTCCAAGTGCTGTATCTATTAAAGCGGTTCCCTTACTAAATAATAAACCTTTATAGAATCACAGTTTGGACATTTTACTTTTCGTTCTTTAGTGCCTAATTCGTCTTTCCACTCTTCATCGCAATTCAGACACCCGTAACCTTTGAAGCCCTTTTTAAGGTTAATATTTCCACCGTATACTCGTATATCTTTTCCTTCTATAAGAGCTTGGGTGATTTTTTGATGGGCTTTATCTAATATTCGTGAGAAAGTTGGCTGCGACACGCTCATATTTTCTGCTGATTCTTTTTGATTCAGAGAAATGAAATGTTTCAGTCTCATAGCTTCAAATTCTGCGATGGTTAAACCAACAAAATCTTCTACTGATGCATCTTCTTTTTCAGATGGAAAATAAAAATTACTAGGAGGATTTTTAACATATCGCATGCTCGTTTGACGACCCATTTTTTCATCACTCTTCTATTGACTATTTATAAATGATTATTCGAAATAAATATAAGTAATAATAAGATTAAAATCCCCTTTTAATTATTTGGTTATTAAATATAATACTTTCCTTTCTACTGTAAAAAAATTTCATTAATTATCATAAAATTTATAAATTGTTTAAATGAATTAATACTAATTTCAATTCACTGAATTTCTCAAGGTGTTTTTAATTAATATAAAATATGCTAATAGAATATCGAGACTACCAGTATATATTTTTGCTGAAATTGAACAAATAATAAATAAAAAGAGAGCGGAAGGAATCGACTTCATTCCATTAGGAATTGGAGATCCCGATTTGACAACACCCGATTTGATCATAAACGAGATGATAAAACAAGTAAAAAACCCTGAATTTCAAAATTATCCATCAAGCATGGGTGAACAAGTCTTCAGAGAAGCAGTCCAAAGGTGGTATAAAGTAAGATTTAACTTAGATTTCGACGCAAATGACGAAGTTACTGGCTTAATTGGAGGTAAAGAAGGAGTAGCTAATATAGCCAGAGCATTTATTAACCCTGGAGATGTTGTATTATGTCCGAATCCAGGTTATCCTGTCTATGAGAACGGTGCTACAAATCTTTGCGATGGAATTGCTCATTTAATCCCTCTATCAGAAGAAAACAATTTTTTACCCGAGTTTGATGCAATCGATGTAGAAACACTCAAAAAAGCTAAGTTAATGTATTTAAATTACCCAAACAACCCGACTGGGGCAATAGCACCTAAAAACTTCTTAAAAGAAGCATCAGATTACGCTGAGGATTATAGGTTCCTCATTGTCTACGATAATCCTTATTCAGAGTTTACCTATGAAGATTACATAGCACCATCGCTATTAGAAATCGATAGGAATCATATCGAAATTAATAGCGCTTCGAAAATGTTCTGTATGACGGGATTTAGATGTGCTTGGGCAGTTGGCCATAAAGATATAATAAAGGGTATAAGAACTGTTAAGTCTCACATTGATTCAGGTTGTCCAATATTTATTCAAAAAGCAGTGATTAAAGGCTTAGATGAATATGTGTCTGAAGAAAAACCTAAAATAGTAAAAGAGACTGTTAAAACATATGAAGCAAGACGAAATGTGTTAGTAAAAGGTTTAAATGACATTGGTTGGGAAACAAAGAAACCAAAAGCAACTTTTTACGTCTGGACTCACATACCAGAAGGAGAAACTAATAGTATGGATTTTGTGAAAAAATTAATAGATGTAGGTGTAATCCTCACACCTGGTAATGGTTTCGGCAAATATGGAGAAGGCTTTGTGAGATTTGCTTTAACTCAACCAGTTAATAAGATAAAGGAAGCCTTAGAGAGAATAGCAAGGACTCTCAAGTAAGATGATATACCCTTAGCTTATTTCTTAACAGAATCGCTTCTCATCCAATCAAAATCTCTATAGATTTCATCCTCAACTTCAATTTCTCCTGGAATCCAGTTTGAATAATCTAAGTATTTCCAGAAGATATTTTCTTCAGATTGTTTGTTTTCTTCCTTTATAGGAATCGAACTACTTTCTAACGCAATCTGAGTCTCAATCTTATCAAGAACTTCTTTTTCCATTTTTTCACCTCCAATTTTTTTAAATATCATGAGGTGCCAGAATCCTAGATGAACTTAATTTAATTTAATTCTTTGATGAGAGAGCAAATCCGAGAAAAATTAAAAGAAGATCGAAAAGGATCGGCTCTCATCTATAATAATACTACTACTACAACTAATAAAAGACCTTTAACTTTTAAAATTGAATGTTTAGTAGTATTATTTAAGATCATTAAAATACATAAAACGATGAGGCTATTTAAATGTTTCATTTTTTATCCCCATTTTATGAAATATCGCAGAATTAATATGAAAATAAAGCTGATTTTTTAGAGTTCATCTAAAACTATATTTAGAACGGAATGATTAAAATTGAGATTGTATAGATATAGTAGTGTTATAATCTTAGCTTAATCGCCAATAGATTACGGGTATTAATAAAAAGAAAAAATTGAAATTATTTTGATAGTTTTTGATATTTACGCCTTAGATAACCCATTTTTTTCTGGTCTTCGCTTTCAATCCTACCAGGATAGGCCTCTGAGATATCAAATGACATCATAATAGGAGCATTATCAGAACTCCAATCTTTATAGTAGTCCAATATGGGATCAGATTCTCCATTATCTGCCAATTCTATTTTCACCTCCATTTTTGATTTTTTATTTTTGCGTCGAGAATTTAACCCTTATCCTACTTTTTCTTAAATATTGATAGATATTATGCGCAGAGAATAAATCCAAACAATTATAAAGAAAAAGAGAAGGAAAAAGGATTTATTCTCTTCATAATACTGTATATAAGGGAATAATGGCGCGCTTGCAGCCTACCCATGAACCAGTATTATGTCGCGAAAAATTCATTGTTAAAAATATAAAAAGAGTGTACACTAATAAATATTGTGGGTATTTTTTCCCATCTGCCTTAATATCGAACAAAGAGAGGTTTGATAACCTATTAAACTTATTATGCTTTCTAATAAGCAATATAGATTTAATACAACCATCTTAATTACTGGAAAGTAATGGAAAATGGACACAAAAATCGTTCTAATTGGGGCTGGTAGCTCTTCTTTTGGACCATCCACTTTACTGGATCTTTACCAGAGCAAATTATTGCAAGGTTCAACAATAGTTCTTCATGATATCAATAAGGAACACTTGGAAATCATCTTTGAATTAGTTCAAGCTGAAAATAAGATTCACAGCAATTATTTTAATATTGAGCGAACTACAGAGCGCAAAAAGGCATTGAATGGCGCAGACTTTATTATTAGTTCAATAGAAGTCGGAGAGCGTTTTAAATTATGGAGAGAAGATTACGATATCCCTAGAAAATATGGTTCCACACAAATATTAGGTGAATGCGGAGGACCAGGGGGCACAATGCACGCATTTAGAGTAATTCCACCTATATTGGAGATTGTTAAAGATGTGAATGATATTTGTCCCGATGCTTTTTTTATTAATTTTTCTAATCCAATGGCGAGGGTATGCTTGGCTATTAAAAGGACAGTTCCGAATCTTAAATTTATAGGCCTTTGCCATCAAATAGGAGCTATGAGATTCCATTTACCTCAAATACTTAAAATAAAATTTGAGAATTTAAAACTAAAACCTTATGGATTAAATCATTTTGGATTTTTAATGGGGATTGAGGAAATCTCTTCTGGAATGGATTTAATGCCGGAATTTAACAAGATAGCTCCAGAGTATTTTAGACAACATGAAGAAAGGTTTGAATTTTCTTCATTAACTATTGAAGTTTTCAAAAGATTTGGCTATTTTCCGTATGTAGGGGATAATCATCTTGGCGAATATTTACGGTTTGGTGAAGAATTTACTGAAACTAGTGATATGACAGATTGGATTGACTTTGCTGAAAAAGGTGGTAAGAGGACATATAAACGTATCATGAGAAACTATAAGCGTCTAAAAGAAGATAAGTATTTCAAAAAAGGAATATTCTATAAAGGAATATCAGGAGAAAGAGCAATTCCGATAATCGAAGCAATTCTATCAGATAAAAAATCTTACGAAAGCGCAGTTAATATTCCTAACGATAACATTATTGAAAATTTACCTCAAGATTTAGTGATCGAATGTCCCGTAACTGTAAATAAGAATGGTGTAGAGGGAGTTAAATGGGGCAGGTTACCAAGTAATATCGCTGCTCTACTTCGAATTGAAGCAACTATTCAAGATCTATGTGTCGAAGCCATCCTTCAAAAATCAAAAGATTTAGCAATAACAGCATTAGCTATCGATCCCAATGTAGGAAGTTTCGAAATGGCCGATTATATTTTTGGAGAATTAATAGAATTACAAAAAGAATTTCTTCCGGAGTTTAAGTAAATCCCTTTTTTTTCCATATTCTACCATAATTTGCCAATAACATTATAATTCTACCGTATTTTATTCCATTTTACCCCTTTTTCCACATAAACATTTTTTAAGGATATTTTCTATTTATCCCAGAGTAGAGAAAATATCTTTATTGTCAAAATGAAATCTAATATAAATGGAAAATCTGAAGATAAAATTGAAAAAGTTACCGAATCGCTCTGGAAGGTTTGGTGGTTTAGTTTCTATTTAATTATTGTGCCTTCCTTAATCGCTGTAATAGGATTTTTCATATTTTTCTTTATTGGAAAAGACCTATATGTCTCAATTGGTTTTTCGGTTATAACATTCATGTTCGTACTCTTGTTTTTCTATAAAGCTTTTGATAAATATAGAAATAATCCATTTTTCCTTAATAGAAAAAATAACCTTTCTGCTCGAATTAATCTACTTTTCATAATAACGATATTAGCTCTGATAGTAAGTCCCATTTTCGAAATTTTTACTCCCGGAGACAAATCTTTCGAACTTTTGCCTTTGATTTCATTTATCGTACTCTATAATATTGTATATTATTATTTTTATTTCCAACCTATAGATATTTTTGATGTTGCTGAACAAAAATTCAAACATGAAACCCCTTTTTCTCAGTGGATTAAACAACCATATAACATGATAATATTATTTAATTACATTATTCATATCTTATTTCTAGCATACACTTTTTATACGAAATTTTCATGGCTGTTTGCACTTGTCTCTAATGTCATATTTTATTTAATTTCCCGAGGAACGACTATGAAGAATATAAAGGCATTATCTAATTCAAACATAGATGATTACGAATTTTTACAAGAGTTAACCATATATAAGAAAAAGTATCTAAATTCTATCCTCAGTTTGAACTTTGCTTTATTGATCCAAATGCCATTTGCAATATCTTTGATCTATATTATGATAGGCATTCCTCACGAGATAACAGAAATGATAACCATTTCGTTCTTAGCTCTTATTTTCTTATCGATCTACTTTAAAATCAGGTTGTATATAAGTTCGTTTTATAACAAAATTCTAAGGAGGTATGAAACCAATGAATTCGAGTAATCCTGAGGAAGTGGATATGAATAAGAGCAGAAAATTTCAAAAATTAAATTTCTTTGTCTCGCTCCTATTAATTTTACTCGTTGTTTTTGTTTCTTTATTAAACGATGCTCCCGCTATAATATTCCTTTCCTTACCAGCAATGTTCATTCTCACGTATTACGAGGAAAAATTGAATTTTACTTCTAAAATTTATAGTAAATATACATATCTGATTAATTGCTTAGTAATCTTAGCCTCTTTAGTATTTTGGATATTCCTACCTTATTTTGGGAAAACTTTCTTAAATATTCAATTTATTGTTTTTAGTTTATCACTATATTTCATTTTTCAAATATTTATGAAATTCGGCTATTTTAAGGAGAAAAATGTTCTAGTCATACAAAATATTCTTGCTGTCACTTGTTTTACTATAATATTATATTCGTTCTTTCCTCTTGTTGAACTCACATATATTAATATTACTTCTGATCAAGTTTTGCTTTTACTGTCAAACCTATTGATCCATTCGGTTATTGTTTTGATAATTACATTAATTTCATTTTATTTCTTATATGCGCGTGTGCATTTGTATGAAAAACCTTGGAGATTTTTTAATTTTTGTGTAACAGCCGTATTTTTGCTGATAGAATTGATCTGGTTTACATTAATAAACTTAAAAAATATCGTTTTGGGGGTTCCTGAAATAATTCAAATGGGTTTAATTGTATCTACAATTCTTCTTTCAATAGCGTTTCTTGCATTTATACTGTTTAACTATATTGTTAAGATCCTTTCTCGTGAAAACAGTTTATCTTACAGCTATTTCACTTTCTGGTTTTTAATCTCTTCTATTTTCTTTGTACTATTAACACTTTATTGGAGTAATTATGTAATATTATTTTTTGATATTATCCTTTTTACGATTTTATCGCTATTAAACCTAAAATTTGGAACAGTTATAAACAAGATAAAAGAATCTACATTCTTAATTATAGCTAAGATTTGTTTTTATGCGCTTTTACTCGAGATTTTCTTTTTATTTTACAGCATTTTCAATATTTTTATTTCTGATCAGGTTATTGCTATATTTCTTTCACTTTCCATTATTGGTGCGATTTTTAATCTCTTTTCCTCTTATGAGAAATTTATTTCAAGGAAAATGAAATTATTATTAACCTCTTTCATTTTTGCATTTAACATATATATTATTGGATTTTCTTTTATAGAAACTAATATCGACTATTTCTATTTTTACCTTGTTGTTCCCGTTATTTTCTGTCTTTTATTGTATGCCCCTTTATATTATTTGTATAAAGAAGAGGTAATAAAGCAAAAAGTTCTAGCATTATATAGTTATATCTCCTCATGGGTGCTATTGGTTTTAATTTTTATTTTGAATATTTTTATCATTAACCTCTATTTTAGCGCTAATTTTATATTAGGAACTTCATTAAACTTTCTATTTTTTACATTCTGTCTAGTTCTTCTTATTTTGTTTGGCAAAAAAATAAAAAGAGTAAAAGAATCGTCATCCAAATTTATCTTGAATCTATTAAGTTATCCAATCATTATCGAATTTTTTATTCTGCTTTTTACCATTTTTACTAATTATTTTCAATTTGATGTGTTCCTATCATCTTTCTTATCACTCTCTATAATTAGCGTTATTTTTCAAATATCTTCAAAGGAAGAAAAATTATTTCCTAAATTTCCGGCTATGATCTTAAACACAATCACATTATACTTTGGTATATTTATTGCTGGATATTATAGCGTTATCTTTACGCTTGGAACATTCTTTATTTATTTCATACCTTTAATTGTTGTTTGCATCCTTTCATACCTACCCATTTTTTACTTGTCCAAAAAAACGGTCTTGAATCGCTTTACATTCTTAAAATATCATTTGGTTTGCTCTGCTATTATATCTCTAGCTATATTCTCATTGAATTTTTTCATTATTTTTAATTTCTTTAATTACATCCTAATCCTGTTAATTTTAATTAATATGCTTTATATGACCGTTGTTTCTTACTATATTTTTAAATTTGGAACAAAATTAAACCTACTCTCAGTTGAATCGTTTAAGAAGTATTCGTTTATAGTTAATATCTTTACAACCTTGGAGATATTTGCAATTTTATTTTCAATTTTTAGCCAAGTATTTCAAGACCCTGTGTTATCAGCTTATTTTTCGACCGTCCCTATTTGTCTTATTATCAATATATTATCTAAAAATCGAATTTTTTTCTCAGAAAAGAGCGCTATTGGCATTAATATTATTACACTAAGTTTTACTAGCGTTCTAAGCTCTTATTACATCTTTTTACTCACATATGGATCTGCTCTTGTATTTGTTATCCCTTTATTAGTTTTTAGTTCAATGATACTTCTCCCATTGTTTTACACCACTAGTAAGAGAGTTTTCAGTAAACTTGTAGCTAAGATATTGATAGTAGATAGTCTGCTAATTTCTGCATTAATAATGTCACTTCCTGCTGTGCTTAATTTAGAGTTAATTAGATTTGGATTGGAAATAGATCCCTATTTTATTATTATTGCAACAATCCTTCTCTTTTTGGGATTCTTGAAATATTTGGAGTTGCTTACTGACAAATACAAGTTTAAGGAAAACTATGTAGTTTTTCTAAAAACCTTCCAGATCGTTATCTGGATAACGATTTCAATACTAATCTCCTTAGGGGTGTTTGATTTAATAAATTCAATAACGAACAATCTTTGGATAAGTATAAGTTCCTCTTGCTTGATTTTTTTTGTTGTAAATCTTGTTAATTTATTACCTATAGAAAACCTAAAACAAAGGACTTTCGAAAACGAAGCAAGCAAATTTGATTATTATAAAATCTATAAAATATACGAGTACACTAAAAATATCTCTTTTTTTGCGATTACATCATCTATCGCGACTCTCATAGTATCTCTTGTTCCATCTCACGATTTGTTATCGCTCCTGTATCCTTCAGAGTCTATAATCTTTATAGTAATCACTAATCTAGGAATGTTTATGTTAACTTATCTAATCGTTTCAGTGGTTGGCGGACAATTGTTTAAAATTGAGTTTCTTAAAATTAGGTACTCCTTTGAAGTTTCTGCATGGATCTTTGTCAAATTTCTTACTTTTCTATTTGTTTTTATTATCCCTATTCAAATTTCTATACTATTAAGGGTAGCACTACCATTACTAATTGTCATTTTTATGAGTCCGATTACGATATATTATCTAAGAACTCTTTTTTTCATTTCTGATAAGTCCTTAAGAACACTAAAGAAATTAACTCTCTATCTTTTTTCTCTAGTTTTATCAATCATTTTTGTTGATTTATTTTTGGTATTTTCTAGTTTTGTGCCCTTTTTTAGTTTAAATCAGCCTCTTCAAATCAGTCTAGTAATCTGCGCTATATTTCTGTTTCTTAATTACTATGTATTTAAATTTGACTCTGTTATTGAAAGAGCATCTGAATTTAGAATGATAAAAATATTTGCTGGTTCTTCATTAGTTATTTTCTCTTTCTTTTCAATATTTCCAAGCTTTTTAGAATATTTTTCTTATATTATCGTCTTTATATTGCTTTACACATTTCTTTCTAATAGAAATCGCAACTTCATAACGCGTGTGATATTTTATATATCTCTTAGCTTGTTTATTTTTGTTAAAGTGATCGGTACTCTAAATCTCTATATGATAATTCCCCCATTTAATTTCTCTTATATCTTTATCTATAGTTTCATTTATATCTTTTCGTTAATATCAGTATTATTTTTATCGATCGGTTTTAACTTGAAGAAAACAAATGTGATTGAAAAATTCACGCTATACGCTTTAATCTCTACAACTTCTCTTTTACTATTAATCATCAATACCGGTATTCCATTACTTTACAACATTTCAATTTGTTTATTTATATTCCTAATATTAACTGGAAACTTTTTTTATAGACAAAAGGATGAACGTTATAAGTGGTTTATTAGACCATGTGTACTTCTTCTAACATTCGGTTTCATGAGTTATCTCTCCTTTTATATCTTCTTTAACAATCCTATATTTGAGCACTTTAGAACAATACTAACTTTCACGTTAACTTCAACCATTACAGGAATTGCTTATGTGGGAACTTACAATAAAACTCCTGAGAAATTTAGAAAAATAACTTTTTATATCGCTTTTTCAATATACACCATATCCTTTCCTATCTTTATGTACTTCTTCTTAAATGCTGTATTTTCTCTACCGTTATGGGATACATTCCTATTTTTAATTACAATTAATATTGGAATAGTTCTATTTTATGTATCAATTGGATTTTATTATTGGAAGTTTTCCTGGACGATTTGGAAAGCTGGTTGGAGACTTTGGATATTAATTCCCTTTGTTAATTTCTATATTATTAATGAGTTATTCACAAATGTCGATATCTATACGAATGCTCTAAATTTCTTTGACATCCTAGACATAGACGGGTCATTTATTATATCCTTTGTAATATGCATAATGCTTTCCTTACCATTCTGGTATGCATGGATTAAAAAACACTTCACTCAAATACTCATAATAGTTTGGAGTTTTAGTTTGTTTTTCTTATATTGGTTTAGTCAAAATGTATTTCCTGATAATGTGGTGATAACGAATATTGTGTTTGTTGTTTTCGCTATATCTTTATTGGTACCTTTGATCTACCGATTAAGAATGTGGAAGATTATTACTATTCTATGGCTAATTTACACCGGCGTTAACATTACATTTCTCTTCGCTTTATTTTTGGAAATCGGTTTACCCTTAGAGATTATTTTATCAATCAATATAATCATATTAGGTTTATTTTTTCTCATTTTATCATTTTTCCCCAATCTTAAAAACATTAAAAATATAATTCTCGTAGGATCTTATCTTACAGTTCTAATTGGACTTTTCCTTACAATATTTTACATCATAAATGGAATAATCTTTAATATTTACATATCAATCAATTTAGCCTTTATAACAATTGCTTTAAGTTTATTTTCATCAAGAATACTTAAACTCAACAAGACTTTTTTTAATGTTTTAATCTCGTCAATATTGGTTGTAAATTTCTCGCTCTTTACTTACAATACGCTTGTTCTGATTCCGGATTTCGAACTTTTTTCAATATTTCTAGCAATTACGGTATTTGGAGGTTCTCTTTTCATATTCAATAAATACAGAATGATTATTCCGATAAAAAAGATAATCCCTTTGACGATTTTATCTCTTGGTGTGTCTTTAACATTATCTTTATTGACTTACATGTTCCTCCCTGGCTTTATTTATTTAACAATTGCCGTTTTTATCTTAGTAAATTCAATTTTTCTTAGATCGGTACTCTATGAATACCGTTCTATATTATGGTATGCCTTTCCAATTCCATTAATCTTAATATTTTTGCAATTTATGGTATTAAGTGAGTTATTTCAATCTCCTTTTATTATATCTTTATTGTCTCTGTTATTTTATACTGTTTTATTTCAAATCCCATGCATGGTGCATAGGAAAAATGTTAAGGAACAAGGGGATCTTAAAGATTTTGGTTTGCTTAAAGTTGAATCAATTCTCTCACTGTTTTTACATTTTGTAATAGGATTATTAAGTTTTAGCTTAATCAGTGAAAATTTGGATATCAGTTTCTTTGAAATAGCTTTACTCTCAACAATAATATTCTTCGTCTCAACTTTATTCGAAATCCATATTATAAAGAAGGCTAACGAAAAAATAATATATTCTTTTAATATCGTTGCCTATATCTTTATTTCGATCGGTCTATTTCTATTCTTATACCAATTTATCGCGATAGATCTATCTTTATTAGTCTTAAATCTAGTAATCCTTTTGACATTGCAATTCTATACTCTTTATGCGCTATGTCATTACATTGGAAAGCTAACTCAATATGAAGAGAGTGTAATAAAGAAAGTTAGAAAACAGATACAAAATATTTTACTAAATTCAATTTTTGTAATAGTTAGTTTATACATTTCATTATTATTGAGCAATTTACTAATCGCATATAATCCATCACTAACGGGATATCCATCCTTAAGTTTCTCTGGAATGATTTTTTCTCTATTGATGTTTATCCTTAACGGAGTAGTGAATCGTACAATAGAAATTAAATTCAAAAATATTATTTTATTAGGCGCTTTCATTTTCTTTCAATTCTTTTTTGCTGCATTTTGGATAGCGTTTTTCACTATTTTTAACCTTTTTGATGTATTTAGAATTCTCTTAATTATAATATCTGAAACAATTTTTACCTCCTTTACTATATACCTATCCGGAAAAGTAACTAAAAGCGAGAAATGGAAAGAAACCATAAAGAAAATTTATTCGTTTATTATATTTTGCATTTATCTCGAAACATCGATCATGTTTTTAGGATTATTTCAATTATTCCTAGGTTTCTATGAAAGCTTACTGTTTTCTCAAATCATTTTATTTCTGATAAGTATAATTGAAATTTATGCTATTAAGCGTCTTAAGGAAGGATCTATGGAAATAGTACACACAGTAAGTTTCGTAAATATCTCCTGGATTCTTTTTATCATTTTATATAGCATGTTTAGTTATTCTACGCTTTTTCTAGTGTTAATAGTGTTTTTAATGATTTTGATGCAATTTTACACGAGTTATTCATATTTCGATATTAGGCGAAAACTCAACCCAGAAAAATTGGATGTATTCTTAAAATGGAAGGATTTTAGAAAAAGTATATTAGGATGGGGTGTTTACTTACTTCTTTTGGGGAGTATTTTTAATTTATTCACAATATTAGGCTTTGAATTTTATTTAGTTATCTTAATTTTAAGCTTGACCACACATTTACTAGCCCTATTCGATAAATACGTGTTAAAGTTTTTAGGAAACGCATCGAATTTCTTTATAAGCTTTTCTTGGATCATATTGATTGGATTTTCAATATTATTCTATATTGAATGGATTTCAATATTCTTTATCCAGATAATACCGATAATCATTTTTATCTTAATAATTCAATTCGTCTATCTATTTAGATTATTGAAGGATTGGGAGTTTATCAAAAAAAATCAATCAAAAATTAACATTTCTCTTGTGAAGCTGGTTTACCTTAACTTAATCGTTTGGCCTTTATATTATGTTAGCTCTGATTTGTTTATTTCGATGAATTTAGTTCTTTTGGCGTTTATAGTTTTACTTGTGTTAACATTCCTGGACGATTACGTGAAAACAATAACAGAAAAGAATAGGAAATATCTAAGGGTCACGAGTTTCGCCATAACTGAGGTTTTGTTATCCTCTGATATATTTTTGGCGTTAGAATTTTTTGTGAATCCCAATATTATTCTTAACATTGGCCTTGCTTTGTTCTTCTTTCTGGTTATAAATTTAGCGTTATTTAAACCCTTTAAACGAAAGAAAACAAGCTCTTTCCTCTATACTTTAGCTATGTTCTTGTTGTTAAGTATAATTACATTTAATATGTCATTATCAGGCTGGAGTTTCTCATTGATTTTTGTAGGAGTTTTACTGTATCTATTTGTTTTTATGCTGGAAGAATTGAAAGCCTTTTTAAATAATATCGTAGATAATTTAAGATTAATGTTTATAAAGTTGAAGAACTTCCTTCTAAGAGGATATTATAAGCTCATTAATTTCTTAAAAAATAACATTAGGCTTATAATGATTATTCTTTGTGTGTTCGCGGGTATAATTGTGGGAATAACTTTTTCTGAAATTGGTTTATGGCCATTGCTAAGATGGGATCATGCAACCTTATTAGCTCCAGCAACTTCTGGAATTTTCATTTCTTTAATCCCACCTAAGAAAACTGACGACCTAGATATAGTTTTTAGGAAACGGATGCAACGCTTTATAACTCTTTGGGTCAGTTTTACAGCTTTTGTGTTTGTACTAATACTACCATACATTACATCATTTCTTTTCGGTATAATTCTGATATTATCATCAATAATTATATTAGGAGCAATATTGGCTATTTACATATACAGAATTGAAAAAAAGCAGAAGATTTCAATCAAGTGGAGGTTTTACACAACAATAATTTTAATAACCCTGACGATTATTTGGGCTCTTTTATTAGTTATTTTTTACCTTACTGAAGTTGCTGTGTAATTTATATTAGCTTCAAATTTAAGATCGAAATGCATTATATCATAAAGTTTTAAATTAAAGTTGCAAAAGCAGTTCAGCTTATAAAATTCTCTAAAGATTGCTGTTCTTCCATTTCTTTAGATGGTTCTTAAAATCATCATCATTCATTCCAATAGAATTCAAGCTAATTTTTTTCGTACTCGAAATCTCTGATCTCGGATTTTTAAATCCAAGTTCCCAATCGAAAAAAGAAACTACTTTTGATGACATAATCATAATTTAACATTAGACAAAAATAAAGGGACACAGACTGTAAATTTACTAAAAATCACCATTAAGATGATATTAGAAAGCGTGTAATTATAATATAATTTTCAAAAAAAAAGCGAATTAAAAGAAAACCTTGATAAAATCCTATTTTGTTATTTGATACTTTCGATCGAAATTTTTGGATTGGTTAGGTTTATACCTATTTCCCTGAGTTCATTAATGACTTTATCAACAATTTGTTTTGCTTCAGATGTTCTTTTCAAACCGGTTATCACCATTTTACCCTTAGAAAATAAGATAATTGTAGCGCTCGGGTTCTGGCTTTTAATAATCAATCCAGGAAACCTCTCTGGATTAAACTCAGCACCTTCAATTTTTTGGGCGATTTGATTCAGGTCCAATTTTTTTTCAATCTCCAATGACACGGTTATTTCATGTTTCGAATTTCTTTGATGTAACACTATCTCTATTTTTTTATAGAATTCTTTTAAATTACCCTTCAAATCTTCATTAAGTCTTTTTATATCTGCATGTTCTTCTTCAGAAAATGAATCTAGATCATTTATGTATAAAGCTTTGAAATTATCTTGAGTAGCACTTAATTGCGATTCAAAATCGGTACAGAGAGAGTGAATTATTTCTTCAATCGCTTGATTAATTTTCCGATCTAAGCTTACACTGATCATTAACATTTCCTTATTTCCACGAGCCCAATCCGAGTGGATTTCAAAATAGTAATTTGCGGAAGATACAATGCTAGATTGATTGATAAAGAATCTTTCTTTAGAAGCTTGAATCATGGTTTCACCGATACTTTCTTTTTCTACATTATTAAGAACATCCTCGGGAAATGAATAGAATACATGAGGACCACTCCTTCTTTTAAAAAAAGTTAATGTAACAGTAGTTTTTGAAGCGAGTTTAGCTTCAGGGATTAAGATGAGAGTATAAGAAACATCAGGATCAAGGAGTTCATCATCAATATAAGCTTTACTTATCGGAAATTTAGCCCCATTCTTGTGTACTCTTAACATTTGACGCCTTAGGCTAATACCCCCAAATTTGTGTGAATCTACTATCATTTTTTTTCTATCTTTTTCATTCATGATTTCCATAATAAATTACCTCTATAAGATCAATTGAAATGATTATTTATAAATTTATGTTATATTTATTGAATTATTTATTGAACAATTAGATGAACAGATTGCACAAATATCAGAATTTGCTTAGATTTTCTGCATTTTGATATGAAAGAGAAAATTAAATATTAATCGAAGTTTTTAGAGAATATTATGGAACAAAATAACAATGCTAAAAATTTAAATGTTCGAGACTGGATTGTTCTTAGCACAACTATGATTGCTGCGGTCTTAACAATCCTCGCTTTAATTTGGCAAGCGCGTCCTTCCACAGGTATTGTCAGTATCACATTCTTACTAATGCTTTCGTTTGTGTTTTTCGTCAATTCCGTCTCATCTAATTCTAGAGCTAATTTTGAGGCCAAAGTGGGGAAGATATCAGAAAAAAAAATTAGTAATTTTGTTACTTTTGCGGAGTATTCGTTCGGATTCGGTTTCACTCTGGTCATTAATGCGTTTTCTATCCTAGGTTATAAGTATCTCTTAGATTTTATGGGACGAGAGGTTTACGTTTTGATCTTACCGATAGCATTCCTGTTAACAGCATGGTTTATAATCATAATTTACAATTTTATAAACTATTCTGGAAAAGTATGGAGAGGTTTGAGAAGTTTAAAGCGAAATCTTTGGACACTCCTAGAAATAATTTGTTTAGTATTTATAGTGCTTGATTTCTTTGGTATATTAGTAATTCCCTAATTTTTTCTTATAATTAAAGTGATAAAAAATGCCAGTCAAAGTAGACTTCAAGAAAAGTATGAAGGAGTATTATCAACCCAAACCAAATGAAGTTGTGTTAGTTAACGTACCTGAAATGCAGTTCCTAATGATTAATGGTATGGGGTCTCCTGGAGATTCAAAAGAGTATCACGATGCTCTCGCTGCTTTATATCCTATATCATTCAAAACAAAATTCTTAAGCAAAGCAAAAGGGAAAGATTATGTAGTGCCTCCTTTGGAAGGTTTGTGGTGGGCAGAGGATATGAAAGACTTCATCGAGGGTAATAGAGATAAGTGGAAATGGACCATGATGATAATGCAGCCCGATTGGATTACTCAAGATATGATAAATGAAGCTATAGCTATTACTAAGGAAAAGAAACCCGAATTAAGAGAAATATTATCTAAACTCAGATTAGAGAAATATAAAGAAGGAAAAGCGGCTCAAATTTTGCATATTGGTCCTTATTCAGAGGAGGGTCCTACGGTCCAAAAGGTTCATGATTTCATCCAAAAAGAAGGTGGCAAATTTGATGGCCACAAGAATATGCATCATGAAATCTATCTTAGTGATCCAAGAAAAGCTAATCCTGTTACAATGAAAACTGTTATAAGACAACCCTTTACATAATTCATCCTAAAGAATTATATCTTTTTTTTTATTTGTTAATAATTCACTACAGAGATGCTAATAAGCAAACATTTAAATATATTTTAATGATTATATCAGTCACTGGTAGTCCAGTCACTGTAGTATTTTTTGCTCGTAGAAGTACAATTATTCATTATCTTAGATTAATTATGGTTGAAAATTACAACAAAAATTTCGAAAAAGTGATGAAAAAAAATTTTACTAATATCTTTATTCTTTCTATTCTTGAAAAAGGGCCTTCTCATGGTTATAAGATAGGAAATGAAATTGAAAAGCGTAGTCTAGGAATGTGGAACCCTTCTGCATCGACATTATATTGGATCCTAAATAATTTAAGGGAAAAGGGATTCATTCGACTCCTTGAAGAAGATAAGGTTAAGAAAGTATATGAAATTACAGATATGGGTGAAGAAGCATTAGGATTAATGAAAGCAACTCAAAAAAAGATAAGAAATACCTATCGTCGGTTTTTAGCTGCATCGATAGATATTAGAGATTCAAGTGATTTAGAGGAACTCGAACGGTTTGATGAAATTCCTTCAATCCAGGTGTTACCAACCGCATTAAGACCAGAACGATTTAAAGGTAATATATCCCTTAACGAAAGAATCATACTTCTTGAGACTAAAAAAGCAGCACTTGTAGAAACTCGAGATCGGATGGATGAATATATCAAGGACTTTGATAATACAATCTTAAAACTCAGAAATGAACTGGATAAACAGGAAAATTAAAAAAAGTAATGAAATATTGAGAGTTGATAAAAAAATGAGTAATAATACAACTAAAAAAGCAATTAATTTTCTTAGTTTTCTCACATCCTATAAATGTACTAATGAATGCAAACATTGTGCTCTTCTAGCATCTCCAAATCAGGATGATATCAAAATAGAATTTGGAGATTTAAAAAGATATTTGGAAGACATAACATCAAATTACATCGTTCAAGAAGTCGGATTTTTTGGAGGAGAGCCCCTACTTAATTTTGATTTACTAATTAGTTTTATCGAAGAAGTAAAGAAATATGATATTCCAAAAATTGGATTACCAACCAATGGATATTGGGGGAAAAAGGATTCAATTGCTAAGGAATATGCCCTAAAATTGAAAAAAGCAGGTTTAAATAGCATAGGGTTTAGTGTTGATGCATTTCATCAGGAATTTATTCCACTCGATGATGTAAAGAATGCAGTAAGAGCATGTCATGAAGCGGGAATAGAAATAATATATTTGATATCACAAAATCTTGGAGGCCCAGGAGCAAAGAACACTTTTAATGAAAAAACCAAGGAAATTACCGATATCCTTTCAGATGAATTTGATTATTACCAATTAATAACTGGTGATTTACAAGTGAAAGGTCGGGCTGCAAACCATTTAACAGAATATTTCTCAATGGAAACCATCCCTTCAGATAAATGTCTAATTTTTAAGGTCCCGATGTTCATGATAGATCCTAATGGATGGGTTTTTCATCAACTATGCCAAGGGATTACAATCGGGAATGCCAAGAAAAAGCCTTTATCGGAGATAATTAGTGAATTTAACTACAGAAAACATCCGATAATTGGCAAAGTAGTAGCTAAGGGAGGACCTCAAAATCTCCTTGAGATGGCAATTGAAAAAGGATATAAGCCATTAAGTGGTTATGCTGACAAATGTCATATCTGTTCTAGTGCGCGTAATTTCCTTCGTCCTTATTATCCAAATATCCTTGAACCTTCAAATTTATACCTCTAAATGTTGATAAAAATCAAAATCATAAATAGATAGTAGAAAATTTAAAAGAAAAAAGGTTCAAGAAGTTGCAACAAGCTTTCTGATGGGTTTTTGCGTGGTATTGTAGCAATGTAATTGAAGATTATTCGACAAGTTCGAAAACCTATCGTCCAATTCATATCCGAAGATACTCAGGCTCCCAGAGAAGCTTGATTTACCAATTTCAATACGGTTAAGTATTTTAATTGGTAGCATTACATTGATTGCGATACCTCTTCCTATGATCACACTTTCAGGCACGATCCGATGGAATATGCAATTAAATCCCCGAAAGAATTTGTTGCGAGATATTGCTATTCCTTACGAGGTAAGGAAAGTCCCCATTCAATGCATTCAAACAATTGGTTGTGAAACCTCCTGTCAGAATCACTCCGGAGATTTAGTCGAAATTGCTAGCATAGCTCGACTTACCGAAATGACGTACCCGTTAGGATAAACATTCGGTAGCATCTTATGAGGTCGCTCTATCTTTTCCAATGATCATGTATTCAAGCATGATATGAGAAAATGCAAATATACCCGAAGGCTCATTGCTAGTATTTCATTCTATACTTTCATATAAAACGTCTCAATGACCAACTCTTTTTAGACATTAATCCGAAAACCAATGAACCAAACTTATATCCGAAGATATAATCTTTCCGTTAAGGAAAGAAAGTTTAACCAATTTTTCATACCAGAGGCATTCAAATTGGTCATACATTGAGAGTTAATACTACTTCTCGATATTCACACCGCAAGGTATGAACAATATATATCTTGAGCGGATCATATTTAAATGGGACTATTAAGGGATTATTAAAAAATTTTGTCGCTATGGTTCGGTTAAAATTATTTTAAGTCGGATTTATCTATTCGATATAGCACGATAAATCCTTTTGGTCAGATTTCCTCATAATATTCGATTTTATCAGTTCCTCAAGTTCGGGAAACTCGAAAGGAAAAATGTTTTCAAAGGCTCTTTTAAGTAATTCGACATATTTCTTTCTGTCGTACTGATGCTTTTTCTCGTCGTAAAGATCTGAGAGAATAACCTTGTTCTCAGGAAATTCCGGGTTAGCATCTGCATTGAGTATAATATATCGAACATTTTTGCCAGGAGTTACTACTACACCTGATCTCTCTAATTGTCTTGCAGCAACAGCTTGGTATGAGTTAACTTTATACTGAGATGGTTTTCGAGAAACTCTTTGTCGAATTGTAAGTTCTTCCCGCGAAATTTTACCTGTCTCTATTTTGTCAATGTAGCGGTAGAGCATATTCTTTACTTTTGGCATTCTTCTCATAAATTCTTCGGTGGTAGTTGCTCCCTGAAAAATATCTATAAACGCATACTGCGCGTCTTTGACTATTCTTGGTATATCTCTACGGCGGACTTCAATTCCTCGCACCTTTACTTCTCCGTCGCTCTTAATCCCCCAATAATGACTGAGAGCCGGGATGTCTGGTTCTGCTTTCGATGGGAGAAAGCAAATAACATTATAACGCCCGTCCCAACTCATAGGAATACCCACGCTTTTAGTTATTTCATTAGCAATTTCCTTCGTTACTTCCTCGAACGCTTCAGGAGTTCGGTTTTCTGTGTCTTTTAGCCAAATCGAATCGACAATTCCATGAATAATTTTACAGCCGCGTTCTTCAGCAATCTCAGCAGATCGCATTAAAAATTCCCTAGCAAAAGCACAAACGGTTTGATGCGCTTCAATCTTCCCAAAACGTGCGTTTTTGAACCCTAGATAGCCAAAACTCACTACAAGCACCCATTTGAGTGCGATATCGGTGAAATTATAGCGAACACTTCCAGTTTTGCGGACATATTCTTTATACTTCAATCGTTTTTTTAATGGTAAACTTATAGATTTTGATATTATGCCTTGCCTTTTTGTGCAGATATGAAAGTCCAATCCCGGAACTTTTATGCCAGTTCCGTCGTCTTTGCAACATTTACAATTAACAGTTTCCGAAGAGACGTTAAAAGTCGCCATTAAGGACGGATACATTGAAGAAAAATCTAACTCTACTACTTGATCAAACACTCCAATAATGGGTTCAAAAATGTGACCGCCACGATCGCTTCTAATTAAGTCCATTCCAGTATTGAATCCTTCGGGGCTCTTCTTGAAAGGAGGAATCAAATGATCAAGTTTGTAAGCGTTATAAAACTGTATTGATTGGAGTGCACCCCCGATAGTTATACGACTTAATCTTTGGAGGGGAATTCGCGATATTCGCGCAACTTCAATTACTCCGGGGATATTACCTTCAGAAAAATGGAGACTGGCGTATGTTGTTGTGTCTAAATGGAATCTGCCAGTTAAATACACTTGAGTCCTTGAGCGCCGCCTAATTATGCCATAAGACATATAATGGTCCGAACCCCCAGAAAGGTCAAAAATGCATTTTGCCAAAGGCTTTTTGTCTCGTGAAAGGTAAAGATCTTTCGTTACTCGATTTTCTGAGGCACGAGCAACCAAATAGGGAAAGAGAAATTCGTCTCCATTGTGAGTAAGGATTATATCAGGGTTAAGACGCTCAATTACTTTACTTATTGTTCTTAGTATTTCTGCTTCATTTGTCTCATCGATTCGTATTATCCGCTTTTTATATCCATCTGCTCGAGGGACATTATCTTCGTCATTTTCGACTATGCTAATTTCAGCATAAGAAATAGGATCGTTATAATATGGTTTTATTCCTTTATACTGGATTTTCACATCTAACCATACTGCTCTTAAAGGAGGTAAATCGTAGAAAAGTTCTTCGTTATCGTCTTGCAAATCTATGCTAATAAGATGTAAAGTGTTTGCCTTCTTACCAATACCCTTTTCAACTTTAATTTCGAAATGGCAAAAAGACATAGGGAACAGATCGTTAACATAGAAGTACATCTGAGTAATAGGAAGATCTGTATTGTATAAAGTAAAAAGTCCAATCTCATTGACTTCCTTGATAGTTTTTTTAAACAATGATGGTTTTTCGACCGTGACGCCAAGAACTCTCGATTTTTCAGGGTCTTCTAACTTCACATACTTCTCACAAACTCGCACTTTTTTTACATTCTGATTCTGAGCAAGAATATATTGCATTCTCTTGAAATCATTCCCAACATCATCTTTAGGAACGGCAAAGAATTCAGGAGTAAATTCTTGGAATATTCTTATTACTTTCCGTTCTTCTTCAGTTTTTACCCAAAGGATAACTCCTTCGCTATAAGTAGATGCGTCTAAGAGCCAACCCTTGAATGCTGTTTGCGAGTCCACTTCTATCCTTTTCCTTCTATTTTTTCCTCTAATTCGTCAATCTTCTTTTCCAAGGTCTTAATTTTCTTTTCTTGCTCAATTGCAAACGACATAAAAAGTATCTCGGAGAGCATTGGACGAGCACTTAAACTACCGGCATCTGCGTGAATTCTAGCGAAATTCATCAGTTTGTCAAAGACTTTTTGTTCCTCTGGTCTTAATGCTCTTTTATAGTCTTTCCAACTTTCTATCTCGTGCTCTAACGCAGGCCTAAAGGCAGGTACAGTTCTTCCCATATTTTACACATTCAGTATTGTTTCAAGTGTCTCGTTAGTTAGTCTTTAAGGAAATATAAAGAAAAATACCATTGAAATTTACTAATTTTTTTTGTATCCACATATCGCACAAATAATCGTTTCTAAAAAGCTAAAACCAGCAATCTAAAGTTGTGTTTTTCGAAGTTTCTGCCAAATTTCTTTTAGGGATACGGGGTTTCCACTTTAAAAGGCGGTTCTCCGGCAGAAAGGGGTGCTGAACAAGACTATATTCGGTATACCGCTCGTCTTCGTTTATCATTATTAATACGCTTCCGAAGTGGGAAAGGATTTTTCCCCCATTGGGTTTGTAAAGAGAGTATTCGTTCATAGGAGCAGTCAAGACGATTAACGGTTTTGTTTTGTAAAGAATTTCTTTAATACCATTTATGGCTCGTAGTAAATCTTCAAAAGTCTGCTTTTGGTAATCTTGGAACAGTGTTGTGATACCGGAGATTAGAACAACTTTTATGGCTTCAAGTTTGGAGAGCCTATTCTCTAGAAGCTCTACCATTTGATCCCAAGTAAATGCGCGAGCAATCAAGATATTCTCTAACACTTTTTTAGGCGATAAATTTTGGGAAACGGCAAACTTACTCACATTATATGGGTTAAAACGGTTGTTTGCATCAATAAACGCAACCTTAGTTTCCTCTCCGAAACCGCCATTGTTATAAGATTTTTGAGCTAAAACAGCGGTGGTCAATAAAATGTTCGCACACTTCTTTTTATCGCCATAAAGTAGGTGAATTAAATCTTTCTGAAAACCATCGTCTCCCAATATCTCGTCCAGCGATGAATCTCCGCTTGAAATTGAAGGAATTCTCTTGTTTTTGTTGTAAACATTGAACCCCGATTTGAAAGGCATTACATAAGTGATGATTCCCTCAAAATAAAACTAGGTTACTCCGACAATTTTCTAAAATTTACATATGAGACATAAAAATCAAATAAACTGCTTGTTCCATCGAGAAAAATAATTCTCTTTAAAAGTAAGAGCGTTTCATGGAGACGGGGGGAGGATAGTAAAAGTAAAAGTAAAAAAGAATTACAGTGCTCAAGGTTTTAACGCGCCGACAAAAACGAATAAAAGTATAGTTTACTTTTTCAATGTAGTGATCTCATTATCTACCTCTAAAATTAAAAGAAAAATGATCAATTATCTTAAAACTTTATAACTAATTCTATCAATAATTAATATTAACAAATTTTATTTAATCAAAAATAGAAAAAAAGTGAGTACGAAAAATGTCAAATCCGTACGAAAGTAGATTTTGGCGAAAGAATTG